>Ga0105047_10009245_pt1 | contig 16264 bp, 19 predicted proteins | sample MAT04_FD_78384 | JGI IMG/M metagenome (GOLD analysis project Ga0105047, IMG submission 78384) | Freshwater microbial communities from Lake Fryxell liftoff mats and glacier meltwater in Antarctica - MAT-04 (megahit assembly) | ecosystem: Environmental > Aquatic > Freshwater > Ice > Liftoff...
AGCAGCGCCGGGATCACGTGGGAGTTGTCGGGGTGGTAGTTGTCATTGGGGCCGTAGAGGTTGGTGAGCATCACGCAACGGTAGTCGCGTCCATACTGCCGGTTGTAGCTTTCGCACAGTTTGATGCCCGCGATTTTCGCAAGAGCATAGGGCTCGTTGGTGGGCTCCAGCGGGCCGGTGAGCAGACTGTCCTCTCGCATGGGTTGCGCGGCCAGCCGCGGATATATGCACGACGATCCCAGAAACAGCAACCTTTGCACGCCGGAAAGGTGCGCGCCATGAATAACGTTTGCTTCGATCATCAGGTTTTCATAGATGAACTCGGCGGGGTAGGTGTTGTTGGCGTGAATTCCACCTACCTTGGCTGCTGCCAGCACCACATGCCCAATATGGTGATCGGCAAAAAATGCCCGCACCTGCTCCTGTGAACTCAGATCAAGGTCATTGCGATTTGCCGTGACGATGTTGCTATAGCCCAAAGTGTCCAGGCGTCGCACAATGGCTGACCCGACCATTCCGCGATGTCCCGCTACAAAAATTGGGGTGTTCAGATCGCTGCGCATCAATCGCCCTCCCGCGTAACCACAACGTCATGGCCATTGGCCCGCAGCAACACATGCCGTTTTGCAACGCGCAAGTCTTCTGCAGCCATCTCGGCGCACATTTGTTGCGCAGTGATTTCAGGCACCCAACCGAGCTTTGACTTGGCTTTGCTGGGGTCGCCCAGCAAGGTCTCCACCTCTGCAGGGCGAAAGTAACGTGGGTCTACCGCCACCACGCAGTCGCCCACTTTCAGGGCCGGCGCCTTGTCGCCGGTGATGGCCGTCACATAGGCTTTCTCGTCAACACCCAGTCCGCTAAATCGCAGCGCCAGCCCTAACTCTGCCGCAGTCCAGGTAATGAAGTCGCGCACCGAGTATTGCACGCCGGTAGCGATGACAAAGTCATCGGGCTGGTCTTGCTGCAACATCATCCACTGCATGCGCACATAGTCCTTGGCATGACCCCAGTCGCGCAGCGCGTCAAGGTTGCCCAGGTACAGGCACTTCTCAAGCCCCTGCGCGATATTGGCCAGTCCGCGCGTGATCTTTCGCGTCACAAATGTTTCGCCCCGGCGCGGGCTCTCGTGGTTGAAAAGAATCCCGTTGCAGGCATACATGCCATAGGCCTCGCGGTAATTTACTGTGATCCAATAGGCATACAGCTTGGCCACGCCATAAGGGCTGCGCGGGTAAAAAGGGGTGGTTTCCTTTTGCGGCGTTTCCTGCACCAGACCATACAGCTCGCTGGTGCTGGCCTGGTAGAAGCGGGTCTTCTTCTGCAGGCCGAGGAATCGGATGGCTTCCAGCAGCCGCAATGTGCCCATGGCGTCAACGTCTGCGGTGTACTCTGGTGCTTCAAAGCTTACCGCCACATGAGACTGAGCGCCCAGGTTATAGACCTCGTCTGGTTGCACCTGCTGAAGGATGCGGGTAAGGTTGGAACTGTCGGTCAGATCCCCGTAGTGCAGCACAAACCGCTGACGCTCAACGTGCGGGTCTTCGTAGATGTGATCGACGCGCTGGGTGTTGAACAGCGACGCACGGCGCTTGATGCCGTGCACTTCGTAGCCTTTTGCGAGCAGGAATTCGGCAAGGTAGGAGCCGTCTTGGCCGGTGATGCCGGTGATGAGTGCTTTTTTCAATTTGGTCTTCCGATTGCTATCTTTTGAACTGTTGTGCGTGCGGCTAGTGTGGCTGCTCATGCGGAGCACTTGAGCAGGGGTTCTCGCTCAACGACCAACCGTCGCCAGAGCCTCATCCACCATCATGTGCGCGACTTTTTGCATTTTGTATCCAGCCTCCCAATTCAAGAACTTTTTGGCCTTAGATGCATCTCCACCGCTATAGGTAACCTCGCTGCGCCGCAGCAAAGCTGGATCGCTGACCACATGCTCGCGCCAGTCCATGCCAAGTTTCGAAAAAGTGGAGTCGACAAAATCCTGAAGACTATTGGTCTGCCCGGTTGCAATGACGTAGTCATCAGGAGTCGCCAGCTGCAACATTTGCCACATTGCCTGCACGTACTCCGGTGCCCAGCCCCAATCGCGTTGGATACTAAGGTCGCCCAGATGCAGCTTCTTTGCGTTGCCTCCGAAAATAGCCACTGCGGTGTTCACAATTTTTGACGTCACAAATCGAGCGGGACGCAACGGTGATTCATGATTAAACAAGATGCCTGTGCTTGCATGCATCTTATATGCCGACCTGTAACTTGCTACTAACCAATGGGCTGTCGACTTGGCAACGGCATAGGGACTGCATGGCCTAAATGGAGTTGTTTCCATGGCCTTGCTTCGGCCTGTGTCGCCAAAACACTCACTGGACCCGGCGTTGTAAAAACGAGCCTGAGATTTAAGAAACCGGATCGATTCCAGAATATTGACGGTCCCGGTTGCGATGCTTTCAAGAGTCTCAACGGGTTGCTCAAAGCTAAAGCCTACAGAGCTCTGCCCAGCGAGGTTGTATATTTCTGACGGCTGGCATTGATCAATTGCACATAGCACGCTTCTGAAATCAGTGGGCCCCATTGAAATCAGATTTACACGGTCAACTAACTTCAAACTGTCCAATCTCGACGTATTCGCACTCGAGGCATCGCGTGACGTGCCCCAAACATCGTAGCCCTGGTTCAACAGAAATTGAGCAAGGTACGCACCGTCTTGCCCGGTAACACCACAAATCAGAGCCCTCTTCATCTCAATGTGCCTCCTTGTGGATGCGGTGATATAGCGCAAAAGTTTCTGATGCGCAACGGTCCCAGGAAAACATTTTCAGCCGGTTTCTTCCGCGCTCTATTAGCTGCTCCGTCACGGAGGGCGAACTGACAATTTTTTCAATAGCTATGCGAATGTCGTCCGTGCTAGTGGGATCAAAATATAAACCAGCATCGCCGACAACTTCAGGTATCGAACTTGTGTTGCTGCATGCAACAGGACAGTCGCAAGCCATTGCCTCCAACGGAGGTATCCCGAATCCCTCGTACAGCGATGGGTACACAAAACACGCAGCCCCTCTGTAAAATTTCGCCAATAAAGCGTCGCTGCCTTGAATCTGCATTGCTCGCGAACCGCCGAGTCCAACGCGCGATAAAACACTGAGTTCGTCAGTTGTGAATCCACCACCGCCAAAGCACACTAACTGGAAGTCACGCAGCACTTGAGATTGAGCCACTGCCGCAGCCAAAGCAGAAAAGTTCTTGTATCCAGATCTTTTGCCAACATAAAGAATATATGGGGCCGAGGTAAGTTGTTCCTTTATCAGCGCTTCGGTTGGTGTGCTTAACATTTCTTGGAGCTCGAACCCTAAATGGATCACAGAAGTGCGTTCGACTGGATAATCAGACATTTCAAGAAAATCTGATTGCGTTGCTTTGGAGATGAAAATAATGTGGTCAGCTCTGGATGCTGCAACCATTTTATTGTTGGATGTAGGTTCGCTTGTACTAAAGAATTCAGGAAGGCGTTCCTGAATCATGTCATATACCGTTAGTACTCGTTTGGATTTTGTCTTGCAGCGAGGTTTTTTCGAGTAGTGAGTTTCGTGAATAATATCTGGCGAAAAGGCCATACGAAAATACTCTTCACTTAAGAGATTGCATGCCCGCCTTATATAGTAATTTTTTAGAGCCGAAAAATTCGGTTCGAACTTGATTGTCGCGGGAATTTGTTCCAAATATAGATTTGAGTTTGTTGGCGCGCAGATTCTGGCGTTTATGCCGCTCTCGTTAATTGATCTAAGTGCTATTGCGCAAAAGTATCTTGATATGCCACCGTATCGTTGTTGTAAAAAAATTTGAGAATCGTATAGTACGTTCATTGAAAGTCGCTCGCCTTCACAACATCGCGTGAATCTCCCTGTCTAATCTTTCGCAAGCCACCTGTGGCTGCCTTCAGTCCGCGGCTCGGGCCGCAGCATTCCCGAAGAATAATGCCGCTGGACAAGTTGTACGGGCTTATTGCTTCACTATATACACCACCCACGACCAGTCCCTCTTCGCTCCAGTTAAGCTGGAAGGCTTCATCGAGCTCGGAGTTCAGGGGCACAAACCCCTCGGCCTGATCTTTGCCGGCTTGGGTGCGCCATGCACGGATGAAGTCGGTCAACGCGTTGCAACCGCCTCGGTAACCCTAGGAGAGCCATCGGCGGCGCGACGGAACGCTGAACCACCAAAACATCAATTGCATTCCCGTCTCCGAGCATCCAGAATAGTTGACGGATCGCTAATCTGCGCGCCTTGGCAGCAGCGCATTGAGCATCAATCGAAACCCTTTGAGGCTATTGGGCGTCCAAAAAATCGAAAACAGCGCGGCATAGAAGGCCGGCCAGCGCCGATTGTGTATCAACGACAACTTCGACATGTGGCGTAACGCGGCGGCATGCCGCCAGCGCAGTTGCTTGCGTACTTCATGGAGGCGCGGCTCTTGCACCAGCCGGCGCGTGTAGCGAGGCGATTCGCACGCCATGCGCAGCAGGTTCTTCGTCATCGATTCGTGATGGCGGCGCAGGCACATGCCAGGCTGCGCAATCCAGAACAGGTCGGCATAGGTTGACACTAGCAGGCAAAAATGAATGTCTTCACCATAGTGCAAGTCCTCGCCAAAAAAACCAACCATGGCAAGCAAGTCACGGCGAATCATCATTGCGCCGAGTGGCGGCAGGAATTGCCACGCCACCATTTCACCCATCGGCCGCCGGATCTGGAAGACTCCCGGCATGACCCGTTGCGAGTTATGTTCATTAACGTGAAAACTGTGGAAGTGTTCGGGCTCCCCGAGCTTCCGCATCTCGAGGATGTCGCAGGCGATCCACCGCGCGTCCGGCAGCGCTTGGATCACGTCCCGCCGACGCGCGATGCTCAACTCAGTAAACAAGTCGTCGGCATCGAGAAATCCGATCCAGTCTCCAGTCGCCGCGCGGATCCCGGCGTTGCGCGCCCGCGCTGGGCCGCCATTAGTCGTCAGGTAAACAACTTTGATACCGTCACGAGTCGCAAATTCCGCCATCAGCGCCTTCGTGATGGGATCGGAAGAGCAATCGTCGACCATCACCACTTCGAGTGCAACGTCCGCGCAGACGTTGGCGTCAATTGATTTCATCGCCTCGACCAGATAAGGCCCGGAGTTGAACACAGGCATGATGATGCTGATTGTCAACCAGTGGCAATGCGGCGCTTGCGAACGCAACTGCAGTGGCGGAATAGATGTTGTCAAAGCCGAATCAACTAAGCTTGGTCAGCGACATGAACAGCGAGCCGATTCGATCGAATCGTCAACGCCAAGCGCCTCGTCACACGGAACGAATTTTCATCACGGGCGCTATGTATTTGAGGGGGCATAGATTGCCAGAGCCCTTATGAGCACTGGACTGGAGCCCCTCAGTATCGCAGTAGTTCATGGTATGGGGCAGGCATCAATACAGAAATCGACTGAACGCACAAATTGAACTCGCCCCTGTTTTCCGGACTCCATAGGCTGCTCATGATGCGGACTTCCTGTCTTGCTGCTTGGCCGCGATCCAGCGCTGCTCGAACGTCCTCGGGCCGACATAGCCCGGCGTCGAGTGCAACCTCCGGTAGTTGTAAAACGACAGTCAGTCCATCACCACGTCCATGGCCTCACGGCGCGTGGCAAAGCCAACTTTCAAGCGGCCCCATAGGCTCTCCGTGGGCGCCTTGGCCCAGCAGACCCCTTTGCCGCTGCTCATTGAAGACTTCATCTCGTAGCCCTTGAGCGCGTTTTGGAAGGCTTGGCTGCAATACTGGCGAACGCAGCTCGGTTGACGGGACGATTCGCGAGCTGTTGTCGAGTACGGCGAAGCGGATTCGTGAATTGGCGCAGCGGTCGATTCCACTTAGACATGCGACTGTGTCGTCGGTCCATTCCAATTAAGGATGCTGACAAGCATCACAATTTCGGGGGCGGCGGGGCACATGGCTTTAGCGGCCCGTCAATATCAAAAGCAAAAACCAAAGTGAAGCCCCAAAAGTCAATGGGTCAGCCTTCATATGCTGGGCCAGCAGGCCATCGGCGAAACCCTTGCCATGCCGAAATCGATGAAGAATATCGCGCACAAAGGCCAGGCGCAGTCGTTGCAGGTCTTTACTGACGTGTTTTCGTTGGGTTTTGTCAAGCGTGAAGCTCTGTCGTATGGCATGCCGGAAGCGGATTTCCTGATGAACCCGCAGCAGGTGACCTTCGGTGCCCCAGCCTGAACCGGCAAAGACGTTGACCCCCTTGCCACAGGTGGTTTCGATCTGGCTTGAAAAGGCCACGCGCGCGCCCTGGGTCACCAGCGACATCCAGAACAGGTAGTCTTCGCCTGCGGTGGTGAATTCAATGCGAAATCTCAAGGCAGCAAATCGGTCCCAGCGATACACGACCGTGGGCGTGCCCACTACGTTTCCACGCAGAATCTGATCGAACATATCGCCCTTGTATGCATGCAAGCCGTCGTAGAGCGTCGGCAGGCGGGGGTGATCGTCGGGGTGAATTCGGCCGGCGCGTGCGAATGCGCCCACCGATTGGTTCAGCTGATAAAGATCCGCAAAGTAGAAGTCGTAGCCATGCTCAAGGGCGGCCACGGCCCGCGCCAGGTGGTCGGGCGACCATTCGTCATCTGAATCCAGAAACGCCACATACCGTGTGCCTGAGGGCACCGCATCCAGCCCTGTGTTGCGGGCGGCGCCTGGGCCCCCGTTGGGCTGCAATATGACCTTGACGCCAATCGCTTGCGGTAGTGCCGCCGCAGCCACCTCGGCCTGAGCGGGCATTGGCGATGCGTCGTCGACCACGATCACATGCACAGGCATGCTCGTGGGTTGCTGTGCAGCAATACTGGCCAGTGCCTTGCGCAGGATTCCCGCGTTGCGCTGGAAATACGGAATAACAACGGCAATCATGCCGGGTTCAGGCTGATTGCGCCGGAGTTTCTGTTGGCTCTACTGCCTCACGGGCAGCGCGGGCATGCGCGAGTCGCTTCAAGATGCCGTGGCGAAACGTCGTCACGTGATACAAGGTGCGCCGGTTGTCGGTCCAGCGGGTATGCCATTCCATGACGCGGCCGTAATACTCGAGGCGCCGGACAGTTTGCTGTTTGAACAGGGACTCAATCATGTCTTGATTCAGCAGGAACGCCGGTGAGTAGTTCTGGATGGATTCATCGTAAGTGGTCTTCAGGATGACGAGCGTACCTGCCCGGCACAGGCACAGGTTGCTGGCCACGACTTTGTCGTCGAACAGGTACTCGAATACCACGCCTTCTCCGCGCTCGGCCGCTTTGACCAGCAACTGAGTGTAAAAGCGTCCCTGGTCGTTGTCTGGCGTGATGGCGGTGCCGAGTTGCGACTTCCAGCTGCTTTTCTCAAGTTCCCCATAGCGCGCAATCGCGCTGGGTATTTCCGAGGCGTCGCGGGTCACCCGCATTTGCACCACCACCGACTCGTTTTGCAGTTTGTTGCGCTGTTTGCGCATATTTTGCCGAAGGTTCTTGCCGCGGGCCGCCCAATAGTCGTCGAAGCTACCCACAATGTCGACCCAGGCGGTATCGATGTAGTCATCGTGCCGGTTGCTGTCGGTGTCGTCGCCGCGCAAGGCATAGGCTGGATCGACCTGCGTCACAGACAGGCTCAGGGCGAGCTTGAGTGGCCCGTGCAGCAGACTCTTGGCCATTTGATCCAGTTCCAGCGCCGACTCTGCCACCCAGGCGCCCAGCGGTAGTTGGGAGGGCTGGAAGGTTTGCCACTGGAGCTTGCCGACATTCGTCAGCAAGCACATTGCGCAATTGCGACCATTCAATCGCCCCACCAGCAAGCGCTCTTTGCCGTTGCCAAATATCTGCAGTGCTATTGCCAAGGCGTCGGCACTCAAGAACGGCAGATGGCTTCTTTCGGTATTGAGGCGGTCCCATTCATCATGCAGCTGGCCAGGCTGTGTCAGCAATTGGGCCGGGACGTTGTCCCACGAAAGGTTGGGCTGGGTCAGCATGGGAATGGTGTAGTTTAGCCAGCGGGGTCCGCTCGGGCGGCAAGCAATAAGGTCCGCACATATTCTGCCGTGCCGCGAATCGCCTCTTCGGCGAGATCCTGATGGCATAACAACTGAAGCACATGCCGGCTCCACCCAGCGCCCACATCACTTGGCAATTCAGGGGTGTTGGGCCATATTCTGTCCCACCGAAAAACTGGCAAGCCATTTGCCCTCAAGATATCGTAAACGCGATCCGCGTCGTCTACCCAAAGCGGAAATACGTAGGGAGCGACAGGTCTTAGTGGCATTGCCACCAGGCATCTGCTACCTGCGACGCCAGAAAGCAATCGGGCATACAGTTCAAAATTGCGCTTGCGCAAGGCGATGATCCGCCCACGCGGTAAAACGCGGCGAAGTTGCATGGACGCGAGGAGTGGTTGCTGCTTGACGCGGCCCATGTCGCAACTCTCAATCATCGAAGCTTCTGAATTCGGTTTGGCTGGTCTATCAAGTGTCTTGGCACTTCGTACCCGATGTCTGAGGCTGAAGATGAAGCCTAGCAACTCGTTGAGACCGTTAAGGCGCCGGTAGCGTGAAGCCGTTTCAAGTACATCTACCACGCCTTTGATTTGGGATCGAAGCCCCGGGCGGACCAAGCGCAATGGCTTGAGGGTTCGTTTAGCGGAGCCAAGGAGCCCAGCCTCTGGCACTGGAAAAAATTTGGAGAGACTCGCAGTGCAGTAGTCCCCCCACGCCCCAACAGGCCGGTCGCCAGCCTGACCAAAGTAGCTATGCGCACAGTCTTCGATCAGTGCAATGTTGTGCGTGTCGCACCATGCACGCACCTCATGCAGCGATTGCGCAAGCCCAAAATAATGTGACACGATGATTGCGCGACTTTGCTGTGCCAACGCCGGGGCAATACCCTGGATATCGGGCAGACCATCCGCGCGAATGCCAAAATAGGCGGGCAAGTAGCCTGCCAAAACGATAGGCGCGACCATGGTGGGGCAATGATAGGTCGGGACCAAAACCGTGCTGCCTGCCGGTATTTCTAGCTGGAGCAATGCCTGGTAAATGGCAGCACGCCCGCTGGTTGTAAAAGCCCTGTGTCGGATGTCTTCCACACTGGGAATGCCTGGCGCGTCTTCGGCCTCAAAACTGGCCCACCCGAAGACGGGCCCCTTCGGCAGAGGGACAGATACGACTGGCAGCGGATGAAGTCGACCGGGCACTGTGCGCCAAGGCTAGTCTGCGGCAGAGGCCGCCGCAGCCGGCCCGGACTGCGCGCCCTGCGCGGCACTGGAGGCAGGGTCTTGCCACTTTCCTGCCGCCTTGAGTTTGTCGCGAAGTTCCACCCGGGTCAAACCCAGTTCCATCGCTTTGTGCGCCTGCACCAGCGCTAGATCGTATTCGTTGAGATCAGAGTACAACAGGCCCACATTGAAATATGTAAACGGGTTGTTATTGGTCGCCTTCAGAACAAATTCGAGGTGTTGCATTGCCTCCGTCTTTCGGCTTCCCGCTTTGGTCAAGTACGTCACATACAGCATGCGCACGACATGGTCGTCAGGACGGAATCTCAGCGCCCTGTCAAACCAGCACTCGACTGTGTACCGAGAACCGCTGGGTTTCTCGGTCTTTTCCCTCTCAGCCAACCGCATCATGGACCACAATGCACGGGGGTTGTTGGGTATCGCGCGAAGGGTGTAATCGATGTCTCCGCCCGGAGTCGTATTCGTAGTTCCACGAATCAATTGCTCCACTATCGGCGTGAAATGCGCACCCAAGACGATCGGTAGTTTTTCCTTGTCGGTCCTGTAGTCATATGGCCCATAGCCATTTTCTAGTGGACCGCAATTGCTAGGGGGTGACTGACCGAATGCAACGTGACTCTGCATCAGGGCCGCGCCTATCAGCACTACGCCCAGCCAACTGCCCATTGAGCTCATAGGGCGCATTGAAGTGGTTGACTTGGACATCAAGTGGCTTGAAGAGGCTGTTATGGCGGCGATAGTCCGCAATGAGATAGTGCTTCGAGTGTACTGGTCTCAACTATCGCTCGGTCAGCGTGGTTTGAAAAGGTGTGGTCAGCCCCGGCAACATCCTGGCGTTTTACTTGCGCCATGGCCAAGGCCTTGGCCCAGATGGGATCAGCGGCGCAGTACTCCAGAAACTCCTTGGCGGTGTAGTCTTCACTGCTCAGAATCAGCAGTGTGGGGCCGGAAAAATTGCGCCAGCCGGCAAGCATGCGGTTCTGGTACGGAGTCGAAGAGTCGATGGTTTCGTCGCCCGTCGAACGGGTCGCAACGGTCATGCCCCCTGCCTGAGCCGCCACCCGGACGTTGCGCAACAGCCCCGTCAACGCCTCGAAGGCTACACCTCCCCGAAGCAACTTGGCCCAGAACGCGCGCTGTAGCAAACGCTGGGCATAGTAGTGTTTGACTTGCGTACGCGCCAGGCTAGCGGTCGACCGCACCCAAGGGTTTAGGAGGCACAAGCATTGCACTCGTGCATCCTTGGTTTCTGCATGGTATAGCAGGGCGGCCGACGCCCCATCGCACAATCCCCACAACGCTACCCGCTCGACGGAGGGCAGTTCTCGTTGCATGGCGTCTATCGCGGCGCCTATGTCAGGTGAAACATCCAGAAAGTCGCGCGTTTCGCCAGTGCTGTCTCCCATGCCCCTGAAGTCGAAGCGCATGACCGGATACCCCGCGCCCGCCAGTGCCCGCGATAACAGAACAAACTGCCGGTGGCTTCCAGCGCGATACTGCGGACCACCCACGACTACCACTACGCCAGTGGACTTGGCGACTTGCTGTTCAGGCACAGTCAGGATCCCCATGAGCGAGTCACCGTCGCATTTGAATGTGACGACTCGTTCGGAGTACTTCACGCCGCCAATGCCTTGTGGATGTATGCCGCTGTCAGCGCATCGGTAGTTGCGGCTATCAGTGCAGGGGCATCCTCGATTTCCGTGGTCTGCCAGAAGGACGGCCCGTGCAGAACATGGCCTCGTACTTCAAAGCCATCTTGTTCCCACCGCGTGATGGCCTTTTGCGCCACCGGGCTCAATGCGGCATCTTCCCGTGTCGACAGTTCAAACCATTCCAGACGGACAGCCGCTTCAGGCCGACGGAGCCCTTCGGGTACATTGAGTTCGGCCCGCTCCAGGCCCCGCGCGACAGCGGAAGAAAACGCGTACCCCCCGATCTCTACCGCCTCGCCTGCCGCCAATTGCTGGCGCAAGCTCTCTGTAACGCCTTTGGCTTGACCGCCTAGCATTTCGCTTGCGACCTTGAGGCGCAGAAACTGCTGCAACAACAGCTTGCCCGACGCGGGTGGCTGCCAGAAAAGAAAGTTGCATGGCGTATCCAGTTGGCTCGCGGCTTCCAGTGCCAACAAGCATCCGGCGCGCAGACCCCATATCCAGAGTGTCGGCTGAATATGGGTATCGCCCACAGGCGAGGGGTCATTGTGAGAGTCGCCGCGATCCTGACTCGTTAGCCAGATGCAACCCTGCACGACGTCGCTCACCCAGTCTTGCCATGTGGCGTCGCCAAAATCCCCGGAGCTGTCGCCACAACCGAGCAGGTCTATTTGAAGAACCGAGTAGCCGGCTTGCGCCAGAGCGCGGGACTGCAGGGCAGCCATTCGGCGGGACTTGTTCATCTCTTCAGCGAAGGGGTGAACGTAGAGAACGGAGCCCAGGGTGGCCTTGCCCTGAGCAGGATGGAAAATACAGAATCTTTGCCCCGAGCGGCCATTGTCGGCAGGAAGAAAAAAGGATTCAGACTGATGGGACATCACAATGGACAGTCAGGGGGCCAGGATCGCCCACGCCAAGTTAGTCGTTCACCTTTGCATCCACAAAATCCACCAGCGACCCCACCGTCGCGAACGTAGTTCCATCAATATCGTCATCGTCCACCACCAGCCCGAACTGATCCTCCATGCTGGTAATAAGCGACACCACAGCCATGGAGTCCAGCTCGGGGATGGCGCCCAATAGGGGGGTGTCGCGGGTAAACGCGGAACTGAGGCCATTGAGGCTGAGTACTTCATCTAGCACGCGCAGGACTTCTTGGGTGACGTTCAATGGGGGCTCCCTGGAGGCGATGTTGCCTAACCTGGGGATTCTAGGGGTCAAAGGCGGACGAGGACAAAACGCAAATTCCATGGTACTTGAAGGCACCGCGCCCAAAGGCTGGTAGTATTCTTCCCATCAGTGATTCCTATGGGAGATAGGCATGGAAGCGGTCAATGTCAGCGGTCTTAAGAATAATCCGAGCGAAGCGTTGCGTATGGCCCATCGTGACGTAGTGGTGGTAATGAACCGTGACCGACCCGATGCACTGATGGTGGGCATTGAGGCGACCGGCGTGCTGGATGCCAGCGGAGTAAGGCCCGCGCTGGCCACAGCACTTTTTCGCGATGGCCATTTGTCTTTGGTGCGGTCGGCCAAGCTGGCATGCATGCCGGTGGCGCAGTTTGCGGCCCATGTGTCGCGCCTGGGCATCGCCGTGGTGCGGCTGGACGCAATGGAGTCAAACCGCGATATGGACACGCTTGAACAGTGGCTGGCTACGTCCTGACCGATGCCAGCCCACTTATTGGCCTGGCCCATGTTGAGGGTCTGCCTTGGCTGGCAGAATTATTTGGAACTGTCTGGATTCCACAAGAGGTGCGTTCGGAGGTGGTTGGCAACCGCGGGTTTTCAGGAGAAGCCGCCATTCTTGAAGCAGAACAAACTGGATGGCTCAGGCTAACGCAGCCAGCGCCTTTGATGCCGGAGCTGCCTGATCTGGACGAAGGAGAAGCTGCCTGTATTCGCATTGCCCTGGCGCAAGGTGCACCGGCACTTTTACTGATAGACGAGCGGGCAGGACGTGCGGTCGCGCAAGAGCGCGGCATTCAGGTGGCTGGTACTGCAGCTGTCATTGGCATGGCAAAGAAGCGTGGCCTGATCGTGTCGGCACGGCAGATCTTTGAGCGCCTGCACCAGTCGGACTTTCGCATCTCTGCGCAAGTGATTGCGACCGTGCTGCGTCGAGTGGGTGAAGCAGGTTAGTGGGTCTCGTGGGGTCAGGTCCTGCCTTTTGCCCCCGGTAGTGAGTGTGTTCACCTGATTTGATGGTCTGATTTTCACGATTGGCGATGGTCCTCAGGCGACGCTGGCGACGGTGGGACGCAGCGATGGTCTCGTGGGGTCAGGTCCTGCCTTTTGCCCCCGGTAGCGCATCGTCCGATTGCAGCGTCTGCGTCGCACGCGCCACCAGGCGGCTTACGCGCGACGAGGAGAGGCCGAGCTCCCGGGCGATCGCTGTCAGGCTCATCCCGCCTTCGACATGGGCTCGGCGCAATGCCTGGTCACGCGAATCGCTGTTGCTCAACCAATGCTGCAAGGACAGGGGCGGGCGTATTTGTGCGCGCGGTATGGCGCCATCGCGGGGGCGCAGCAGTACCTGCGGGTTTTGAGCAGACGCAGGGGGCAACTGCTGGTCAAAGGCCATGGCCTGCATCCGCGCGACGAATGCGTCGTCGCCCAGGTATATCTGCTGCCTCAGCGACTGCTCCCAGAGCGTTGTGTCGCGGCCTGCCGTTGCCACACATTCGGCATATTTGGTACGAGCCAGGAGGATGTCCTGCGGTGAGTGCGTGGCGCGGCCGAGCAACTGCCCCAGCAGCGTTGTACTGTCGAGCCATTCCGGCGATCTGTCCAGGCCGATGTGCATGCGATAACTCGACCATCTCCAAGAGGCCGGGTCATCGACGATTCGAGCTCGCACCGGGTTGAGATCGACATAGCGGCATACCGTGAGCAGGTACGCGTCGGAGTCGACCAAAATGGCCTTGAACCGTCCTTGGAAAACGTGCCCTACCTTAGTGTGCCGGTGGTTGAAGGTTTGTGTATAGACCCCGTTCACATGACGCATCGTTTGCGACAGGTTCGCACGGTGTGTGCGCAATACCAGGTGGTAGTGGTTGCCCATCAGGCAGAAGGCGAGCAGGCGGCCGTCGAAGCGCAACATCGCGTCACCGAGAATACGCAGCAGGGCCGCACGGTCGCTGTCGCTCACGAAGATCGACTCACGTCTATTGCCGCGCGCCGTCACATGGTAGACCGCGCCAGGGAACTCAATACGAAGCGGGCGCACCATCCGGGCAGGTTATGGCGCCGGTACACATAAGTCAAGGCCAGGCCCCATGCGGCACACTCCAAACGTATGACGGAGCAGCACCGCAATCGACGGGGCAGGGGGGCAAAAGGCAGGACCTGACCCCACGGAACCACGTGACCCCACGGAACCACGCAATCGACGGGGCAGGGGGGCAAAAGGCAGGACCTGACCCCACGGAAGCCCCCCACGGAAGCCACAAGTGATTGCGACTGTGCTGCGTCGAGTGGGTGAAGCAGGTTAGTGTGCAAAGCCCGTGAGTCCACGGCGAGGGGGTGCAAAGAGACGGTCATTAGCCTTACATTGAATCCATCAAACCTCTTCCCAGGAGCTGCCCCATGAAAGCGACTTTGACGCTGAGGGCCGGGCGCCGGGCTGGTACACCTGAGGCGCGCGGGCCCAAGTAGCGCCTGGCGCTGACGCCCTTAATCCGGCACCGCCAAATTAGGGTCGATGCGCACAGCAAGTGCCAAGAGCTTTCTGTCGGTTGACAGCAACCGGCAAGCGAAGCGTTGTGCCAGCGCCAAAAAAACCATGTCATATACCGGGTGCTGATGGGTTGCCGCCATTTGCAGGGCTTGGTGCATCACCTGGCTATCAGGCACAAATTCATCAACCAGGCTCAAGGCCTCTTCATAACGCGACAAGGCCATGTCCAGGGGCATGCCGGCAAAGCGGACCGACTTCCAAAGCGTGTTTCCCAGTTCACTGTGCAATAAGGTTGGGGCCAGCACCAGTTGCGCAGCATCCAATACTGTGACAAGCCGTTCAGCCTGGGGCGTTGCCAACACCAGATTTGCCGCTGCAGAAGTGTCTAAAACAATTCGCACGGGATCACCGGCTGCGGTCTTCATGCTGCCAGCTTTCGAGCCTGTCAGCTGTGGCCGTGTTTTGGACTTGGTCAGCACTCAAACGGATGCGATCACGGATGACTTGCAGCACTTGAGGTCGTGTTGCCAGTCTGCCCGCGCCCACTGCCCGATTCAATTCGGCCACTGCCTGCTGGTTGAGACTTCGGTGCGCCTGCTCAGCCCGAAACACCAATTGTTGGTAAAGCAAATCAGGCAATTGTCGAATTTGCAGTGTTCGCATGGCGGACTTTCCTAAAGTTGATGCATGAATGGGTGCATTATGCATCCATGCAAAATAGTCTATAAGCTGAGCCATCACCGATGTTTCTGCCGCCCGGTTCGATCGTCTGAAAAATTGACAAACCTATGCCCATGACCGAATCCGTGCTGTTACCCCAACTGATTGCAGGTTCCGCCCACCGCACTCCGAACGCGGTGGCGCTGACCAGTGGCGCGGCGTTGCTTACCTACGCGGAACTCGAAAAAGCGGTGACGCAGTTCGCCTCCGGCCTTCTCGCCCTGGGCCTGTCCCGCGGCGACCGCGTGGCCATCTACCTGGACAAGCGCGTCGAAACCGTCATCGCCAGCTTCGGCGCCCCGGCTGCCGGTGGCGTTTTCGTACCGATCAACCCCTTGCTCAAGCCCGAGCAGGTCGCCTTCATCCTGCAGGATTGCAACGTGCGGTTGCTGGTGACTTCGCCCGAGCGACTGGACCTGCTACCCGAAGCCCTGGCCCAGTGCCCGGACCTGCGCCATGTCGTCGTGACCGGACCGGCAAGCGGGCAACTGCCGGCGACTACTGGCAGTGATGCCAACCCGATCCCCGTAATCGGCTGGTCCGACCTGCTCGCCCATCCTGCCCGCCCTGGCCACCGCGTCATCGACACCGACATGGCCGCCATCCTCTACACCTCGGGCAGCACCGGCAAGCCCAAGGGTGTGGTGTTGTCGCACCGCAACATGGTTGCCGGCGCCAAGAGCGTTGCGTCCTACCTTGAAAACAACGCGCACGACACCTTGCTGGCCGCACTGCCGCTGTCGTTCGATGCCGGCTTCAGCCAGCTCACAACCGCCTTTCACGTGGGCGCCCGCGTCGTACTGCTCAACTACCTGATGCCGCGCGACGTGCTCAAGGCGATGGCGCGTGAAAAGGTGACGGGGCTTACCGCCGTGCCGCCGCTGTACATCCAGCTGACACAACTGGAATGGCCGGACACGATCAACGA
>Ga0105047_10009248_pt1 | contig 16259 bp, 11 predicted proteins | sample MAT04_FD_78384 | JGI IMG/M metagenome (GOLD analysis project Ga0105047, IMG submission 78384) | Freshwater microbial communities from Lake Fryxell liftoff mats and glacier meltwater in Antarctica - MAT-04 (megahit assembly) | ecosystem: Environmental > Aquatic > Freshwater > Ice > Liftoff...
GACCGCAAGCCCCAAGATGCCGCAGCCGTGGCTGTGGAACGTGGTGCTGCTGGATGACCAAGAGCACTCGTACGACTATGTCATCGGCATGATGCAGTCGATCTTTGGGTACACGGTCGATCAGGCCGTGAGCTTTGCGGAGACGGTGGATCGCACCGGCCGGGGCGTTTGCATGACCACCCATAAAGAGCACGCCGAGCTGAAGTGCGAGCAGATTCTGAGTGTGGGGCGTGACCCTGCGACGGCTGACAGCAAGGGCCCGATGGGCTGCATTCTCGAGCCGGCCGAGACCGCGAAGGTTTGAACCCGCGACCTGTTTGTGGGGCTTTGTCAACCGAACTGAATCAGTGCGCAATATCTGCGCCGCATATCCGGCTTGATGGGTATTTGGCACCGTAGGTATTTGTGCCGGGTTCAGAAATTGGCCGATGCTGACGTGATGCCCTCGCACTCAGACCCGTCTCCAGGCCCGCCGTCGTCAGTACGGCGTGAGGGCTCAAATGCGCCGCTGGTGATTCAGACGGAACAGTTGGATGCCGCGGCGGCGTTGTGGTTGGGGGAGCGGTGCCGGCTGGAGAAGATTTCGTACGATGCGGGCGAGCCGTTTGAGCGCGGGCTTGCGGAAGCCTCCGGGTTGGTGGTGCGGACGTATACCAAGGTGGATGAGGTGCTGCTGGCGAAAGCACCGAAGTTGAAGGTGGTGGGACGGGCGGGAGTGGGGCTCGACAACTTCGATCTGTCGGCATGTGCCAAGCGTGGCGTGGCGGTGGTGCACACGCCGGATGCGAATACGCGGGCGGTGATTGAGTATGTGGTGTCGCTGATCTGCGATGTGGTGAGGCCGCGGGCGTTTTTGCAGGACGCGATCGAGGCCGAGCGCTGGCGCGAAGCGCGCGAGGAACTGAAGGGGCGGCGGCAACTATGCGAGATGACGCTGGGCATTCTGGGGCTTGGGCGTATCGGGCAGGGGATGGCGGATGTTGGTCGGGCCCTGGGCATGCGGGTGCTGTATCACGACATCGCGGAAATTCCCAAGCCGGCGCGGCACGGGGCTCTGAGTGTGTCGCGCAATGAACTGCTGGCCTCGGCGGATATTCTCACGATTCATGTGGATGGCCGGCGGGCGAATCGGGGGCTGATTCAGGCGAGTGACCTGGCGGCCATGAAGGGCGATGCGACGATCATTAACACGAGCCGGGGGTTCGTGCTCGACAGTTTGGCGCTGGCGGAGTTCATGATCGCGCACCCGGCGGCGACGGCGCTTCTGGATGTTCACGAACCAGAGCCGTTTGACGGGACGTATCCGCTGCTGGATATTGCCAACGTGCATTTGGCACCGCATATCGCCAGCAGCACGGTGCTGGCGCATGCCAACATGTCGTGGGTGGTGCGGGATGTGTGGCGGGTGCTGAGCGGCGAGAAGCCGGAGTTTCCGGCCCGGCCCGAGCCGACGTGAGAACTGAGCGGGCGTGGGAGCGGCGGGGCGGGGCCGGGGCGGGGACGTGGGGCCATCGGCCGTTAGCGCGGCGGGTCGATGGTGAACTCGGCGCGGATGGCCATGTGGTCGGACCGATGCGGGTCCACGATTTCAAAGCGGGTGGCGCGGAGCGGGCCAGCCAGGAAAATGTGGTCGATGTTGACCAGTGGTTGAGCGTAAGGCCAGGTGGCGGCGATGCCGGCGCCGGCGGCGTCGAACGCGCTGGTCATGCCGGGCGCGAGCAGGGCGAGCGAGCCGGAGCCGCGCGGGATGTTGAAGTCGCCCAAGAGGATGTCGGGCGGGGGGAGGCGTTCTTCGCCGAAGGTCTGGCGGAAGGTGGCGATGGTCTTGGCGGCGGAGTGGGCCAAGGTGCGTTTGGCGCGGAGGGGGTCAGAGGGGAGATCGATGTAATAAATCACGAGCGGTCGGTTGAGGGATGGAACGTTGAGTTTGGCGACGAGGAGTGTGCCGGGGTCGGCGTTGCGGAAGGCGCGTTTTTGAAGGCCGATCGCGGGCCCGTATGTGTTGTAGAGGTATTCGAGAAGTGAGCGCGGCTCGCTGCCGGTGACGGCGAGGACGCTCGGGTCATTGCCGGTGGAGGAGAGGGGACGGTGATTGGCGATGGGGCCGGCGAGGTTGAGGTGGAAAGACTCGACGCTGATGATGGGATGGCGCGAGGCGATGAAGAGGATGCCGCGCTGATCGAACTGATAGGCGGGGCCGAGCGAGTTCTTGACGACGTCGCGGGCCTGCATGGAGCTCATGGCGGCAGACCAGCAGAGGATGTCGAGCGGACGCGCGGGCGTGGCGGGGGAGGCGTCGGAGTCGGCCGCGAGCGGAATGAACATGTCGGCACGCACGGGCATGTTGGCCATGGCGTTCCAGTGGGCGATGCGGATGGTGGTGCCGGTGGCGGGCATGGCGGGCGCGACGAGGCGCCAGAGGCGATATTCGCCGAGGGTGAGGCAGGCCGTGGAGAGGGCCAGGATGGCGACGAACGCGATGGGCGCAAGGCGGCGGGTGGGCAGCCGGGGGCGGGCCTTCGGCGGCGGCGGCGGCGAGGGCGGTGGAACTGTGGGCGGGAGCGCGGCGGCCCGGGCGAGTCTGGCGGTGAGAATGCGGCGCTGAACTCCGCGGAAGAAGAGGGCGGCGGCGGCGGACGAGGCGGCGAAGGTGAGATATATCCAGCCGGGGGCGAAGAAGAGGAACTGCGTGAGGTGGAAGGAGTCGGTGGCGAGCCTGCCGAGCCAGTACGCGGCGAGGGTGCACCACGCGAGGGAGGAGAGGGCGAGCGAGCACAGCCGCATGAGCACAGCGAGCATGGTGGAGCCCGGCGAGATAGAAAAAGCTCGGGGAGCGCTCAACGTGAGCGGACCGTCGTTTCAATGAGCGGGGAGATTAGGGCTCGTCGGGGTCGCGCTGCGCGCGAGCGGGGACGAGTGCGCCGGCGGCGGGGAGCTCGCCATACGCGGCGGCGGCCTCGGCGGCCTCGTGCTCGTAGCCCTCGTGCCATTCGGGGGCGTGGTCGTCATCCTGCTGGTGGTCGGTGAGATGGGGGTTCATCACGATGGGCTTGCCGACAAGCATGTAGGGCCGGAAGACGTAGCCGAGGAATGTGAAGCCCAGCAGACAAATGACAAAGCCGGCGGTGATCATGTCGAAAAACATGGACGTTTCGCCGCGGGGCAGGCCAAGGACGTTGCCTAGCGAACAGCCGAAGGCGACGACGAAGAAGGGGTTGTCGCCGCGTTCTCGAAGGAGCCGGTCGACGATTGCGCAGATGAATCCGAAGGCGATGGCGTAGTAGACGATGCCAATCCAGCCGGCCTCATACCAGCCGTGGCCGATGATGCCGCAGCCGAGGTTGGCCTGCACCTGCAGGCGTTCCTGGAGCACTATGCCCAGGGCGCGGGGCTTGGTGGGGAAGATGGTGCGGGGGATGGGGTTGACGATATAGAAGTAAGCCCCGTGGAGGGGGTAATACTCGATATCGGAGGGAACGATCTCCATGAGGCAGACGGTGTTGAGCGGCGTGTCCTGAAGGAGGAGTTCCTGGAACACGTTGCGGGCTGAGAAGTCGGGATTTTTGGCAAGCTCAAGGATCTGATTCTGGCGGTTGCCGAAGGTCGCACCGCTCCAGCCGAGCTTGTGACGCCCGGAGTTGTAAATGATCAGGCAAAGAAACGTCACGGCACCGAGGACGGCCATCTTTCCAAGCACGCGTGAGGGCTTTTCGTACCGAAGCTTGGCGAAGTAATAGACGAACGCCAAGCCAAAGAAGACGGACAGGAAGTTGCGGCGGTCGATAGAACCGACGACCGAGATGATGACCGCCATGATGAAGACCGGTATGAACAACGCCCACCAAAGCGGGTTGCGCCAGTTCGAAATCACGAGGTAGAACATGAGGGCCGCAGCGGCGGAGGCCATGTTCGTTCGGCAGAACACGATGATGGAGTCGGCATAGGAGCCGCCCACCAGCGGAATGGAGAGGGCGACCAGGCCGGCGAAAGTCAGGGCGCAGATGAGGACGCTGGACGTGGTGACCGGCAGGGCTGCGCGCGGCACCAATCGTGAGGGCCATGTCCAGTTTTTGGCAAGTCCGTAGCACGCCATGAAGATGGCGAAGAAAAGCGGGATCGAGATCGCCAGCGAGAAGTAACCGGTGCCGGTGGGGTTGTAGATTTCGGAGTAAAACTCAACTCGGGCGGCCCAGAAAGTGGCGATGGTGTAGAACTGGAAAAAGCCCAGCAGGAAAAAATTCCGCCAAGAGAGAAGCATCTCGCCCTTGAAGAGAAAACCATAGAGCATCGTGCCGATGACGACGAGGGACATGACACCCGCGATGATTCCGAGGAATGTCAGCATAAGAAGCGGGTCGAAGGGGACGGGACGGTGTTTGGCCGGTACTCATGGACGTGACAAACGGTCCGACCGTCGATCATAGGAACCAAAGCCACAAAGGCCGCTGACATGTCATCGGCGGACGTGCACGCGGGCTGAGGCCGGAGAGGGGAAACGGGGAACATCAGGCCGTGAGCGCGGGCATCTCTTTCGATACGCTTTGGCGGCGTCGCTGGTTCTCGGCCGATGGGTCGGGGCTGGCCCGAGAGGCGGAAGTGAGTGAACCGCTGGTTATCATGACAATCAGAAGGCTGGTGCAACTGAGAACTCACGGTGGCGTACCGAGAGAGGTTGCGTGGCGGGCTGGATCTGTTCAACTTTCGTGGAAAAGGACGGCGATGTCAAAGGCGATTGTCGATCCGGCGGAACTGCGTCGCTTCGCGATGGACCTGAAACGGTTCAACGCGAACTTGCAGGGGCAGATGACGGTGCTGGCCGGGCGGCTGGGGTCGCTGGGGCAGAGCTGGCGCGACCAGGAGAACACCAAGTTTGTGGAGGAGTTTGAGAGCACCATGAAGGTGCTGGGCCGGTTTGTCGATGCCTCGGAGCAGCACATTCCGTTCCTGCTTCGCAAGGCGGAGAAGATCGAGGAGTATTTGAACCAGCGTTGAGGGGCGAGGGGGGGGAGGGCGCCGCGTGCGGCGGTGGCCATGGTCTGTCCTTGATCGTTGATTGAAGCCATGTATGTCAGACTCTGCCAAGGTCAGTTCGATCGACGCCATCAAGGGCTTCCGCCTGAGCGTTGCCAAGTTCGTGCAGGAGGTGACAAACGCGATAGCGGAGATCGATGCGGATATTCACCGGGTTGCCGGCGAGTTGCGGTACGAGCGATTGCCGTACTGGAACAAGCAGGTCATTGCGCGTCAGGAAGCAGTGATCGCAGCGCGGACGGAGCGGAGCCGTAAGGAGCTGATGTCGATGTCGGACATGCCGTCGCTGGTGGAGGAGCGGCGGAACCTTGATAAGGCGAAGCGGGCGGTGGAGGAGGCGCAGCAGAAGATTGAGGCGGTGAAAAGATGGGCGCGGCTGGTGGACCGGGAGTCGATGCTCTTCAAGGGGCAGTTGCAGTCGCTGTCGGACGCGGTGTGCCGAGATCTTCCCGAGGGGATCGTGCGGCTGGGGAAGATGATCGCGGCGCTCGAGGCATATGCGGCGATGGCGCCGGTTTCGACTGAGCAAGTGGGTGAGAGTTCGGGGAGCGGGTTTGTGGCGCGCGTTGGGGCGGCCCTGCGGGGTGAGTCTGTCACCAGCGCGGCACTTGGGCCGGGATCGATCACGGCAGCGCTTCGGCGGCGCACGCCCGGGCGGACGGTGCTCGACGCTGTGGAAATGGCATCGCCGGGCTTTCTGGCCGGGACGGGGCCGATGCTTCCCGACGACGGCCTGCTCACTAAGCTGGGACTCGCCGGCGAAAAGGTTGATGGTTCGGGCCGGGTGGTTTTGGCGATCGGCGGCTTGGGCGGCAGTGACTATTACGTCGAGCGAATGGTGGATGACGGGTCGTGGTATGTCGGGCCGACATCACCCAGCGCAGCGACGGCGCACTTTGAGGCCGTTACGGCTGGTGAGTTGCTGGCGCTGCGGCCAGCGCTGCGCGAGGTTTTGGAACTGCCGCGGGGCTATTTGGCGGCGGTGGTGGCGGGGAGTGTGCAGAGTGTGATCACGCCTTCGCGGGGTGATCAGGAGGTACTGGCGATATGAGTATTGCAGTGGGTCACGTCAAACTCCGCGATTCGTACAAGCAGCTCAAGTTTGCGTATGAGCGCGTGAAGGAGCACTGGAACGACGACGCCCGGCGCGAGTTTGAGTCGATGTACCTTGCCGGGCTGGAGTCGAAGATTCTAACGGCCATCAGCGGGATATCCCGGATGCAAGAAGTGTTTACCCAGGCGCGGCGCGATTGCGAGTGATTCGCAGCGGACCCGCCACGCGAGGGCGGGCAGATGGCAACGATGCTCATGCTGAATGACGCCGCCCGATCAACCCCCCCCAACCCCCCATTCCCTGCGGCGGGAAAGCGAAGACGGAGCCCACCATGGCCGACGGCCCACTGACAGCCAAGCTGCGATCTACGTTTGAGTCGCTCACCAAAATGCTCGCTGATCGCGCCGCCCGCGAGAGGTCGATCGCGGACGCGTACGCGCGGGCCACGGCGGCCCTTGAGCAAGCGGATGTGGCGGCGCGCGAGGCGGCGAAAACGGCCATCGATGCGGCGAACGACGCGACGGCGCAGCGCTATACGCAAGACAGCACGCTGGCTCGCAAGCGGTTTGATGACGGCACGGCTTTGATGGTCAAGACGTACGAGTACGACAAGGGGGCGATCAGGGAGCGGGCCGAGTCGGACCTGGCCAAGGCGAGCAAGGCATCGGAAGAGGCGATCTGGATGGCCGAGTCGCTCTATGACTCGAGCAAGGACAAGCCGCGACAGGCGTTCGAGGCGGCGATGAAGGAACGGGATTCGATTCTCGCGGGGGCGGCGACCGTCGAGACGGCGGCGCGGCAGATGCTGATCGACGGTCGCCTGGGCAACTTGCTGAGGGCCTCGGTGGGAACGGCGGACGAGGCGGAGCCTGTGGGCGCGGCACTTGCGAGAGCCCAGGTCGAGACGGCAAAGGTTCATCTCACGAAGCTCGACGGTTTGTTTCTGCCGCGGGTGGGCGGTGGCGGCATGCTGTTTGTATGGGTCGTGGTCGGCACGCTGGCCGGTGCCGCGGCGGGTATGGGCGCGGCGCAGTGGCAAATGGACCCGATGAAAGTGGGAATCGGCGCCGGGTGCGGGTTGTTGGTCGGCGCGATTTTCGGGCTGCTGCTGCTGCGGAAGGCGAAGAGTGCGGCGCAGCGAGCAGCACAACCGATCGTGAACGCCATTGAGGCGGCGCGGCGTACCGGTGAGGCGTGGAAGGTGAGCGCCGAGGCCCTGCGCGCTGCGCAGGAAAAGGAGTTGCTCGAGCGGCACGACCGGGAGATTGAAAGCGGAAAGAGCGCACTGGCCAAAGTGAAAGACGAAGTCACGCGCAGCGGCAACGATCGATTGCTCAAGCTGCGAGAGAAGCGCGATGCGGAGAAGACCAGGCTGGCGCAGTCGTTTGAGGCGGCGAGCGCGCTGGCGAAGGAACGGCGTGCAAGGAACGAAATTGAAGTCAAACAAGCCTTCAGCACCGCAACGGCGATGGCCGATGCGGCCCGAGAGTCCGCCGTGGCGGCCGCGGAGAGCAGCCGAGCGGCGGAGTTTGAGGCGTTGGTCCGCGACTGGGCGGCCGGTTCGGCGGCCATCCGCAGGACCTTTGGCGAGGCCAACGAAATAGCGGCTCGGCAGTTTCCGACGTGGGATGCACAGCAGTGGGATCGGGCCAAAACGGCCAGCGATCCGCGGGGCTTTGATCCGCCGCGGGTGGGGGCACCGGCGACCACGATCGGAACGGTTCGGATCGATCCGGCGACGCTGCCGGGAAGCGTTCCGGTTGATGCAACGCTCGTCGCGGCGGGAGTTGCCGCCGGTGAGGTGTTCGACATTCCGGCAACGCTTGAAATGCCAGCCCGGTCCTCGCTGCTGGTGCAGACGGGCGGCGAAGGGCGCGCAGCGGCCCTGGCGGTGCTGCAGAACACCATGCTGCGGCTGCTGACAGCGATGCCGCCGGGCAAGGTTCGGTTCACGATCATTGATCCAGTCGGGCTGGGGCAGAACTTTGCGGGCTTCATGCACTTGGCGGACTATGACCCGCTGCTGGTGAATGACAAGATCTGGACCGAGCCCCGCCACATCGAAGCGCGGCTGACGGATCTCACCGAGCACATGGAGACGGTGATTCAGAAGTATCTGCGCAACCAGTTTGCGAGCATCGAGGACTACAACACCCAGGCGGGTGAGATCGCCGAGCCGTACCGGTTCCTGGTGATTGCCGACCTGCCGACAAACTTCAACGAGCTTTCCGCCAAGCGGCTGGCGAGCATTATCGACAGCGGCGCGCGGTGCGGCGTCTATGTGCTCATTGCGCACGATACCCGCCAGTCGCTGCCTTCGGGCTTGTCGGCGCAGGATCTTGAGCGCGCGGTGAGTGCCGGCGGTATGCGTCTGGCGTGGAAGCGCACGGCCAATGGCGAGCCGGGGCTGGTCTGGGATGACCCTTCGTTTGGCCCGCTTCCGCTGGCGCTTGAGGCTCCGCCCGACGAGGCGCGGATGAACACGATCATCCACATGGTGGGTAAGGCGAGCAAGGATGTGGGACGGGTGCAGGTGCCGTTCACAACGATTGCGCCGACACCCGAACGGATGTGGTCGCTCTCGACGAGCGCTGACTATCACGTGCCGATGGGGCGGGCGGGCGCGACAAAGCTGCAAGAGATCACCCTCGGACGGGGGACGGCGCAGCACGCACTGATCGCCGGCCGAACGGGCTCGGGCAAGTCCACTTTGCTGCACGCCATCATCACCAACACGGCTCTGTGGTACAGCCCTGACGAGGTCGAGATGTATCTCGTCGACTTTAAGAAGGGCGTTGAGTTCAAGACCTATGCCGAGAACGCCATGCCGCACGCGCGGGTCATTGCCATCGAGAGCGAGCGCGAGTTCGGGCTCAGCGTGCTTCGGCGTCTGGATTTTGAGCTCAAGCGCCGCGGCAGCATGTTCCGTGACGAGAGCGTGCAGGACCTGGCGGGGTTCCGGGCCAAGCAGCCGCAGGTGCGCATGCCGCGGGTGCTGCTGCTGGTCGACGAGTTTCAGGAACTGTTTGTGGAGGATGACAAGCTGGCGCAGGAGGCGGGCCTGCTGCTGGACCGTCTGGTTCGGCAGGGTCGAGCCTTCGGCATGCATGTGGTGCTGGGCTCGCAGACGCTGGGCGGGGCCTACTCGCTGGCGAAGGCCACGATCGGCCAGATGGCGGTGCGCATCGCGCTGCAGTGCAGCGAGGCGGATGCGTACTTGATCATGGGCGACGACAACGCGGCGCCGCGGCTGCTCTCGCGGCCGGGCGAGGCGATTTATAACGATCAGAGCGGGGCGGTTGAGGGTAACTCACCGTTTCAGGTCGCGTGGCTGCCGGACGTCAAGCGAGACGAGTTCCTGGCGGCGGTCGCGACGAAGTATGCCAAGGCGATCGCGGCGGGGACCACGATGGGTGCTGCTGAGCCGACGATCATCTTTGAGGGCAGTGCGCCGGCGGATATCAGCCGCAACTATCTGCTCAATGAACTGCTCAACCGCAGCCAGTGGCCAGCACCGGCGACGGGCGCGGCGGCGTGGCTGGGCGAGGCGATTGCCATCAAGGACCCGACGAGTGTTCTGTTGCGGCGGCAGGCCGCCTCGAATCTTCTGATTGTCGGTCAACAGGACGAAGCGGCGACGGCGCTGCTGGCGTGCAGTATCGTGTCGCTGGCGAGTCAGCAGCCGCCGACACCAGCGGCGGCGGCGGGCGAGAGCGGGGCCGGGCAGTTCTACGTGCTCGACGGCACCTCGGCGGATTCGACGATTGCCGGGTCGCTGGCGCGGGTGTGCGCCGTGCTGCCGCACGCGGTGCGAAATGTTGAGTATCGCCAGGTCGAGGCGGTGATGACCGAGCTCGCGCAAGAGCTTGATCGCCGCCAGCAGGCGGAGGCCGACGGGCGCGACATGGGCGGATTTGCCAGCATCTATGTGGTCATCTGCGGCCTTCAGCGTTTCCGCATGTTGCGCCGAGCCGAGGACGACTTTGATTTCTCGAGCAGCGGCGAAGAGAAGGCGATAAAGCCCGACAAGGTTCTCAGCCGGCTGCTGCGCGAGGGGCCGATGGCCGGCATGCACGTGCTGACGTGGTGTGACACGGTGGGATCGCTCAACCGGTCGCTGGACCGGCAAGCCCTGCGCGAGTTCGACTCGCGCGTGCTCTTCCAGATGAGCCAGGCGGATTCGTCGGCGCTGATCGATGCCGCGACGGCGGGCACGATCGGTCAGAATCGCGCCCTGTTCTATAGCGAGGAGCAGGGGCTGATCGAGAAGTTCCGCCCGTGGGCGATGCCCGACGATGCGTGGCTTGACCGCGTTCGGCGCGCTATGAAGCGCGGCGTGGGCGAGGCTGCGCGGCAGCCCTGAGGCCAGGACTTGGTTGGGCGTTTGGTGGGCATCGACCTGCTCAGGTCATCTGGCCGACATACGCGCCCGCGGTTTCGCGGAAGCCGCGGGGACTGACGCCCACGTGCAGGGTGAGCTTGGTGTTGTCGGCGGTGCTGTCGTCTTGTGCCATCCACGCCATGCCTTCGTCGAAGGGCAGGAACGAACCCATGCCCAGGGCCTTGGCGATTTTGGCTTGGATTGCCGCGGCGGGGGCGGGCACGGGCAAAATGGGCAGGGCGTGATCGGCTCGTGGGAGGTTGTCCTGAAAGAACTTGAGCATCGACTTAAACGAGAGTTCTTCGCCGCCAACGAGGTTGTAGATCTCACCGACCGTTTGCGGGCGCGAGAGGGAGGCGACGAAGCAGGCGGCGACATCGGTGTCGCTTACGGGCGCGACCTGCGCGGCTTCCATCGTTATGCGACCGAGGATGGCGCCTTCGTCGTGCTCGACCACGCGGGCAAAGTAGGGGATGAGGATGAAGGGCTGAATGCTGGCGGTGCACCAGCCCTTGATGAGTTGGGTGAGCTCGCCCTCGGGGCCGTGGATGAGACCGGGGCGGAAAATCGTGAAATCCAAGCCTGACCGGCGGACGATCTGCTCGGCCTCGGCCTTGCTGCGTTGATACTCGGCCTTGTGATCGATGATGGCGCCGAGGGCCGACATGTGCACGAAGCGGTCGATACCGGCCTGCTTGGCGGCCTCGACCATTACGCGGGTCGCACCAATGTGCATCCGCTCGAAAGTTTGGCCTTTGCCGGCGGGGCGGAGGATCCCGATCAGGTGGATGACCGCATCGGCCCCCTTGCAGAGCTCGGCGGGGGCTTTGCCGTCATGCACCTCGCCGATGATGGCGGTGACGGCGCGGTCGGCGGGGAGGATTCGGCGGGCTTTGTCGCGATCGCGGCACAGGGCCCGGACGGAGTAGCCCTTGGCGACCAGTTCACGCACAATGGCGCGGCCGACGAAGCCGGTGGCACCGGTCACGGCGACGGTCTTGATGGCCTTGGCGGCGTGGGAGACATGCTGAGCGGGGCTCTCGTTCATAGGGCGGGAGGATAGGGGGCGACTGGCCAAATCATCCGTGATGCAAGTCGGGTCGAGCGTTCCGGGGCGTTCGCGGTCGGCCCGGGCGGGCTAAGGTCGGGCCGTTGCTGCATGTGTCAGACGTCCATTTCGGCTACCACAAGGCCCGCCCGGTGCTTCGGGGGGTTTCGTGCCAGATCGCGCCAGGTGCGGTGACGGTGATCGTCGGCCCGAACGGCTGCGGCAAATCGACGCTTCTGCGGCTGATGCTGGGCACACTTTGCCCGCTGAGCGGGTCGATCCGGTTTGGTGAGGCAGCGGAGGGGCGCGGCGGTCGCGATGTCGCAAGCTTTGCGGCATCGGAGCGGGCGGCGCGGCTCGCCTTCGTGGCCCAGCGGCCGGAGGTGTGGGCGGATTACACGGTGGCCGAGGTGGCGGCGTTCGGGCGATTCGCGCTGGGGGCGAGCGCGTCGAGCGTGCAGCGCGCACTCGTGGCGATGCAGCTCGCAGATCGGGCCGACGAATCGGCGGCGGCTTTGAGCGAGGGGCAGCGGCAGCGGGTCTCGTTGGCGCGGGTGCTGGCCCAGTTTGATGGTTCGAAGGCCGGTACCGCCGCGTTTCGCGCCGTGCTGGCGGATGAGCCGATTTCAGCGATGGACCCGCGGCATGCGATCGCGGCTTTGGGCGTTCTGCGGGCGATGAAGGACGAGCGAACGGCGGTGGTGCTGGTGCTGCACGACCTGACGCTGGCCCTGCGGTTTGGCGATGCGGCCATCGTGCTGGCCGGTGATGGCACAGTGGCAGCGAGCGGACCGATCGCGACGACGCTGACTCTTGACGTGGTCGGCAGGGTCTTTGGAACGGCGTTTGAGCGTCATGGGCCGGCGCTCATACCGGTCTGAGCGAGCCGGCTGCGCGAGAAGCCAGTTACCGGTTCAGCGGCGCGAGCGCCGACTCGATTTCTTCCAGCTTGAAAGGCGCGGGGCGACGGAGGCGGCGATAGAGGAAGTACGCAGCGCTTGAGACGGGTTTGCGTTTGGAAAGATGCCTCGGGATATCGATGAGGCCCTGCCAGGTGCCGGAGGCGGTATCTTTGAGTGATCCGACCCGAGCGCCGTAGCGGAGTGAGTTGAGCGAGGTGCCGACCAGATGGAACGGCAGCATATAGAGCGGCGCGTTGAAGTAGCCCATCAGGACTTGGTTGCGGGTCTGCTGGCGGAGGATGCGGCGGGGGTCGCGATTGGGGCTTTCAAAGTGATGCACAGGATCAGCCCGGCCGAGCCGGGTGACGTAGCCTGCGCCGAGCAGACGGAGGCAGAGTTCGGGCTCTTCCACCATGTGGTAGAGGGCCGACTGGTATCCGCCCACTTTGAGGAAGACATCGCGTCGCCAGGCGGCGGCGCAGCCGCGGAAGTAGTTGTGGACCCAGACACCGGCCGAGTCGGGGGCGCGCTGCTGGACTTCAGGGGTCTTGAGGACGTCGATATAGGGAATCGAGACGGCGCCGACGCGTGGATTGTCGAAGTCGGCGATGGTCTGCTCGACGGTGCGCGGGCTGTCGAAGGCGGCATCGTCGTCGATCGAGATGATGATCGGGGCGGTGGCGGCGTTGACGGCCTTGTTGCGGTTGGCGATGCTGCCGCTGGGGGTTTCGCTGCGGTCAAAGTTCACCATCGGATAGTCGCGGCGGACCATGTCAGCAGTTCCGTCGGTCGAGCCGTCGTCGCGGACGATGATCTCAACGGGGACAGTCTGTGCGAGGCACGAGTCGATGGCCCGGCAAAGTTCGTCTTTGCGGTTGCGGGTAGCCATGACGACCGCCGCAGCGGGAGTGATGCCGGGCGTGGGAAGCGATGCTGATTGGGGATGAATCGGGGTGCTCACGTGGCGGTTGAGGGGATGGCGGGCGGGTTGGTGGCGGCGGTGGAGGGCTGAGCGGGCGGTTGCGCGGGGGGTTGGACGGGCAGTTGGGCGATGCGAGCAACCGTGGCGGCGGTGGGGATTGGGTCGGGACGGGCCTTGGCGCGGATAGCCATGCGACCCAGACCGTGGAAGCCCATTTTCGAGAGCACGGCGATGATCGGGAAGACGAAAAGGTAGGGGAACTTGCGGAGGCGAAAGTTCCAGGGGAAGGTCCAGATGTAGATGTAGAGCGCTTTGCGGATCTTGTGGGCCGTGAGAAGGTCAACACTTGCTGAGCGGCAGTGCGAGGTGATGAGATCGATGCGGGCCAGCCGGCGCGACCAGCCGCCTGGATAGAACCGGGCTCGCTCCATGCGGATCATGAACTCGCGGCCGGCGAAGGTGCGATCGAGATTGCCGATCAAGGAGCCGGGGGTGGTGCGGTAGCCGACTGTCCAAGGGGCTCTGACACAGATGAAGTTGGGTTGTTCACCGAGGCGGATGAAGAGTTCAGAATCTTCGCCGTTGACCCACTCTTTGGCAAAGCCGTTCACAGTGTTGAATGCCTGGCTGGTGACGAGCATGGCACAAGCGCTGGGGCAGACCTGGCGGTAGGGGGAGGCGAAATAGTCGGCGTATTGGTCAACGTGCGCAGGGGATTCGGTGACGGCGGCGAGGTCGGACTCGCTTACGAACGGGAGGGGGTTGCCGCTGATAAGCGCGGGGAAGTTGTGCTGTTTGATGGTTTGGGCGAAAAAGCGGAGCGTCCACGGGAACCAGAGGTCGTCAGAATCAAGAAACGCGAGATACTGGCCGGTGGCGTGCCGAGCGCCGAGATTGCGAGCCAGGCCGGGTCCTTGGTTTGCTTGCTTCAAGATTTTGACGCGGTCGCCGAAGGTGGCGACGACATCGAGGGTCGCATCGGTGGAGCCGTCGTCTACCACAATGACTTCAAAGTCGGTAAATGACTGCGCGAAGACAGATTCGAGCGTTCGGCGCACGAGGTGCTCGCGGTTGTAGGTCGGGATGATGATTGAGAAGAGGGGCACGGGCGAAGTGGGGGGGGGAGGGGGGGGCGCCACGAACCGGCAAACCAAGCAGCGCGACCCTGGGAGAGAAGGGTATCGCGGCTTATCGGCGGTTGGGAGTGCATGAAACAGCCCGGCGCGGAATGAATCGTGGGCGGGCAGAGCGAGGTTACGGGTAAAAATCAGGGGTTACGGGCAGCCGGCGAAGTACGCACCGATAAAATCGGCGAGGTCGTCGGGGTTAACTTCGCCGTCGGCGTTGAAGTCGGCCTGGGGGCAAGTGGGCTGTCCGAAGTAGCAGCCGATGAAATCTGCGAGATCGTCGGGATTAATGACACCATCGGCGTTGAAGTCCGCCGCGCAGGCGGGTGGGGCTGGGTTGATGGTGATCTGCACACCATCAGACGCGGTGGCACCGCGATTGTCTGTCACCGTGAGCACAACGGTGTGGACACCGACTGAAAGATCGACCGTGGGGGTGAGGCCTGAGGCGATCTGGATGGCGTTTTCTGACCAGGCGTATGAGACGATCGAGCCGTCAAGATCGGTGCTGGACGCCGCGGTGAGCGTGACGGGCTCGGCACCGGAGTTGTCGGCATCGATGATGACTTGGTCGGGACCGGCGTTGGCGATGGGCCGGGCGTTGATATCGATGACCACCGAATCGGTCGCGGTGGCGGCAGCGTTGTCGGTGACTGTCAGCGTGATGGTGTGGAGCCCGGTGGGGAGCACGACGGCAGCCGTGGCGGAGGCACCCTGAGCGAGCGTGGTTGGACCTTGGCTCCAGCGGTAGTTGGTGATGGAGCCGTCGCTATCGGTGCTGGCCGAACCGTCGAGGGTGACGGGCTCGGACCCGTTGCCGTCGTTGTCGCTGAGGGCCTGATCGACGCCCGCGCGGGCGATGGGCGGGTTGTTGGCCGCAGAGACGACGGTGCCGGTGACGCTGACCTGAACCGTGGGGCTCTCTGTGGCACCGGGGGCGGAGATGGTGATGGTGCCCGAACGGGTGCCCAGCGTTGATGTATCGAGGGTGACGACGTGCGTGAGGGCGGGGGAGCCAGCGTAGTGATAAAAGGATCCGGCGAGCGTGGGGGGCCAGTAAAGGCCGCCTGATGGAGGTGAGGGTGGTGTGCCGGGTGAGGCCGTGGTGAACCCGCTGGGCAAGGCGAGGGTGTAGCCGAGCACGCTGATGCCCTGGGTTGTCCACTTGGCGACGTCGGCACCGTTACTGATTGTGAGGGTTTGCTGGGCGAGTGAGCCCTGCGTGACGCTGCCGAAGTCGATCGAAGCAACAGTTTGCACCTTGGGCGGGACCCGCAGGTCCATCAATACCGGAAGGTGGCCGTTACCTTCGGCGCTGGTGATGAGGGCCTGGCCGATGGCGGTGCCGACCATGTTGTTCTGGCGGGAAACGGTGACGCCGTTTGAGGAAGTCTGGGAGGTGGAGAGTGCGCCCTGAAAGGTTGAGCCGTCGTTGCCCCAACTGCGGTACGAGTGGTTGGGATCGTTCCAGCGGGTGTTGTCAAGTGGGGCCGTGCCAAACGGTGGGACCGAGGCGGTCTGATACGCAGCGTTGGCGTTGCCGAGGTACTCGAGCGCGCCGCCATCGATGAGGCCGGCCGAAACGAGGATCTGGTCGAACCGGTCGTCCATGTTGCCGGTTTGTTCCTGGGTGTGAACGACGCGGAACGCTCCGTTGTTGTTCCAGTTGCCGGGGGTCTTGATGGGGTCGAAGACGCGGCCCATGTCGTTGGACTGGCTGGCGACAAACTCCTGATACTCAGGCGCACTCGAGGTGGTGATGTTCAAGTCGCCCGCGACCATGAACTGATAGCC
>Ga0105047_10009249_pt1 | contig 16259 bp, 13 predicted proteins | sample MAT04_FD_78384 | JGI IMG/M metagenome (GOLD analysis project Ga0105047, IMG submission 78384) | Freshwater microbial communities from Lake Fryxell liftoff mats and glacier meltwater in Antarctica - MAT-04 (megahit assembly) | ecosystem: Environmental > Aquatic > Freshwater > Ice > Liftoff...
TACACCGCCACGTACACCGAGGCGGACGACGAGAAGCTGGCTCGCCACCTGGGCGCCGACGCGTTCATCGTGAAGCCAGCCGAACCTGACCTGATCATCCAGCAGGTGCGCAACCTGTTGGAACCCTCCAGTGCGGCGTCGCCGGCGCAGCTGCGTGAGCCGTCGGCTGGTGACACCGAGCTGCTCGAGGAGTACAGCGCCGTCCTCATCGGCAAGCTCGAGCACAAGACCCTGCAGCTCGAGGCGGCGAACCACGCGCTTCGCCAGGAGATCGTGGAGCGCGAGCACGCCAGCAATGAGAAGCAGCGGCTCACCAACGATCTGCGTGAGCGCGTGAAGGAACTGCGATTGCTGAACGAGGCGGCGCGCCTGTTGCGTGACGACTTCACCCCGTTTGGCGATGTGCTCGAACAGTTGGCAGCGTTCATGCCGAGCGCGTTTCGCTTCCCCGAGATCGCCTCCGTTCGGTTGCGCTTCGACGACCGCGAGCAGTGCAGCCCCGATTTCGCCGAGACGGCATGGATGATTCGGCGCGAGTTCACCGTTCCCGACGGCCGCCCGGGAACGGTGGAGGTTGCATACCTGCAGCCAGCGCCCACCGGCGAGCTGCACCCGTTCCTCGCCGAGGAGCACAACATGGTGACGTCGCTCATCGACATGCTGCGCTCATGCGCGCAGCGTCGCGCGGCGAACGAAGCGAGGGAACGATTGGCGGAGCAACTCCGCGAGGAGCGGGCGAGTCTGGTGTTCGCACAAAGGGTGGCCAAGGTCGGCAGTTGGGAGGTCGACCTGCGCACCGGCGACGCACTGTGGTCGGATGAGCTCTCCCGCATCATCGAGCGGCAGATCGAGCTCACACCGCCCGGGCGACCGACACGCGATCTGTTCATGGAGGCTGTGCATCCCGACGACCGGGCAACGGTGTTGGCGGCGTTCGCCCCAATCTCGGTTCGCCCGGAACCCCACCTCCTGGATCATCGACTGCTGATGCCCGATGGCCGCGTCAAGTACGTCAAGCAGCGATGGCAGTTACCACTCGACGCCAGCGGTGTTGGGCGACGAGCGATCGGCACGTGCCAGGACGTCACCGACAGCGTGCTCGCCGGGCATGAGATCGGGCGGCAGCAGGCGCTGCTGCAGGCTGTGGCGGACGGAACCTCTGATGCGCTGTTCGTGAAGGACCTGGAAGGTCGCTACCTGCTGTTCAACGCTGCCGCCGCCCAGTACGCGGGCAAGCCGGTGCAGGAAGTGCTCGGACACGACGACTGCGAGTTGTTCGGCCCGGTAGAGGCCGAGAGCATCATGCTGAACGACCAGCTGGTGATCAGCACCGGCAAGGTGCTGACCGCCGAGGAAGTGCTCACGGGGTCAGGGGTGGCGCGGACCTACCTGGCCACGAAGGCCCCGTACCGAGATACGGCCGGCAACGTGCTCGGCGTCCTTGGCATCTCCCGCGACGTCACCGAACGCAAGGCAGCCGAGGTGTTGTTGCGCGAGAACGAGGCGCGCTATCGAACGACCGCGCTGCAACTGTCGAACGTGCTCGACCACTCGCTCGACCTGATCTGCGCGTTCGACTCGGAGGGCCGCTTCGTGCGCGTCAGCGCGGCCTGTGAGCACATGCTGGGGTGCACGCCCGAGGAGCTGCTCGGTACCCGTTACCTCGACATGGTGATGCCAGAGGACCACGCGAAGACCCTCCAAGCCTCAGCCGACGAGAGGGCCGGAGTGCCGGCTCGCAACTTCGAGAACCGCTACGTCCGCAAGGACGGGGGGGTGCGCAACATCCAATGGGCTGCGCGCTGGTCCGAGGAGGAGCAGACCATGTTCTGCGTGGGTCGCGACGTCACCGAGCACAAGCAGCTGGAAGCGCAGTTCCTGCGTGCGCAGCGAATGGAGAGCATCGGCACGTTGGCCGGAGGTATCGCTCACGACTTCAACAACATCCTGGCGCCGATCGCGCTGTCGATCGAGCTGCTGCGAGTGGACGACGGCGACCCCATGCGCGATGAGGTGCTCAGCACCATCGAGCGCAGCGCTCGACGTGGTGCCGACATGGTGCAGCAGTTGCTGTCCTTCGCCCGCGGGGTGGAGCGCGACCAGGTGACGAACCAGCTGCGCCATCTGATTCGCGACGTGGAGCAGATCCTCGACGAGACGTTCCTCAAGACCATCGACGTACAGACCGACGTTGCCGACGACCTGTGGCCGGTGCAGGGCGACCCGACGCAACTGCACCAGGTGTTGATGAACCTGGCGGTGAATGCGCGCGACGCAATGCCGGCCGGCGGGCAGCTGACGATCACGGCTCACAACGTCGTGCTCGATGGTCATCAAGCGTCGTTGCACGCCGGTGCCGTGGCGGGGCCTTACGTTCGCGTGCAAGTGATCGATACCGGCACCGGGATGTCCGGCGAAGTGCTCGACCGGGCCTTCGAGCCGTTCTTCACCACGAAGGAGATCGGGAGAGGCACCGGGCTGGGCCTGTCCACCAGTCAGGGCATCGTGCGTAGCCACGGCGGCGTCATGGAGGTGACCAGTGAGATGGGCACCGGCACGACGGTTGTCATCTACCTTCCGGCAAGCCCGGACGCATTTGTGGAACTCCTGGCCGACACAGCACCGCAACTGCCGCGCGGCAAAGGACAGCTGGTGATGGTGGTCGACGACGAGGACGCGCTGCGCAACGTGGCGGGCAGGGCGTTGGAGGCCTTCGGCTACCGAGTGCTGCTTGCCGGTGACGGGCGAGAGGCCATCGAGCTGTTCGGCACGCACCACGCCGAGATCGCCGCAGTGGTCACCGACATGATGATGCCCAACGTCGACGGCTCGACCTTGATCGCAGCGCTGCGGGCGTTGGACCCGACGGTGTGCATCGCCGTGGCCAGCGGGGTCAATACGCCGACGTTGGTCTCGGAAGCGCAGCGGCTGAGGGTAGAGCACTGGATCTCCAAGCCGTACTCCGCCGAGACGCTGCTGGTGACCCTGAAGGAAATGCTGCCCGACTGACGCGGTTGGGTGGTGGGGGTCGCTCAGTGCTCGGGTCAGCCAGTGGCGAGCAGGGTGTCCAGGTCGAACAGCGGCAACACCTCGCCGACGGCAGCCTCCACGTTCGCGCCGCCACCGTCGCAGTTGTCGATGAACACCTCGAACAGCGACTGGTCGTCGGGGCCCAGCACACGGAGCTCTTCGCTGGTGGCACCTGTGCAGCCGTTGTTCGTCACGCTCTCGGCGTCGGCGAAACCCAGCGCCGTGTCAACCGTGCGCTGCCACAGCGCAGCGTCGATGGGTTCGGTCACGTCGTGCAGCGTCTCGTCGTATGAGTACACCACCAGCTGCGCCTGGCCCTCGCGCACGGTGACTGTGTAGCTGCGGTGGTACTCGGGCGCCACCGAGGCGTCGTTGAACTGATACACGACGACCGCCACCTGGTCGGCGCCGACACCGCCCTTGCCGTTGCTGTCGTCGTCGTCGAAGCGGTTCGCCACCAGCGGCACAATGAAAACTGACGCGATCGCGGTCACCACGATGATGATGGTGAGGCGCTGTTTCCGCTGCCGTTCGTCCATGCCGCTGACCCTACCCAACGCTCACGGCGCGCCAGCGGAGAATGCGTCATGCGCCCTCAGCGGCGCGGTTCGACGCGAGAAGCTCGCGGCGCAGTGTCACCAGCTTCGATGCCGGCTCGGCGGCCGCCCACGGGTCGGCGGCCAGCGACCGCTCGTAGCTCTCCCACTCGCTGCGCACGCCGGCCAGGTCGCCGCGGCGAGCGTGGGCGCGCATGCGGAACGCGATCAGCTCTTCGTGCCCGTTGAACACCTTCAGCCCCTGCCCGGTGGCCCAGAACACACCCTCCACATCGCCGAGCGTGAGGCAGTGACCGGCCAGCTCGGTGGCGGCACCCAGGGCCAGCAGCGACAGCGCGGAGGTGATGCCTTCGGCGTCGGTCCACAGGTAGTTGGTGCCGGCGAACGGCATCCCACCCAGCAACTCGACACCAGGCCGCAACACCTCGATGGCGTCGAGCGGGGCGAGGCCGCGAGCGTGCCCCACCCGAGCTGCCAGCAGGTCGGCGTCGGTGACCACCGCCGCGTGCAACGGCAGGTCTTCGGTGAGGGTACGAGCGATCCATTCTTCGCCCTCGGCGGGCGGAACCGCGCGCGCCATGGCGCGCCGGGCGTCGCTGACCACGTTGGCGAACGTGGCGTCGCGCACGTCGAGATCCCACAGGGCCGTGCGGGCCGCCGTGCGTGTGCTGCGCTCACGGTGCTGACTGAGCCACACCACCAGTTCCACGGCCTTCGACCGCTCGCACACCGCCGGCACGCCTTCGTGTGACACCACTTCCACCGGGCCGAACACGCGCACCATCAGCGACCACTCGGGCTCGACGAACGTGGCGGCGCCGGCGCTGCGCTGATCGATGGGCACCACCGGTGCGGTCACCGTCGGGGCTTCGTCGGCGTGCGCCAGTAGGTCGCGCACGTCGGCCACATCGGCCGCGTCGAGTGCGGCCGGCTGCACCACCAGACCGAGCGGTTCGAGCACGTGACGACCTTCGCACAGCGCCAATTCCCACGCACCAGGTGCCGGCGGGCCGTTGGCGGGCGCGTCGCTGTCGAGCACCACGGCCAGCCCGTGGCCACCGGTCACCATGGCCCGCGGGTCGGGGTACGAACGAGGGCCATCGCAAGTACCCGAGGCGATGATGACAGCTGGCTCCCACAGCTCGCCACCGGTCCCGTTGGCACGCAGGCCGAACGTGGTGGCGTTGCGTGCCATCGCCGCGGTGCTACCCAGCACCATGGCCGCGGCATCGAGCGCGGCGTCGAGCGAGTCGAGCTGCTCGCTGCTCGTTGCGTCGACCGCGGCGTCGTCGATGCCGACGGTGAACAGCCGCGCGCCTTCGAAGAACGGCGACACCGACAGGCTCGCCGCAATGGCGCGCAAGATGCGTGCAGCGTGCGGCGAGCGCACCATCAGCCGGCCGATGGCTTCCAGGTCGATGAACAGCTCGCCGCCGCCCTCCACACCACCGAGGTGCACCAGCGCCGGGCACGGCTGCGCGCAGCGGCGGGCCAACGGGGCGAGCTCGGCCAGCGACACCTGCGCGCTCAGGGTCCAGGTGCCGGCGTGCGGGTCGAGCACCCAACCGTCGTGCTCTGGTAGTGCCGAGCCGCGCAGGAACAGGCGGATCTCACCGCTGTCGTGCACCAGCACGGCAAGCACCGACGCGCCCTGCTCGGCGAGCGATGGTGCCGCGGCGCGCAGCGCAAGGTCGATGCGCGCGATGCGCTCCGGTGCGTCGAGCGATCGCAGCAGCTGCTCGGTGCGCACCTGTTGCGGGGTCGGCGCGGTGAGGCGGGCGCCGACCGTGGCGGCGCGCAGCTGGCGGCGTCGGCGCAGCTGGAGCGCACCGACCGCGCCGGCCGAGAGCATCAGCGCACTGCCGACACCTGCCGTGTACGGCAGCAGGACCGAGCGCTCGGCTGGCGCATCGCTCGTTGCGGCCGGAGCTGCGGCACTGCCGGGCGCAACGGGGTTTGCAGGCGCCGGCGTCGGTGCGGTGGGCATCGAGGTGGCGGTCGGCGGGGTCAGCGGCGGTGGGCGAACATCGGGCACCACCAACTCGTGAGTGGCTGGCTGTGCCACCACCGGTGGCGCCGCCGGCATGTCGAGCACCGGCGGCGCGACCGTCTCGGCGCTGTCGGCTCGCGGGGTGAACACCACCAGCTCGCCGGGAATGATGAGTGCGGGGTCGCGATGGCCGAGCAGCGGATGGTTGAACTCGACGAGTGCCTCGGTGTACTCCAGTACCTCCCGTGGTGTTGCGTCGCGCTGCAGAACTGCCGAGAGGTGATCGTCGGCGATCTGCCAATACGAGTCGCCACCGATCACCTGGTGCGCCGGCCCCAGCGGAGTGAGCACGGCCGGCTCCTGTGGCATCGCCACTTCCATGCCCACCGGGAACACGCCGCCCTGCCAGGCGGCGCCGTCGGGGCCGACCCGCCCCAGGTTGAGTTCGATGATCCGCTCGCGCAGCCCAGGTTGCCCTGCGGTGGTGGCCAGCGAGTACGGCGTGTCGCGCCCGTTGGCCAGGTGCACCGACCCGCCACTGTGCGCCGCCGGTGCCGGAGTGGTTGTGGTTGTGGTTGCGGTTGTGGCTGCGGTGATGACCGACGTTCGAGCGGGGGCAGCAGCAGTTGTGCTCGACAGTGGCACCACCGTGGCGATGGTGGCCGAGATCGACACGGCCGACATGGCGATGAAGCGCACCAGCGACCGGACCCAACCCGACGGGCCGGGGGGTAGCGGGGCCAGGCGGGTGCGTGCCCCCGACAACCGCCAAGCCAGCACCTGCCACAACTCGGCGATCGCAGTGATCGCGAACCAGGCCCACAACACGGCGAACACTGCCACGCCGACGTCGATGACGAGGCCTGCGTCGACGCGCCGGCTGGTCCACGCGTCCTGCAGGCTCTGTGCCGACGGCAGCGGGTTGCCGATCAGTCGCAAGACCAGCAGCGGCACGCCGACCAGCAGCGCGGTGAGAATGGCGAGGGCGAGTCCTCGCAGGAACAGGCGCGGCAGACGCATCGGTGGGTCCTTTCAGTCGGAGTAGGTCACGCGGGCGGTGCCCGAGGCGCGCACGGTCATGGTGTCTTTGCCGCCGAGCACCAGGAACACCGTCTCGCGGCGCTCGGTGATGGTGACCGTGACGAAGTCGACGCCCACCTCCACCTGCACGTCGCTGGCAGCAACGCCCGCACGGGTTGCGTAGTGCAGCGCTGCGGTTCGAGCGGTGGTGCGATCGAAGCCGCTCACCGGGGTGGCGGTGCTCACCGCGGCGCGAGCGGCGGCCTCGGCGGTGTTCGAAGCGTGTCGTCGCGCAGCCATCGCGCGACCGCCGTCGACGATCAGCCCGGCGCCGCCCAGGGCGATGATGACCAGGAAGACGAGCACCACGGAGATCGTGCCGCGGTCGCGCTGGTCGGGGTTGGGGTGGGTTGTCATCGTTGGTACCTGTCGACGGGTTGGGTGTCGCGCATGACCACGGTGCGGTTACCCGGCGACCACACCCCGGTGAGCGACTGGTTGCGCACCGCGCACGACACGCGCACGGTGACCGCGCCGCCCTGCCAGGTGCCGGTGGCCGAGGGCGCCCACGTGAGGTGTACCTGTGCGCCACCCTGGCAGCGAGTGCGCAGCGACGAAGCGTCCACTACTTCGCGAGCCGCCAACTGCGCGGCTGTCGGGTTCTGCGCCTGCGACGCTGCCCGTGCCGCTGCCTGCGCGGTGTTGGTGACCTGCACGCCCGCGGCCTGCAGTCGACCGACGAACCCCAGGAAGACCACGGCCACCAGGCTGAAGATCAGCAGGTACATCATCTCCACCGGCGTGGCGATGCCGTGCTCGTCGCGCCATCTGGCGCGTGGTCGTGTGCTGCTGCGCATCTCAGCCCTCCTTCGGCGCCGACTCGGAGGCCCGCGCGACGAGGGCGCCACCCAGCATCCCGGGCGTGCGGCCGGCAATGTTGACGGTGATCACCGGGCCGTCGACGCACGTGATGCGAGCGCCCTCGCCCCACGAGCCCGCTGCTTGCCGTACCATGGTTCGCGCGGCGGTGACTCCCTGTCGGCACGTGCCGTCGTACGCTGCGGCAACACGGGCGCCTTCGGCGGCTGCATCATCGAACACGTTGCGGGCGTGCCAGAACGCGGCCACCTCGAACACCAGCAGCATCGCCATGATCACGGCCAACGAGCCGAACAGCATCTGGATCGACACGTCGACCGCGCCGCGGTCGCGGCCTGGCGCCTGGTGGGCACAGCGCGGTCGACGTGAGTGTCGCATGGCTCAGGGAGCCACCGGGTCGGGCACGTTGTCGCGTGCGGTTTCGAACGTCGACATCAGGAACGCCGTGGCCGCGATGGCCACCACGATGCCGACGGCCAGCCAGATCATCTTGGTGACGGCCTCGTCGACGCCGTCGTCGTCCGTGCGATGTGCCCACGCGTCGACGACGCGCTCGCGCGCCGTTCCGTAGGCCACCTGGGCCCACACCGTGAGAGGGAGCAGTTGTAGGTTCATCCGCCGATTTCCTTCCGTGCGCTGTATGCGCAATTGCTGGGGTTGCACCGCGACAGGGGTGCCCTGTTCCGCCTAGCCACCGAACGCCTCGCCGATGCGTTGCGCCAGCGGGTAGGCCAGAAAGACGACCATGGTGACCACGAAACCGATGGTCGGGCCGGCGAGGTTCGCGTTGGCCGCGTCGGCCTCTCGCTCCAGGTGGTCGAGTGCCTTGGCGCGCATCGCGGCGGCCATCGACGACACGGTGTCACTGATCGACACGCCCTGCAGGCCCTGGCGCTCGATCGACGCGGCGAACTCACTGAGCTCGCGAACTTGGTGACGGCAGCCGAACTCGTCAAGCGCTTCCCACACCGCAAGCCCGCGTTGAGGAGCGGCCTCCAGCTCGGCGCGGAGCGCGGCGAACGCGTCGCTGGCGCCGACCGCGAGTGCGAACCGGATTGCTTCCTCCACGCTCTGATCGGTGGTGAGACCGATGGCGGTGAGCTGTACGAAGTCGTTGGCGGCCTGGCGCAACTCGCGGTGGCGGCGCTCGATGCGACCGGTGATGTCGTGCACCGTCATCCAACCTGCCATGACCGCCAGCACCAGCGTCAGTACCGGCCACAGCAACGACGGCGACAGCAGCCCGGTGGCGGTGAGCGCCGAGACGGCACCGCCCACAGCGAACAGCATGATGCCCGTCGAGGCCAGCACTCGGCTGACCACATCGGCAACGGTGAGGTCGATCGTGTGGAGCCCGGCGCCCCATCGGCGCACGACCATTCGCCCAACTGCTCCCGCTGCCAGTCGCTGCGCGACAAGATGGGCAGCGGAGTCGTGGTTGGTGCCGGTGTCGTGGCGTGGGAAGAGGCCACCCGCGACCTCGTAGCCGTACAGGCGCCGGCGTGCGCTCGCCAGCGAGCGCGGTGCGCGCTGCAGCGCGAGCACGACGCAGCCCACCGCCGCGGCGACGAGCAGCCCGGCCAGTGCGCCCACCTGCAACGGGTTCACGCCACCACCTCGGTGGCCGGGCGCGGCGTGCGACTGGGCTGGTCGTATCGACACAGCGAACGCAACCACAGCACGCAGCCCACCCACATGCCCAGCGGCAGCAGGAGCACCACCTGCCCCACCGGGCTGTCGTAGGGCTGCAGTAGGTCGCCACCGGCGAACTCGAGGTACGCCACCAACACGGCGCCGATGGTGATCAGCCGCTTCATGCTCGACTGGTAGATGGCGCGGGTGCGGTCGATGCGTTCGCGGGCCGTCACCTCATCGCGGGCTGCGGCCGCCAATGCGTTCACCGTGTCGTACAGGCGACCCGCGCTGGTGGAGCCGCCGATGACCAGCTGGATGGCTGCAACTGCGGCGTCGGCGGTGGGGTGCGCCAGGTCGGCGGCCAGGTCGGCCAACGCGTCTTCGGTGCGAAAGCCCTGCCGACGGCGCTGGGCGAACGTGCGCAGCGCCGTGGCGATGGCCTCGGGTGGGCGCATGGCGACGTGTTGCAGCGCCTCCTCCGCGCCCATCGAAGAGCCGCGCAGCGTGTCGCGCAGGTCCTCCAGCCACTTCGCGATGCCTTCGATGCGCTGCCGTTCCAGCAGCGCGCCGTCGTTGCGCAGCAGTCGCCCCCAGAACGCGACGAACGCCGCCACCAGTAGCGCGAGCACCAGCCAGCGGGTGGCCAGCAGCACCAGCACGCCAGCGGCCGCGGCGCCGGCCAAGCGGTTGCCGCCCACCCCGTTCAGCGGGTGGCCAGCGGGCGTGGCTGCCGCAGGCGCCGGCCGTTCGCTGAATGCGCGAGCGGTGGCGAGCACTGCCACGAGCAGCAGTGCGCTGACGGCTGCCGCGATGGCGGTGGGGGGTGTGGTGGCCAGCATGGTCAGCCCTGCCCCACCGGCACACGTGCCGCGCGCAGCGGGTGGTGCGAGTCGCCGCCTGCGTGCCACCAGTGGGTGGAGAAGCCGGGCGTGGCGTGCAGTAGCCGCTCGAGCATCGGGCGCTGCGGTTCCAAGGCCGGGCGTGCGCGCACATCGGGTGCACCCGGGCGGGCGGCGAACAGCCGATGCATGATGAAGCGTGCGCCGTCCTCCTCCACGGAGGGCGCGGCGATCTCGGTGACGTAGCGACCCGAGCGGTTGTCGCCGGTGACATGCACCACCAGGTCGACGCTGCGGTACACCTGCCAACGTGCCATTCGCAGCTCCACCTGGTTGTGGTAGGTGATCAGCTCGGCCAGGCGTTCGATGCCGTCCTTGGCCGACCCGCCGTGCACCGTTGCCATGGCACCCTGGCCGATCGACATGGCTTGCACGAGGGCCCCGCCCTCAGCCCCTCGCACCTCGCCGACGATGATCCAGTCGGCACGGGTGCGGACCGCGGGCACCATCATGTCGTGGCAGCTGATGCCGATGCCGTCGTTGGTGGAGGGGATGCGCGACTGATAGGCGTGCACGTAGCGGTGGTGGCCCATCGTGGCGATGTTCAGCTCGAAGTCGGTCTCGACGGTGATGATGACGTCGTGCTCGTCGACGTGCGCAACGAGGGCGCGCAGCAGGGTGGTCTTCCCCGAGCCCATGCGCCCGCACACGACGATGTTCATGTCGGCGGCGATGGCTGCGTGGAGGAGGTCGGTTGCGCCCTGGTCGAGCATGCCCGCGGCACACAGATCGGGAAGTGCCTTGCCGAACACGGCGGCGCGGCGAACGGTGATCAGTGGGCGCTGGACCACATCGAAGCCTTCACCGTGGAAACGAACGCCGGGTTCCAGCTCGAGGTCGACGAACGGATTCTCGCGGTTGAAGGGGCGGCGGCGGGTGGTGGCGGTGTCGTAGATGATGCGTTCGAGGTCGCGGTCGCGACGCACGAGTGGTGGTAGGTGCTGCGTGGTTCCGTCGATGCGTTCGACGCGAACGGGGTCGGCGCCGAACACGAGCACGTCGGTGACCTGCGGGTCGCGCAGCACCGTGAGGAGGCGAGGAAGCCCGAAGATCTCGCTGATCACGAGGTCGACGAGCGCGCTGTACTCGTGCTCGTCGAGCGGGGTGAGGCGTGCTGCCATGCGTTGCTGGGAGAGCTCGGGCAGCACCGCTCGTTCGAGCACGTCGCGGGTCATCTCCTCGCGCAGGTCGCGCTCGGCGGCGGTCTCGTCGCGGGCGGGGATGGGCAGCCGGTCGCCCCACTGACGGCGCAGGTCGATGACGAGCAGGTCGAGTTCTTCGTCGGTCATCGCTCGTCGCTCCTGGTGTGTGTCGAGGGGCGCGTGCGGTGGCGGTGATCGCCGTTTCCAGCAGGCTGGGCCTGCACGTGTTCGTCGGTTCCCACGGTCCGCCCCCTGGTCCTGCTGCCCAAGTGGACTGGCGTGGCGCACGGGTATGACGCCGATCCAGGGGGGAAGATTCGCTGCACACCCCACTGGGCACGGCGACTTTCCGAAACCGGCAAACAAACCCTCGGCAGGGTTTGCGCGTGAGAGGCAGGCGACATGGTCAGGCCGGGTCGCCGTCAGGCGCGAGCGGTGGGCAGTGTCACGGCCAAGGCCAGTTGACTGACGGCCGCCATCAGCGTGCTCCGGCGGAGACGGCGGTCATTGGCGGTAGCGCCGCGGTGCACCAGGTCGAGGGTTGCCGGTTCCCACGGCAGGAACCCGGCGCACTGCTCGCGGAGCTCGGCCTGCAGCGTGGCGCTCGGAAACGCGATGCCGCCTGGCGCGTTGACGAATGCCAGCCGTGCGTTGGGTCGGGCGAGGCCGGGGTCGGCCGGCGACACGCGGCCGGCGGCGTGCACCCATTCGGTGGCGGCGACGGCCGCACTGACCTCGGGTGACGACACCAGCAGCACCCTGTCGGCCTGATGCAGCAGCGGCCACACCGGAGTGGTCGCGCGCAGGCGACCGACGTCGACCACCACCGCACCGGGCAGGTCGGCCAACGATGCGGCCCACGGCATGCGCGGCTGGTGGCAGGCGTGTGCCCGGAACGGGTCTGCTGGTGCACTGACGATGCGGAGCGGCCCGTTGGTGTGGGCGGCCGCGGACAGCGCCTCGACCACCGAGTGGCGTTCGGTGGGGAACGCCACCCGTTCGAGCCCGCCGATGGAGTGCGTCTGAAGCTGCATCCGCCCGGCGATGCTGCCGCCCGCAGGGTCGGCTTCGATCAGCCACGCGCCCTGTTCGTCGGCCGCGGCGAGGCACGTAGCCAGCAGCAGCGCCGTGGACGTGGCCCCGATGCCTCGCCACGAACCGACGGCGATGATCACGGCGCGACCGTTGCCGGCTGCCCGACGAGCAGCAGTTGATCGCTGGCCGCCAACTGGGCCACGGCGACAGCATGTTCGGCGGCGACCGCCAGGCTGACCGAGATGTCGCCGTCGGCACCCACCTGAACCTCGATGACTCGCACGGTCACGGGTGCGGCCGCGGACGCGTCGAGCGGTGCGGCCAGAGCGACGTCGCCGCGAGCGAGGCCCAGTGGGAAGCGCCCGGCGCGCAGGACGGCGCCGACGGCTTCTTCGCCGGGGAGTGTCTCGGGGGCGTCGCTCCACATGCCGGTGACCAGCAGCACGCCCGGCTCGAGATCGACCGCGGCGACGCGCCCGACCAGTGCCGCGAGTGACGAGGCGGGCACCATGCCCTGCACCTCGGCGTCGAACGCGACCCCGACGAGGGTGAGGTCGGCGGCGTCGATGACCTCGCCAGCCGGCACCTGCTGCGCGACGCGCACCACCTGCACCCGGTCGGCGGCGTTCGACAAGGCCCACGCCACCAACACGCCGGCGAGAACGACCAGCGCGGCCGCCATCGCCATCCACTGCGTACGCACCCGGCTGCGAACTCGGGACTGCTTGGCGCTCATGCCCACCACCGCAACGCAACGGTGAGCAGCGTGGAGGCCCACCCGAACCAGAGCGCGGGCCCCAGCGCGAGCCGTTGCCGTCGGGCGGCCACGGCGTACGCGCTGGCCGCGAAGGCAGCCACCGCGATGGCGGCCGGAGCTGCCAGCAGGTGGAACGAGCCGGTGCTCGCCCCGACGACGGCGGCCATCTTCACGTCGCCCATTCCCACACCACGCACCAGCCGGACCAGCAGCAGGAGGCCGCCACCGACGAGCAGTCCGGCCCCGGTGCGAGCCAGGGCCGCTGCGTCGAACCTGGCCAGCGCCCCGGCGATGGCGATGGCGAGCGCGCTGACCAACAGGTGGTTGGGCAACTTCCGCTCGTGCACGTCGACCAACGCGGCGACGGCCAGCAACACGCCGGTTGCGACGAGCGCCACGCGGGTGACGAGCGGCCCGGGCAATAGCAGCGCCAGGCCGGCGGCTGTGAGGCACGCGGCTGCGAGTGATCGGCGTGTGACGACGTGTGCCGCAGCCCACGCCTCGCTGACACGATCAGCAGTCAAGGCGGGCTGAGCCCGCACTGTGTCGATGGTTCCCATGGTCCGCCCCTTGGAGTGTGTGCTCACAAGGACTTGTGGAGCGGTCGGGTATGACGCTGTTGTGGCGTGATGAGTACGGTGCACACCCCACTGGGCGCGGCGAGTTCGCCGAACCGGCAAAATTTCGGGCGCGAGCGGGCAGAATGGGTAGATGCGTGGCTTCCTGCGAGCGGTCACGGCGGTGGCTGCCACTGCCGTGCTGGTGGTGGTGCCCCATGTGGGCGCCTCGCAGGCTCGCGCCCAGTTGCCCGAGATGGCACCGTGCCGTGCCGACGCCGAGCTGGTGGTGGGCAGCGCCGGCGGCAGCGTGTTCTGCACGCAGTGGACCCTCATGTGGCTGGGCTACCTGCGCACGACCATTACCGGGGTCTACGACCAGGCCACCTTCGATGCCGTCATCGTCTTCCAGCAGAACAACCGTCTGCGAGTGAACGGCCATGCCGACGCGGAGACCCTGGCCGTGCTGGGTATCTACTCCGGGGTCGACGAGGCCCCGCCGCCGCCATGCCTGGCCGACGCGCCGGTCAGTCCTGGCGATCGTGGCGCCTCCACCGAGTGCCTGCAGCACACGCTCGAGTCGCTCGGCATGTTCGCTGGGCCGGCCGACGGCAACTTCGGCAACGCCACCCGCGACGCGGTGCGTAACTACCAGCTCGGCAACCCGCCGTTGGTGGCCGACGGGGTCGCCGGCACCCAGACCTTGGCGGCGCTCGGCATCTGGAGCGGCTTCACCCGCGAGCAGGGCAGCGACACCTTCAATGGCGGCACCTGGTGGCCGTCGCCCTTGCAGGCCGAGCCCAATTGGCGGCTGGTGAACGGCATTCCCGTGTACGGCAATCGGCGCGGGTGCACGAAGGAGAACGCCGACGTCATCGCTCGCGAGTTCGCGAAGGACGGCGCCGACGTGAGCACGCAGCAGTTCTTCGTCTACGTCGCGTCGCGTGAAGGCGGGTGCGATCACACCGCGGTCAACTTCAACATGCAGACGCGCGACGACAGCCACTGCACGTTCCAGCTCAACGCGCTGTCGGGCACCTTCAACCCCAACGGCGAGCTCGGTCGCCGAGGGTGGAGTGCCGACAACGTGAAGGCCAGCATGCAGAACTGCGCCGACGCGGCCAGCGACCTGTGGGTGTTCTGCGCTCGTGGGCCGTGGACCCCGCCCTACAGCTGTGCGCCCCCGTGGGAGGGCGACCTCGGCCCAGAAGGCGACGCGTAGCTCTGCCGGGTTGTCCTGAGGGCGCAGCGAGTGCTGTGGGAACGCGCGCTGGTTGCGCAGTGGGAGCCGCGGGGTGGGGGCGGTAGTCTGTCGCACGTCTGGAGAGGTGCCCGAGTCAGGTCGAAGGGACCGCACTGCTAATGCGGGGACCGCCGTAAGGCGGTCCGTGGGTTCAAATCCCACCCTCTCCGCCAGAACCAACGGCCCGGTGGCAACAGCCGCCGGGCCGTTGCCGTTCACCGGCGCGTTCACCGGCGCGTTCACCGGCGCATTCGCCTGCTCGACCCTTCATCTGGGCCCAAGACCCGACGATGACCATCCACCGTCGGGCGTCACACGTTTGTCACACTGTTGCGTTTTCATGACAACCGGTGTAGACAGATCGTCATCTTGTCGGGCCTACTGGTTCGCCGAGCCCGCGGCGGGGTCCTCGAAGGGGTGACGCATGTACGACGACGAGAACGATCAGCACGGTTTTTGGCAGAACGAGCCCACCCGTCCCATCGAGCGCATCACTGCCCGTCGGCGTCCTGCAGGGCCCGCTCCCGAGCCGCCCATGCGTCGTCGCCCGCCCGCTCAGCCACAGGTCGGCAGCCGCAATCACGGGCACACGCAGCAGGTGCCGGTGGTTGCCAGCGCTGTGCACACCGTGCGCGCTGCCACCCAGCACGTCGATCCGCTACTGCGCCGCGTGGGTGTGCTGCTCGTCGTGGTGGCGCTGTGCATCCCGGTGGCGCTCTCCATGCGTGGCAACGACACTTCGGCCTCGTTGCAGCCGGGCGACAGTTCGCTGCCGCTCGGCTCTACCGTCGACACCGAGCTCTTGGTTGCACCCGTCGGCGATGCCGAGCAGGTGTCGGGCACCGTCAGCACCATCGACATCGATGCGTTGCCCGCGGCCATCCCGGTGAACACGGAGGCCCCGGCCGCCACCACCGGCGGCACGTCGCCGGCCTCGGCCGCCGACACCACGCAGGCGCCGCCATCGGCCACGCAGCCCAAGGCGCTGGAGGCCGTCGCCCCGGTCGCTCCTGCCTGCAAGAAGTACGAAGTGGTCGCCGGCGACTACTGGATCCTCATCGCCAAGAAGGTCAGCGTTTCGGTTGGCGACCTGCTGGCGGTCAACGGAGCCAGCACCTCCACCAGCCTCTTCCCGGGCCGCACCATCTGCGTGCCCAACAACGCGTCGGCACCGACCACCGCAACGCCCACCACGGCGAAGCCCACCACCACCACCACCACGGTCAAGGTCACCACCACGACGGTGAAGAAGGTCACGACCACCACCACGGCAGCGGCGCCGGCGCCCAAAGCCAGCTACACCCGCGCCGAAGTGGAAGCCATCATTCGCTCGGTGTGGCCCGACCATCTGGAGGCCGAAGCTCTGCGCATCGCCATCCGCGAGAGCAACCTGCAGCCCGGCGTGCGCAACTTCTGCTGCTTCGGTCTGTTCCAGATCTACTTCAGCGTGCACAAGAGCTGGCTGGCCACCATCGGCGTCACCAGTGCCGAGCAGCTGTACGACCCGTGGGTCAA
>Ga0105047_10009250_pt1 | contig 16258 bp, 16 predicted proteins | sample MAT04_FD_78384 | JGI IMG/M metagenome (GOLD analysis project Ga0105047, IMG submission 78384) | Freshwater microbial communities from Lake Fryxell liftoff mats and glacier meltwater in Antarctica - MAT-04 (megahit assembly) | ecosystem: Environmental > Aquatic > Freshwater > Ice > Liftoff...
TGCGTTGTGATTTATAAAAAAGGGGAGGGAGATAAAATAAAAAATTTACAGGGGAGCATTGGTAATGTTACAATTACAAGCTCTACAATAAAAGGTTCTATTGTTAACATAAACACTGCAAGCAAAGATGATCTAAAAACTCTTCCGGGTATAGGAGATGTTAAAGCTGATAGTATAATTAAATATAGAGAAGAAAATGGAGGATTTAAGGCTGTAGATGATCTAACAAAAGTAGAGGGTATCGGAGAAAAGACCTTAAGCAAATTTATGGATAAGGTAGACATAAAGTGACTAATGGTATAAAATTATCTTGAAGATTTAGTGATAATTAATAAAATTTATTTGTTATGTAAAACTATAAGGAGGTTTTAAATTGGATAAGAAACTTACAGAATTTTCAAAAACCTCTGGCTGAGCAGCTAAAATAGGGCCAGGGGCCTTAGCAAAAATATTAGATAAATTACCTAAAATGGGAAGTGAAAACTTAATTGTTGGAATTGAAACCTCTGATGACGCAGCGGTATACAAATTAAGTGATGAAATTGCAGTTATTCAAACCTTAGACTTTTTTACACCGGTGGTGGATGATCCTTATGTCTTTGGGCAAATAGCAGCAGCAAATTCATTAAGTGACGTGTATGCTATGGGAGGCAAACCAACATTAGCCTTAAATATAGTATGTTTTCCTAATTGTTTAAATATAGATATACTTGGAGAAATTTTAAAAGGTGGAGCAGATAAAGTAATAGAAGCTGGAGCAATAGTAATGGGTGGACATTCAGTACAGGATGATGAACCTAAGTACGGGCTATCTGTGATGGGAATCGTTCATCCTGATAAAGTGCTTAAAAATTATGGCTGTAGTGTAGGGGATGTGTTAATTTTAACAAAACCTTTGGGCACTGGTATAATTAGTACAGCAATAAAAGCATCACTTGCTTCAAAAGAGGCTTATGACATTGCAGTTCAGGTTATGAGTACTTTAAACAAATATGCTGGAGAAATTATTATCGAGCATGATATAAGTGCTTGTACAGATATAACAGGCTTTGGTATTATGGGTCACTGTTATGAAATGGCTAGTGGGTCAAACATAAGTTTAAAATTATTCAAAGAAAATATACCATATATAAAAGAAGCTAAAGAGTATGCAAAGATAGGTCTAGTCCCTGCAGGTACATATAACAATAAAGCATACTTAGAAGGTAAATATGAGCTTAGGGACATACCAGAATGGTTAGAAGATATATTATTTGATCCTCAAACTTCAGGTGGACTCTTATTATCTTGTACAAAAGAAGAAGCAAAAAAAATCATGATAAAGTTAAATGAATTAGAATTAAAATCACAAATAATTGGAGAAGTAATTCCATTGCAAGATAAGTATATTATTGTGGAGTAATTTAAACCCAACATAGTACATTGCTAAAATGACGTTTTAATTAACAAAATAAATACGGGGTGATTACATGAATAGAGAATTATTAAGAAGTTTACCTAAGGTGGATGAACTTCTTCAAGAAGAAACAATAATAGAGCAGTTAGGTAGTAGTATGAGAGTGCTTGTATTAGATTCCTTAAGAGAGTCTATAGAAGTTTTTAGAAAAGCAATCTTAAATGATGAAATAAAGTCATTAACAAAAGAAGAAATAATAATTCATTCTATTAAAATACTAAATAAAAAAAATAGCCCAAAGCTTAGAAAAGTTATAAATGGTACGGGAACTGTGGTTCATACAAATTTAGGCAGATCTCTTTTATCTAAGGATGCAATTGACAGGGTGATTAATGTTGCTGAAAATTATAGCAATCTTGAATATGATATAGAAAAAGGCATGCGAGGTTCTAGATATTCACATATAGAAGACATCCTGATGAAAATAACTGGTGCAGAGGCTGCTATGGTGGTAAACAACAATGCAGCGGCTGTAATGCTTGTGCTAGATACATTGTGCAGGGAAAAGGAAGCAATAGTATCTAGAGGGCAATTAGTTGAAATTGGTGGCTCTTTTAGAGTTCCTGAGGTTATGAAATTTAGTGGAGCTAAGCTAGTAGAAGTAGGTACAACTAATAGGACTCATTTATATGATTATAAGGATAATATTACTGAAAATACAGGAGTACTGCTAAAAGTACATACTTCTAATTTTAAAATTATGGGATTTACAGAGGAAGTATGCATAGAAGAATTAGTAAAGCTTGGGGATGAAAAAGATATACCAGTGGTTGAAGACATAGGGAGTGGGGTTCTAATAGATTACTCTAAATATGGGTTTGTGTATGAACCAACAGTTCAAGAAAGTATAAGAAAAGGTATTGATATACTAACCTTTAGTGGTGATAAGATGCTAGGTGGTCCTCAAGCTGGAATTATAGTAGGTAAGGCCAAGTATATTAATAGAATGAAGAAAAATCAATTAACTAGAGCACTAAGAATTGATAAAATGACTTTGGCAGCTTTAGAAGGAACTCTTAAGCATTATTTAGAAGAAACAGAGGCTATTAAAAACATACCAACCTTAAACATGCTTTTATGTCCTCTCGATACGCTTAAGAAAAGGGCGCAAAAATTAAAAAGAAAACTCCAAAATAAAACTGATAAATTCACTTTCACTATAGATAATGACTATTCAATGGTGGGTGGGGGTTCTATGCCCACAGAAAAAATAGAAACTTACGTAATAAAAATAAAAAGTGAAGACTTTACAGCTGTGCAAATAGAAGAGAAATTGAGAATGAATGAAACAACTATAATTGTAAGAATTAGTAATAACGAGGTAATAATGGACCTTAGGACACTATTCCCGAATGATTATGAGATTATTACAGAGGCTTTTAAGACAATGCATTAAAATCATTAAAGTATATTAAAGATTAAAAATAATATAAAAAATTAAAGATACATTGACATGCAAAATGTGTAAATAGGTTGCATGTCAATATTTTTACTTAGGGAGGTTGCTTAAATGAAGCATATTATTATAGGAACAGCAGGTCATATAGATCATGGTAAAACAACCTTAATTAAGGCGTTAACAGGTAGAGAAACGGATACTTTAAAAGAAGAAAAGGATAGAGGCATTTCTATAAATTTAGGATTCACCTATTTTGATTTGCCATCAGGCAGGAGGGCTGGAATTATTGACGTTCCAGGCCATGAAAAATTTATTAAGAACATGCTAGCAGGAATAAGCAGTATAGATGTGGTTTTATTAGTTATAGCAGCAGATGAAGGAATTATGCCTCAAACTAGGGAGCATTTTGAAATATTACAATTGCTAAATGTTAAAAAAGGAATTATAGTGCTTACAAAAGCAGATCTCGTGGATGCTGAATGGATTGAAATGATTAAAAGCGATTTGACTGAGGAATTTAAAGGCACATTTTTAGAAAATGCACCTATTCATGCAGTATCATCAAAAAATAAATCTGGATTTGAAAAGCTAGTTAATGATATAGATAAAATCACAGAAGAAGTTTCAGCTAAAGACACGGAAGGACATTTTAGGTTACCTGTAGATAGAGTATTTTCTGTAAGTGGGTTTGGTACAGTAGTAACTGGAACAATTATAAGCGGAAGAGTAAAAGTAGGGGATACTATAGAAGTATATCCTTCAAAAGTAGTTACAAAGGTTAGAGGTATACAAATTCATGATAAACCTGAAGAATTTGGAGAAGCAGGTCAAAGGTGCGCTATAAACTTAGCTAATACAAAATTAAGTGAAATAGGAAGAGGAGATGTTGTGTCGTCGGTAAACATAATGGAACCTTCATTCTCAATTGATTGTGTGCTTTACTATCTAAAAAGTGCAAAAAAACCATTAGTTAATAGGCAAAGAGTTAGATTATATCATGGAACAGATGAAATCTTGTGTAGAGTAGTTATTTTAGATAGAGAGGAAATAGCTCCAGGAGAAAGTGCTTATGTACAATTAAGATTAGAAAAACAGATAAATGCTCAAAGAAATGATAGATATGTTCTTAGAAGCTATTCGCCTATGTACACAATAGCTGGGGGTACGGTAATTAATCCTTCTGCGGAGAAGGCTAAAAGATTTAATGAAAAGTATATTGAGGATCTTAAGATTAAAGAGAGTGGAAAAACTGAAAGTATTTTAGAAAATACACTTAGTAAATTAAGTGGAGATTACCCAGATATCAATGTTATTTTAAAGGCACTGGGTAAAAATGAAGAGGGCTTAGAAGAAAAACTGCAAGCACTCGTAGAGGACAATATAATAATTAAACTTATAGCCTTAGATAAGACAATATATATACATAAGAATTTTATAAAACAAAAGATAGAGGAAATAGAGCGAATATTAATAGCCTATCATAATGAAAATCCACTTAAGTGTGGTATGCCAAAAGAAGAAATAAAGAATAAGGTTTTCGGAAAGAATATAAAACAAAAGACCTATGATGAAATGTTGATGCTTATGGAAAATAGAAATTCTATAAAAATATATGAAAAAATTGTATCTTTATACGATTTTAGGATACAATATACAAATGAGCAAGAAAATTTAAAGAAGAGCATTATTTTTGCTTATGATATAGGGAGATACAATACCCCTAAATATAGTGATTTAGCCCAAAGTGAAAAGGATAAAAAGAACTTTAAAATGGTTTTTGATTCACTTATGGATAATGAAGAATTAATAAAAATAGCCGAGGAGTGTATTTTTACAAAGTATCATTATGAAAATTCAAAAGTCATAGTGAGTAAATACATAAAAGAAAATGGTAGCATAGCGGCATCTTCAGCTAGGGGAGTATTTGATACAAGTCGAAAATTTGCAGTAGCACTTTTAGAACATTTTGATGGTATAAAATTAACTAAAAGGGTAGAGAATGATAGGATACTGTATAAAGAAAGTTAAAAACGGAGTTATAATCAATAATTCGACAAAAATATGCATATTGCTATTGAAATTAGAAGTAGAATATGATAGAATTATAAACGTAATGAGAAGCTAATGGGAGTAGATAGGTGCTGGTGTGCCTGCCAGTCTTCAAAACTGTGTTGTCGTGCTAATACCACGATGGGTGTGTTCGATTCACACATATTCCCGCCACTAAAACCGACATATTGCGGCCTAGATACATATTTTTATGTTATCTGGGCCGCTTTTTATTTTATAAAGTGAATTAAAAGAAAGAAGCATCTAAGCTCAGATGCCTCTTTCTTTTTTTAAAAAATTTCTTTTAATTATCTTCAGTAGTATTGCCTTCAATAGTATTATCCAAAGCATTAGTTTCCTCAATATTAGCTTCAACATGCTCTATTCCGGTGGGTTCAATTTTATAATTTCCTCTTACTGCTTGTTTGGTTACAAATCTCTTTTTCATTAGTGATTCAAGAGAGGACTTGAACACTCTAAGATCACCTTTGCCCTTGCCTAAATTAATAGATAGCTTAATTTTTGCTAAGCTTTGAGGGGAGGCAGTTCTGCTTTTATAAAGATAGTTTAATACGCTATCTTCAATTTCTTTTATGTTATCTTTCATAAACATTCTCCTTTATTATTAAATTTCGCCATAATACATAAGTATACTACATCATTTAGCTAATAAAAAGGGAAATTAATTAACTGATTGCCAAAATCATTGCATAGTAATTAACGAGATAAAAAGAGGTAACGTTAGCTATTTATGCTATATGTTGTAATAACACTCGAATTCATTGTAAAATGATTATATTATGTCTAAAATCGCTTTAGACATTGTGATTAGAGGGTATTATAATAAGAAGATGAATAATACTGGTAATTATAAGAAAAAAACAAAAGATATATATTTTAAAAATATTGGGGGCGATGATTTGGAATTTGTAATGAATAAAATAATGAGCATAGACAAAGATGCCGAAAGTTATAGAAAGGGCATTGATGAATTGCTAAAAGAAAAACAAGATGAGCTTGAAAAAACAATAATGGAATTGCAGATCACTTTTCAAGAGGAAGCTAAAAATATTAAGACTACTATAAGCAATGAGAAGATAATTGATGCAGAGAATAGAGCTAAAATCATAATAAAAGAAAAGGAAGAAGGATTAAATGATATTAATGCTAAATATCAAAAAAATAAATTACAAATAGTAGATGAAGTATTAAATGGAATAATACAGTCATTATAGGAGTGAAAATATATGGGAAGCGTTGTTGTGTTTAGTGCTATAAATACTAAAGTAAAGGCTTTAATTGGAAAGATGCTGAGCAAAGATCAGTATCTGCAATTACTAAATTGTAAGGACCTTAAAAGCACTCTTAAAACATTAAAAGAGGAAACTAGTTATGGTGAACTTTTAGAACAATACAATTTAGATAAGATTCATCGGGGTGATTTAGAAATTATTTTGGATAAGTATTACATAAGTACTTATAGTAAATTCATAAATTATTTTGATGGCGAATATAGGAAGCTCATAAAAACTTTTTTCATAAGGTGGGAAATAGAGGATCTAAAAGTAATTATAAGAGGTAAATATTTAGGACATAGTAAAGGCGAAATAGATAAGAAGCTAATTGCTAGAAGTTCATTAAATACAATAAATTATGATTATTTATTAGCATTGAAAAATGTGGAAGAGGTAATAGAAGGATTAAAAGGTAGCATATATTATAAAAGTCTAAAAAATTTAGCTAATATAGTCAGTGCAAAAGGTTTGTTTAGAATTGAAACTGAACTTGATTTTGTATATTTTACTTCAGTCAGAAAAGAACTCAAACATTTAGACAATGAGAATAAAGAAGTGGTGTACAGTATAATGAGCCTTGAAGCAGACCTTTTAAATTTAGGTTGGATATATAGGGGTAAGACTTTTTATAACATACCCCCTGAGGAACTGTTTAACTATACTATCTATAATGGTTATAAGCTTTCAAAGGAAAATCTTAAAAAACTTTGTTATGTAAATACTATGGAAGAGTTTAACAATATATTATCCAAAACACCCTATGCATCTATATATGAAAAGGATGATTCTAATTTAATTGAAAAACGGGAACGTGAATTTCAGAAAAAATACTTCAAGAAAATTCTTAGGGAAAATAAAACCAATATTAGTATGGTTATAAGTTATCTTACGGTTTATAGGATTGAAATAAGAGATATTATATCTATAATAGAGCAAAAGAGGTATGCTATTGACAAAAATGAAGGTATTAATTATGTTTCTGTCACATTATAAAATGGTAACTACCAAATAGGAACGCAGGAGGTGATTTTGTGTCTATAGAAAAAATGCATATGGTTAATTTAGTTGGTGCCATTAAAGATTTTGATAAACTAACTAAAATGTTAGCATTAGAAGGATGTATGCAGCCGGTAAGTGCTTTGCAAGAAATAAACTCGTCAGATTTTGTACTGAAAACTTCCACGGATAATATAGAGGCTTTAATGGATGTAAATTATATAAGACCTTACGTGTATGATAAAGAATATGATATAAGCTTAAAACATATTGAGAAGCTTATGGATGCTCAAAAGACCTTTGGTAAAAGTAGCGAGTACGACGGCGAGATGATTTTTAATTTTGATACCATGGAAAAACAGCTATCTGAGGTTTATGATAAATATAATGTTTTATACACAAAATTAGAGGAATTAAAAGAAAAAGAGCAACATCTCAAAAATACTTATCAGGCACTAGAATTTTTAAAGAATGTGTCACTTCCTATGGAAGATATTACTAATATGAAAAACTTTGAAATGGCATTATATAAAGTACCGGAGCAAAATATGGTTAAAATAAAAGCTAACTATGAAAATATACCCTCAGTAATCCAATCTGTATATAAGGAAAAGGATTTTGTTATATTTATAGCATTTACTCCAATTCTTTTGGTAGTAGAGACGGAAAGAATTTTCAAATCTGCAAATTGCCAGAGAATTCCAGTACCAGATCATTACACGGGTATTCCTAGGGACGTTGCAACCACAGTTCGAGGGGAGACAAATGAGCTGCAACAAGCTAGGGTTGAAATTCAAAAGCAGCTTAATGATTTTTTGAATGAAAATTATAACAACATAAAAAATATTCAAAACAGTTACGAATTAGAGCAAAAGTCTGGAGAAATAAAAAAAAGTGCAGCTTGTACAAATGAATTTTTTTATATTTCTGGGTGGATACCTAAAAGTTTTATGGAGAAACTTAATAAGATACTTTCGAGCTTTGATGGTAGAATCTTGACGGTTACAAAGGAACCTAATGAAATAACCAATAAGGAAATAACTCCACCAACAATGCTTATAAATAAAAAATTGTTCAAACCCTTTGAAAGCATGGTTGGAATGTATGGTGTTCCTAGTTATGATGAAATCGATCCCACTGTGTTTTTGGCTATAACATATACTTTAATGTTTGGTGCTATGTTTGGGGATGTAGGGCAGGGATTAGTACTTTTATTAGCAGGATTTTTGCTAAGGATCAAGCTATGTAGAAATAATTTAGGAGGGGTTTTTGAAAGACTGGGGGTAAGCTCTATAGTATTTGGATGTCTATATGGAAGTGTATTTGGTTCTGAAACAGTAATCCCGGCTTTGTTAATCAGACCAATGGATCATATTAATGATATACTAATTGCCGCAATAATATTTGGATGCGGATTCTTACTTTTAGGTTTTGCACTAGGCATTACTAATAGTTTAAGGAGAAAAGACGTAGAACGTGGACTTTTTGGGAAAGAAGGACTGGCAGGATTTATGTTTTATATCGGAGCATTAATACTAATAGTATCTATAGTTTATAAAAACGAATTATTACCAACAAGTATTTGGATAATATATTTTATTTTCTTTCTATTATTGATATTACTAAAGCAACCATTAGCGAATATGATTTTAGGTAAAAAAGTATTATTTGAGGATGGAGTTAAAGATTATTTTATAGAATCTAGTTTTGAGGTAGTAGAAACACTTTTATCTATGTTTACTAATACGCTTTCATTTATTAGAATAGGCGCCTTTGCATTAAATCACGTTGGACTCTTTGTTGCATTTTCTGCCATGGCTAATATGACTAATAATGGATTTGTTTCAATACTAATACTGATACTTGGAAATGTAATAATTATATGCCTTGAGGGGCTCATAGTATTTATACAGGGGTTAAGACTTGAATACTATGAATTATTTAGTAAGTATTATGAAGGTGGCGGGGTTGCTTTTGAGCCTGTGAAGGTTAAACTTACTTAACACATTTAAAAGGATGTAGTCTATAAATAAAGTTAATAAAACTTATGGAAGTGTAATTTAGCGCAGTATATATTAAAAGGAGGAATAAATTATGATTATATTATTAATGATAACGTTTTGCGTTGTTATAGCTACTATTACTTATGGAGTTGTTTCGCAAAGTAAAATAGATCTTTTAGGAAAACAAAAAATTAAAAAAGCACTTAAAATAAACTTAGGTGTATTTATACCAGTTATGATGGGAGCTTTGATAGTAAATATTCCAAGCGTAGCGCACGCTGCGGGAACGGTTTCAGTAAACCCCGCCGCCGGACTTGGGTATTTAGCGGCTGGGCTTTCTACAGGACTTGCAACTATTGGTGCAGGTTATGCTGTAGGCGCAGTTGGTTCGTCTGCCTTAGGTGCGGTGTCTGAAGATCCTAAGATACTAGGGAAAACTCTTATCTTTGTTGGTCTTGGAGAAGGAATTGCTATATATGGACTTATTATTTCTATACTAATACTCGCAAAATTATAATTTGAATGTACCTTAAGGAGAGAAACTTATGAGAAGTTATTTAATAAGTGATAATATTGATACATTTGTAGGCATGAAAATGGCAGGATTAGAAGGAATTGTTCTTCATGAAAAGGAAGAGATAGTTAAAAAAGTCGAAGAATTAAAAAACAATCAGGAAATAGGAATAATAATAATAACAGAGAAAATTGCTGCTTTAATACCAGAAGAGGTAAGCAAAATAAAGTTGTCCAAGGAAAGACCTCTTTTGGTAGAAATCCCAGATAGACATGGCTGGGGTAAGGGTAGTGACTCTATATTAAGATACGTTAAAGAGGCTATAGGGCTTAAGTTATAATAAGAGCATAAGAATTTGCAGGAGGTTTTGTTATGACCACCATTGAGGATAAGATTAGTTTGTTTTCTAAAATAATATATGACAAAGTAAATGAAGAAAAAGAAAGAAGATTAGAAGCCTTCAATGAAGAAGCAGAAAAAAAAGTAAATATTGAAAAAGAAAAGATAGAAGAGCTTAGGCGCAATCTTAAAAGTGATGTGGTAAAAAAATTTAACATTAAGGCAAATGAGATAGTAGCAAAGGAAAGGCTTAATAAACAAAGAGAAATGTTATTTCTTAAGGAAAAACTCATTGTGGAGGCTCTAGAAAATGTACGAGAAAAGCTTGTAGAATTTGTTTCTTTTCCAGAGTATAAATCTTATTTTCTAAGAGTACTAGAAAATACCTTAAAAGAAATAGATAGTGGAAAATACTATATTATAGTATTAAAAGTGGATTATGAAAAATTTCAGAGTGAAATTGGAGTTATACTTAATTCTTACAGTGATCGAAATGCTGAAATAAAGATTTCAGAGGAAGATTTTATAGGTGGTATAATACTAAAAGATTTTGAAGGGAAATTTAAAATAGATAATGGTTTATATTCTAAACTAGAAGAGAGTAAAGAAATAATTGGCGTTAGAGTTATGGAAATGCTGGGCTAAGAAACAGCCCCGAAATCTCAGCTGCCCACTGACTTGGCAGCTTTGAAAAAGATGATTTATCAAAGGGAGGGGAAATATGGAAGGAAATATGGAAGGAAAAATAATGGGAGTAAATGGCCCAGTTATAAAAGCCGAGAATATGAAAGGCTTTAAAATGAGAGAAATGGTTATGGTAGGATGGAAAAAACTCATAGGTGAAATTATAATATTAGAAGATGATTACGCAACTATTCAAGTTTATGAAGAAACTAGTGGGCTTAAAATAGGTGAACCTGTAATTTCCACTGGAAGTCCTCTTTCTCTTAAACTAGGACCAGGGATATTAGGAAATATATTTGACGGAATTGAAAGACCACTAGAAAAAATAAATGAAATATCTTGTGGCTTTTTACCAGAGGGTATAGGCCTTATTTCTCTTGATGAAGGAAAACTTTGGAATGTAGATATTACAGTAGCACTTGGAGATGAATTAAAAGAAGGATATATATATGCAAATGTGCAAGAAACTGCATCTATTATGCATAAGATAATGGTACCACCAGGGGTATTTGGAACAGTAATAGAGGTAAGAGAAAATGGAAACTATAATATAGAAACCACAGTAGTTAAATTAAAACAGGAAGAAAAAATTCATGAACTTAAACTTTACCAATCTTGGCCTGTAAGAAAGCCAAGACCAGTGAAAGATAAAAAAACTATTTTTAAACCACTTATTACGGGCCAGAGAATAATAGATATATTTTTTCCGCTGGCAAAAGGAGGCACTTGCGCTATTCCTGGAGGGTTTGGTACAGGAAAGACTATAACTCAACACCAGCTTGCCAAGTGGTCTGATGCAGATATTATAGTGTATATAGGTTGTGGAGAAAGAGGAAATGAAATGACAGAAGTTCTAGAAGATTTTCCAAAGCTTATAGATCCTAGAACAAATTTGCCGCTTATGAATAGGACTGTTCTTATAGCAAATACATCAAATATGCCAGTGGCTGCAAGAGAGGCAAGTATTTATACAGGTATAACTATAGCAGAGTATTTTAGGGATATGGGATATCACGTTGCTATAATGGCAGATTCAACTTCGAGATGGGCAGAAGCCCTAAGAGAAATCTCGGGACGACTAGAAGAAATGCCTGCTGAAGAAGGCTACCCGGCTTATCTTCCATCAAGAATTGCAGAGTTTTATGAAAGAGCGGGATATGTAGAAAACTTAAATGGCAGCGAAGGATCTGTTACTGTAATTGGAGCAGTTTCACCTGCTGGAGGGGACTTCTCGGAGCCTGTTACTCAAAATACTAAAAGATTCGTTTCTGCCTTTTTAGGACTTGATAAAAAATTAGCTTATGCAAGACATTATCCAGCAATAAACTGGCTATCTAGTTATAGTGGGTATACTTCACTTTTAAAGGAGTGGTATGAGGAGAACGTGGCGTATGATGTAATGGATTTAAGAGCGAAGATGCTTAAGCTTTTATATGAAGAAAATAAGCTTCTGGAGATAGTTAAATTGGTAGGCGAGGATGTACTCCCAGACGCACAAAGGCTTATTATCGAAGTGGCTAAATGTCTTAAAATTGCATTTCTACAACAAAATGCCTACAATGATGTAGATACCTTTGTACCTTTAGACAAACAATATAAGATGCTTAAAGCTATAGAGTCCTTTTATGATAATGGAAGCAAGGCAGTAAAAGTTGGAATACCAATTTCTGTTATAATGAATAAAGATTTAATGGAAAAACTTTATAAAATGAAATATAATGTGCCAAACGATAAGCTTTCATTAATAGATGATTTAGAAATTGAATTAGCAAATTATTTTGAGGAACTTATAAAAAAATATAAGCAAGTATAGACAATAATTAATGATTACAGATACTAGCAAGGAGGTACAATATGAAGAAAGAATATTTAATGTTAAACAAAATCCAAGGGCCTCTAATTATACTTTCTAATGTGGAAAATGTAGCCTATGATGAAATCGTTGATATATTGGTGGATGGAAAATATAAAAAAAAAGGTAAAGTTGTTCAAATTTATAAAGACAAGGCTATAGTTCAAGTTTTTGAAACAACAACTGGGATGTCTGTGGACAATACTTCAGTGCATTTTAAAGGAGAATCTTTTAAAATACCTATTACAAAGGATATATTAGGGAGAGAATTTAATGGAATAGGTGATCCAAGAGATAATGGAGGAGAAGTTTATTCATCAAAAAAGTATGATATAAATGGAAGGCCTATGAATCCTGTAGCTAGAAGATACCCTAGGGACTATATACAAACAGGAATCTCCTCTATTGATTGTCTTGCTACTTTAATAAGAGGGCAAAAGCTTCCTATATTTTCAGGGAATGGAATGTCCCATAATGATCTAGCTGCACAAATTGTAAGGCAAGCAAAAGTTTCTGATGAAGCATCTGAAAAGTTTTGTATAGTATTTGGAGCTATGGGAATAAAGTATGATGATGCAAACTTTTTCAAGAAAAGCTTTGAAGAAGCGGGAGTACTCGAAAAGGTAGTTATGTTTACAAATTTAGCAGATGATCCTATAGTAGAGAGAATAATAGCCCCAAGATGTGCCTTGACTGCCGCAGAATACTTAGCTTTTGAAGAAGATATGCATGTACTTGTAATACTTACAGATATGACAAATTATTGTGAAGCATTAAGGGAACTTTCTTCATTAAAAGAAGAAGTTCCAAGTAGAAAGGGCTATCCAGGATATTTATATTCTGATTTAGCATCTCTATATGAGAGGGCTGGAATGATGAAGGGTAAAAAGGGTAGTATAACTCAAATACCAATACTCACTATGCCTAACGATGATATAACGCATCCAGTACCAGATCTTACTGGATTTATAACGGAAGGACAAATTGTTTTAAGTAGAGGGATTCAGCAAAGAGATATATATCCACCAGTAAACATTTTATCCTCTCTTTCTAGACTTATGAAAGATGGTATTGGTGAAGGTTTTACAAGGGAAGATCATGGAGATGTATCAAATCAAATATTTGCAGCTTATTCTAGGGTGCAAGATGTAATAGCTCTAGCACAAGTTATAGGAGAAGACGAGCTCTCAGATATAGATAAGGTATATATGAACTTTGGTAGAGCTTTTGAAGAAAAATTTTTAAAACAGGAATATGATGAAAATAGGGATATGACAGAAACTTTAGACTTAGCTTGGGAAATTCTTGGCATTTTGCCGAGTAATGAACTGGATAGGGTTTCACCCAAAATTTTAGAAAAATATTATAAAATAGTGGTGAAATAATATGGAAACTTTTGCACCAACTAAATCTACATTAATGGCTGCTAAAAGTTCATTGGAATTTTCTGAAAAAGGTTTTGAACTATTGGATAAAAAAAGAAATGTATTAATAAGAGAAATGATGTCTTATGTATCTGAGGCACGTGTTCTTCAAGAACAGGTAAATTTGACTTTTAGAAAGGCATATAAAGCTTTAGAATCTGCAAATATAAATTCAGGAATAGCGAATATAGAAGATATAGCTATGACTGTAGAAGAAGCTAAAGACTATGAAATATTATTTAAAAGTGTTATGGGAGTAGAAGTTCCAAAAATTATTTTTGAGAGAAAAGAAATAGAACCAAAATATGGATTTTACCGGAGTAATGCTTCTAGTGATGAGGCAATGAAAGAATTTAATAATGTAAAATATTTAACCTATCAGCTAGCAGAGGTAGAAAATGCCGTTTACAGATTAGCCATGGAAGTAAAGAAAACTCAAAAGCGAGCAAATGCACTTCAAAATATACAGATTCCTAAATTTGAGGAAATAGTAAAATTTGTTACGGAAGTTCTAGAAGAGAAGGAAAGAGAAGATTTTTTTAGACTAAAAGTAGTGAAAAAGAAACGTAAAAAAAATGATTAGTATTTCAAAAATGAATCTTATTAAAGACTAAAAAATTTAATAATAAGACGTGTATACAAGTGAGTAGAGGGTGCACGTTGTTTTTTTGAAAATATTCTTTTTTATTTAAATTTAGTGAAAGTTAATTTCAATAAAAGAATATTCAAAGTATTCTAAATGTGCTATAATGATTTACAAAGGGAGGGTAATACAGCGAAATTATAAGAAAAATCAGGAATAATAAATGAAACACTAAAGTGAAAAGAATCTAAGTTAAATTATTGTTTAGTTTTAAATGATATATGTAAAGTATATAATTAGAAGCAAAATTTTAAATAAATAATAAGAGGTGGAATATGGAAGAATACAGAGGCTATGCAATAGAAGTTATGGAAAATAACGAGAAAGAGTATCCTTTTAAGGCGATTGCAAGAAAAGAGGAACAAGAAATAAAACATAAAGGCCATAGTAAACTACAAGCCGTAGATTTGGTTAAAGAAACCATTAATTTAGCAATATCTAGAAATATAAGATAATAAATATTTACAAGTTTCTCAAAATTTTTTAAAGAAAAGTATTGCAAATCAATAAAACATATGTTATTCTAAATGAGTTGAGATTGTAAAATCAACAACACCAAGATTTAATATGATTTAAACATTACCTTTTTAGGCATATAAAGTAAATCAGCTCTTAAATCTTAATATAAATAAAAAGGAGAAATGTTTAAATGGCAGATAAAACTATTGTATGTAAAGATTGTTCACAAGAATTCGTATTCACCGAGGGTGAACAAGAATTTTATAAAGAAAAAGGATTTGAAAATGAACCACAAAGATGTCCTGATTGTAGAAGAGCTAAAAAACAACAAAACAATAGAGGATTTCAAAGATAATTATATCTAATAAAAGACCTATGGGAATTAATTCCTATAGGTCTTTATTTTATAGAAAAATATTGTATAACTTCTGAGTGCTTATGGTATAGTATATTAAAGATAAGGCAATTAAAATGGAATAACAAGTGAGGTAGCCTAAGGAAAAGGAGGCGTTGACATTGAAAAATATAAAATCAAGTAAAGCTAATTTAGATAAAATAAAAATACAAAATATTGATTTAATAATTTCAAAACCAGAACATATTCATGGAGGAACTTATGAAGGACAAAAAAAAGATGGTATGAAAAATGGCCAAGGAACTTTTATTTATACAGATGGAAGTAAATATGTAGGTCTTTGGAAGAATGACAAGATGCATGGTGAAGGAACACTTACCTGGTCCTGTGGAGAAAAATATATAGGTCAATGGGATAATGATGAAAAACATGGGAGTGGAATATATATTTGGTCAGATGGTGAGAAATATACAGGAGATTGGGAAAATGATGAAAAATGTGGTCAAGGCATTTGTAATTGGCCTGACGGAGACACATATGTAGGTGATTGGAAACAAGGACTTAGACATGGAGAGGGGATTCATAATTGGTCTACAGGGGAAAAATATATAGGGCAATGGCAAAATGATGAAAGACAAGGGGCAGGAATGTATATATACGCTGATGGAGAAATTGAAATGGTAGAATCAAAAAACAACCCTGATTAAGTTAAATATTTATTGGATAAAATGAAATTGTGGGGTGTGAAAATTCTTGAAAATATATTTAAACAAAGATGATAGGAAACAAA
>Ga0105047_10009252_pt1 | contig 16256 bp, 15 predicted proteins | sample MAT04_FD_78384 | JGI IMG/M metagenome (GOLD analysis project Ga0105047, IMG submission 78384) | Freshwater microbial communities from Lake Fryxell liftoff mats and glacier meltwater in Antarctica - MAT-04 (megahit assembly) | ecosystem: Environmental > Aquatic > Freshwater > Ice > Liftoff...
AATGGTACGTGGGCAGCAGATCATCCCGGTCCATTTGACTGTTCGGGTTGCTGCGCATGATCATGTTGTTCCGTGCGTAGGCCACGTTGTAACCCAGCAAGAGGAGGAGAGCCCATCGGACCCAGTCGGCATTGAAAAGGTCGGGGTGCTTCTCACGCAGCCACCATAGCCAAGTGACCAATGGTACGAGCAGCGCGATCATCGGATTGATGAAGTAGTAATCGTGCCCATCCACGGCGTGGAACCAGAAAATGGTGTAGATGATCGTGCCTAGGAGCAGCATCAAGTTGAGCAACGCGACCGGCAGTGGCAGTTGACGTACATGTTTGACGAGCAGCAAGATGGCCAGTCCGATGCACACGAGCACCGATGTATCGAAGATCTGGAAGAGCAGGATGTCCTCTGCGTATTTCACGGCACTGTCGATCTCCGCCGTGCTCATCTCCCAGATGGGCCAAAGGTTGTTGAAGGTATAGCGTCCGTTATGGAGGTTGTTGTACTGCTCCGCGTGAACATACCAAAGCACCACCCCGCCCAAAGCGATCGCCACCACCGCCCATCCAAAGACCACAGCGGGAAATGCCTTCCGCAACCCCTTCAGGAGCGTGGGCCGCGCTGTGGCCAGCGCGAATAAAGCAAGAAGAGCGACGAAGCTCATTCCGGCCGTCACTTTAAGTAGGATGGCCAACGTAAAGGTGAAGACTGTAAGCACCCACCAACGCCTCGCGGCTTGCTCCGCATGCCGTATGAAGCAGTACCATCCGATCAAGGCAAGGTCAAAGGCAGGGACGTCAGTGAGGAACCCAATGCTGTAATACAGCATCACTGGCGAGGTGAACAGAAGGAGCGCAACGCCGATCGCCCAGAAGTCACTTTTCAAGACCCTTCGGAGTGTGAGGAACAGCAAGTAGGAAGCAAGGAAATGAAAGAGCAGCCCGAACAACCGGTACACGACTTCACTGGGCCCGGTGATCTTCCAGATCTGGCCCATGGTCCAATAAAGGATCGGGAACTCACCAGCACTCTTGCCACTTAGGCCGCCATCAGCTATCTGCGCGTGGATCACAGGGTTGCCGAACGTGGCTTCACCGGTGTAGTAGTTCCACGTCAGTGAAAGACAATCGCCTTGGCGCCAGGTATGCATAGGCAATGGCCGCAAATGCAATACGCGACCATACTCGTACAATCCACAGAAGAGCACAAAGCCGATGACGAACAACCAGCGGCCGCCAAGGATCAGATGTATGCGGCGAAGAAGGTCCATACTGTTAAGGGCTATCAAAGACCCATCTCCTTCATATCCGCTGCGATCACCAACCGCCCTTCGGTCTTCGCCTTTATCTCCTCGACACTAACACCGGGGGCACGCTCCAGCAGCTTGAAGCCATCGGGTGTCACGTCGAAAACACCAAGATCGCTCACGATCTTCTTCACGCAGCCCACGCCGGTTAGTGGCAGCGTACAGCGCTTCAGGAGCTTGCTCTCACCCGCTTTGTTGGTATGGAGCATGCACACGATAATGTTGTCCGCACTGGCCACCAGATCCATGGCACCGCCCATGCCCTTCACCATCTTGCCAGGGATCTTCCAGTTCGCAATGTCGCCGGTATCCGTCACTTCCATTGCCCCTAACACGGTAAGTTGCACGTGTTGCCCGCGTATCATGGCGAAGCTGGTACTGCTGTCGAAGATGCTGCTGCCCGGAAGAAGCGTGACGGTCTGTTTGCCGGCATTGATCAGGTCGGCATCCTCTTCGCCTTCGAACGGGAAAGGCCCCATACCCAGGATACCATTCTCACTTTGGAACACGACGTTGATGCCCGCCGGTACGTAGTTGGCCACCAGCGTAGGGATGCCTATACCGAGGTTCACGTAGTAGCCATCTTTCAGCTCGCGAGCAATGCGCCCTGCCATTTGTTCTTTTGTAAGCGCCATGATCAGTTGCGTTTTCGCACCGTGCGTTGCTCGATGCGCTTTTCGTAGTTCTCCCCTCTGAAGATCCTGTTCACGAAGATCCCCGGTGTGTGGATCGCATCCGGGTCCATCTCGCCCGGCTCCACGATCTCTTCCACCTCGGCCACAGTGATCTTGCCGGCCATGGCCATCATGGGGTTGAAGTTGCGTGCTGTGCGCTTGTAGATCAGGTTCCCGAAGCGGTCCCCTTTCCATGCTTTCACCAACGCGAAATCTGCACGAAGCCAATTCTCCAACACGTACATCTTGCCATCGTACTCGCGCGTTTCCTTGCCTTCGGCCACTTCGGTGCCATAGCCAGCCGGAGTGTAGAAAGCCGGTATCCCAGCGCCACCAGCACGACAGCGTTCAGCGAGCGTTCCTTGCGGGATAAGGTCCACCTCCAGTTCACCGCTTAGCATCTGCCGTTCGAACTCAGCGTTCTCGCCCACGTAGCTGCTGATCATCTTCTTGATCTGCCGCGTTCTTAACAGGAGGCCCAGACCAAAGTCGTCCACACCTGCGTTGTTGCTGATGCAGGTGAGGCCTTTCACGCCTTTGCTAACGAGCGCCGCGATGCTCTTTTCGGGAATGCCGCAGAGGCCAAAGCCGCCGACCATCAAGGTCATGTTATCCTGGAGGCCTTCCAGGGCCGCGTCCGCGTTAGCAACGATCTTGTTCATGCTGAAAATGAAGGGCAACGAAGATAGCGGACGCTGGCGTTCAGATATGGCACCTGCCTAAGGTCGCCCGGGACCGATAATGCAGATGTGTGATGGTCCGTCTTCTCGTGAACTGGTTATCGCCTGGCGTACGGATGCGAGTCAAGAGAAGAACTCCGTCTTGATCAACCCTTGCTGGAACGATCACAAAAAATCGCCTTACAACGGACCCCAAAAACGTTTTACAGTAATGCTGTCCAACCGAAGCTGAAACCCTCGCTTGGAGGCGTTGACAATGGAAAATTCGTTTCCGTTCACGGCCTTGTTCGGGTCGACCCGGATGGTCAGGTCGAAGGCCCCAGCCACCAAGGGATACCATTCATAGGTTACACCTCCAAGGCTATCGGTGAGCAATACCTTCAAGCCATTGTTCGGATCATGCTTCTCCCAACAGACCGACCCTAAGAAACGCACTTCGGTCAGTATGGCGCGGTCCCCGTCGATAGGCAGACCAGTGAGTCGGTAGGGCAATAGAACATCAGCAAAGCAGCGACCAACGGCATCGGCGGCACAGGGTGCAAGGCCCACTTGTTCTTCCACCCCATCCAACAGGGATCCGTCGTTCACGAGTACCACATCGCTTTGCTCGGCCCGTTCCGATCCAGCCAGATCAAAAAGAAGTAGGTCCCGGTATCGGCCCACGAACCTGCGCATGTAAGGCTTGTAGAACTGGGGAATGCCATCGAGCGGAGGGATGAGGATCAAATAGCGGGCGCCCAACGAGCGACAACGTTCCAGCGAGTAGGGGTTGTCCAGATGCGTGCCGTAGCCCGTGAAACCGGCCCTTCCCGCAGTATAGAGAGAGACGTTGATGCTCTGGTCCTCTGGCACCAGGATCAGATCGTTAGGGTCCGAGCCATACATTCGAAGTAGCTCAGGGAGATCTTTGAATGCACCGGTCCTGGGAAACTTGAAACCGTTCCAGAAGTCGATCTCATGATCATGGTAGATCGGAAGCATCGCTGCGGGGTCGGCTCGTTTATAAGGGTCCGATCGCAAGGAGAAATTGGTCGCGCCATAAGCCACGTTGTACGCGAGGAGCAGTACACAAGCCGCGCGTGTCCAGTTGGACAATAACAAGCGGGGGTAATGTACATGGATCCACCAAAGGCCGGTAACGATCACCGCCAAGGGCAATACCATGGGATTAATGAAATAGTAATCATGCCCATCCAGTGCATGGAACCAGAGGATGATGTAAAGAGCGGTTCCCAAGGTGAGGGTCCATAAGAACAGCCCCAGTGGTACGGGCACCCTGCGCCAGTTGAACAAAAGCATGAGTGCAAGGCCCATAACCAACACCCAAACGCTCGTATCAAAGACCTGGAACACGAGTATGCGCGCAGCAAAATCGGTTGCCCGGTCGACCTCCTCGGAGTTCATTTCCCACAAGGGCCAAAGTCCATTGAACGTGTATTTCCCCCCATGCTGCTCGTTGAATCGCTCGGCATGATCATACCAAGCAATTATCGGAGCCAACGCCAAGAACACGAAGGGCCAACCAATGAGTGGGCGGGGGAACAAGTCTGCCCATTTCTTTCGCAACGCAGGTACAATGGTCACCAGGGCAAACACGCAAAGCAACGCAAGCAGGCCCATGCCCGAGGTCACCTTCAACCCTACTGCCAAGGCGAACAGCACGAGCCCTAGCGCCCAATAACGAACAGACCTTTCCTGGGCCTGCCGCACCATGCAGTACATAGCAGCCAATGCCAAGCTGAATGCTGGAACATCGGTCAAGAAGGAAATGCCGTAGTAAATGATAACCGGTGATGTGAAGACCAACAAGGCCGTCCAAACAGCCCAAAACCAGCTCAGTCCAAGTCGCCGCAGGATAAGGAAGGTGGACAACACGGCCAGGAAGACGAAGGCCGCTCCAACACACCGGTAAATGAACTCGCTGTGGCCAGTAATGTGCCAGATCTGGGCCACCGCCCAGTATAGCAAGGGAAGCTCTCCGGCGCTGTATCCGCTCTCTCCATGATCAGCAATATGAGCATGGATGACCGGTTCCATGAACGAGCCTTTCCCTTCGTAGAAATTCGTCGTCAACGATAGGCAGTCGGCCTGTCGCCATATGTGGAAAGGCAACGGCGGTAGGTGCAGCACACGCCCATACTCATATATCGCAAAGAACAACGCAAAACCAACGCACAGAATGATCATCGGTGCACTCTTGTGCTTCAGGATCCGCATATGGCTCCACGTTGGTACAAGAACGCACCTCAATCCCAATTGGGCTTCGTCTCCGGTCCACTCACGGCATCTTTGTTACGGCAATTGATCTCCACACCAAGATCCCCTTCGGGTCGCTGGAAATCGCCTGTGCTGATCCCACTCTTGGGATCGGCGTACACCTTGTTCATGTAATACCCGTAGATCGGCAAGGCCATGTTCGCGCCCTGTCCTTTATCGGTACTGCTGAAGCGCACGCTGCGATCGTCAGCACCGGTCCAAACGCCGGTCACCAGGTCTGGCGTGATGCCAATGAACCAACCGTCACTGTTATTCTGTGTGGTGCCCGTTTTACCTGCCGTCGGGAATTTGATGTTGCCGTACTTGGCCCGGTTACCCCAGCCCATGCGCAAGCGCATACCGGTCCCTACCGTCTTGCCCGTGCTCTGGTTGTAGGCCCCGTCGCAAACGCCTTTCAGCATGTCCAGCATGATGTATGCCGTACGCTCATCCAAGGCCTCGTAGGTGTTCGGCGTTACGTCATACACCGTGTTCCCGTTCTTATCCTCGATCCGCGTGAAGACGGTGGGTTCGATGTAGACACCTTGGTTGGCGAAGCTGGAGAAGGCCCCCGTGATCTCCATCAAGGTGAGGTCCGCTACACCAAGGCACAGCGAAGGCACAGGTTCCAGCGGGCTCTTCACGCCCATATGCCGGGCAAGCACCGTTACCGCTTGTGGACCATATTGCTTCATCAACCACGCGGTGATCGTGTTCATGGAATTGGCCAGAGCATACTTCACGTTCACCATGCCACCGTATACGGCATCGCTGTTCTCGGGGCACCAATCGGGCTGGCCTGGGGGCATATCGAAACAGACTTTCTGATTGGGCAATTCGCGGCATGGCTCCATGCCTTCGCGTATCGCGGTCGCATAGACGAAAGGCTTGAAGGTGGATCCCACCTGGCGTCGCGCCTGCTCCACGTGGTCGTATTGGAAATGCTTGAAGTCGATACCGCCTACCCACGCTTTGATGAAGCCCGTATGCGGATCCATGCTCAGCAAGCCACTTTGTAGAAAGCTCTTGTAGTAGCGTATCGAATCCATGGGGCTCATCACCGTGTCCACCTCACCGTGCCAGGTGAATACGCGCATCTTCGTCGGCGTGGCGAACACCTTGGGGATATCGGCTTCATTCACCACGGGCCAATAGGTGTCGCAACCACCCAGGTCTGGGCGGCAGTGGAAGTGTTTCTCACCCTCGTGCATAACAGTCTCTATGTACCGCGCAGGGCGCTCGCAATTGCCACACTGGTCACCGGTGATCACCTTGTACCGCACGCTGCGCTTCATGGCCGTGTTCAGGATGGCAGCGATCTCTTCCTCGCTCACGCGGAAATCGAAGGGCTTGTTCTTCTTCTTGGCGATATCCTTGAAGAAGTCGGCTTGCAACTCGGTGCCCAAATGTTCGCCCACTGCGAACTCGCCATATTGCTGCATGCTCTCATCCAGCGTGGTATAGACCTTAAGGCCGTCGGTATAGATATCATAGGCCGAACCATCCGACTTCGCAAAACGCAGGCTACCGTCATCATTCGTAGAGGCCAACAGGTCTTGCAGTTTGGCGCGCAGCACTTCGCGGAAATAAGGAGCCGGCCCTTCGGTATGATCCACGCGTTGGAACTTCAACCCCAGCGGAAGTGCTTTCAACGAATCATACTGGACGGAACTAATGAACCCGTTGCGGCGCATCTGATCCAGCACGACCATGCGGCGGTGCATCACGGTATCCAACCTGCTGGCCCTGTTCGGATTGAACAGCGCGGGGTTCTTCAGCATGCCGACCAATAAGGCCGCTTCTTCGATCCGCAACGAATCCGGTGTGGTGTTGAAGTAGACGTGTGCCGCGCTGTTGATACCAACGGCCTGGTTGATCCAGTCGAACCGGTTCAGGTACATGGCGATGATCTCGTTCTTCGTGTACTGCCGCTCCAGCCGTGCGCTAATGATCCATTCCTGGAACTTCTGGAACGTGCGTTTGAAGAAGCTGTTGGCGCGCTCGGTGAAGAGCATCTTGGCCAGCTGCTGGGTGATGGTACTGGCCCCGCCTTTCTTTCCCAAGTACACCGCTGCACGCAACGTCCCGCGCACATCAATGCCACTGTGTTCGCGAAATCGTTCATCTTCCGTAGCGATCAGGGCCTGCACCATGTTGGGGCTGATGCGTGCATAGTCCACCGGGATCCGGTTCTCCCTGTAGTACTGCCCCATTTGCGAGCCATCACTAAAGAGGATCGCCGTGGCCAGATCACTGCGGGGGTTCTCTAGGTCCTCCGTACTAGGCAACTCGCTATTGGCAGCCAGCACCAACATAGCGAACAGGCCCACCAAGGGCGAAAGCACGAGGCCCCACCAAAGGAGTTTGCGTTTACGCTTGGTATCTGGGGTGTTGTTGGTCATGCGCTGCTCGCCGGTCCAAAGGCATATGAACGCCTTGAGTGGCCGAAATTATTCTTCTCTAGAACGGTGCGAACCATGCTAAGCGGGATAGTTATCCGGCTTCCGCTGGTGATCACGACAGGACCCTTACCTCTTGGATCGTTCAATGCTGATGCCGACATCGAGTATGCCTTGGAGCTGTTCGGTGCGCATGGCTTGTTCCAGGGTGATGCTATAACGTCCATTAGCTGGGAACCTATTGCCCAATTTGTAAAGGACCTTGGGGCGATAGCGATCTGCGAAGATGGATCCTAAACCCTTACCGAACCATTGGCCGGAGGGGTCGGCCAGGATACATTCGACCGTATCCCGAGTGGCGCGCCCCTTTGGGCCCGTGAGTTCTACAAAAAGGAACAGATCGCTGAAGAGGTACTCTCCCGTGTGTCGAAGATCAATGAACACATCGTGTTTGTTCACCGTATCGGTGATCTCGAAAGAGAACGAGGGCTTGAATGTGCGATCCCACCGACCTTCGGGCACAGGTACATCTGCGTGGAATACGGCCGGTTCCACGCAACTGGTCAGCCCAGCAAGCACCAAGAGGCCGCCAAGGACCTTCTGATTCACGCGGCTGGAGGTTTGGGGGCTCCTTCGCCTGAGGGCGGGGTACCGCCACCATTGCGGCGGCCACGGCCACGGTTGCGACGGCCACCGCCTTGCCCTCCATCAGCAGGCCGTACACCTCCGGCTCCGCCGCCTGCTCCTTCTTGTCCGGGTCCTCGACCGGGACGTGGGCCGCGGTCTCCCGCAGCATCTGGCCTGGGGCCTCGTTCTGCCTCAGGGCCACGATCTCCACCTTGGTTACCCGGCGGACGTGGGCCGCGATCTGGGCGTGGGCCACGGTCTGGGCGCCCTCCCTCCGGACGAGGTCCACGATCTGCTTGCGAAGGCGGTGTACCAGCGCTCTGCGGACGCGCACCACGATCGCGGTCACGACCACCTCGGCCGCGTTTCTTGCCACTCTTGCTCTTGCTATCGAACCGGGTCAGGTCGTCCTGGCCCACAACATTCTCATAGTCTGGCGTTTTCACCTTTTCCTCCACCTCATCCACCATGTTCAGGTCCACTTCGGGCTCTATACCCTCCTTGTTCTTGGCAAGGATATCCCGTACGACGTCGATGGGAAAAGCGGCCATGACAAAGGGTTCTCCGGGCCGTTTGAAGCCATACCACATCTTCTCGGTGAAGATGTCCGTTTTCATGTGGGCACCTACTCCCTGCTGGGTCTTGAGCTTGGCATTGGCCGAGGGGTAGCTCTTGATCGCCTCGATGTACATGTCCAGCTCGTAGTTGAGGCAACACTTCAGTTTGCCACACTGGCCAGCCAGTTTTTGTGGATTAAGTGCCAGCTGCTGATAGCGAGCAGCGCTGGTGGTCACGCTGCGGAAATCGGTCAACCACGTACTGCAACAGAGCTCTCTACCGCAACTTCCAATGCCCCCGATGCGGCCAGCCTCCTGGCGCGCGCCGATCTGCTTCATCTCTACCCGCACTTTGAAGCGGTCGCTCATGGTGCGCACGATGCCGCGGAAGTCGATCCGGTCCTCGGCCGTGTAATAGACCGTCGCCTTGGTACCATCTCCCTGGTACTCCACATCCGTCACCTTCATGTCCAAGCGGGCTTCGCGCACCATTTGGCGACTAGCAAGCATGGTTTCATCCTCCAGCCTGCGCGCCACATGCCACCGATCAATGTCCTCTTGGGTGGACTTCCGCAAGACCTTGCGCAATTCATAGGTCTCACCCATCACCTTTTTGCGTTCCATTTGGGCGCGCACCAATTCGCCGGCCAGGCTTACCATGCCAATATCGTGGCCCGGCGCGGCATCCACGGTCACCAGATCGCCCGGCATCATCTGCAGGCCACCCGTGTTGCGGAAAAAGCCCTTCCGGGTATTCTTGAACCGCACCTCTACTCCGTCGAACGCTTGTTGTCCGCCCGGTAAGGGAACGCCGGAAAGCCAATCGTACACGGGCAGTTTGTTGCAGCCGCCCGTAGTGCAATACCCATTGCTCTTACACCCTGCGGGTTTCCCATCCACACCGGTACTGCATCCTGTACACGCCATTTCCTTGTGCCTGTGCCCTTTATGTCAGCAAGGCATGGGGCGAAGATAGGTGTCCCACAAGGGCTGCGATCACGCCGTCGCCGTTACCCTCAACAAGCCCATCATCCGGTAGCTAAGATCGTTGAAGAGGATCTTGGGATTGGCATTGCGTTCGATGTGGAGGTGGGCCATCTCCAGTTCGTGCCGGATGCCATCGGCATTGGTATCGTTCAGCAACTTGCTAAAGCCCTGCACGAACTCCTGCTCTTGCCCCACGACGCGCACCAATTCGGGTACCTGCTGCCAATGCAGGGCGCACTGGCGGATCATGTACAAACCATAGCGCATCAACGATTTCTGGCGTTCGCGCCCGAATTTCTGGAACCCTTCGGCATATTCGCTTACGGCAACCACTTCGCGCCGATAGCAGGCGCGCAACCAGTCGCGGAAGAAAACAAAAAGCTCCTCCTCGCCCTTGTCGGCCATGTCGGCAGCTTCCAGCAGGTCGCCCTCGCTGCGGAGCGCAATGGCCATGGCATCAGCAGGGGATAGTTCTGGGAACCGCTGACCCAATGCATCTGCCAACTCCGACGGTCGCAACGCGGGCACCTTCATCAGTTGGGCCCTGCTCAGTATGGTGGCGAGCAACTGCTCGGCATCGGTGGCCACCAGCATGAACACCGTGTTGGGTTCGGGCTCCTCCAGCACTTTCAACAGCTTGTTGGCCGCAGCCGCATCCATCAGTTCGGGAAGCCAGATCAGCATCACCTTGTAGCCACCCATGAACGAACGCAGGCTCAGTTTGCGCTGGATCTCCTGAGCAATATCCACGCCCATACGCAACTGCTTGTTCTCGCTCTCCAACTGATCGCGCCAAAGCTCAAGATCCAAGTATGGTTCGGCCAATACCACTTTACGCCATTGCGCCGTGAACGATTCGCAAACCTTCACTTTTTCCGTGAAGAAGATCGGGAATATCAGGTGCAGATCCGGGTGCTCCAGCTTGTTCATTTGCAAACAGGACGAACACCGGCCGCAAGCATCCGCCGCTTCGCGCTCTTGGCACAACAGATATCGAGCGTAGGCTAACGCCATGGGGAGGTTGCCACCACCGCGGGGCCCCATGAACAGTTGGGCATGCGCAATGCGCCCTTCGCGAATGTTGCCGATAAGCTTTGCCTTCAGCGTGGCGTGACCGATGACCTTGGAGAACAACACGATGCAAGATTACGACCCGCATTCGTTGCCAACGCCTCAATGCTGCTGGCCTTTAGCTGCTGGCTACTGGCCGGCCAGCAATACGGACCAGCCAGTAGCCAGCAGCGAATAGCCAAAGGCCAGTATTTTTAGCCCCATGTTGACCATGGACACCTTTTCCTTCGCAGGCAAACGAGCACTCATCCGTGTGGACCTGAACGTTCCGCAGGATGCCAACGGCAAGGTCACCGATGATTCGCGCGCGCGGGCGATCGTAAAGACCGTGAACAAAGTGCTCGCCGACGGTGGTAGCGCCATCTTGATGAGCCACTTGGGCCGCCCGAAAGGCAAGGTGGACCCAGCGATGAGCTTAAGGCCGGTGGCCGAACACCTGGCGGGTCTGCTGGGAAAGCCAGTGATCTTCGCCACGGATTGTATCGGCCCGGATGCTATAGCAAAAGCCGCTGCGCTCAAGCCTGGAGAGGTGTTGGTGTTGGAGAACCTCCGTTTCCATCCCGAAGAAGAGGCTGGCGATGAGGCCTTCAGCAAGGCGTTGAGCGAGCTGGGCGACGTTTACGTGAACGACGCCTTTGGAACAGCACACCGCGCACACGCCAGCACGACGGTGGTCGCTAAATTCTTCCCAAAGGCCAAGTTGTTCGGGTATGTGATGCAGGCCGAGATCGGTAATGTAGGCAAGGTGCTTGGGAACCCGCAGCGCCCTATGACAGCGATCGTGGGCGGCAGCAAAGTGAGCAGCAAGATCGAGGTGTTGGAGAACTTGTTGAGCAGTTGCGATGAACTCATCATCGGCGGTGGTATGGCGAACACCTTCGTGAAAGCGATGGGAGGCCGAACGGGCGCCAGTCTTGTAGAAGAAGACCTGTTGGATACGGCACGCGAGATCATTAAAAAGGCCGCTGCCAAAGGGGTTCAATTGCACATTCCTACCGACGTAGTAGTTGCCGACGCGTTCGCTGAAACCGCCAACACCGACCAGTGCGCTGCCGATGCCGTGCCCGATGGTTGGATGGCCTTGGACATCGGGCCCAAGAGCATAGAGGCGGCCAGGGCGGCCATTCTCCGCAGCGAGACCTTATTGTGGAACGGCCCCATGGGTGTATTCGAAATGAAACCCTTTCAACAAGGCACGATAGCTATCGCGAATGCCGTTGCTGAAGCGACCTCACAGGGTGCATTCTCCCTGGTTGGTGGCGGTGACAGTGTGGCGGCCGTGAACCAATTCGGGCTGGCGGACAAGATCAGCTATGTGAGCACGGGTGGCGGCGCTATGTTAGAGTATTTGGAGGGGAAGGTGTTGCCGGGGATAGCGGCGATCGTCGGACAGTCATCTTGACTGTCCACAGACGCCTCCTTGTCAAGGGTTCTGGCAACACCTCTCCAGCCGCCCGCTCGAACAGGAGCATGCGAACCGAAGAATAGAGCCTTCTGCCTTGACTATCTTTGGACTATGCGCATGAACGAACCGACCGTGACCCGCAAGGCCCTGTTGCGAAGCGTGAAAAGCTTCCCGAGCATGTGCCGGTTGATGAATTGATCGACCACATTCTGTTGTTGAGCAAGATCGAGCGCGGGTTGGAGCGATCGGCAAATGGCGAGGTGGTAACCACTGCTGAAGCACGGAAACGGCTGCGCAAAAGATTGAAGTGAAGCGGACTACTGATGCAATTCCCTCAGTCCTCCATGACAACGTGGCCCTTGTCCCTGATGGTTGGCAGCGTAGCTGCAGAGAAAGGACGGGCGGAAAAGATCAATTACGTGAGCACCGGTGGCGGAGCGATGCTGGAATACTTGGAGGGGAAGGTGTTGCCGGGGATCGCGGCGGTGCAAAGTTGACATGCGTATATGCTATTGATCTATTGGGCCATGCCTGAAACCAAAATATCCGAAATGCACCATGGCCTCATGGGCCAATGTGGGCCATTGGACGCATTAGCGCATGGTCTTTCCTTCTGATATCAGTTCTTGGCTCTTGCGTGACGCGTCATTCAATTACTCTGCATCCCGATGGATCAGCATTCGTTTCCTCGGCAGGAACTTTCCAGAATACTTCGCACAATTGGAACAGGAGATCCTATTACTACGCAGAGGTCATTCGAGATGTGGACACAAGCAAGATCCATGGCCTCTATCAAGACCACCATTTCACCATTAATGACATCGATTCACTCGGAAACCATCTTGCCACCTTCAACCCAGGGCACATCGGCTTCGCCCTGAAGAACGATGAGTTGGTGATCCTGTCGCAAAACGGCGTGCCATTGCGTAAAGGCTGGAACCGCTGCGATCTCACCGTTTTCATCGAGCAGGGCATCAAGGAGGTACGTTCGCCGAACAAAGTCCGTCAATTTGGGCCGAATATCATTTCATTCAAGGTATCGCGTCGACTCTTCGAGAAACGTCCAAACACCGTAGATATCACGATCCTACTTAGGCCGGGTTCGCGGTGAGCCTCGCACTCAGAGCCATACAGAACACCCACCTTCTGGCACGATAACCCGGAGCTGGTTCCGCGCTTTCAGTCCGTGTTGGACGAAGTAGAGCAACGCTGGCAGCTCTATCAGAACGAGATCAGACCCGCTTGGCTGAAGGTGTTCGGCGGTGTGTTGACCGACCGCAGATACATGAAGCGCGGCAGTCTGAGTGCCGAGCTTCATCTAGTGGAGCCAGCCGCCCGTAGATGCACGCCGCACATCGCAGGCGCGTGATCTCTGATGATCAAGGATCGCGTTTCCTAGAACTATCGAGACAGACACCTCCGGTGAGCAGCTCCATTCTGTGCTCGGTGCTGATGGCCTAGATCCGCAAAGTACAATTTCGGAATCCGATTCCCGAATTGTACTTTTGAGCGTGTTCAATCGGGAGGCAACACCGCAACTCATCCAGCTATCACAGCAATTCAAAGCCGTGGCTGTGGTGGGACCACGTCAATCGGGGAAGACCACCTTGGTACGTTCGGTGTTTTCCGATAAGCCTTATACCACGCTTGAAAGTCCCGATGTAAGAGCATTTGCCCAGAGTGACCCCAGAGGCTTTTTGGCCCAATATCCCCACGGAGCGGTATTCGATGAAGCCCAGCGAACGCCGGAATTGTTCTCTTATCTGCAAGAAGTGTTGGACGCAAGCGATCTGCGCGGGCGCTTCATCCTTACCGGATCGAACAACTTCTTGCTCCAGGAAAGCATTTCCCAGAGCCTGGCCGGCCGCATCGCCTACCAGGATCTCTTGCCCTTCACGCTTACCGAACTTCCAACCGCCACGTTCACCAATGCTGATGAGTGGATCCTCCAAGGTGGCTATCCGCCCTTGTACGACCACCACCACAGCCGTGACACTTGGTTCGCGAACTACATCCGCACCTATGTGGAGCGCGATGTACGCTTGATCAGGAACATCACCGACCTCGCCGCATTCGAACGCTTTCTGAGGCTTTGCGCCGCGCGCACGGGCCAGCTCTTGAACATGAGCAATTTGGCGACCGAGACCGGTGTGGATAGCAAAACCATTGCGGGCTGGATAGCTGTGTTGGAAAGCAGTTTCGTCATCCACATGCTACGCCCTCATCACGTCAATTTCAATAAACGTGTGGTAAAGATGCCGAAGCTCTATTTTGTGGATACCGGCCTGGCCTGCGCGCTCCTCGGTATCCGCGATGCCAACACGCTGGCACTTCACCCATTTCGAGGTGCTTTGTTCGAGAACATGGTAGTCTCCGAACTGCGCAAACAGGCTTGGCACCACGGCGCGCCGGTCGAATTCCACTTCTGGCGAGACAGTAAAGGCTTGGAGGTCGACCTGCTGTTGGAGAACGCTGGCAAGCTGACCCCGATCGAGATCAAGTCCGGCCGCACGATACAAACGGACTTCTTCAGCGCGTTGGGGCAATGGAACCAAATGACCGGAAATACAGGAGGCATATTGGTTTACGGCGGCGATCAGAGCCAGCAACGCAGCAACGGGATTTCGGTACTCCCTTGGGACGCCGCACACGAAGCACTGCGGCAAGTCGGCAACACGTAATTGCTATTCCTCTCCCCTGCTGGACCATTGCCATCTGAGCAGGTAACACTACCCTGGCTTCAGAAAACAAAAACCGACCATGGACCTTAATAACGACAGCCAGCTTTTCCTACTACACAAGTACTGGCTCGCCCATCTGCTGGTGCTCAAATAGACATACCCTGGTCGCTTTGGAAAACTCTACTAAGGACCTGCACCATTCTACTTCTGAAGGACCATGAGCACCAAGGAACTCCTCGAAAAGGCCACGGTAGTCCTTGCGGGGTTATCGGACAAGGCCCTTGTAAAGCTCATCGAACTGCTCGATGATCCCAAGATCCGCTCCTCATCCGAGAGCGACGATGAAGCTATGATCGAAGAGATGACTGAAGAGAACCGCGGCGTACTGGCACGCTTGGCAAAATGATCACGCGTGCATTGGCGGAGCGCTTCCACGAGCGTTACATCAAGGAATTCGGCGGGGCGAAAGGACTGCGTGAAGAAGGTGAAGTTGAGGCCGCACTGGCACGTCCGTACTAGACCATCGATGGCGAAGACCTCTATCCTGCCCCTGCTGCGAAGGCACCTGCGCTCATGGAAAGCATCATCATCCGGCATCCTTGGCTGGATAGGAACAGGCGCACCGGCCTTGAACTCGCTCTGTTGCTTTTGAGGAAGAAGGCTTGCGCGTAGCGGCATCGCGGGATGAGCTGTACGACCTCACCATCGACGTAGCGGAAGGACGCATGTCTGCTGAAAAGATCCATGCTTGGCTGGACCCGAAATTGAGGCCTGCTCCAAAGCTCTCATCCATCATTCCAAGGATCCGACTCGCGACCCACGCATCGCCTTTGCTCTGAGTGGATTGCGGAGTTTACACCTGCGCTGAACAAAACGAAAGACGTGCTGCTCAGGTCCGATACATATCGGACGCGCAGTATTCGCCCTGTTCTTGAAAAGTCCCAAGCAGGGCTGATCCGGCCCACCGCTTGGTCTAGGCCATTGGACAGGTTTGATGCGGCGTGGTTGCGGAAGGTCCATCTGCCTATGCGCCCCAAGACCTCTATTCGCAGACGCCCGGCGCCGCATGCTATCTTTAAGGCCACTTTCGGGGCCTGCATCGTTCGCGCTGGGGCCATAAAACGACCGAAGGCTTAACCAGCACCACACCCACTTGGCCAAATCGAAAGCAACATTCAATAAGCGCGACAAGGAGAAGAAGCGCCTGCAAAGCCGCGAAGAAAAGAAAGTCCGCAAAGAAGAGCGTAAGGCGAACGCGGGACCCAGCAGCTTCGAGAGCATGCTGGCCTATGTGGATGAGAACGGGCAGATCACCAACACCCCTCCCGACCCGACCAAGCGCAAGGTGGTGGAAGCGGAAGAGATCGAATTGGGTATCCCACGGCGCGCCAAGGAGGAAGAAGCCGCCGATCGTGTGGGTCGTGTGGATTTCTTCGATACGTCCAAGGGGTTCGGTTTCATCATGGAAGACGGAACGCAAGAGCGCTTTTTCGTACACGTGAGCAACCTCATGGACGACATTCGCGAGAACGACAAGGTGACCTACGAAGTGGAGCGCGGCCCAAAAGGCATGAACGCGGTCCGTGTGAAAAAGGTGTGATCGATCTGGCGATAGGCCT
>Ga0105047_10009253_pt1 | contig 16253 bp, 16 predicted proteins | sample MAT04_FD_78384 | JGI IMG/M metagenome (GOLD analysis project Ga0105047, IMG submission 78384) | Freshwater microbial communities from Lake Fryxell liftoff mats and glacier meltwater in Antarctica - MAT-04 (megahit assembly) | ecosystem: Environmental > Aquatic > Freshwater > Ice > Liftoff...
CTTCATGGTCAACGGCGTGCCCGTTGCAGTCGTTCGCCTTGGCGACGACATCTACGCCATCGGCGACACCTGCAGTCACGCCGATCTTTCGCTCAGTGACGGCGAAGTGTGGGCCGACGAGAAGTCGCTCGAGTGTTGGAAGCACGGAAGCCGCTTCGACCTGCTGACCGGCGAACCGCTCACGTTGCCCGCCACGCAACCGGTGCCGGTGTTCGTTGCCCGAGTGGTCGACGGCAACATCGAGATCACCGTCGAAGTCGAGGGCGAGTCAGCAATATGAGCACGCTCGAGATCAAGGGCATTGTCGCCTCGGTGGCGGGCAAGCAGATCCTCAACGGCATCGACCTCACCATTCAATCAGGCGAAGTGCACGCCGTGATGGGTCCCAATGGCGCCGGCAAAAGCACGCTGAGCGCCGTCATCATGGGTAAGCCGGGCTACGAAGTGCACAGCGGGCAAGTGTTGCTCGACGGTGTCGACCTGCTTGGGCTTCCTGCGTGGCAACGCGCGCAAGCCGGCGTTCACCTCGTCTCGCAGTATCCCAGCGAAGTCCCGGGTGTCAGCCTCACCGACATGCTGTCAGCGGCGTACGACGCGCGCGGTCGAGCCAGCGATGGATTGGTCGCGGCGGTTGCAGCCGAAGCGGATCGCATCAACTTCCCCGTCGCGCTGCTCGATCGCTCGCTCAACGTCGACTTCTCCGGCGGCGAGAAGAAGCGCAACGAAACCGTTCAGCTGGCGCTACTCGCGCCCAAGTTCGCGATTCTCGACGAACTCGACTCGGGCCTCGACCTCGACGCGCTTCGCGATTGTGCCCGCCGCGTTGAAGACCTCAGCAACACCGACGGCCCGAACGGTCGCCTCGGTGTGCTCGCGATCACGCACTACAACCGTTTGCTCGAGGAACTGCTGCCCGACCGCGTTCACATTCTCGTGAAGGGTCGCATCGTCGCCTCCGGCGGACCGGAGCTCGCCGACCAACTCGAGCGCGACGGTTACGAAGCGTTCACCGACAACTCTGCTGCCGACAACTCCGCTGCCGACAACTCCGCTGCCAAGGACTCTGCCGCCAAATGAGCGAGGCACTGCACCCGAACGTGACGCGCGTCGTCGAGGCTGGCGCTGCGCTCGGCCTCACAATCGTGCCTCGCCGCTTTCCGGAAGGCACCAAGACCGCCGCCGACGCGGCCGCGGCGATCGGTGTCGATGTCGGCCAGATCGTGAAGAGCCTGATCTTCGCAGTCGACGGCGAAGTCGTGCTTGCGTACGTCAGCGGCGCCAACAAGCTCGACGAGAAGAAGTTGGCCGCAGCCGCTGGCGGCGCCAAGTGCGCACGCGTCGACGCCGACGCGGTGCGCGCAGCAACCGGCTTTCCAATCGGGGGAGTGCCGCCGTTCGGCCACACCAAGCCGCTACAGGTGTTCATCGACCCGGATCTTTTGCAGTACGAAGAAGTGTGGGCAGCAGCCGGAACCTGGACCGACGTGTTCGGGATTGCGCCAACGCGACTAGTGGAAGCCAGCAAGGGGTTGCTGATCGACCTCGCCAAGCGATGAGCGATTGGTTGCGCTCGCTCCGCACGGCCAATTTCACCGACGATGTCTCGATGGTCGCCAGCGGCCATCACGTCGAGCAGGCGGAGTATCAGCGGTGGTTGCCGGCGCTGGCACAGACCAATGGACGCCATCGCAAAGTGTGGGAATGGTGTTTCATCCTGCAGGCGCTCGAGAACCACAACCTGTTGCGGTCTGGAGTGAGTGCAGTCGGTTTCGGTGTCGGTACCGAGCCACTGGTCGCCGCATTGGCGGCGCGCGGTGTCCGGGTGCTCGCCACCGACCAGGACGCGGAACACGCCGGCGAGTGGGGAACCACCGGCCAACACGCGACAGCCGTCGACTCGCTACGGCGTCCCGACCTGTGCGACGACGCGCAGTTCACCCGACTCGTCAGCTTCCGACCCGTCGATATGCGGTCAATCCCCGCCGACCTCGGCGAGTTCGATGTTGTGTGGTCGTCGTGCTGCTTTGAACACCTCGGCTCACCTGATGCGGGCTTCGACTTTGTAATGGAGTCGCTGGCAGCGGCTCGCCCCGGCGGAGTAGTAGTGCACACGACCGAACTCGATTGCGACTCGGGCAGCAAGCCGCTGCTTGAACAGGGCTCGGTGGCGAACGGCGACTACGCGTGCTTCTACCGACGCAAGGACGTACAGCGACTTGTGAAGCGCCTACGCGCAGCGGGCCACACCGTTGAGTGCAACTACCACGTTGGTACCCATCATCCGCTTGAGCGCGAGATCGACGAGCAACCGTACAAACACGACCCGCACCTACGCCTGCGCGTAGCCGACCGCGTGGTCACCTCTTTCGGCCTGACTGTCGTGAAGACTGTCGTGACCCAGTCAGCCTGAACCGGGGAGCCAGTCGACCGGGTCGCGGCCCAACTCGGCGAATCGCTTCTTGATCCACACGGGAACTTCCATCGGCTCGCCGCGGCGAATCGATGCGACTTGCTCGCCGTCTTCGTCCCAGATGTGACAGGTATTGAGGTTGGTCGCCATCGCCCGAGCGCGCGCCTCGGGACTAGTAGCCCCATTGGCGCCACCGTCGCGCGCTGCGACCATGCGGAACGACCACATCGATTGCACCGCCACCGGCGCCATCGCCTGCAGCAGTGCAGTCGTGTGAGTGCAACCGCGCGGACCACCGAGGAGTTCGCGCACCTTGTGCGTGAAACCGCGCGCGATCGATAGTCCGACCAGCTTGTGGTATTGGTCCTCAATCTGCGGGCAACTGGAATGCGGATGCGCTTCCATGACGACGTTCGCGTATGTGATCTCGAGCAGCGGCACTGCGATGTGCAAGTCGAGCACCATGTGGTGCACCGTGAGGGGCTCCGGGTCGTCCTCGATGTACAAACCGGGTGGCTTCTGATCGCGAATCGCCCCACGTAGCCACAGCGTGGAATCGTCCTTATGGTACGCACGCACCACATACGACCGCTCGTGAATCAGGTCGGTCAGCGGATCGATGCCCTCGGGGTGAGGTGCGATGTCGTCGAAGAACTCGTGCATAAGTCAGTCGACTGTAAGGCGTTTCAGCTCGAGTGCTACTACCGCAGCACTGTCGACCTCCGTGAGAATGGTCACGGGACGCCTGTCGGTCCATGGCCCACCCGGCAGCAAGTGCCGCAGCGACGGCCAGGTCTTGCCGCGGCCGACGCCATCGCCGCAATCAACGCGAATCGGATGTAGCGCGGTGGTGTAATGCTGCGGGGCGAGCATGTACGAGATGCACGTGCTGTCGTGCACGTGGATACCGTCGCTCTTGCCGCGCGCCATGTGGAAGTCGCGGTAGTGCGGCAAAATCTGCGCCGCCAACTTGGCGCGCGGATTCTCGATAGTTCCAATGAAGCCGATCTGTTCGTTCGTCATCACCGTGCGCTCGGTGACATCAAGACCACACATCACGATTGGGCAATCGGCACCAAAGACGATGTCGGCCGCTTCCGGATCGTTGATGATGTTGGCTTCTGCCGCTGGCGACGCGTTTCCGCCGCAGAACGCGTTGCCGCCCATGATCACCATGCCTGCGAGATGCTTGGGAAGCTCGGGGCACAACAGCATGGCCAGTGCAATGTTGGTGAGCGGGCCGATCGGCACCAGCGTGATTTCGCCGGGAGCGGCAAGGACCTGCTCGATGATGAAGTGTGCTGCATCCAATTGGTGCGGTTTGCGCGTGATTGCGTGCATCGGGATGTCGGCTAGCCCATTGTTGCCGTGCACAAACGTTGCCGGTCCGCGGAAGTCCATCGCCAAAGGTCGACCGGCGCCCTGTGCGACCGGAATGTCGCTGCGGCCAGCAACGTCGAGGATGTACATCGCGTTGACCGTGCACGTCTCGACGTGTGCATTGCCGAACACGGTGGTGAGACCAATGACGTCGAACTCGGGCGATGCCAGCGCGTAGATGAGCGCCATTGCATCGTCGATGCCCGGGTCGGTGTCGATGATCAGCTTGCGCGGTGCGGCGGCCTGAGTCATGACTGTTCCAGCGCTTCGAGCAGCGTGTTCCATGAAAGCGTTGCGCACTTGATGCGCACCGGGTACTTGACAACGCCCTGTAGCGCTTCGAGGTCGCCCAGTTTCACGTTCGGGTCGGGTTCGATTGGGTTGCCATCTTCGTCGGGAATGCTCATCATCCCCTTGAAGCGCCGCACCAGCGCGAGCACTTCAGGCAACGGCTTGCCCTTAATCGCCTGGCTCATCATGCTCGCCGAACTCTGCGAGATGCTGCAGCCCTGGCCACCCACCTTCACATCCTTCACGACGTCGTCTTCGACCTGTAGATACACGTCGATCTCGTCGCCGCACAGTGGATTGTGCCCAACAGCGTGCGCTGCCGGCGGCGGCAGCTCGCCGCGGTTACGCGGCGTGCGGTGGTGATCGAGGATGATCTCGCGGTACAGGTCTTCCAGGCCGGGCATGACGAACCTCCTATGAACCGAAGATATCGCTGGCGCTGTCTAGTGCGTCGGCCAGCATGTCGACATCGGCGGTGTCGTTGTACAGATAGAAACTTGCCCGTGCAGTGGCGTTGACGCCCAGTTGGCGCATCAACGGTTTCGCGCAGTGGTGCCCGGCGCGCACGCACACGTTGCGCTGATCAAGCACCTGGCTGAGGTCGTGTGGGTGAATGCCGCGGAACTCGAGGCTGAACGTCGCCCCCCGCACTTCGACGTTGGTCGGACCATGCAGCGTGATGTCGTCGCCGAACCGTTCGCGCAACGTGCGCAGGGCGTAGCTGGCGACGTCGATCTCGTGCTGGCGCACGTTGGCCATACCCAAATCGGTGAGGAAGTCGACGGCGGCGCCCAATCCGACTACTTCGGTGATCGGCGGTGTGCCAGCTTCGAACTTGGCCGGCAACTCGGCGCAGGTGAAGCCGTCGAGACGCACATCGAGGATCATGTTGCCGCCACCGAGGAACGGCGGCATCGCCTGCAACAACTCCTCGCGCCCCCACAACACGCCGACACCCGAAGGCCCGCACATCTTGTGGCTGCTAAAGGCGATGAAGTCGGCGCCCCACGCCTGAACATCTGTCACGTTGTGCGGCACGTACTGGCAAGCGTCGACGACGGCGATCGCCCCGGCCTTATGCGCGGCTGCACACAGTTGCTGCACAGGCGTGATCGTGCCCATCACGTTGCTCATCGCCGTGAACCCAAATACCTTCGCGCCGGCCAGCAACTCGGGCAGCGTGGTGAGATCGAGTTGACCATCGGCCGTGAGCGGCACCCAGCGCAGCACGATTCCCTTCTCCTGCGCCAACATGTGCCAGGGCACGATGTTGGCGTGGTGTTCCATGTGCGTCAGCACGACCACGTCGCCCTTGTGCAGGTTGGCACGACCCCATGAGTACACAACCAGGTTCAGAGCCTCGGTTGCGTTCTTGGTGAAGATCACTTCGTGTGCGCGTCGAGCATTAATGAAGCGCTGAACCTTCTCGCGGGCACCCTCGTACGCATCCGTCGCGGCCGCAGCGAGGTGATACGCGCTGCGATTGATCGGCGCGTAGGACTGCTCCATGAAGGTCGTCATAGTGTCGATGACGGTCTGTGGCTTTTGCGTCGTGTTGGCCGAGTCGAGATAGACCAACGGCAAGCCGTTGACTTCGCGTAGCAACAGTGGGAACTGCTTCTTGATTGTCGACGCGTCGAACGCCCTCATCTGAACGCCCTCATCTGAACGCCTCGTACCCTGAGGCCTCAAGCTGTGCCGCCAGTTCCATGCCGCCCGTGGCGACGATGCGACCGTCGACCAAGATGTGCACATGGTCCGGCTGCACCTCGTCGAGCAGTCGCTGGTAGTGCGTGATCAAGACGACACCCATCTCCGGTCGGTCGACACGGATTTCGCGGATGCCCTTGGCGACGGTGCGCAGTGCGTCGATGTCGAGCCCCGAGTCGGTCTCGTCGAGGATCGCGATCTCGGGTTCGAGAATCGCCATCTGCATCACTTCGTTGCGCTTCTTCTCGCCACCGCTGAAGCCCTCATTGAGATAGCGGTCCACGAACGAGCTATCCATCCCGAGGCGCTTCATCCAGTCCATCGTTGACAGGCGCAGTTCCAGCACGCTGAGGTCGACACCCTTGCGGGCCGACAGCGCCTGGCGCAGAAACTGGATCACCGACACGCCCGGGATCTCTTGCGGGTATTGGAACGCCAAGAACATTCCTGCTTTGGCGCGCACATCGGTGGGCCAGCCGGTGACATCGTCGCCCTGGAAGTAGATATGACCGTCGGTCACCTCGTACTCCGGGCTCGCCAACAGGGTGCTGGCCAGGGTGCTCTTTCCCGATCCGTTGGGTCCCATGATTGCGTGCACCTCGCCGGCGTTCACCGTCAGCGAGATACCGCGCAGGATTTCGGCCGCCGGCGCATCGTCGGAAACGGGCCGGGCGTGCAGATTGTCGATCCGAAATAGCTCGCTCACGGCCTCAGTCTATTTCCCCTACCGCCGTAGTAGAAACCCCGCCATGCCGTTTAGATTCGGTGCCGTTTAGGTTGCGGGATGTTTACGGGCGCTGGCAGGTCGTCAGATCGTCGAGTAACCCGACAAGCGCCTCGGCGGTCGTGTGCGGGTGCACCAAGCACACGCGCAGGCATGGTTCGCCGCGCCACGTGGTCGGCACAACTAGCCAACTGCCATCGCGTGCTCGCCGCTGGCTCCACTCCAGGTATTGGTCGCGGGTCCAGCCGTTGGCGGTGAACAGCACGACCGACAACTCGGGCTGCAACAACAGCGTGAAACCCGGGCGCCTATCGACCGCGTCGGCGAAACTGCGCGCCGTCTTGATCGCCTTGTCGACGGCTTCGGTGTAGGCGCGTGTGCCATAGGTGACGAGCCCGAACCACAGCGGCAGCCCGCGTGCGCGCCGCGAGAGGTGATAGGCGTAGTCGCTCGGGTTCCACTCGCCGCGGTTGACGGCGTCGAGATACGCACCGTGTTGCGCATGCGTGGTCGCGGCCGGAGCGGGATCGCGGTAGACGAGCGCAGCGCAGTCGTACGGCGCGAACAGCCACTTGTGCGGATCGACACCGAAGCTGTCGGCGCGCTCGATGCCGTGGAAGCGTTGGCGGGCGATGTCGCTACACAGCGCAGCCAGGCCGTAGGCGCCGTCGACATGCATCCACAGCCCACGCTCGGCGCACACGTCGGCGATGCCGTCGAGTTCGTCGATTGCGCCAGCGTTGGTAGTGCCACCGGTCGCGACGACGGCGAACACCTCGCTCGCCTTGCCCGCGTCGCTATCCAGTGCGGCGCGCAGCGCGGCTGCAGTGAGTCGCCCGCGCTCGTCGGTCGCAACGGGCAGCACGTCGACGTCCATCACCTTCGCCGCCGCGCGCACCGAAGCGTGCACTTCATCCGTCGCAGCAATCGTCAGACGCCCCGATCGCCCGTGTCGTTCCCGGTACACCTCTCGTTCCCGGTACACATCGCGTGCTGTGACCAGCGCGCTCAGGTTCGCTGCCGAGCCACCCGACACGAATACGCCGCCGGCACCTTCGGGAAAGCCTGCCAGATCGGCAAGCCAACGCAGCGCCTGGTTCTCGGCGGCGATAGCGCCAGCGCCAGCCTCCCAGTTTCCGCCGAAGATCGACGATGCACTGACGACCAAGTCGAACATCGTCGACGCGATTGACGGCGAAGTGGGCACGTATGCCAGGTTCATCGGATCGTCCATCGGGCGACACGCCGGCATCAACACGTCGCGGAACAAGCGCAGTGCTTCCAACCCACCCGACCCGTTGGGAGTGATGGCATGCTCGATCGCCGAGTGCAACTCTTCAGCTGGGTGTGCGCCCCAACGTTTGTCTTTCGGAGTCCGCAAGCGTTCGATTGCGTAACCGATCACACTGTGCGAGAACAGGTCGGTCTCGTCGTCCCAGTCGTGCATCGATCGGGTCATCGTCACGCGTCCTGAAGTGCACGGGCTGGCACGCGCAAGGCCCGCCACACAGCGGGGTACGAGCGGTACTCGAATGTCTCGTCGAGATAGCCCGCATCGCGCAACGCTGCATTCAGCGCGGGCAAGCTGCGGAAGGGGACACCCGAGTCGACGTGGTGCGGCAGGTGCAAACCGATGCGATAGGGCACCAGCATGAAGCGCGCCAGCGGAAGTTGCCGAACTGCGTGCGTTGTCTCGCGTCGATCCGATGACAGCTGCATGCCGCCGTGTTCAGCAATCGAGCGCAGCCGATTGATCAGCCTCCACGCTGTCAGGTACGGGGCCAGCCAGAAGAACGGGTAGAGCCACCAGTAACCGCTCATAATCGCGACGGTCAGCAAGATCGCTTGCGTCAGCATGATCTTCCAGAATGTGCGCCTTGAACGTTGGTCCTTGCTGCGTGCGGTCGCGAGTACGTCGCGCAGCAGGCGAATGCCGGTCCGACCGGTTGCGTCGCGCATCATCTTGCGCCGGAAGCTGTCGCGCGCGATGGGGTAGCCGGCGTAAAGCGCGATGTCGGGTTCGTCGGGCCCGAATTCTTGGCGGTGATGCGCCGCATGGACGCGTCGGTAGCCGTCGGTGTTCGTCAACGAGGGATAACCGAGCAGCCAGCGGCCGACGAAGTCGTTGAGTCGCTTGTTGCGCAAGAGCAGTCGGTGCGCCGCCTCGTGCATCAGCGACAGGAATTGCGCGAACGTGCGCCCGAGCAGCACAAACGTCAACGGCCAGGTCCATGGAGCGAACGCGACCGTCGCCCACAGAATCGCTCCCGTCTGCAAATACAGAAACAGCACCGAACCGGCGTTACGCCATGAGGGAATCCGACGTAACCGCTCGCGAAACTCGGGCTGCGGGCGGCCATCGGCCCGAATCAGGTCGGTCTCTCGGCACGTCGGCAGCAGGGAAGGAACCATCCCCGACATAGGCCCAAGCCTACGCCCGGTGAGGTAGTCGGGGGGTTTCGTGCCGCCGGGGGGTTTCGTGTACGCCTGCGTGCACGAAACCCCCGTACGGCACGAAACCCCCCGACCCGAACTCGTTACCAGCCACGGGTTACCCATTCTTGGAGGTGGGGGCGCTCGGTTCCGATGGTGGTGTCGGTGCCGTGGCCGGGCATGACGATCGTGTCGGCGGGCAGCGTGAACAGCTTGTTGTCCAGCGAATCGATGATGGCTGCGAAGTCGCCGCCCTCGAACTTCGTCGCACCCGGGCCGCCGGGAAACAGCGTGTCGCCGGAGAACAAGATCGGCGCGCCTTCCACGTGGAAGCTGACCGAGCCGGGTGTGTGCCCGGGATTGTGGATCGCGTGCAGGCGCAGCCGCCCGACCTCGATGACCTCGGCATCGTCGATGAAGACGTCGTAGCCGACCTCTTTCAGCATCGGCGCATCTTTCGCCGTGACCGCAACCTCGTAGCCAGCCTCGCGCATCGCGGGCACGGCCTGAATATGGTCGCCGTGGCCGTGTGTCTCGAGTACGCGCCGCACGCCGAGTCGTTGGCACAACTCGAGTAACCGTTCGTGCTCGTTCGCCGCGTCGATCAGGATCGCATCACCGGTCTCGACACAACGCACAACAAACACGTTGTTCTCGAACGGACCCACCACAACGCGGTGGATTTCCATACGGCTGTCGTTCCAATGCAACGTCGTCATGGCATAAAGCTAGCGAGTACGTTCGCGGGATGCCCGCCAGCGACCCAACGCTTTGGACTGCGACCCAGCAGGCGGCCGCAATCGCCCGCCGCGAGCTTGGCAGCGAAGAACTTCTCGATCAGTGCCTCACCCGTATCGAGAGGGTCAACGGCGACGTGAATGCCGTTTGCACGCTCGCCGTTGACCCAGCGCGCGATCGTGCACGCCAGGCAGACGCCGCCACCGCCCGTGGCGAGTCGTGGGGTCCGCTACACGGTCTGCCTGTCACCATCAAGGACGCGCTCGCGACCGCGGGCATCCGTTCGACCGGCGGAGCGGTTGCACTGCGCGACAACGTGCCCACCACGGATGCGCCCGCTGTCGCCGCGTTGAAAGCCGCTGGCGCGATCGTGTTCGGCAAGACCAACGTCCCCGAGTGGAGCGGCGACTTCCAGTCGTTCAACGAGATGTTTGGCACGACCAACAACCCGTGGAACCTCGCCCGCACGCCCGGCGGCTCGTCGGGTGGCGCGGCGGCCGCAGTTGCGACCGGGATGACGAGCTTCGAATTGGGCACCGACATCGGCGGCTCGGTGCGCGTGCCCTCGGCGTTCTGTGGTGTATTCGGTCATAAGCCAAGTTGGGGACTGATCCCGACGTTCGGTTATCTCGACGAGCCGCGCAGCAACGACGGCATCGGAGGCGTGGAGAGCGACGTCAACGTCTTCGGCCCAATCACGCGCGGCGTCGACGACCTGACACTGCTCGTCGACGTGCTGGCGCGACCAATCGCGGAGCCGTTGCCTGCAAAGTTGACATCGCTCGCTGGTCTGCGCGTCGCGGCGTGGATCGACGAACCGGCGCTCGTCATTGACAGCGAGATGGCCAAGATGTTGCACAGCACTATCGACGATCTCGCCGCCGCCGGTGCTCTCGTCGAGCGCGGCGCACGCCCAGCACTCGATGTCGATGCTGCGTGGAAGATGGGCACGCGCCTCATCGGCGAGGCGACGACTGTTCACTCGGCTGACGAACTGCCCGGCGCACTGAGCCATCGCCAATGGATGCTGATGCATCGCGAGCGGGCGCGGCTGCGCCTGGTGTGGGCCAAGTTCTTCGAAGGCTTCGATGTCCTCGTATGCCCAGTCACGCTGCTCCCTGCGTTCGAGCATCATCAATCCGGCAACTGGGCTACGCGCCGGATCACGGTCAATGGCGTCGACCGTTCGTACATAGAGCTCGAAGGCTGGCCAGCGTTGATCGGCAGCGTGTATCTGCCAAGCACAGTGGTGCCGGTCGGGTTGACGACAGCGGGCTTGCCGGTAGGCATACAAATCGTGTCGCCGTACTTGCACGACAGAACGTCTATCAAGGTGGCTGCGTTGATGGCCGATATTTGTGGTGGATATTTACCGCCGCCAATCGTCCGCTAGTCCGCTAATCCGCCAAACCGCCAAACGGAGTTCACCATGAAGTCCCTTCGATCGCCACGCGCGAGCGTCGGCGCGTTTCTTCTCATCGGTCTCGTCGGCCTTGTCGTCGGAATGGTGGTCGCCGTGCCGACACCCGCCTCGGCGACCCCACTCACGTACACCGGACTGGTGCCTGCGCGCTTGCTCGACACGCGCGCTGGCAGCGCAACCGTTGATGGACAGTTTGCGGGTGGCGGCTTGGTCGGTCCGGGCTCGGTCGTAAACGTGACTGTTCGTGGCCGCGGAGGCGTCCCGGCTTCCGGCGTCGCCGCGGTTGCAATCAACGTCACCGTCGCCGCGCCGACCGCGACATCGTTCCTCACTGTTTTTCCCAACGGTGCGCTGCGGCCGACTGCGTCGAACCTGAACTTCACCGCCGGGCAAACCGTCGCCAATATGGTGATCGTGCCGATCGGTGCTAACGGCCAGATCAGCCTCTACAACGATGCTGGCCAGACAAATGTACTCGTCGACGTGCTGGGCTGGTTCGCCAGCGAGGCTGGCTACCACGGCTTCGCGCCGGTGCGCTTGCTCGACACGCGTGCTAAAGGCGGATTGGCCGGTCCGGCGTCGGTGACCAACTTGACTGTGCTTGGCCGCGGCGGATTGCCAAGCTCGCCTGTTGGCGCAGTCGTCATCAACATCACCGCCACTGCGCCGACCGCCGACTCGTACATCACGGCGTATCCGGCCGGCGCGCCGCGACCGACAGCGTCGAACCTCAACTTCAGCGCTGGCCAGACGATCGCGAACATGGTGATCGTGCCGGTGGGTAGCGACGGCCAGGTCAGCATTTACAACAGCGCGGGCCTGACGCATGTTCTGGTCGATGTGCTCGGCTGGTTCGACGCCGATGCTGGCTACGCCGGTTTCGCTTCAGCGCGACTGCTCGACACGCGCTCGGGTGGTGCGACAGTCGATGGGCAGTTCGCCGGTGTCGGTCAATCTGGTCCTGCTTCGGTGTTGAACCTCACTGTGCTCGGCCGTGGTGGCGTCCCCGCCTCAGGCGTCGGTGCGGTTGCCATCAACGTCACGACTACCCAGCCGTGCCTCGCCTCGTACGTCAGCGTCTATCCAGGTGGGGCGGCGCGACCGATTGCCTCGAACCTCAACTTCAACGCCGGGCAGACGATCGCGAACATGGTGATCGTTCCCGTTGGCAGCGATGGACAGATCAGCCTCTATAACAACGCTGGCCAAGCACACGCGCTCGTCGATGTGCTCGGCTGGTTCGCTGGCGTGCCCATCGCTGGCGCAACACCGGTGTCAGTTGCTACGAGTGGTGGTTGTGGGCCGACCTATTCGACCGTTTCGACCGAGTGCGCCACGCTCACCAATCAGCAGCGCGCAGCAGCCGGAGTCGGGCCGGTGACGGTCAGCGTGACGCTCAACGCCGTTGCGCAGGGGCACAGCGACTACCAAGCCGCCATCAAGACGATGACACACGATGGTCCCGGCGGCAACAGTCCCGGCACGCGCATGACGGCCGCCGGCTATTCATGGCGGGCGTGGGGCGAGAACGTTGCGTACGGTTTCAACGACTGCGCCGCCGTCATCACCGCTTGGATGAACAGCCCTGGCCACCGCGCCAACATGTTGGACCCGACGTACACGAATGTCGGCATTGCCGTCGCTATCGGATCAAACGGTTACAAGTACTGGACGATGGACCTGGCGGCACCGCGCTAGACGGACGTTCGCCCGACCGGCACGGCAACCGGCACTCCAACAACAAGCACGTTCTTACCCATGAAGCGTCGCGTCAATGGCGTGACGAGCCGCGAGATCGGCAACAGGATGCGCTCAAAGATCCACATCAGCTGCGGCGAAAGTGACGACACACCACCGACGCGCCCGCCGGCGAAGTAGGCGACCGCGCCGACCGGGTCGAGGTATTGCGCGTGCACGACGTCGTACCCGGCCGCACGAAAGTCGCGTGATAGGCGAGTGGTGACGAAGCGGCGCCAGTGCCCCGACATACGATCGATCTCGCTGTACAGCGCTTCGTGCGCAGGACCGAACACGACAAGCCGGCCACCTGGTGCGCACCGACGACCGGCGGCGACGAGTTCGGGGATGAGGTCGCGGATGTGTTCGGCCGAGTTGCAATACAGGACGGTGTCGAACGTTTCGTTGGTTGCCTCGATGGTGCCCAGCAACGGCGTAACCGTGCAGCCAGCGACCCCCCGATTCGCCGCCGAGGTAACGGCTGCCTTCAGTGTTTCCCAGCGTGCCGGGTCGGGTTCGATCGCGGTAATCGACGTGACCGACGCGAGGCGCGCCAGGCGCGTGGTGATGGTGCCCGTTCCCGCGCCGACTTCCAGCACCTTGCCGCGCATGAACGGCGCATACGTTTCGACCACCCACGTGTTGTAGCCATCGAGTTCGCCAAGCGCGTCGAGGTACTCGGTGGGGTAATCGGGAAAGCCGCCGTCGGGCAACCGCATGCGTTGCCATTCGCGTGCTCGGCCACCGACTTCGCGCAAGGTGAGTGCGGCGGCCACCACTTCGCGTAGGCGCATCTTCGACGCGCCGGCGAGGCGTGGGCGGAATCGTATGGGCAGATCGGCGAACGTGCCTCGCGATGCGACAAAGACGGCGTACCAGAAGAAGAACTCGTAGCCGCCCAACTCGTCGACCGGAACCTCGTCGAGGAACGAGCGCACCATCGCTGGCGAACTGACGCGGAACGACGTCGTCGGGTCCGATGGCAAACGCGTGCGCGTCGCAACGCGCAGCGCGAACCGAGCCCCGTGGCTGAGCACTCGGCGCAGTGGCGTGACACCGATGAACGTGCTGCGGTTCAAGAACCGCGAGCCAAACACGCAATCCGGGTGGGGGCTGATGGCGTCGAAGGCCGCTACCAACGTGGGCAGTTCGATTGGGTCGTGCTGGCCATCGAAGTCGATGGTGCCGATGCACGTTGCTGGCGTCTGCAACGCCAACCGCAATCCGGCCGCGATCGCCTGGCTCAGACCGCGGCCCGGCCCGTCGATCACCTGCACTCGCAAGCCGCGCAACTCGGCCTCGGCGTACAGAAGCTTGACGGTGTCGTCGGTCGATGCATCGTCAATGACAATCAGTTCGAGTTCAGTTTCGAGTTCGCGCAGTTCGTCGCGGGCTTGCGCCAAATCGGCGATGACCATCGGGATGTTGCGCGCCTCGTTACGAGTTGCGCCAACAAGCACCAGCAGTCGTTGAGCCGGCGCCTTTGCACGTCTTGCAGCCTTTGCCATAGTGAAACAACCCTATGCCGGGCCGACAACACAGCAGCGGCACTCGGGCGTAGTGTGCCCTATCGACGCTTCTTCTTCAATCACGCGCTACGAAGAACGCCCTTCGTGGCGGGGCTGGATGCACGTCGTCGCGTTCCTGTTGGCGATTCCCGGTGGCGTACTGCTGATTGTGCAAGCCAACGGCGCGTCGGCGACGGTCGGTGCCAGCATCTACGCCGTCAGTTTGGCGCTCGGCTTCGGAACCTCGGCCGGCTATCACCGCCTCGCTCGCCGCGAGCGCACGCAGACGATCATGCAGCGCCTCGACCACTCGATGATCTTCGTGCTCATCGCTGGCAGCTATACCCCGATCTGCCTGCTTGCCCTGCCGACCAGTTGGGGCATCCCGCTGCTCTGTGTGGTGTGGACGGGCGCCGCGTTGGGGATTCTGCTGAAGCAACTCGCGTTCGAACGGCTGCGCATCCTCGAGTACGCGCTGTACCCGATCCTGGGCTGGATCGTCGTCTTCGCCGCTCCGCAGCTGATGCGCGGTATGAGCGCGACTGCGCTGTCGCTGCTGATTGCCGGTGGCGTGCTCTATACGGTCGGGATTCCCGTGCTGGCCCGCGAACGCCCCAATCCGTGGCCGCGCACCTTCGGCTATCACGAGATCTGGCACTCCTTTACGGTTGCCGCCGGCGCCTGCCACTTCGTGACCATCGGCCTGTTAGTCCGCGGCTGAGTCGTCAGCCGCCGGGCGGCGCTCGTACAGTGGCGCCATGAACTTTGCCTTCACCGAAGAACAGGAAGAGCTGCGCAAGACCGTCCGGTCGTTCCTCGAGAACAAGAGCAGCGAGGCTGCCGTGCGCGAGCAGATGGAAACTGAGGGCGGTGTCGACCCAGCGGTGTGGAGCCAGATGGGCGACCAGATGGGCCTGCAGGGTTTGGCGATTCCCGAAGAGTTCGGTGGCTCGGGATTCAGCTTCGTCGAGCTCGGCATCGTGCTCGAAGAAATGGGCCGCGCCCTGCTGTGCGCGCCGTACTTCAGCTCGGTCGTGCTGGCTGCCAACGCGCTGATCCACAGCGGCGACGATGCGGCCAAGGCCGCGTATCTGCCCGGCATCGCCAGCGGCGAAACGATCGCCACGCTGGCGTTCACCGAGCCGAGCGGCAAGTGGGACGAAGCCGGCATCACGATGGAGGCCAGCGGCAAGGGCAGCGACTGGAAGCTGAGCGGCACCAAGATGTTCGTGCTCGACGGTCACACTGCGAACCTGATCATCGTTGCCGCTCGCACGGGCAAGGGCGTCAGCTTGTTCGCGGTCGATGGCGGCGCGGCTGGCCTCACGCGTACTTCGTTGGCGACGATGGACCAGACGCGCAAGCAAGCCAAGCTCGAGTTCGCCAACACACCCGCAACGCTGATCGGCACAGAGGGCGAAGGCTGGAAGGTTCTCAGCATGGTGCTCGATTTGGCCGCTGTTGCGCTCGCTGCCGAGCAAGTCGGTGGCGCACAGAAGGTGCTTGAGATGGCAGTCGAGTACGCGAAGGTGCGCGTGCAGTTTGGCCGTCCGATCGGTTCCTTTCAGGCGATCAAGCACAAGTGCGCCGACATGTTGCTGGAAGTCGAATCAGCCAAGAGCGCTGCGTACTACGCGATGTGGTGCGCCGCCGAGATGAACGACGAGCTGCCATCGGTCGCCTCGCTGGCGAAAGCGTATTGCAGCGAGGCGTACTTCCACGCGACTGCCGAGAACATTCAGATTCACGGCGGCATCGGCTTTACGTGGGAGCATCCTGCGCATCTGTACTTCAAGCGCGCGAAGAGTAGTGAACTCCTGTTCGGCGACCCGACTTATCATCGGGAACTGCTCGCGCAGCGCATCGGCATCTGAAGCGACGTTGAGGGACACGACGACA
>Ga0105047_10009255_pt1 | contig 16249 bp, 9 predicted proteins | sample MAT04_FD_78384 | JGI IMG/M metagenome (GOLD analysis project Ga0105047, IMG submission 78384) | Freshwater microbial communities from Lake Fryxell liftoff mats and glacier meltwater in Antarctica - MAT-04 (megahit assembly) | ecosystem: Environmental > Aquatic > Freshwater > Ice > Liftoff...
AAGTCGTTTGAGATTTCTGGCGACGACGAAAAACAGTGGAGAAATCTGTGTTTTCGGCGTTTGAGGCGGGATGTTCGTGGCTGGTTATGATATGAGCCGCAGGTACTAGCCTTGGGCTTCGGCACGAACGGTGTTTTTACTGCGAAAAGCCCGACGCTAGCGCGTTCGGCTCACACAAAGTGGCGTTTTCCAGTTAGAAAATGCCTGCGAATACGACGTGATCTTCCGCGATGATCGTCTTGTCCGGCTCGGAAAGGGCATGATTTGATATTGGTCGAGTTTCCTGAGCGTGTTGCGGTATCTCACTTCGTGGGCCATGCGGTTGCATTGGATTATGTTGCCACCATGCCTCGGCACTACGCCATGTCCAGTCATTAGCACATGCGCACATATCGAGTGCTTCCTCGAGCTCTCTGGGATTCTGAAAGCGATCGGCAGCGTTTTTACTCAAGCACTTGGAAATGATTGCAGAAAGGTCAGGCGGAACATCAAATCCCAGATCCTGAATTCGAGGCGCTTCGATCGTGGCGTGTGCGACAATCAGCATGGCTGCGTTATCATCTTCAAAGGGAACACGCCCCGTCAGAAGATAGAAACCAACAACGGCCAGCGAATATAAGTCTCCGCGACAGTCCGGTTTCTGGCCTCGCGCCTGTTCTGGGCACATGAATCGTGGAGACCCTTGCAGTCCACCGCCAGTGCAACAGATCAGATCGTTACCAAGTCGTGCGGGGCGAACCAGACCGAAGTCCAGCAGTTTTGCGACGTCGTAAACGTGGCCCCGCTCCGCCAGAAAAATGTTGCTGGGTTTAACGTCGCGATGGACAAGGCCGCAGCGGTGGGCTTCATGCAGTGCGCCGCAGATTTGTCGAAGGATATAAACGACTCGGCCTGCCGGCTGCGGTCCAAACTGTTCGACAAGTTGGCGCAGGTTTAATCCCTGCAGATATTCCATTGCATAGTAAAATGTGCCATCTGGTGTTCGGCCATAGTCGTATATCTGCACTGTGTTCCAATGAGTCAATAATGCGGTCGATTTAACCTCACGTTCAAAGCGTGCCAGCATTTTGCGGTCTGAAGCTTTGTCTCGCTTGATGAGTTTGATCGCGCATTTTCGCTTCAGTAGCTGATGTTCTGCCAGATAGACGTCTCCCATACCGCCCGAGCCGATCAGTTCGTGCAGTGTGTAGGGACCAAGCTGTCGTTGATCACGAATTCTTTGAAGCAGTTTTCGATTGACGAGGCAGCCGTAAATCGCGAATCCAAATCCAACAACCAGTGTGGCTGCGTTACTCAGGATAAAGTGACCAAGGACTGCGTGTTGCTTCTGCTGAACTGCAAAACTGTTCTTTACCAGGAGTTCGATCGTCAGGCCAGTGATCAGGATGACGCTCAGAACAGATATGTGCAACCACGGTAGACTTGCCCGCCAGACTTTTTGTCCGGCTGATGACGCCGAAACTGATTCATTTGCGATTCCGGAATTGGAACTCGACAAACCTGTTTCAAGCGTGCCGTCTTCTGAGACATTGATGTTTCGATCTGATTGAGTCAGGGTTTTTAACATCAGGGGCTCTAGGATTACGGCGAATTCTAAGTTTGATGCAATGTCCGGTTGCAAAGCGATTGAGTCAATTTTGCACAACAACGCGCTGTCGCAATTTTGATTCAGACCACGGAAATCTTAGATCGCAATCATCGACACTGCGTCGCGGAAGTTAGAATTTGCTCCAGGTGCATCGAGTCAACTGTTCGGCAGTATTTCACGACCACGGCAATTGTTGAGTAACTGCAACATCAGGTTGAGAGAAAAGCAGGATTGCTGCGTGCCTGGCAATTCCTGTTGCATTTTGGCAACATGCCTGCACCTTCCCCATTTTTATTTCGTGACATGGTCGAACAGCTCATTTCACTTCGCCTCGTACGCTGGATTCCACAATGAAGACGCGATCAATTGTGTTCGTGTTTCTGCTTCAGGTTCTGTCAGTCGCTTCCGCTCAGGAATTTCGGCTGCAAACTTTTGCGCGGCAGGAGTTGTCGGATGCGTATTTCTCCGAAGGCATCGGCGCTGGCGATCTGAACGGCGATGGTAAGAAAGACATTGTCTACGGACCATACTGGTACGCGGGCCCGGACTACACTGCGAAGCAGGAGATTTATCCTGCCGTGCCGCAGAACCGCAACGGCTACGCTGATAACTTTTTTAACTGGGTGCATGACTTCGACAAGGATGGATGGAATGACATTTTGGTTGTCGGATTTCCTGGCACTCCGGGTTACATCTATAAAAATCCAGGCAAAGATGGATTGACGGGGCTTTGGGAGAAACATCAGGTTGCCGATTCCGTCAGCAACGAAGCACCGCAGTTTGCGGATGTCACGGGTGACGGAGTTCCGGAACTTGTTTGCACTCGAAAAGGGAATTATGGCTTCTATCTGCCTGATGCTTCACAGCCGCTTGGTGCATGGAAGTTTGTGAAGGTCTCAGAACCGACGGCCCCGACTCCGTTTGGTCATGGACTTGGCGTTGGCGATGTGAATTCTGATGGTCGCATGGACATCATCGCCACCGACGGGTGGATGGAGCAACCTGCGGAAGGTCCCGTGGAAGGCATTTGGAAGTTTCACAAATATCCATTCGCCCGCGCCGCGGCAGACATGTTCGCGTACGACGTCGATGGTGACAAGGATGCCGACATCATTACCTCATTGAGTGCCCATGATTTTGGTTTGGCGTGGTATGAGAACACTGGCACAAACGGTGACGGTGATATTCAGTTTGAAAAGCATTTGTTGATGGGCGAAACGAAGTCTGACAGCCCATACGGCGTGTTGTTTACCGAACTTCATGCTGTCAAACTTGCTGACATGAATGGCGACGGACTGCTTGATATTGTGACAGGGAAGACGTACTGGTCGCATCATGCACAGAGTCCAATGTGGGATGCTGGTGCAGTGACGTATTGGTTTGAACTGAGTCGCGAGGCCGATGGAACCGTCGATTTCATTCCACATCTGGCTGACGGCGAAGCTGGAATTGGTCGTGGGTTGGTCGTCGATGATCTCAACAATGACGGGTTGCTCGATATTGCATGTGGCGGGATGAAAGGCGCGAATGTCCTGATGCACGTCGCGACAAAAGTCACGGAAGCTGAGTTTCAGCAGTCGCAACCGCAGAAGTCAAAGGATATGGCCGAAGGACTGTCGCCGGAGGATGCTGCCAGGGCGATGTCCCTGCCACCCGGTTTCAAGGTCCAGCTTGCTGCGGGCGAGCCGATGGTACATCAGCCTATCGCAATGTGCTTCGACCACAAGGGGCGATTGTGGGTTGCCGAGGCTCACACATATCCAATTCGCGCAGCTCAAGGCGAAGGTAAGGACAAGATTCTGATCTTCGAAGACACAACCGGCGATGGCGTGTTTGATACGTCAAAGACTTTTATCGAAGGTTTGAATCTGGTTAGCGGTCTGGAAGTCGGGTTTGGTGGAGTGTATGTCGGTGCGGCTCCGTATTTGATGTTTATTCCGGATCGCGATGGGGATGATGTGCCAGATGGCGTGACGAAGGTCGCTGATTTCAGTGTGGAGGCTGGAGCCTCCGGAGCAGTGCGTTCCGAGGCTGGAGCCTCGGAACGAGAGAAGTTGCAATTCCCCAAAGACGTGCCTGCTGGTGCCATTGTCCTGCGTGACGGCTTCGGCTGGCAGGACACACATGAAACTCTCAACACATTCATTTGGGGACCGGACGGCTGGTTGTACGGCTGTCACGGAGTCTTCACGCATTCCAAAGTGGGTAAGCCAGGAGCAACGGATGAAGATCGCTTGCCTCTCAACGCAGCGGTCTGGCGATATCATCCCCAGAAGGACATTTTCGAAGCGTTCATGAACGGCACAAGCAATCCCTGGGGAGTTGACTTCAACGACAAAGGCCAGGCGTTTATCACGGCCTGCGTGATTCCGCATCTGTGGCACGTGATACAGGGAGCCCGATATCATCGACAAGGCGGGCAGCACTTCAATCCGTACACGTACGACGACATTAAAACCATTGCCGATCATCAGCACTACGCTGGCAATTTGGCGGATTCCGCCTGGTGGGGACATGAACCCAAAGCTGCAGGAGCGACTCTTGACGCTGGCGGCGGACACGCTCATGCCGGTGCCATGATTTATCTCGGCGACAACTGGCCGGACGAATATCGCAACAAAATCTACTTCAACAACGTGCATGGCAATCGCATCAACTGCGACGTGTTGGAACGCGAAGAAGGATCGGGCTTCGTGGGTCATCACGGCAAGGATTTGCTGCTGGCGAACGATCATTACTATCGCGGCATCAATCTTCGATATGGTCCCGACGGCAGCGTTTACCTGATCGACTGGTACGACAAAAACGCCTGCCATCGTACGAATCCGGAAATCTGGGATCGCAGCAATGGGCGGATTTATCGTATTTCGCACGGCACAACAAAAGCACAGTCGGTCGATATTCATCAAATGAGTGACGCTCAGCTCGTCGAGGCTCACAGTCACCGAAACGACTGGTACGCGCGGATGGCGCGAAAGACGCTCATGGAAAGGGGGCTTTCTGGTGATGCGACTGTTGCCCTGTCGAAGCTTGCTGTTGATGGCTCGCTGACTGTTGAGTCTCGACTGCGTTATCTTTGGACGTTGCATGCATGTGGAGCTATCGGCGAAAAGATGACGTTGGAGTTGCTCGGTGACAATGAAGAATACGTCCGAGCCTGGGCCATACAATTCGAACTGGAAGATAAATCTGCATCGGATTTTGTCGTGAATCGCATACAGGAACTCGCCGCGACCGATTCGTCCGCTGTGGTCCGCATGTATCTGACATCTGCCCTGCAGCGACTCCCCATCAACCAGCGTTGGGGCATTGCAACGGCGCTGGCGATGCATGGTGAAGACGCAAATGACCATAACCTGCCGCTGTTGCTATGGTACGGAATCGAACCGCTGGTGACAGACAATCCAACGCAGGCGATTGAGCTGGCTTTGACGACACAGATTCCAACAGTGCGACGCTTCATCTTCCGCCGCGCTGCGGCAACGAATGAAACACTCCCCGCCGTCGTTGCGGCGCTCGGCAATGCGAAAGACGTGGAAACACAACAACTCATCATGGAAGAAATGATAGCATCATTTGAAGGCCGCGTTGCGATTCCGATGCCGGAATCATGGAAAGGTGCGTATGAAGTGCTCGCCAGAAGCACAGAACAATCCGTCCGTGATCGCGCCGACCAACTCGCTGTCCTCTTTGGTGACCAACGCGTCTTCGGGGCAATGCGGTCGTTACTGGGCGATCCGAATCAGGATATCGCTCGCCGTCAGCAAGCGTTGAGCGTTCTTGTCAAAGGGCAGGATAAGGAATCAGCCGAAGTTCTACTCAGCGATGCGGTTCTGACTAATGTGGATCTGCAGTCCGCTGCTGTGAAAGCACTTGCAACACTCGGCGCTGACAAAACACCAACAGCGTTGCTGGATCGATACAACAAACTCAGCAACGAAGTCCGCGCGGATGCCGTCAGCACGCTGGTATCGCGACCAGCGTGGACAAAACTACTTCTCACAGCCATCGGCAGCGGTGCAGTGCCAAGCGGTGACCTGGGCGCGTATCATGTGCGGCAGATACTTTCCTTCAACAACAAAGAGCTGAACGAGTTACTAAAGGCTCACTGGGGCGAGATTCGTGAAACCGCCGGTGATCGCAAAGAGCAAGTTGTTGCGTGGAAAAAAGAACTGACGCCGAAAGTTCTGGCGAAGGCCAATCCCGGAAACGGACGTAGAATCTTTTCGAAGACTTGCCAAAATTGTCATCGCCTCTTTGGTACTGGCGGCCAGATTGGTCCTGACATCACGGGCTCAAACCGAGCTAACCTGGATTACATCCTGGAAAACATGCTCGACCCGAGCGCGGTTGTGGGTCGTGATTATCAGATGACTGTCGTCGCCCTGAACGATGGTCGCTCGATCAGCGGATTACTCAAACAGGAAACTGACAGCGCGATCACAATTCAGACGATCAATGATAAAGTCGTGGTGCCGAAATCTGAAATCGAAGAACGCAGCTTGTCGAGTGTCTCGATGATGCCCGAACGTCAGCTTGATCCCATGACGAAAGAGGAAGTTCGCGATCTGATCGCATATCTCGGCAGTGCGAATCAGGTCGTTCTTGCTGGCCCTGCTTCACCAATCGATGCAACGACCGGCAAGGTTCCGGGAGCCATCGAAGGCGAATCAATGAAGATCGTCGAAAAGACCGGAGGCAATGCGATCAGCCAGAACATGGGCGGCTTCAAAGCCGATCGCTGGAGCAGCACGGATCAACTGTGGTGGACTGGCGCAAAGCCCGGCGACAAACTGGCGTTGGAGATTTCCGTCGAACAGGACGGTATCTACGATGTTGAAATGGTGTTAACCCGCGCTCGCGATTACGCCATTGTAAAGGTGGCGATCGATAACGTTGTGCTCGACGCTGGCATTGATCTTTACAACGGCCCAGCCGTGATCACCACCGGCGTGTTGATATATCCCAAGGTTGCGTTAACGTCGGGCGATCATCGGCTGAATCTGGAAATCGTAGGAGCAAATCCAGAAGCCGTGAAAGGCTATATGGTGGCCATCGACTACTTGCGACTGGTGCCGACTGAGAAATAGCCGGTCAGTTCAATTCTGCTACTCTGGATACACGGCTCTAACGGCGCGGCCGCCTGGGGCTTGTGTTGGGATCGGCTGGGCATATTCGGGCTGCGTCATTGATCCACTTGCAGGCTGGATGTCAGATTGACGCTGTTGATGTTCAACCGTACTTCCACGCATTTGCGGAAATGTTCGAATTGTTGTTTCGATTTGCTTCTCTTGAATCACCTTCTGATTGTCTGAAGTTGTCAGTTGCATTTTGATAAACCGTGACAGATTCATTTCCAGCGGCAGCCCGGTGGGTCGATCGACAATGCAGCGGCCCAGACTTTGCCCACCGATGATGCGAAGTCTTCCGACGTCAGAAGGAGCCCCTGCTTCACCGGCGGCAACATGCCCGGTAATTTCGATTTCAGCAGATTCTTTGTTCAATGATGCAAGACGATACTTAGACGTCAGATGAATTGGCACGGGCTGCATCAAACGACGCTCTCTGGTCCAGAGATCTCCCGGCATCACTCGAGTTGCGGATGCAGCATCGACGGTGTTGTCATAGGGCAGCAGTCCGATCGAATCGTCTACAAAATTCGCCACGCCATCATCACCAAATCGATTGCTGATTTCAGAAAGCAGTGTCTCGCGACGCGAAAGCGGGACGTTGGCAACACAACGTTCCAGAAACTCCCGATATCCGACAAGTTCGCGAATGCTGTTGTTGCGGCCTAGCCAGAACGAGAACCCGTTATTCACCAAACCAGCGTAGGGAATTGCATCCCATGGAATTTCGCCCTGGTGACTCGCTGAGTCAAATGACAGCAACTGCCCGTTAATATCATGCTGATAAGCAACGCGATTGTATTGCACGCCCAACAGGATGGCATCGGCCTTAACGTCCTCGACGGTGATGATCATCGTCAGCTCTAATTTAGTGCGGGCCATCGCTGGCGAGATCTCAGATCTCTGAGTCAGAGTCTGTTCAACCGTTTTGACAAGTGGGAATCGATCACCCTGTTGCAGGTGCAGTTCAAGTTTTTCGCCTACCGGCCGTGGGCGTTTTGCTTTTGATTGATCTGGTTGTGAGGTCTTGCTGACGGTCCTCGTGTTTTGCTCGTCAGATGCTGGTTCTTCGGTATCGCTGGCAAACTGATCGCCAGACTCTGATGGGGTCTGAGATTCATCGTCCGGGCCCAGCATATCGCTTATGTAGTCATCGCTGTCGGTACTCGCGGATTCTGAATTTCCGCAGCCGACTGCGGCTGACATTAAGAGTACTGTGAAGAGAATTGTGCATTTTGAAAACGACATCGAACTGCTCCCGTCCCGGGGTTTGACAGCCCGCAATCGGACTGCAACGAACGCGAATCTACCACGAAGGACAGGAAATGGTAAAGACGCAAGTTGCTTTCTTTGCGGCGTGAAACAGGTTTGGTCACCTCGGCCGAAGTGACGTTGCCAGGGAGGGTCGGCTTCGGCAGATTCTGCCGGTTTTGATTTAATCGTTTAACCCGACTCGAAGAGGAGGTGCGTCGTGCCCTGCCTCCTCTTCGAGTCGGGTAAAACGTGGGTGATTTCGGGTGTTTTTCCTGTCGTTTTACACACTCACCCGCAAGCGTTTTGCGACTCAATAATAGTCCTGAAATTCACGGCATGGCATCGACGTTGGGAGAACACGAATGTTGCGTTTGGGCAACGCAAAGGTTCCCAATTACCACCTGCTTCGCGCGAGAAGTTTACGCGAATGTTGAATCCTTCCAGGAAAACAAAAACTCTGTAATCTGTAAAAAGAGAGGGAAACCGCAGTCGCGATTGACAGATGGAATGCTGATGAGCGGTTCCATAGCTCACAAATTCCGTCGGAGAGCGAATAAGGCATTCGTTTTGCGATTCAGGAAAATTAACAAATGAATTCACAACCTCGCTTTGCAACTTCCTGACCTGATTGATTCCTCACTCTTTCTGCCGACTGGATGGAACGTGAAATTAGCTTACCTCACCGAAGTTGCTGCAATCATGGCGGCACACAGTCAAATCTTCATTGAACAACAGCAGGAAGTAACGACCGAAGCCGTTGGCGATTACTACATCTTAAGTCGTAATCGCTTCAATCGCTGGATGCGGGATTTGGATGACCTTGAACGCGGCGCGGCGATTCACGATCCTTTGCATCTGGTTGGACTCATCGCTGGCCGATCCGCAACGCGTGGGATCGCCGAACAGATTTTGATTAATGAAATGGTGACGCGTGTCTGGACCGTGCTGCTGCTGGCTCGGGACGCCAACAATGGCATCGACCGTATTCGTCCTGTTGCTCGCAATATCCACATGGGGCATCTGGCGGTTCGGCACAAAGCTCTTGGAGTCGTGCTTTCAGACGACCGCCTGACACCGATTGATTTACTGGCGATTGACAAACTCCGAAAGTCCGCTGAGCGTTGGACCGACCTGCTGAGTTGTTCGATTATGGGTCAATATTATCTGTGGGATTTTGCGTTCGACAAAGAACGCGCTCGAGAGTTTCTTCGCGATCGTACGGATCAAGCCGGACTCAGCCACCGCAGTCGCGGATGGGTGTTGATTCTTGCAGGCCTGCGGCACAGTTTTCCGGAAGAGGAAGGACTAGCTGCCTCAGTGCATAACGATGATCGCCGTCTGGTGCGACTGATGCTGAACTGCTTCCCACAGGATGCACCTGAAATGACATTCTGGATGGGCTCAAAAGTTCGCGAAGCAAAACAGTGCTGATCTAGACCAGTTCACGCATCGGCTCTCGGATGTCCACAAGGAATTGTGGACGTCCGGTTGGATCGGCAATCGTCGTGTTCATCACATCAATCCCCAGATTGTGATACGCGGTTCCGACGATTTCCTGCATATCGACAGGCCGCACGGCTGCGTATTCACCAAGACGATTCGTCGCTCCGATGGCTTGTCCGGTACGCATACCCCCACCGGCCATCAGAGCACAGCTCACTTGAGGCCAATGGTCTCGCCCTGCCCCAGGATTAACTCGCGGCGTGCGACCAAACTCGCCCCAAACGAGAATCGTGACATCATTCAGCATGCCCCGTTCTTCAAGATCCAGAACCAATGCGCTGACCGCTTGGTCAAGTTTTCCGCCATGATCGCGGACGAGATTAAAGTTGTCGCCATGACTATCCCAGCGGCCAAACGAGAGCGTCACCGAACGGACACCGGCTTCGACCAGTCGTCGTGCCATCAGAATGTGGTCGTTGCAGGTTGGGGCACCATCGTACTGATACTTGTATGGTTTTCCGTCACCATACCGTTCGCGAACTTCCTGTGGCTCTTTGCTGATATCCAGTGCATCTGCCAGACTGCTTGACGTCAGCACGCCAAATGCTGCTTCGGTGAAAGAGTCCATGCCCTTCATCGTTCCTGTGGCATCAACCGAACGTTTGAGTTGATCAAGTCCCTTCAGCAGTGAGCGTCGATCTTCAAGTCGATCCAGTGAAACACCATTGAGGGTCAGATCATCCATACCACTTCCGTTTGGTCGAAAAGGTTGAAAGGCAGAACCCAGAAATCCTGAAGAGCCAGGTTCTGACCATGGGCCATGCTGCGTCTTCGCAGCCAGCGCGACGGATGGTGGAATGCCTGCATCTCGCGGTCCGTACATTTTCGATAGTACCGAACCAATCGCAGGTCTGCCACCAATAGATTCAACGTTGCGGCGATCCCAGCCTGTCATACACTGAAATGCATCATGAGCACCGGAACAACCAACAACGGATCTTACGACAACAAGACGATCCATGATCGCAGCGAGTTTTGGAAAACACTCGCCGATCTGAATGCCGGGAACATTTGTGTCAATGGGACTGAATTCACCACGAATCTCGCGCGGAGCTTCGGTTTTGATTTCCCACATGTCCTGATGCGGCGGACCTCCACCGAGGAAAATATTGATCACGGATTTTTGTGATCCAGCATTGACATTCCCATTCGTCGCTTCCGCTCGCAACATACTGGCGAGATTCACGCCGCCGACGGCTCCCATCGACAATCCGCCGATTTTCATAAAGCTGCGACGTGATACGCCGTCACAGTATTTTGTTGGTCGTCCAAGCAATGTCAGCATTTGATAACTCCGGCCAAAGAGGCGGGGAACCGGAAAGATCGTAAGCGATTCGGGGAGAATCGCGGAGTTTTCGAAGGTGGATTACAATTCACATCGGCCAATAACGCACCGAGAGGTTGATCTGAATTGTACTCACTAATCAATCCTGCGTCAAAAACATCCAATTTGCAGGAAATTACGGTGTTGAAACGACAAGGGTAAACGTCCGGAGCGGCCACGTCAAGAATGGACCGGTTGTAGGGGATATTCCGCCGGATACTTCTTGTGACAGGTCGGAATAAAAACACATGTAAACTCTGACTAAAAAGACTAAACCGCAGGCAAGTTGGCGGGAAATCCCCCGATGTTCTTTTGCGGGCTCAATTGCCGTGATGTTGCAGAGTTGAAAAACTGGGAATCGTATCGGCTTGACGTATTGCGATTTCAATTGCGATCGTCTTCTTTAATTCTTTACTTCAATGAAATCCTTGTCTGATATGAACGACATCGACTTTTCGAAATACTCACGCTTGCCGTCACTTCCAACGGTTGCGATTGAAGCTGTCAGGATTTTTCATAATCCGAATAGTTCCAATGAATCTCTGATTGAGGTCATTCGGAAGGATCCTGCGATTGTCGTTCGATTACTCAAGGCTGCAAATTCGGCTCGTTACGGCAGCCGAAGTGAAGTCACCGATCTGATGCGGGCCGTCATTATGCTTGGTCGGGGCACGACCGCGTCGCTGGTATTGAGTTTTTCGCTGGCGCGACAGTCAATGGAGACCTCGGACTATCTTGATTACTTTCGCCGATTCTGGCTGCGAACCTTTGTGCAGGCGACAGCAGCTGAAATCCTTGCGACTCAATTCGGATCGAATGCCTTCTGTGGAGACTGCTACACAACAAATCTGCTCTCCGGTCTTGGAAAACTTGCCTTGCTGCGGGCAGAACCGGAAAAATACGTTGAAATTCTGAAGACCGCTGAAGCAAGGAATTCGTCCCTTACGACGATCGAACAGGAATTGCTTGGTTTTACGAATTGCACGCTCTCCTCGTTTCTCCTGAAGCAGATGAGATTGCCAGAACGCTGCCACAATGCCATCCGGGCCATCAGTGATTCTTCTGTCGCGGACGTGGGACCTGACGCGATGAAGAGTCCGTTGGTGGTGATTACACGCATTGCTAACGCGACGGCAAGTTTAATCTGCGATGACACACCGGCACTCGCCATTCTTGCACTGCGGGAGACGATGGAGGCGATAGAATCTTTTAACGGCCTTTCGGCAGAAACACTGATCGCCGAGGTAATCGCTCGCATCGAAGCATCGGCGGAGTTGTTTGATATTGATCCTCCGAAAATGCCGCCTGCCGGTGAAGTGCTGCAGGATGCTCTGGATCAATTGTCTCGCTACGCAATGATGGTTGATGACAATTTGAATTCCGGCGTGCCGACCGAATTGCTTGAAGAGAACGGCAGATTGAAACGCAAAGTCGAACATCTGCTGCTGGTTTCACAAGTCGATGGCTTGACCGGTGTCTGCAATCGAGCCTTCTTTTTGCAGCAATTCCATGAACACATTGAGCTTCATCGCGTGCGCGGTCAGGCTATTGGTCTGGCGGTAATCGATATAGATCACTTCAAAAAGATTAACGATACCTACGGTCATCAGGCTGGCGATGCAACTCTCAGAGTGATTGCTGATACTCTCAAAAACACGATGCGCGAGACTGATGTTGTTGGTCGATATGGCGGCGAAGAATTTGTGATTCTGCTTGAAGATGCAAACTCCGAAGGACTCGCAATCGTTGGCGAACGACTGCGCGCCAGGATTGAGGAAGCGGTCGTTTCGTTTGGCGGTCAGCAGATTCCTGTGACGGCCAGCGTTGGGCTTGCTGATGGGCTTATTCAGGGTGCTGCAGAAGAATTCGGAAAGAAACTTTTCGCGGTTGCCGACAGTGCCATGTATCGCGCGAAAAATTCCGGACGCAACTGCTTCGTCGTTGATGCAATGCGATGCGGTGCAAATTGCGATGATCAGCATCCGCTTTTGCTGGCTCAAACCGCTCGCGCTTGAATATATACCTTAAGGTCTTAGTCTGGTCGCTTCAGCACTACGATCAATGCACCGCGATTACGATCGTCATAGCCATAGTGCACGATCGCGCCTCGCGACTGCATGCCCTGCAGTTCATTCATCGCCGCGAGACGAATGCGGTCGCCGCCTACGATGACTCTCAGGAACTGAGTTGTGCCTTGCTGATGCATTTCGATTGTTGAACGCAGCTGTTCTATGGCCTCATTGACACGCTGCTTGCCATGCGCGATGTCGATTGTTCTGGTTGAGCCGTCAGTCTGCAACGCGATCTGCGAGTCGCACTTCGGGCATACTCGATCGGATGCTGCGACTGGAAAACCACATTTCAGACAATTCCGCTGCACTACAAACTCCGAAACTCGCGGCCAGTTTTAGGCGAGCGGAAGAATAGAAAGTACCGTTTGGGCCTGAGGCGCTAGCCGATAAGGCCGCCAAAAATCGGCTAGCGCCTCAGGCTCAAGGCAATTGGCTTTGGTAAATTTGTTTCTGCCGCTCGCATTAATGAATCCGACCGTCACCCCAAAACCAGACGGGGACGGTGTCATCAACATTGTACGGGCCGTGAGCAGACGTCAAAAGAGCCATGCCATTTGTTTCAATGGTTGCTCTTAAATCTGACGAGCCGTTCCATGGCACCGGTCGGAACCGCAGAGTGCCGTCACAAAAGGAGATAAATCCAGGCTGATAAACTGGCCGACTCCCGTTTGAGGTATACTGTTCACTCAGCCGCGCGGTCAGGCATTGTTCTGTTTTGGCGATAATGCCTGAGATTTTTCTCAGCGCGGGTCTGACGAAGAGTTCGAAGCAAACAAGGCTGCTGACTGGATTTCCTGGCAAGCCGAACACCAGAGTTTTGCGTGACTCTTCGCGTCGGATTCCAAACCACAACGGTTTTCCTGGCTTCATGTTGATGCCGTGAAAAATCTGTTCGACTCCAGCCGCTGCCAATTGTTGCGGCACCAGATCCAGCGTACCCGCAGAAACACCGCCGCTGAGCAGCAAAACGTCATGCTGCAGCCCTTGCTGGATGCGCAGCGAAAGTTCATCAGCGTCATCACGTGCGACGCCCATTGAAATGGGAGTCGCATCGCATGTGGCGGCCTGAGCCATCAACATAGGTTCATTTGAATTTCGAATCGTACCGGGACGCAGTGGCTCATCAAACGGAATAAGTTCGTCTCCGGTCGCCAGTACTGCAACAGTGGGTCGCCGGAAGGCGGGAACACGTGCTTCACCAAACTCTGCCAGTGCGGCAATCTGTTGTGGCTGAAGTCGAGTACCAGCAGCGATCAGTTGCGTGCCCTTTTTCGCCGAGCCTCCCTGACGTATCAGACAGGATCCCGCAGAAAATGCAGTGCGGGGTATTGATACGATATTCGGACTTGCTTCGTCAAATTGAGTACGTTCGATTGGCACGACGCAATCGCAGCCGGCAGGCAGCGCAGCGCCTGTCATAATTCGCACGGCGGTGACCGCCGTCACAGGTTTTGAGGGTATCATGCCAGCGGTCACAGTTTCAACAACGTTCAAACTGATGAATTCCGGATCGTTATGCAGGGCTGGATTGGAATTCGAAAGCGTGGTGACAGCAAAGCCATCCATGAGCGATTTATGAAACGGCGGCGAATCATGTGGTGTCTGCAAGTCGATCGCCAAAACTCGACGCAGCGCATTCTGCAGAGGCACGTTTTCTGAGGCTACGGGCGTCGCTTGAGCGAGAACCATGGCAAGGGCGTCAGATACAGACAGCATTGGTAGAACTCAAGGTAACGGACGATTTTGAAAGGCAGGTGATATGTAAAATACATTCGGACTGGTTATTGTAGTGAAGGCAGTGTTTAAGCACAGCCATGATGAAGATTGCACTCATTAAATGTCTTTGAGATCGGGATGATCGCGTGATTGCTCGAGTTCTAATTGTTGCCTCATCGATTCTGCTAGTTGGCAGTCTGACTCACGACATCTGTGAAGCGGCGACAAATTTCGCAAGCACTGCCGTTTCTGCAAGTACCGCCGCGCATCCCATCTCGGTCACTGAAGCCAGCGTTTTTATTACTCGCACCAAAGCGATTTTGCGAATTCAGATGTTTGCGGAAGATCTGATTCTGTTTCAGGGATTGCAGCCGAACGATCAGGATCGCGTCTCGCCGGAAGATTTGAAACGCGGCCTTGAGGATCATCGGACGTTTCTGCTGGAACACATCACTCTGCGCGACGCCAAAGGTGAACCGATTAAAGGTGAAGTGACCGATGTGAAACCGTTTGAGATACCCGCTGACGGAATTCTCAGCACCGACATGATGCTGCATACCGCGACGTATGAATTGGAATTTCCGTTCACTGAACCTCCAGAATTCCTGACGATTCAGCAGGATATGAGTGACGAAAATTTCATCATCCCCAGCGAAATGAAACTCACGGTCCATCAAGCCGGTACAGCCATGAACTACACGGAATCTCTGCTTCCAGGAGCAACCACAACCGTACGCTTCGACTGGTCTCAGGCGATCACAGAAGACGCCACAGACGCTGAATGGGAAACATGGTTTGCTAAACAACGTGAAGCCACTCTGGGGATCACTAGTTACAGCAGCGTGTATTCATTTATCTACATCGAACCAAACGAAATTCGGCACGAGATCCTGATTCCGCTGGCCACGTTAAAGACAATTCTGCCAGTGAAAAGTCGCGATGTGGCGTTTATCGAAATCGATGAACAGGAAGCCATTCGTGTCCTGATTCGCGATTGGTTACGGGCGGAGAATCCTGTCACAATTAACGGTTCACGCGTGATGCCGGATTTTTCGCGGATCGATTTTTATGGTCTTGATCTGCGAGATTTCGCAGCTCAGGCGGCGGAACAGAAAGTCAGCCTGGCCAGTGGTCGAGTCGGCATCATTCTGCGTTATGTAACTCCTGATGACGCCGTCCGCGATGCAACGTTGTCGTGGGATAAGTATTATTCTTCGATGAACAAAATTCAGTCGGTAGTGATCTCATACCCGGATCGCATCGATCGTTTTGAGTTCTCCAGATTCAACAAAGCCAGCGACAATATTCTTACATGGAAGTGTGATCCAGTCGCGCTGCCGAAGCCAATCGCCGCCGTGCCCGCCGAGATCGTGCCTCGCCCGACACTGACGATTCCTATTGCGAGCCTGATCTGCCTTGTTGTTGGGTTCCTTGGATTACGAATTTCGAAGCCACCATTGCGCATGCTGGTCAGTGGAGCCGCGTTGGTTCTGGCGATCGCATCGTGGCGATCACTGGGAATCACGATGGTCCAGCCATGGCGACAACCTGTCGAACTCAGCGAACAGCGTGCCACGGAGATCTTTCAGAAACTTCATCAGGGAATTTACCGATCATTGGATTTCGGCAGCGAAGACCGTGTCTACGATGTCCTGGCAACCAG
>Ga0105047_10009257_pt1 | contig 16248 bp, 14 predicted proteins | sample MAT04_FD_78384 | JGI IMG/M metagenome (GOLD analysis project Ga0105047, IMG submission 78384) | Freshwater microbial communities from Lake Fryxell liftoff mats and glacier meltwater in Antarctica - MAT-04 (megahit assembly) | ecosystem: Environmental > Aquatic > Freshwater > Ice > Liftoff...
ACGTCGCTATTTTGTCCTCACATCCATGTGAGGTCGCAGCCTGTCGAGAAAATCAACCGGCTGCTAGTCGCTTGCCGGTTGCGGCCTTCAGTCCGACCAGAGAATCTGACCGTCGTCCGGAACGTCGTCCTGCCGCCCGGTCACTGTCGCCCGGTCACTGTCGCCCGGTCACTGTCGCCCGGTCACTGCCGATCTTGAGGAACTTGCGGGTCGCACGGCCGGATCGGGGGAATTCAATCACGGGCTCTTTCCCAAGGGTGATTGGCCTTGGGCCGAGACGATCTGGTCCCCAGGGCACGCTCACGGTCCCGTGGCGCGATCGTCGCCCCGGCCCACGGCTTTGCTGCATTCCGCCTGGCGAGCGGTCGCTGCGGAACCATCGAGCGAAGCGCACACGGAGGACCAGGCGCCCGGCGAGAGGCAAAGTAAATGGGCGATTGCAAAACGAAAAAAGCCGGGGTGGCTTGAGCCATCCCCGGCTTGGGTTTCTCGCATTGATTATTCGCCCGCGACAGAATCCGAATCCCGAAGGATTCGATCCCGCGAGGGACTATTTGCGGCGACGACGGGCAACCATCACACCCACCAGGCCCAGACCAGCCAACACAAAGGTCGACGGCTCCGGCACGGCGGAATAGAGAGGAATCGCCAGCGGGTTGGTCGTTGTTGCAAAGCTGATGAACGCGCCTTGAGCGGCTGGATCATTCAGGTTCGTGCCACCGAGCACGTTGTAGGAAACGCCAGCCAGCGTGATCTGCGCGTCTGGGCTGACCAGCAACTGAACGTTGGCGCCAGCACGAATCTGGGCCAACGGGTAGATGCCAGGGCCCGTGATGCGGGAAGCTTCACGCAGAGCGGTTTCCTCAGGAGTCGGAATCGCACTGGTGAACGGTTGTCCCCAGATTGCGCTGATCGACATGCTATTACCGGTGACGTTCGTGATCACCACGCCGGTGCCTTGTGGCTGCCAAACCAAACCGTACGTGTTGTTCGGCGTGTAGGCGGCGTTTGGTGGGTTCGTCAACAGCGGGTTGTTGTTGGCGATGCCACTCGGATAGGTGATGTCGTCGAAACTGGTGAGCTGGCCACCAGCGTTCGAGTAGAACCAGCTATCGTTGTTGGTCGTGTTGGCGACCGACAGGCCGTTATCGATACGGGTCTGCAGGCCTTGGATGTCAGGGACACCGCCAGTACCGCCAGACGCCTGGCCTGGGGAACCGTTGGGGGATCCACCGACGCCGATGAACGTGATACCGCCGACGCCCATGAATCCACTGCCATCGCTGGCGAAAGTCTGAACCGCAACGGTAAAGATCTTCTGACCGGCGGTGGTGGCATCCCGGACTTCGGTGATGACGAGCTTAGCTGCGTTCGCGTTGGCAGCGACCGCCACGACAAGGGTGGCGGCAAGAATTGCGAAAATACCTCGGAACTTCACTGTGTTGTCTCCTTCTACGGTAGGTGCTAAATGCGCAAGCAAATTCTGTAACTTAAAATGCGTCCTGTCTGGACGCAGGCTGTTGCCTTGGAGTTACCGATTCACTTGCATTAGCACCCCTCGCAGAAGTTCCGACACTCGTAAGTTCTGATCTCGCATGGCTGCGTTGAATCGCAGCTCTTGATCGATCCGGCGTTCAACTACCGTAAACGCCCTACCTCATAACTCTGTCTTGCACACGCCATTTTACAACACTGTCTCAATGGCACTGTCTCAATGGCACTGATTCAATCGCCTCGTCCGCTCCACCCCACCCACAGCGGACTCCGCCCAACTTATTTCACATGCGTTCGTGCCCCGCGAACGCTTTGACTTTTTGTTACATTGCCCCACCCAGGCACTGCCCCACCCAGGCACTTCAGCCCCCGCAGCTCGCCTTATCGGCGAGACTTACGGCGAGCTACAAAGAGCATGCTAACAGCGCCCAGGCCGAGAAGCAATAGGCTACCTGGCTCAGGAACCGCAGTAATCGAACCACCACCACCACCACCCAAGGCCGGAGGGAGCTGATTCCAGTTGTCGGCAATCATGGCGATGTCGCTAATATCCACTTTGCCGTTGCCGGTCGCGTCGCCGTTACCAAGGCCCTTGGCGTTCGTCGCATTCCAGTTGTCGGCGACCATCGCGATGTCCGAGATATTCACCTTGCCGTCAAAGTTCACGTCGCCCGGACGCAGGTTGGCGTAGGCAACCATATTGAGATCCAGATAGATTATCAGCGGGCTAAGATCAAACGCGGTGGTGTAGTTCGTAGTCATCACATACTTGGCGCCCAAGCGAGTGATCGTGCTGGTCTGCAACTCAGCCGGAGTGTCATTGTCGGTTAGCGGAAACCGAGTGCCATTATTCTCCAACAAAAGTTCCGGCGGAATGTGGGTCGGCGGATACACTCCGAACTCATCTTCGTCCGGGATGATCTGGGCGTTAATGTTGAAGTCCACGCTCGTGATGCCGGCAAATCGGATCGTGGAGCTGTTGAAGACACCATCGGTTACTGCGATATTGCCCGACGTTGGCTTCGAGGCCAAACCCCGAATGGCGAGGCGACCGTTGTCTGTGGATACTTCCGAGAAGTCGCCTGCCGTGTACGGGTTGAAGCCAGTCAACGGGCTGATCGTCTGCAGCTTGCCCGCGGCGACTGCCGGCTGAGCTGTGCCGTAGGTGAGCGGATCACTACCTTGACCCGTCGGATCTGCGTTCGGAAACCAATTGCCATTATTCTGAGCAACGACCGTCAGCGCCGACAGCGGAGAGTTATCAGGCGGACGGACGCCAAAATTCAAATTCTGCAGGAAGTTATTCCCCGTGGTTGAAAAGTAGCCACCCCCCTTGCCGATCATGGAGTTCGCCGGATTCGGCAGGTTGGGATCGCCCGAGGTGCCGACATCCGTCTGCGGAACTGTCACAATCTTGATCTCGGGAACGTAAGTGCCCGGGTCGTTCGGGTCGCCTGACGCCGGAAGGGTCACTTCGGCCCTACCGCCCAACTGACTGCTGGACTGAACGATCCAGCCGATATCGGCAGAAGCCGGTGCAGCGAGAGCAAGAAGCCCTAGGGACAGTGAAGTTGAAACGATCGTTAGCTTTGACATGAACGAGCTCGACATTAGGGCGTCCTTCTCGTGACGGGGTGTATACGTGCCTACTTGCCCAGAGCGATCCACGAATGTGTTGCGCTCCGGAATGCTGGCCCTGCGTGACATAATAAGCGGGCCTTACATCCCACGCAACATAATTTCCTATTTTTTCTTGTAAATCCGAAACAATCCGCAAAACCGCACTTTTCGGCCTGAAATCTCGCGAAATATGATCGTCGAATTCTGCGGTCCTCTCAAGGCGCGCACCTATCGGCGCAAAAAAAACCTATTGGCGCAAAAAAAAACTGCCCGCGGGCGATTTGCTTTCGGCAAACGACCGCGGGCAGTTCGAATCATTCCAACGAAGCGATTCGTCAGAAATCGCCGCTCAAAGCGACTATTTCGACTCGCCGCCGGCTTTCTTTCCCTTGAAGTCCAACGTGCCGGTCTGGCCGCCCAGGTCATAGTCCACGGCGCCCTTGTAAGCGTCGCCTTCGACCTTGCCCTTGAACTTGGCGTTCAGCGTGGTTCCTTCGAAGTCGACGTTAATGACGAACGCCAGGCTGTCGCCGTCGAGCTTGACGTCTTCCAGCTTGGCTTCTTTTCCGTCGGCGGCCACGAACTTGCCGGTGACCTTATCACCGTCTTTTTCCAGCACAACGGTCGATTTCAGCGTTTGACCATCGGGGGTCTCCACTTCCATCTCCCACTTGCCAACAGCGCCACCCGCTGCAGCGGCGGGGCGCTTGGCGACAACGTCCAAAGCGCCGGCTTGGCCGCCCAGATCGTAATCCACGGTCCCCTTAGCGCCGGCATCGGCTGCCTTCAGCTTGAACTTGGCGACTAGTTCGCTGCCTTGGAAGTCCAACACGACTTTGAAGCTCAATTCGCCATCTTTGACGGCGGCGTCTTCCACTTTGGCTTCAGTTCCGTCGACACCGACGAACTTACCGCCCAGTTTGTCGCCGTCTTTGGCCAACTTGACGGCAGCTTTCAGCGTTTGGCCATCGTCGGTCTGGATTTCCAGGTCCCAGGCGCCTTCGCCGATCTTGCCGCCGGAAGCCTTGCGCTCGCCAACGACGTCGAGCGTGCCGGCCTGGCCGCCCAAGTCGTACTCAACGTTCCCCTTCAGCGCGTCGCCGGACTGCTTCAGCTTGAACTTGGCGACCAACTCCGTGCCTTGGAAATCCAGCACGACCTTGACGTCCAAATCGTCGCCTTTGGCGGTGATTTCCTCGGTTTTGACCTCGGTGCCGTCCGGACCAACAAACAATCCCTTGAGCTTGCCGTCTTCTTGCGACAGCTTCAGGCCACCCTGCAGGGTTTGACCGTCATCGGTCATGATCTTGAGCGTCCACTCACCGAGCGCCTTGGGGGCGTCTTCGGCGCGGGCGACGGTGGCGAAAACGCTGACCGTCAACAAGGCCGCGATCACGGCCAATGGGCATGCAACTCGGCGACTCATAATCCAAATCCTCCAACGACTTGATGGCGAGAATCCGACAAGATTCCCGGGAAATAGGGCGTATTCAGCCCAAGACAAAGGCAAAGAACAGATAAGCAATCTACCCGACGGATAGGCCGCAAAGTTTCAAAAATCCCTACAATAGGCCCTACAATAGCAACGTCCCTGAGGGTCTACAAACACTTTCCAGGGGCCCAGAGGGGCAAACGCGGCGGGCGCCCCAAACGCCGACTCACCACTTTACCTCGGAAAACCTTGATGGCGCTCGACCCGGAAGGACTCTTTGTCGGCATCGATCTCGGCACCGGCGGCGCGCGGGCCCTGACGTGCGACGCCGGTGGAAGAATCATCGCCCAAGCGGGTGTTTCTCTCCCTGCGGCGGAAATTGCTACCGCCAGCCCCGCGACACCGATCGGACATCACGAGCAATCGCCCCTGGCGTGGTGGAACGCCGTGCAATTGGCCGTGACTCAGGTCATGGAGCAGGCGGCCCGCGCGTGCGCAGGTCCAATTCAAGTGCTGGGCGTTTGCGTGGATGGAACCTCGGGGACGCTCGTACCGCTCGACGCCACCGGCCAACCCACGCGCGCCGCCATGATGTACAACGACGCGCGTTCCGCCGCCGAAGCGGCTGAACTCTCGTTTGCCGCGGCCGAACACTGCGCGAGCCACGGCTATCGGATTGAATCGTCGTTTGCGATCGCCAAGATACTGTGGGTCGCGCGGCATGAGCCGGATGTTTTCTCGCGGACCGCGCGATTTGTGCATCAGGCGGATTACATCGTCGGGCAGCTCACCGGCGATTTCTCGACGACCGATTACAGCAACGCGCTCAAGACCGGTTACGACCTGATCCAAGATCGCTGGCCCGCGTGGCTCGCCAGGTTGGATGGAGTTCAGGAAAGACTGCCGGACGTTGTCGCGCCCGGAACGCCTATCGGGCAGATCACGGCCAGCGCCGCCGCGGCCACCGGCTTGCCGCGCGGCGCAAAGGTTGTGTCAGGCGCTACGGACGGCGTAGCCGCATGTCTGGCGTCTGGCGCGCGCAATATCGGCGACTACAACACAACGCTTGGCACCACGCTGGTATTCAAAGGCGTCAGCCGCGAGATCGTGCTTCATCCGGACGGATTGATTTATTCGCACAAGCTGCCGGGCGGAGTTTGGTTGCCGGGCGCGGCCAGCAACACCGGCGCGGAGTGGATTGCAAGTTGGTTCGCCGGGCAAGATCCTCGCGCGCTCGATCGCGCCGCGGCGGATCGGCTACCGTGCCGGACGCTCGCCTATCCACTGGTTCGTAAGGGGGAGCGATTCCCACTGCTGGCGCCGACCGCCACCGGATTCATCACGCCTGAAACAGCAGACCCAGCCGAACGTTTTGCCGCCTGCCTGGCGGGCGTGGCGATGATCGAACGGCTGGCTTACGAAACCTTGGATCAGGCATGCAAGGCGGCCGGCGGCGACGTCTTTGTCACTGGGGGCGGCAGTCGTAGCGACATCTGGACCCAGTGCCGGGCCGACATCACAGGCCGAGCGATGCATCGTCCGGCGACGCCCGAATCCGCGTTCGGCAGCGCCATTTTAGCGGCGACCGGCGCGCATTACGGCGATCTCTCCGCAGCAATTGCCGGGATGGTCCGCATCGAACGCACGTTTGAGCCTCGGCGCGAGACAGTAACGGCATATGACGATCTATACGGGCGATTTTTAGCGGAGCTTGCAAGTCGGGGCTATCTGGATCGACGTTAATTCGCCGCAAGTTTGTGCCAGCAGCAGTTGCGCCGGCACGTTATCTCGCCAAATCTTGACGTTCCCCGCACGGGTGGCTCTAAGCTATAGATAATTGCTCAACGAGAGTCTCGGACGATTCACAAATCGTCAGCGAGGGGCAGCTTACTTGGAGATCGACGCACGATGAACAGCTATACGACGCTCCGCGCTTCGCTGGTCTTGCTGCTGACTTGGCTCTGCGCGCTAACTCCGCGCGCCGCGCTGGCGATTGACGAAGCGACCAGAAAAGCGCTGAATCACATGGTCGATACCGAAGTCGTCGCCACCGGCATCACGAATCCTCGCGTTATTGCGGCAATGCGCTCCACGCCACGCGCGGAATTCACGCCTCCCACGATGCGGGCCTACGCTTATTTCGACATGGCCGTGCCGCTGGGCCAAGGGCAATCTGTTTCGCCGCCATTTGTGGTCGCGTACATGACAGAACAACTCGATCCGCAGCCCGGGGACAAGGTCCTCGAAATTGGCACCGGCAGCGGCTACCAGGCCGCCGTGCTCAGCCCGCTGGCGAAAGACGTCTACTCGATCGAGATCAAAGAGTTCCTCGGGAAGCAAGCCGCCGAAACGCTCAAGCGTCTGAACTACAAAAACGTTCACACCAAAATCGCCGACGGCTACAAAGGCTGGCCGGAGCACGCGCCGTTTGATCGGATCATCGTTACCTGTTCGCCGGAGCAAGTGCCGCAAGCACTGGTCGATCAACTGCGCGAGGGAGGCCGATTGATCGTGCCGGTGGGCGAACGCTTTCAGCAGACGCTCTATCGGTTCGACAAGGTCAATGGCAAGCTGAAGGCCCAGCCGCTGGAAGCGACGATGTTTGTTCCCATGACGGGCCAGGCGGAACGCGAGCGCGTTGTGAAGCCCGATGGCGCCAAGCCTGCGATCATCAACGGCGGCTTTGAGCAGATTGCGGCGGCGACCGGTTTTCCGGAGGGTTGGTATTATCTGCGCGATGGCAAGGTGGTGGCCGATCCGCACGCCCCGGAGGGTGAGAACGTCATCACGTTCGACAACAACGTGCCGGGGCGCAGCGCGCGGGTCTTGCAAGCCTTTGCGATCGATGGTCGCGCGGTGGCGCAGCTCGAAGTCAGTTTGAAGGTGCGGGCCAAGAAGGTCGTCGCCGGCGATCACCCCGAGCAGTTACCACGCTATGTGATCTGTTTCTTTAACGAAGAGCGGGCGCCGATTGGCGAGGGCGCCGTGGGTGGCTGGACTGGCACGTTTAATTGGCGGGAGCAAAAGGGGACAATCCGCGTCCCGCCGCAGACCCGCATGGCCATTTGCTGGCTGGGCCTGCTGGGCTCGACCGGCGAAATCTCATTCGACGACGTTGCGTTCAAGGCGATCGCGCCGAACCGAAATGTGATTCAACCGGCCCCCGCCGACGTCTTCGAAGACGCTGCGGCCGATGGCAAACGCGCAGCAGGCAAACCGGCCGCGGGTAAATTGGCGCCGGCAAATCCCGCCACGCCGCTAAAGGATCGCGCGGTGGCGCCCAAGTAGCGACGTGAACCGCGTTACGCAGTTTTAGTTACGCTGGCCGCGTTACGCCGCGCAACACTCGGCATGTGGCCGTCGACTTATTAAGGACGTAGAAGTGGACGCCTGGCACACCTGCGTCGAGCAGTTCTTGGACCTGCGCCGTGGCGAACTCCACGCCGACTTCAAACTGGTCCTCAACGTTGTCGTCGCGCGCCGCCAGATCCGCGACAAACTGCTCCGGTAGCTTGGCGCCGCACATTGCCGTGATGCGGCGAATTTGCGCGAGGTTGGTCACTGGCAGCACGCCCGGAATGATGGGGACGCGAATGCCGAGCTTCTCACACGCATCACGAAAGCGGAAAAAGTCCGCGTTGTCGTAGAAGAGTTGCGTGATCACCACGTCGGCCCCGGCAGCGACCTTGCGCTGGAGATTCCGCAGGTCGGCTTCCATGCTGGGCGCCTCCTGATGCATCTCAGGGTAGCCGGCCACGGCAACGCCGAACTGCGAGAACTCGGCCCGGATTAGCTCGACCAATTCGTTGGCGTAACGCAGTCCGCCGGCGGTGGTGAGGAATTCTTTTTGTCCCTGCGGCGGATCGCCGCGCAGCGCCACGATATTGGAAACGCCGCGCTCGCTGGCCTCGGTGAGATAAGCGCGCAGGTCATCGACCGTGGAACCAACGCACGTTAGATGCGAGGCGACCGGGCAACCGAAGTCGCGCCGCACGCGCTCGATCACTTCCAGCGTCTTGGTCCGTGTGGAGCCGCCGGCGCCATACGTGCAGGTAATGTAACTGGGCTCAAAGGCGACCAGGTCCACCAGATGGCGAAACAACTCCGCCTCGCTCTCGGGCGTCTTGGGCGGAAATAGTTCGAACGAGAGCCCAAACTTTCCGTTGGCGTAAGCGTCAGCAACTCGCATGCTGCCTGAAACCCTCTGGGTGTGCGTGCTTCTTCAGATCGCGGGCAGGGCGCCAACCGCTGTGGCGGCTCTTGCCCAAGGAGCAGACGCGGGGCAATCGTTGCATTCTACCGCGGCGGCGCTACAGCGAAAGCGGCTCGCCGGCCAGTTGCCGCTCGTGCCGAGTCAATTCGTACATGTCGTTGATGAGCTGAGTGTCGCACGGGCGCTGAGTTACGTTGCGCCGCGCGAACATTCTCGCCTGCGTTGCCACCATGACCTCGGCCGGCGCCTCGGTTACCTGTCCAAACAAGCGGGCGTAGTTGACAAAGCTGGGGACATTGGTCGTCACGAAGCCATAGACCATGCTGCAGACGCCGATCGTCTTGCCGGTGAAAATGCCGGTGTTGATGGCTGTCTTTGCATAGTCCCCAACGATCGCGCCGATGAACTGCATACCGGTTCCAACGCGCCGGCCCATGTATTCCATATTCACCTGGCCGTAGGTGTTTTTCAGGTCGCTGTTGCAAGTGCCGGCGCCCAGGTTGACCCAACTCCCCAGGTAACTGTGTCCGAGAAAGCCGTGGTGCTGCTTATTGGTGTAGGGCTCAATGATCGAGCCCTCGATCTCGCCGCCGATCTTGGTCGTGTGTCCGAGGCTAACATTGTCCTTAATCGCTGCGTGCTCAAGGACGCGCGCCCCCTGGCCCAAATGCGCAGGCCCGCTGAGAAAACAATACGGCCCGACGCTAGCGCCCCGCTCCAACACAATGGGGCCCTTACGTGTGTCGGCCACAACGTACTGTCCCAGCGTGGCGCCCTCGGCGGCAAACACGCCATCGGCAATTTCAGCGTAGGTCTGCGTCCCTAGTCGATGCCGCAGGTTTTCGCTGAAGATCGCCAAATGATGACGGACGATATCGTGCGGGTAGGCAAACAGGGGCAACTCGTGGACGACCGCCGGCAACTTACGTTCGGCCGCGACGGTTAACAGCGCCCCGGCGCCAGCGTCGTCAGCCGGTAGCTCCGCGCCGGCCGGCAGGAGCGCCACGGCCAGCCCCTCTTCAGTCTCCACCTTGCAGGGGCGTCCCTCGCGAAGAATGGATTGCAGTTGGGAAATCAATCCAACCCGTGGGACCAGCCGGGCGTTGACCAACAACGTCGGCTCGGCGGCGTCGACCGAACTCTCGCCCCCCTGAGGGTTGGCCGTGTCGGCCGCGCTAATGGCTCGTAAATGAGGGCGAACGTAGACCCGTAGCGGCAAGCTCTTGCCCGTTGCGCCCGGTCCGCGCAATCCGCGGACCAGGTCCAGCAGTCGAAAGCTACCGCAAGAAATCTGATAGGCGGCGCGCCCCACCGTCACCGGGTAGAGCTGACTGACCTGCTCATCTTCGAACAGCACAATGGGCATTGGGTACGCCGGCCTAAACGGTGGAAGGAGGTGCAAACGATACTGGCAAGTCTACCGCAAAAATAGCGATCCCGTGCCCGAAAAGAGGCCGCATTTCCGTGGTGTTCCGGGCAATCTGCAATTATAAATGGCAGTCTCAGTGGATCGCTCTTCAGGCGGTCAGGTCCATTCAGTGCTGCCGAGGCGTTGGATATTGAGTTCCGGTGGTCGGCCCCAGGTCCATCCACGGGAGCGACCAAAATTGAAATTAGCAACAGGCGAAAGGGACGCTCGTGAACTTCCGGACACATTGTTCGATTACAAGCTATTTGGGTTCGACTGCTAGCTGCTTGGGACTGATCTTCGCACTTCTTGCGACCTCGCCCGCCCCAGCCGGTGTATTAGATGGCGATGGCATTGGCGTGTACGGCGATAGCCTTTCTTTTGAATACAGCTCTTGGGTGCCCTACTCAACGGGTTGGGGATATCCGCTGTTCTCCAACGGCCACCAATTCAATTGGGTCGATCATCTATCGATGAGTGGCTACAACTTTGGCACACCGGGCGTGCCGGGAGACTTCTACGGCAATTCGTTCACGCATCACGATTACGCCGTCGCACTCGGCGGCGCAACGTCCGAGGGTCTGTCGGACCAGGTCACACAGTTGACGCCCTTCCTGGCTGCAAACCAGGTGAAGCTGACCGTGCTGGGCATCGGCGGCAACGAGTTCACTCTGGGTGGTTACGACATGATCTACACCAGGGCCGCAAACGTTTCTTACAATCCGCTCGTCGATCCGGACGTCCAATCGTTGATGGACCAGATCGTCAACAATATTACAGCGGGGATCGACGCCACGCTGGCGGCCAATCCGAACGAGCGGATGATCATGCTGACTGTGCCGGATATCGGCGCGACAACAGATCCGCACGTCGTATCCGGTCGCGACCCGCCGCAATGACGTGAGCCAGGTTGTCGACGCCATCAACGATCGTTTGCTGGACCTGGCCGCGGCGCATCACATTCCGGTGGTCGATTTGAAAGCTATGACCAACGACCTGGTGTTGACTCCACCTACATTGGCCGGCGTGGCAATGCTGGGCGGCGGCAGTAACAGCGGCAAGAGTATCTTCCTCAGCGACAAGTTCCATCCAGGCACAATCGTCAACGGCATCCTGGCCAACGCCATTCTGCAAGCGAACCTGGTTGCCTTTAACGACCCGGTGAATTTCATTTCGGATCAAACCCTGCTCACGCGCGCCGGCGTCCCTTACGCAACGCCGCCGTCCAATTTTCATTTCGACGTCAGCCCGTACGTGATCTTCACGCCTGTGCCGGAGCCATCGAGCATCGCCTTGGCCGGCATGGCGGGCCTGCTGGTAACTGCCCAGTGGACTCGGAAACGCCGCCGCGCGGCCTGAAGAACGCAACGTTCCAATCCACGACAAAACCACCGGGCCAGATCCACTGGCGTTTCGATGGACCGCCAGCTAAAACTGTCCAAATCAAGTTGGGGACGCATCTGCTCCAGGCAGTTCGTCGCCAAAATGCCATACATCGCGACGCACGCAATCTTGACACGAGGGGACGCTAATGGATCGTATTGAGAGCTTTCTTAAATCTCTATTCTCCGCGCTGGCAATCGCAGCGCTGCTCTGTATTGCGTCCCCATCGAGCGCCGGTGTTCTGGATGGCGACGGGATCGCCACCTACGGCGACAGCATGACGATGCAATATTCGTTCTGGGTTCCCGGCGGTCAGTTGTACGGCTTGGATGTCTACTCGGATGGCACGCAGTTGAACTGGGTCGATCACCTGGTGATGAGCGGCTACAACTTCGGTCCGCAGGCCTTTCTGGAAAGCTTTGCCATCAACCGCTACTCGCTGGCGATCGCCGCCGCGCATACGGAAGACTTGCACTACATGTACGAGAACTTCGGTCCTGAGATCACTCCGGGCGAGGCCAAATTGACGGTAATGAACATCGGCGCGAACGATATCGGCGACATCTACGGCATGGTCTACAACCGCGCCGCGGCGCCTGGCTACAACGCGTTGGCGGACGTCGATGTTCAAAACTTTCTCAGCAACGAGATGGCCAACATCACGGAAGCGGTCGACTACACGCTGGCGTTCGATCCGTCGATGCACATGATCATGACGACGCTGCCAGACCTGGCGATTACGACTTCCTATCTGAATCGTTACACCAATCCTGCGCAGCGTGACGCCGTGACGCCGGTGGTGCAGGAATTCAACAATCGGATCCTGGCCTTGGCCGCTTCGCATGGCTTTCCGGTGGTCGATCTTTACAACCTGGCCAAGATTGCCAGCGCGCCGCCCGAACTGGCCGGCGTGCAGATTTTGACGGGTCCCGGAACTACGGGGGACCACGTCTTTTTGAGCGACGGCTTCCATCCCGGCACCGTACTGCAAGGACTGCTGGCCAACACGGTGCTAATGGCTAATCAACTGGGCTACGGCGACGCGGCGGCGTTTGTCTCGGACCAGACCATTATCACCCGCGCCGGTTTGACTCCGGTTGGACCGGGCCCAACGTACTTCGACGTCACTCCCTATGTGATCCTGACCAACGTGCCGGAGCCATCGACGATGGTTTTGGCCGGCATGGCCGGAGCGTGCTTGCTGGTCGCGGCGCGGAAGCGTCACGGGCGGAAGACGAACAACCGCGCCTAATTTTGAAGTGGGCATTGTCCGCCACTCGGTTGGCGGTGTTACAAATCGGCCATGATTTCAGGCCGCATTACACAGCGCGGTTATTGCGCGTTTAACGATCAATTGGCCCATTCGGGCCTTGGTTTGGCGCGCCTCTTGCGCAAACCTATATACAGGACGAGGGCTTGCGCGATCCGCGCTGAAGCTGTGTGTTTTCACGCTTCGCCGGCCCCCAGGCTTGTCCACCGCATTCACCACGGGCGTCGTCTGCCGATTTCGCCTCGATTCTGATTCAACCCTAATCGTTTGGAGTACCGAACCATGTCCACCGCATCCCCCAACCGTCCCGGCGACCTGATCCGTCACGAACTCGAAGCGCTCCGCGCCGAGTGGTACTGGTTTCTCGCCCTGGGCATTCTGATGATCGTCGGCGGTATGGCGGCTATCGCCCATACGGCCGTGGCCACTACGTTTGTTGTCGTCTTCATCGGTTTGCTGATGATCGTCGCGGGCGCTGGGCAGATTGTCAGCGCCTTTTGGGCCGGCAAGTGGGCCGGGTTCTTGCTGACGCTGTTGGCTGGCATTTTTTACCTGGTCATCGGCGGCATGCTGCTCGCTCGCCCGGTTGCCGGTGAGCTGGCGCTAACCCTGGTCGTGGGCGCGTTCTTTCTGGCGAGCGGAATCTTTCGCGTCGTCGCCGCCATGAGCCTGAAGATGAATCACTGGGGATGGATTCTGCTGAACGGCGTGATCACTGCCCTGCTCGGCCTGCTCGTATTGGCGGAGTGGCCCGTCTCCGGCTTCTTTGCCATCGGCCTGTTCGTTGGCATCGACATGCTGTTCAACGGCTGGACGTTCGTGATGCTGGCGATTGGGCTGCGATCGATCCCGAACAACACCAGTGGCCCGACCACGCCCGCTACGTTGGGCTAATGGCGTCCGGTTAATCAGTCGACTTTTTCGCGGCCTCCGCGGCATCGCCTTTGGGCTCTGCCGGCGGAGGCCGTGTTATTTTGCCAACCATGAATTGCTCGATCGCCCCAGCGACGGGTCGGATCGACGCGCTGCGCGCCGGCGGTTGAGCGGCGTTGGAATCGCCAGTCTTCGTGGCTTCCGTCGCGGTAGCTACTTCCGATGCTAGCGCCGCGCGTCCGCAATTGAACGCAAACAGAATCGTGGCCGTTCGCTCCCCTTCGACAAAGCGCAGCGCGTGCGTCCAGTCTGGCTGGCAATCTCCCTGCGCGGCGTCCCAGTCAAAACTGGCGTCGTGGACAAAGCTCTGGCGAATGTGCGAAAAACCGGCCGCGCGCGTCACCTCGCGCTCGTCGATCAGTCGCCACGCCTTGCCTTGCAGATAGACCACTGGGGCGTCCGACGCCTGCGCATCCGCCGGCTGATTCACGCCTTGCTCGCCCACCGGCTCCACCGTGTATTGCACCGCCTTGGGCGCTCGCAGCATCAGCCGCGCTGGTTCTGATCCCCACAGGGCCAGTGGACGCTGCTGAAGCCGCGCGTAGTAAACGCAGCTACCGATCGACGCCGCCACACCTAACAAAACGATCGCCAGGATAGCGATCTTCCCCTGCACCATCGGCCCTGCGCCGGGAACGGGCCCGTAGGCCTGCGTGTCGTAGGGATCCGGTTTCGACTTCGGCATGCTGCGTTCCGTAAAATAGATTCAGTTGAGTTCAGATTGTGTTCAGTCGCTACATCAAGCGGCAACGTCAAGCAACTACGCCTTGCGCTCGCAGTTCGGCAATCTTGGGATCGTCGTACTTGAGCCAGTCTCGCAAGATCTCGTCGGTATGTTCGCCCAGTTCTGGGGGCGCGAACGCCTTGCGCGGCGGTTCACCCTGCCAGTGAATCGGCGAACCGATCACGGAGTATTCTCGCCCTTGGCCGTCCTTAACCGGCAGCACCATCTGGCGCGCGGCGATTTGCGGCGTCGCCAGAACTTCGTCGACGGCTAACACCGGCCCATGCGGCACGTCGATGCTCGCCAGCAATTCTCGCCAGTGCAATGTCGTGCGCTCGCGCAGCAGCGATTTCAGCGGCGGCAGGAGTTCGTCGCGATGCCGCACGCGCTGCTGATTCGTTTGAAACCGGGCGTCTGCATTCCAGTCGTCTCGGCCGGCGGCCGTGCAAAACTTTTTCCACTGGGCGTCGTTCCCCACGGCCAGCATCACGTGGCCGTCGGCCGTGACGAATGATTCGTACGGCACGATCTGCGGGTGGGCGTTCCCCCAGCGCCGCGGTCGCTCTCCGGTAATCAGCGTGCTTTGCGCAATGTTCACCAGGCTGGCCAGCGTGCAATCCGAAAGCGCCAGGTCGAACGCGCGACCCTGGCTCGTCTTCGCCCTGGCTTGTATTCCGGCCAGCACACTAATCACGGCATACAGCCCCGTGATGACGTCGGAGAGCGCTACGCCCACCTTCATGGGCTCGCCGTTCGGTTCCCCAGTGATCGACATCAACCCGGCGCCGGCCTGCGTCATCAAGTCATACCCAGGCTGCGCGGCCAGCGGACCGGTCCGGCCAAAGCCCGAGATCGAGCAACTCACCAGCCGCGGATTGAGCGCCGCCAATCGCTCCGGGCCCAGACCAAACCGGGCAACTGCGTCTGGCAGAAAGTTTTCGATCAGCACGTCCGCCTGGCGGATCAGCTCGGCCAGCGTTTCGGCCGCGGCCGGCTGGGCCAGATCGAGCGCCAGCGATCGCTTCCCTCGATTGGCCGAGAGAAAATACGCGCTCGGGCCGTCGCCGTTGAGAAACGGTGGCCCCCAATGCCGGGTGTCATCCCCCTGCCCTGGCCGCTCGACCTTGACGACGTCGGCGCCCAGATCGGCCAGCGTTTGCGTGCAGACCGGTCCGGCCAAGACCCGCGATAGGTCCAGGACCTTCAATCCCAGCAGCGGATAGTCTGAATCTGTCATTCGCAATGGCCAATGGGCTTAAATGCGGCCGCCGGCAGGCTTGGGGAACGCGCCGCCACTAGCCACCGCCGGGCTGACAAGTATACTACGACGCGACCCTGTAACACCGCCGCGGAGTCCTCCCGAGGGCCCCCGGCGCAATTCTATCCGAATGACCGACGCGCAGTCGGGCGACTGATTATGGCCAACGCCTTTGATCCGTATCGCGAAGCATTAGTAGTCGAAACCTCGACGATCTGGCCCGACGAATATGACGCCTGGGAACGGCGCGAGCGCGAGCAGGCTGAAGCCCGCCTCCACGCCACCCCGCAAGAAGCCGCTGAAATGGACTACCTGCGGCTCCACACCGGCTTCTGTCGCCAGATCACGGTCACGCCGGCGGATATTGCGCGGCTGAAATAGTCGGCGATTGAACTAACTGCCTGTTGAAAAACGCCGTCGTGGCGTTTTTCAACCTCGCCCGGCGCAAAGCAAAGCTTCGCGAGGCTCGCAAAATAACGACTTACGTCGCTATTTTGTCCTCACATCCATGTG
>Ga0105047_10009260_pt1 | contig 16246 bp, 12 predicted proteins | sample MAT04_FD_78384 | JGI IMG/M metagenome (GOLD analysis project Ga0105047, IMG submission 78384) | Freshwater microbial communities from Lake Fryxell liftoff mats and glacier meltwater in Antarctica - MAT-04 (megahit assembly) | ecosystem: Environmental > Aquatic > Freshwater > Ice > Liftoff...
ATATAATGTATTACAATAATGACAGGATTAAGTCAAATTTAAACAAAATGAGCCCGATAAAATATCGAGCTCATTATTATCAAAATTAATTATAAATTTGTCTAAACTTTTGGGTGCAGTCTATTTTGACTTTGGGCTTTTATTTGGAATTAGAAAATACTATTTCAAAAACACATAACCGCCTTTTTCAGCTCCCCAGACTTGCCTGTCATCTTTATCAAAACCTTGATCCCAAGATAGAATCTCATTTTGAGTTACCGTCACTTTTGACGAAGCATAACTGGCGCCACGCAATTCGCTTGGACAGGTTTTGTTGCCAGTTTGTCCAACAAATTTATTTTTTCCTACTCGTTTTAAAACAACTTCGCATCCTTGTTTCAAATCAATATCATTTTCGGACAACGCATCAAAAGATTCGGGAGTCTGCCATTTTCCAATCCAATCTTTTTCGTTTTTTAGCGTATGAATTTCACTGATCAAAGTTTCCCCTTTTTGAGATAATTTGTAAATCCGAACACGATACGGTTTATCTTGCTTTGTGTACATAGCTTGTTCTACATACAAATAATGTCCTTTGTTTTTCCAAATAGGAACCATGCGCAAAGAGATATTAAAATAAGTAGTATCAATACGAGATTGTTTTTCTGAAGTGTACGAACCTTGCATTATACTAATAAGTTCTTTCATTTCCTTACTATCAGATGGAGCAGCATTCTGGCTTGATTTGCAACTGATAATTAGTACGGAAACGGTAAATAGTGCGAGTAATTTTTTCATGAGTAGTTATTCTGAATTAGCAATTCTTTCAATCATTCCGCCAAAGATAAAGAAATGAAACGGAACCAATGAATACCAATACAATCTTCCCCATAAACCTTTTGGACGGAAAGTCGCTATTTGATGTAAGGTATTGTCTTCATCAATTCTAAACTCGAGCCATGCCTCTCCTGGCAGTTTCATTTCAGCATACAGCAATAACCTTCTTTCTTCTTTATTAGCAAGTAATACACGCCAGAAATCTAATGCATCTCCACTGTCCAAATGTGTGGGATGCGTTCTGCCTCTTCGGGTTCCTACTCCGCCAACCAATCGGTCTAAAAAACCGCGCGTTCGCCACAGCCAGTTGCCATAATACCAGCCGCGTGCGCCGCCAATTGACCAAATGTTTTGTAATGCTCTCTCAGGATTTTCAAGTCTTATGCTCTTGTGATCTTTAAGACACCCAAACTTTGGTATCTGTACAAATTCTGAAAAATTATGACCAAATCTTCCACTTATCATGCTATCTTTCCAACTCGAAACGACCAAATTTTGTTCGATTTTTATAAACGCTAATTTTATGGCATCAACATACGTAATAGGATTAATGTTGAGTAGTTTTTGCAACCGGTTGTCATGGCAGATCACCTCCATTTTCATGCTGTCTACTAGATTTACAGCCAATTTATAGGAAGTTGAGGTAACAAAATACAACCAGTAGGAAGATAATTTTGGCGTCATTATCGGTATCGTAATAATCCATAATTTAATGCTTCGTGTTTTAGCATACAAAAGCATCATTTCTTTATATGTGATTACATTGGGCCCACCAATATCAAATGAATCGTTATAACATTCCTCGCGCTGCAAAACACCAATTAAATACTGAATCACATCGCGTATTGCTATAGGTTGGCATTTAGTAAGAACCCATTTGGGAGTAATCATTATGGGTAGTTTTTCGCATAAATCTCTAATGATTTCAAAAGACGAACTTCCTGATCCTACAATTATTCCTGCGCGCAAAACCGTAGTTTTGAACTTACCTAGATACAGAATGTCTTCCACATTTTTTCGGGATTGTAAATGTTTTGAAAGATGACTGTCATTCACAATTCCGCTTAGATAAACTACTTGTTTTACACCGATTTTATCCATGTATCGATTGAAATTTTCTGCAGCATTTGATTCCATTGTGTCAAAATCGGAAACAGATGAACTCATGGAATGAATTAGATAATATGCTGCATCTATATGTGTTGGAAGACCGTCAAAATTGGGATCGTCAAGAAAATCTACTTCCCAGATACTTACTGATTCAAGTGTTGCTTTATCCAATCCAAGACGGTTGCAATCGCGAACACAACAAACAACTTGATGTCCTTGTGATAAAAGCTCGGGTAATAATCTTCGCCCAACATACCCATTAGCGCCAGTTAAAAGTATTCTCATCAGTGCAATTTTTCATAAAGTTAGTTTAAATTACACAGCAATAGTTCTTAAATGCCTCTAATTATACTCAATACTGAGCTAATAATGTATTGAATTCCGATGGCAATTGTAAGAAAACCAACAATTCTTGAGATGGCTACAATTCCTGAAGCTCCAAGATGTTTGGCCAAATAATGAGCACTATGTAAAATGACATAAATCAGAATCGCGACCACTAGTATTGCTGCACAAGACCAAATAATTTCAGAGGCGGTTTCATGGTGTTCCTGATAGTAAGCAATTAATAACGAGATTGAACCAGGTCCAGCAAGCATAGGCATTGCTAAAGGTGTTAAGGCAATTTCATTGCGGTTTTCGATGTCCTGTTGTACTTTTTTATTAATGCCTTTATTTTTATTAAATTTTCCATTTAATAATCCGAATCCAGAACTCGCAATTATGATACCACCGGCAATACGCAGCGCAGAAATAGTAATGCCGAAAAACTGTAAGACATATTGACCAATAAAAAAGGAAATTATCAAAATGATAAATACATTAATTCCCGTCCAAAGTGCTACACGGGAACGTTCTTTTTTGGAGTAATCTTGCGTTAATCCAACAAATATAGGTACTGTTCCAATTGGGTTTAGAACAGAAAAAAGTGCTGCAAATAGAAAAATAAAAATTTCCATGTTTTTTTTTGCAAAGGTAAACCGTACGATTTACTTTAAATATTAAATAGACGTTAAATAAAAGGTCGGGATACTAAAGTTAGCATTATCTTTGGCCATCAGAATTGAAAACCATGAAGAATAAAAAAACAGTAGTGCTTGGCGCAACCACAAAACCTGAAAGATATGCTTTTAAAGCTATAAATTCACTCGTAGACAAAGGACATTCCGTCATTGCTATTGGTCAAAATCAGGGCGAAGTTGCTGGTGTTAAAATTTATACCAAGCAAATTCCACTTGCGAATATAGGTACGGTAACTCTATATTTAAATCCAGTGCGCCAGCGCGATTATTATAATTATATTATTGAAACCAAACCGAAGCGTGTCATCTTCAATCCAGGAACAGAGAATCCAGAGTTTTATCAGTTACTGCAGAGCAACGGGATTAAAGTGGAGGTTGCCTGTACGTTGGTTTTATTGGCTACAAATCAGTATTAATATCTCGTATTTGCTGTTGCTGGTTTACTAATTAATACCAATCCAATAAACGTAATTAAACCATTGATGATGATTAATTCGTTGTCAATCACATAACTCCCTACTAGAACTGCAGAATACTTGCTAATTAGGAAACAGATTGCTGGAGAAAGAATACAAATAAACGGTACAAACTGGTCATGAACCGTTTTCGATTTCATAAACAATCCAAAAGCGTACAGTCCCAAAAGCGGTCCGTAGGTATAGCTTGCAACTTTAAAAATCATCGTTACTACTGATTTATCGTTCAGTGAATTGAAGACGATAATTACCAAAAACATTAGTATCGAAAAGGCAAAATGAACTAAGTGACGCGTTCTGACAACGTTTGGTTTGTTTTGGTTTTTTTCTTTATCCATTGCTAAAAAATCAATGCAAAAAGACGTTGTTAACGCGGTTAAAGCCGAATCAGTCGTAGCAAATGTAGCCGCTGTTAATCCCAATAAAAAAACTACAGATGGAATAATGGTTAAATGATTAAATGCTATTTCTGGGAATAGTAAATCTGTTCGTTTTACGTCGCCAACCATAGGAATTCCGATTCCGTTTTTTTCTGCATATAGATAAAGTAAGGCTCCAACACTCAGGAAAAAAATGTTGATTAATACAAATATTCCAGTAAAAGTGTACATGTTTTTTTGTGCTTCGCCAATGTTTTTGCAACTTAGATTTTTCTGCATTAAATCTTGATCTAGTCCAACCATAGCAATTGTTACAAAGATCCCACCTAAAATCTGTTTCCAAAAATAATTGCCTTTCAAGTAATTTTCAAAAAAGAATACCTTGGAGTAATTGCTGTTTTTTACGGCTTCAAATGCTTGAATAAAGGATAAATCCATGCTGTCACAAATGAAATAAATCGTTAGAAAAACAGAAGAAACCAAGAAGAAAGTTTGCAAAGTATCGGTGATAATTATCGTTTTCAATCCGCCGCGATAGGTGTATGCAAAGATCAATCCAAGAGAAATTAAAACGGTCAGTGCAAACGGAATAGCAAAGGCGTCAAATACATAGCGTTGCAACACAATTACAACTAAATACAATCGAAATAACGAACCAATCGTTCTGCTGATTAAGAAAATAGTTGCTGCAGTTTTGTAACTTACAATTCCGAGTCGCTGCTCGATGTAACTATAAATTGAAGTCAAATTCATTCGGTAGTACAAGGGAAGTAATACGGTTGCGATAATTAAAAATCCGATGGCATTGCCCAAGACAAACTGGAAATATTTGAATTGTAAATCGGGATTTCCAACTTCTCCTGGAACTGAAATAAATGTCACCCCCGAAAGTGCTGTTCCAATCATTCCGAAAGCCACTAAGTACCATTTTGAGTTTTTATTGGCTTTGAAAAACGTGTCGTTATCAGAACCTTTTTTACTCACCAAATTCGAAATCAAAATCAATAACCCAAAATAAATAATGATAATAATCAAAATGGTTGTTGGTGTCATAGGTAGGGTTTTTATAGTGAGCCAAAGTAGTAAAAAATGTCTAGGCTTTCAGTTGGTGATTTGCTTATTTGTAAAGAATGGAATGTTAATAAAAATATATTGTCTAACATTCTATAAATCTAGTAATCTAAGCGTCTATTTTGTTATTTTTGCGCCATGGAATTTTCGTCAAAATTACTTGAAAAAGCTGTAAATGAGATGGCTCAGCTACCAGGAATAGGGAAACGAACGGCTTTACGTTTGGTTTTGCATTTACTAAAACAGCCTTCAGAACAAACTCAATTTTTGTCACAAGCGCTAACAACAATGCGAGATGAAATTAAATTTTGTACTAATTGTCATAATATTTCGGATGTTGAAGTTTGCGAAATTTGTAATAACACACAAAGAAACCATAAAATAATCTGCGTTGTAGAGGATGTTCGCGACGTAATGGCGATTGAGAACACCAATCAATTCAAGGGAATTTATCACGTTCTTGGCGGAAAAATATCTCCAATTGATGGCATTGGGCCTAGCCAATTAAATATTGCTACTTTAGTTGCTAAAGTAAAACTGGGCACTATAGAAGAACTAATATTCGCACTCAGCTCAACAATGGAAGGCGATACGACAAATTTCTTCATATTTAAACAATTGAAAGATTTTGATGTAAAAACATCAACAATTGCACGCGGCATTGCGGTTGGTGACGAATTGGAATATGCAGATGAAGTCACTTTAGGACGAAGTATTCTAAACCGTATTCCTTTTGAAAATACACTTAAAAATATATAATTTAATAAAATCTGACTACATTTTTGTAATTAGAATTGAAAAACTATCTTTGTTTGCTAATTTTTTATTTAAAATAATGAACCAACCCCGAATATGTTTACTGTTACTTTTTAGCTTACTGTTAACATCATGTATACCAAACAAGGATTTAATTTATTTACAAAACAAGAATACTACAGAAAATCAAGTGGTTGAGCAAGTAAATCAAAAACCTTATCGTCTTCAAACCCACGACATCTTAATTATTACTATTAGAGCTATTGACCCAAAATTAGTAGCAATATTCAATACTAATTCGGATCAGAATGTTATTGTTGCTAATGAAAGTACCAGTTATTTTACTGGTTACTCAATCGATGATCATGGGAATATAAAAGTACCTATTCTTGGAGAATTTAATGTTTTAGGATATACCACCGAGGAGGTTAGAATTAAGGTTGAAAAAATGCTGTACGAGCAATATTTTAAAACCGAAGCAGGTATTTTTGTTACTGTTAAATTAGCAGGATTTCGATACACCATCAACGGCGAAGTTGGAATTACGGGAACAAGAGTGCTCTATCAAGACAAAGTCAACATAATGGAAGCTATTGCCAATTCAGGTGATATTGCTATAACAGGAAATAGAAAAGACGTAAAAGTGATCAGGAGATTTCCGCAAGGAAGTGAGACTTTTAGTATTGATTTAACTGATAGCAATGCTACAAGTTCACCTTGTTTTTACCTCCAACCCAATGACTACATTTACGTTAAGCCATTAAAACAAAAGTCCTGGGGAACAGGTAAAACAGGAATAGAATCTTTGTCAACCATTATTACATTACTTTCGTTAGCAACAACAACGTATTTGTTACTTAAAAATTAATAACCATTTTCATGTTAGACGTAAAAGATTTTACTTTTTTTGACAAACAAAATAGCTTTGATTTTAAAGGTTTTTTAATTAAAACGTTAAGCTATTGGAAATGGTTTGCTATCGGACTTATCATAGCGTTCGCTATAGCACATCAAGTTAATGTGAGAAAACAGAAGATTTACGGAATAGAAACCACTATTGCGGTTAAAGAGGAGAACAATCCTTTTTTTACTGCAAATACAAGCTTAGTATTTAATTGGGGTGGAACTTCGGATAAAGTACAAATGGTATCTACCACGCTTAAATCAAGATCTCACAATGAAATGGTAGTAGATAAGCTGCAATTTTATATTGACTATATGAAGCAGACAAAGTATTTTTTAAAGGATGTATATGGCGAAGTTCCTTTTAAAATTACGGTGAATAAGAATCAAAATAATTTGTTGGGCCAATTTATTAAAGTAAAAATGGTTTCCACAAATTCTTATCAGGTAGCTGTTTCATTTCAGGCAAACAATGCGGCTGTTATTCAATATGATACTGCTAAAAAAGACATAGTAAATGTCCCAATAGGTGAATTCAAAAAAACATTTAAGGTAGGAGAAGATGTCAATTTGCCCTTTCTACATTTTAGGCTCGATTTGACTGATGTCAAGGACGGTAAGTTTAACGAGGAAGTTTTAGTTCGATTTAATAACTTTGACTCAACCGTTTCTAGCGCAATGGGAATCAATGTAATAACAGATGAAAAATCTGGTTCTATCTTGAAATTGGCGCGTCAAGGAAATAATAAAGCGCGAATTGTGGACTTTTTAAATACTACAGTTGATGTTTTAATTAAAAGACAACTGGATAGTAAGAATAAATTTGCTGAAAACACCATTAATTTCATTGATGAACAAATGAACATGATGGAAAATCAACTTAAGAATTCAGGCGATGATTTAAAAAACTTTGGCAAAACCAACAACATTATTGATATTGAAGGTGGTGGAGCGAATTATAAACAGCAATTTTTACAATATGATGCTAAGAAAGATGATGTAGAGCGCAAAATTGCCTACCTCAATACACTGAAGAAATATCTAAGAAATAGCACTGATTTTTCAAAATTGCCAGCACCTACTGTCGTCGGAATTGAAGAACCCAATATCAATGCGAATGTGGGAAAATTAATTGAGCTTTCTGTTGAAAGATCCGAATTGGCATATTCCATAAAAGGCCAAGTGGGTTATGAAAGAATAGATAACGAAATTTCATCTATTAAAAAAGTATTACTTGAAAATTCAAATTCCTATAACACTGCGTTGCAGTATGATTTGAGTTTAGCTGTTCAAAAAATCGCAAAAGTTGAAAGTGAAATCAGCTCGCTACCCGAAAATAAGCAAGAATGGTTAAAGCTTTCAAGAAAATACAATCTTAGCGATAATATTTATAATACGTTCTTACAGAAAAGAAGTGAAGCTTCCATTGTAAAGGCAGCCAATTTGCCAGATATTCAGTTCATCGACCCCGCTAAAGATGTCGGAGGAGGATTGCTAGGACCAAAAACAAGCGTTAACTACGTGCTAGCATTCTTTATGGGACTGTTAATTCCATTAATTTTTGTGTTCTTCATTTTCTTTATCAGCAACTCCGTTCAAAACATTGAAGATATTTCGGCTCAAACGCAATTACCGCTAATTGGTATTGTTGGAGTTAAGCATTCAGAGAGTAATCTATCCGTATTTGAAAGACCAAAATCGGCACTTTCAGAATCTTTCAGAGCGATTCGTTCATCATTGCAATTTTTATATAAGAAGCAGAGTGTATCGGGAACAAAAACGCTAATGTTAACTTCATCTGTTAGTGGTGAAGGAAAAACGTTCTGTTCACTTAATATTGCAACTGTATTTGCGTTAAGCGAAAAGAAAACCATCATTTTAGGTCTCGATTTAAGAAAACCAAAAATCTTTGACGATTTTAACATAAAGAATGAACTTGGAGCAGTAAATTATCTTATTGGTGATAATACGCTAGAAGAAGTAACCCAGCATACGCATATTCCTTTCTTGGACGTAATAACATCAGGACCTATTCCGCCAAATCCATCGGAGTTAATACTTGGAGATTCTATGAAGGAAATGATCATGGAATTAAAGAAAAACTACGATTACATAATTTTAGATACGCCTCCAGTTGGATTGGTTTCAGATGCACTAGAATTGTCGCAATATTGTGATGTTACGTTGTATGTGGTTCGTCAAAATTTCACCAAAAAGGAAATGTTAACCTTACTGAACAACAGAACCAACCGTGGCGAGCTTAATAATGTGAGCATCATCTTTAATGGTTATGAAAACAAGGCTAAATATGGTGTTGGATACGGTTACGGTTACGGCTACGGATACAGCTATGGTTACGGTTACGGAAGTGGTTACCATGAAGAGGAAGTTCCGACAGAATTTTTTGCAAAATGGAAATATCGTTTGTTAAAAAAGTTAGGTAGATGATAAACAATAAAGTAGCGGTCTTAATTACAGGTGGTGCAGGATTTATTGGCGCAAATCTTTGTGAGTATTTTTTATCCAAAGACTATTTTGTCGTTTGTATGGATAATTTTGCAACAGGACACAAACATGCTATTAAAGATTTTATTCAGCATAAAAATTTTAAGCTAATTGAAGGTGATATTCGAAACTTGGAAGAATGCAAAAGAGCCGTTGCCGATGCAGATTATGTATTACATCAAGCTGCTTTAGGCTCAGTGCCACGTTCGATAAACGATCCGATTACCAGTAATGATGTAAATGTTTCAGGCTTTTTAAATATGCTTGTGGCTTCAAGAGATGCTAATGTAAAAAGGTTTGTCTATGCAGCAAGTTCGTCTACTTACGGTGATTCTGAAAGCCTGCCAAAAGTAGAAGACAAAATCGGGAAACCGCTTTCTCCTTACGCTATCACCAAATATGTAAACGAATTATATGCCGATATATTCAACAAAACCTACGGCTTGGAAACCATCGGTCTACGCTATTTCAATGTTTTTGGAAGAAAGCAGGATCCTAACGGTGCATACGCAGCAGTTATTCCAAAATTTGTAATGCAACTAATGGATCATGAAAGTCCCGTAATTAATGGCGACGGAAATTTTTCAAGAGATTTTACCTATATAGATAACGTGATTCAAATGAACGAGCTCGCAATGCTTACTCAAAATCCGGAAGCTCTGAATACGGTTTACAATACGGCTTTTGGCGATAGAACAACGCTGAACGATATGGTTTCTTATTTGAAAGAATATCTTTCACAGTTTGATTCGGAAATTTCAAATGTAAAAATAATTTATGGGCCAAATAGGCCAGGAGATATTCCGCATTCATTGGCAAGTATTGATAAAGCGAAACAATTATTAAACTATCATCCTCATTACTCTTTTAAAGCTGGTCTCAAAGAAGCTGTAAAATGGTATTGGGAAAATTTAAAATAGAATATCAGAATGAAAATTAAAAACATTTGTTGTATTGGAGCAGGATATGTTGGTGGACCAACGATGGCAGTTATAGCGCAGAAATGTCCAGACATTACGATTACTGTGGTCGATTTAAATGAAGCGCGAATTGCGGCATGGAATGATAAGGATGTCACCAATATTCCGATATATGAACCTGGGTTGAATGAAATTGTTGCGAATGTTCGTGGAAAAAATTTATACTTTTCTACTGATGTTGATAAGGCGATTGACGAAGCAGAGTTGATTTTTATCTCGGTAAATACACCAACAAAAACGTACGGTACAGGAAAAGGAATGGCAGCCGACTTAAAGCATATTGAGCTTTGTGCCAGACAAATTGCTCGAGTTGCCAAAAACAACAAAATCATCGTTGAAAAATCAACACTGCCAGTCAGAACAGCGGAAGCGCTCAAAAGTATTTTAGATAATACCGGAAATGGTGTTCAGTTTCAGATTCTTTCCAATCCTGAATTTCTTGCAGAAGGAACAGCAGTCCCAGATTTGTTGCATCCGGATAGGGTTTTAATTGGAGGAGAAGCAACGCCAGAAGGTCAGGCCGCTATTCAGTCTTTAGTTGATGTGTATGCCAATTGGGTACCAAAAGACAGAATTTTAAGGACTAATGTGTGGTCGTCTGAATTATCTAAATTGGTTGCTAATGCTTTTTTAGCACAGCGTGTTTCTTCTATCAATGCTATTTCTGAACTGTGCGAAAAAACAGAGGCAAATATAAATGAAGTTGCCAAAGCCATAGGAATGGACAGCAGGATTGGGCCTAAATTTTTGAAAGCTTCTGTCGGATTTGGAGGTTCTTGTTTTCAAAAAGACATCTTGAATTTAGTGTATATTTCAAAAGCATTCGGACTAAACGAAGTCGCCGATTATTGGGAACAAGTAATCATAATGAACGATCACCAAAAAAGACGGTTCTCTAAAAATATTGTACAAACTCTTTATAATACCGTATCAGGAAAGAAAATAACGTTCTTAGGTTGGGCATTCAAAAAAGATACTAATGATACCAGAGAATCAGCTGCGATTTATGTTGCTGATGATTTAATCAATGAGCAAGCAAATATTGCGTTATTCGATCCCAAAGTTTCACAAGATCAAATACTTTCTGATTTGGATTATTTAAATTCGAGATCTGCGACAGAAAACGCGAAACACATAACGTCACATGATGATGCGTATGACGCCTGTAAAAATGCTCATGCGGTTGCCGTATTAACAGAATGGGACGAGTTTAAAGAATACGATTGGCAAAAAATTTATGACAAAATGCTGAAACCAGCCTTTATTTTTGACGGAAGAAATCTTTTGGATGGTGATAAATTAAAATCAATAGGATTTATTTATCAGTCAATTGGCGTATAATTAAAGAAACATAGTAAAAAATTAATTAGTAAAAAAATCTCATGAGTATTAAAATAGCAGTTATTGGATTAGGATATGTTGGATTACCACTAGCACGATTATTTGCAACAAAATACCCTGTTGTTGGTTTTGATATCAATCAAAATAGAATTAACGAACTGACCGCAGGAAAAGATTCTACATTAGAAATCGATGATACAACCTTGAAAAATGTCCTCGTAAAGTCAAGCAGTGACGCCAATGGATTATTTTGTAGCAGTATGATGAGCGATATTCAAGAGTGCAACTATTACATAGTGACCGTTCCAACTCCAGTTGACAAAAACAATCGTCCCGATTTAACACCATTGTATAAATCAAGTGAAACCGTTGGAAAAGTATTAAAGAAAGGAGATATCGTTATTTACGAATCAACGGTATATCCGGGAGTAACAGAAGAAGAATGTATTCCGGTTTTGGAACGCGTAAGTGGACTGAAATTCAATATTGATTTCTTTGCAGGTTATTCACCAGAGCGAATTAATCCAGGAGACAAAGAACATACAGTCGAAAAAATTTTAAAAGTAACATCAGGCTCAAATCCAGAAATCGGACAAAAGGTAGACCAATTATACAAATCTGTAATTACAGCAGGAACTCATTTAGCACCATCTATAAAAGTTGCTGAAGCAGCCAAGGTTATTGAGAATTCACAGCGTGATATTAATATTGCTTTTGTGAACGAATTGGCAAAGATTTTTAATTTGTTAGAAATTGATACCCATGCCGTTTTAGAAGCAGCTGGAACTAAGTGGAATTTTCTTCCATTCAAACCAGGATTAGTTGGCGGACATTGTATCGGTGTTGACCCTTATTACCTGGCACAAAAAGCACAAGAAAAAGGATATCATCCCGAAATTATATTGGCCGGAAGACGTCTCAACGACAGTATGGGTGAATATGTTGCATCACAAGTTGTAAAATTGATGATCAAAAAAGGAATAACTATTAACGGCGCTAAATTATTAATGTTGGGGATAACTTTTAAAGAAAATTGTCCCGATGTTAGAAATACAAAAATTGTTGATGTAGTTCAAGCTTTGGCTGATTATGGAATCATAGTCACTATTTTCGATCCCTGGGCGCGTCCTTCAGAAGTGGCGCATGAATATAAACTGGTTACTACTACCGAATTGCCTTCAGCTACTTTTGATGCTATAGTTCTGGGAGTTGCACACACCGAATTTACCACTATTGACTTGTCTAAATTGAAGAAGGAAAATGGTGTTCTGTTTGATGTAAAAGGGGTTTTAAACGAAAAAGCAGACGGAAGATTATAAGTATGAAAAAAATTTTAATTACAGGTGGTGCAGGATTTATTGGCTCTCATGTGGTGAGACGGTTTGTGACAAAATATCCTGAATATCAAATTATTAATTTGGACGCCTTGACCTATGCTGGTAATCTTGAAAATATTGCAGATATTGATCAATTGCCAAATTATACTTTCATAAAAGGGGATATCGTTGATGCTGATTTTATTACTGATTTGTTTTTACAACATCAATTTGATGCAGTGCTGCATTTAGCGGCAGAATCACACGTAGATCGATCAATTACCGATCCATTATCGTTTGTCAAAACAAATGTTATTGGAACGATGAACTTATTAAATGCCGCCAAAACTATCTGGAAAGATAATTATGAAGGTAAGCGTTTTTACCATATTTCTACAGATGAAGTTTATGGTAGTTTAGGAGCTGAAGGTTTGTTTACCGAGACAACTCCATATGATCCAAACTCTCCGTATTCAGCTTCAAAAGCAAGTTCGGATCATTTTGTTAGAGCCTATGGGGAAACATACGGGTTGCCTTATGTCATTACAAACTGTTCTAATAATTATGGTCCAAATCATTTCCCAGAAAAACTGGTTCCGTTATTCATTCACAATATTATAAATAATAAAGCATTGCCCGTTTATGGCGATGGAAAATATACTCGGGATTGGTTATACGTACTAGACCACGCCATAGCCATTGATTTAGTTTTCCATCAAGGTAAAAATTACGAAACCTACAATATTGGTGGTTTTAATGAATGGCAGAATATCGATTTGGTAAAACTGCTTTGCCGTCAAATGGATACAAAATTAGGAAGAACATCTGGAGAATCGGAAAAGTTAATTACTTATGTAAAAGACAGACCAGGACACGATTTACGGTATGCTATTGATGCTTCAAAAATCAACAAAGAACTAGGCTGGAAACCTTCTGTAACGTTTGAACAAGGATTAGAAAAAACTATTGACTGGTATTTGTCTAACGAAGAATGGCTAACAAGTGTAACTTCAGGTGACTACCAAACTTACTACAAAAAACAGTACCAATAGATGAAATAATTTAAAATGTAGAATATCCGCGAAAGCGGATATTTTTTTGTTTCAAATAATCTACGTGAATGTAAAATTGATAATTTATTGATGTTTTTATCTTGGATTCTTCATTTTCTTAACTGAAACATAACAATTTATCAACACGAAAACGTTTTCGCTTGCTCTTGGTGATTGCCGAGTGTAATTTGAAACATTTTATGTTTTAGTTTTACAGACCCAAACTACATAAACACTATAATTAACCTTTTCAGCTAGTAGGTTTTTAATAACTTAAAAATTACATCATGAAAAGAATTTTACTTTTTATTTTTTTGTGCTCTATTTCAGCTTATTCGCAACAAACCATTTTTTGGAGAGACGTAGCTGCAAATGGAAATTGGCAAAACGGCAGTTGTTCGGATAATGCGACAGCTAATTCACAATGGTTTTACGGTGGTTTTGGAGGCAACTCATCAAGAGATAGGCCAGATTGTTTTGATGGTTCTACAACACGCCACAATGTTAATATTGGGAATAATACATTTCCTGCGATGAGTATCAATGATACTTTTTGGGGATTAAGATCGTTAACCCTTCAAAGTGGTGCTTCTACGTCTAGAACTTTAACTAGCAGTCCAGATAACAATACAAGAGGTATTGGTTTTACACTGGGTTTATTTAATGACGCTGCAACTACTCATAATTTTAATACTTTTATTGCGATTGATGCAAGTATTGTTTATTTAAAAACTAGTAGTTCAAGTGGGATTACCAATTTTGGTCGTGAAATTTTTAGTAATGGAAACACAGTCGCATTTCAAGGATCTGGTAGAAATAATGTAAATACTATTATCTCTGGTTCTGGTAAAGTTGTTAAAGAAGAATCTGGTATTCTTACTTACAGTGGTTCGAATACTTATAGCGGGAATACTGAAATTGATAACGGAGAGCTTTGGATTCAAAGTGGTGGAGGCATAGCTGCTTTGAGTAATATATTTGTAGGTAATGGTGGGCAGCTGGGAAATACAACAAAATTTTTCCTTGCAAATTCATCAGGAGGGACTACTTTTTCTAGAAATATAAACATCAATCCTGGAAATGTTGGAACTAGAGTTATAGGTGGTTTAAACACTTCAGGAACAAATACTTTTTCAGGAAGTATTATAAGAAATTCTAATCAACCGTTAACTGTTGAAGTGGTAAGTTCAGGAGGTACAGTAACAATTTCTGGTGTCATCAATGGTAGCGGAACAGTGACCAAAATAGGTAGTGGAACATTAAATCTAACCAATACAAATACGTATACTGGTGCTACAAATGTAAGTGCTGGAACTTTAATAGTTACTAAGGCCGGATATACTGCTACCATAACTACAGCGGGAGTTAATGTTGCTTTTAGCTCGGTTCCAATTAGAGGAAATTATAGCGTTTTACCAGGTGCGCTTTCAAGTGCTACTACTTTATCTACGTCAGGTTTAGGTGCCGGTCAAATAGCTAGTTTTAATGCCTCTACCGGGATTTTAACTGTTAATGATACACCATCAGTTGCATTGGTAAGTAGTGATGCGGATAATATTTTTTGTGCAGGTACAAATGTAACATTCACAGCAACCGCAAGTAATGTTGGTGGTGGAACAGTAGCTTATGACTATAAGGTGAATGGAATTTCAGTACAAAGTGGATCTTCAAATACTTTTTTGACTTCTACTTTAACAAATACACAAACAGTATCTGTGGTCATAACCATAACTGGAGGTACTTTTTTAACCTCTAGTACCGCTACAAGTAATGGTATAATAAATACTGTTAATTCAGTACCAACAGTTACAGCATCAAATGTAACTGGTTGTGCAGGTTCACCGATTACTTTAATTGGTTCGCCAGCAGGAGGAACGTTTAGTGTTGCTAATCCATATACTGGACCAAGTACCACGTATACTTATTCATTTACAAATGCCAATGGATGTTCGGCTACCAGTGCTTCGGCTACGATTACAACTAATCCATTACCAACAGTTACAGCATCAAACGTAACTGGTTGTGCAGGATCACCGATTGCTTTAATTGGTTCGCCAGCAGGAGGAACGTTCAGTGTTGCTAATCCATACACGGGACCAAGCACTACGTATACATATTCTTTTACAGACGGCAATGGATGTACTGCAACCAGTGCATCGGCTACGATTACAACTAATCCATTACCAGCAGTTACAGCATCAAACGTAAGTGGTTGTGCAGGATCACCGATTGCTTTAATTGGTTCACCAGCAGGAGGAACGTTCAGTGTTGCTAATCCATATACTGGACCAAGCACTACGTATACATATTCTTTTACAGATGGCAATGGATGTGCTGCAACAAGTGCATCGGCAGCAATCACAACTAATCCACTGCCAGCTACACCAACAATCAGTGCTGGAGGTTCAACAACATTTTGTTTAGGCGGAAGCGTTGTCTTGACTTCAAGTGCAGGAGATAGTTATTTATGGTCAACTGGAGCGACTACGCAAAGTATCACAGTTTCAACTTCGGGAAG
>Ga0105047_10009261_pt1 | contig 16241 bp, 15 predicted proteins | sample MAT04_FD_78384 | JGI IMG/M metagenome (GOLD analysis project Ga0105047, IMG submission 78384) | Freshwater microbial communities from Lake Fryxell liftoff mats and glacier meltwater in Antarctica - MAT-04 (megahit assembly) | ecosystem: Environmental > Aquatic > Freshwater > Ice > Liftoff...
AGTTAACCTTGGTTATAAGTTCTTTGGAGTTGTACTCTGGTCAGCTGCTATATCCTCAGTGGTTGGGTCAGCTTATACTTCTGTATCATTCCTTCAAACACTTGCACCGGTTTTTGAGAAACACACGTCAAAATTTATAATAGGTTTTATTGCTATATCAACGATAGTATTCATTACCATCGGCAAGCCTATAAAGTTACTTATACTAGCAGGTTCATTAAATGGTTTGATTCTTCCAATTGCACTTGGGATAATACTTATTGCTTCTAATGATAAAAAAATTGTAGGAGATTATAAGCATTCAAAGTTACTTTTGTATACAGGTTATATTGTTGTAGTAGTATCAATTATTGCAGGTTTTCAATCCATGAATGGAATAGTTGCATTATTTAAATAGGAGGTGAAGATTCAATATGTATGAAAAAACCAAGTATCTAACCGCAGGAGATAGAGCATTAGTAATCGAATTTGGAGATACTATTGAAGAGCAAATCAACGCAAAAATCAGAAGTCTTACACTTGCAATTGAGAAAGAAGGTATTATAGGAATAATTGAAACAATTCCAACATACAGGTCGCTGATGGTAATTTATGAGCCTCTGCTAATAGAGTTAGATGAACTTATAGATAAAGCAAAAGCTATTGAGACAAAAATGGGTGAAATGAAACTGCCTGATGCTAAAGTTATAGAAATACCTACTCTTTATGGTGGTGAGTATGGCCCTGATATTGAGTTTGTGGCAGAGCATAATAAAATATCAACAGATGAAGTGATAAAGATTCACTCGTCAACGGAATATTTGATTTATATGATTGGATTCACGCCTGGTTTTCCTTACCTTGGAGGTATGAACGATAAAATAGCTGCTCCTAGATTAGCAGCTCCAAGAACTAAAATACCAGTTGGAAGCGTAGGAATTGCAGGTACTCAAACAGGTATATATCCTATAGAAAGCCCTGGTGGATGGCAACTAATTGGCAGAACTCCGGTTAAATTATATGATCCGTACAGGAAGGATCCTGTACTATTAAATGCAGGTGACTATATAAAATTTGTACAAATAGATGAAAAGGAATACAAGAAAATTGAAGAGTTAGAGAGAGAAGGAAAATATAAAGTAATTATAAGAGGAAAGGAAAGAAGGTGAGTATATGACAACAATGAAAATATTAAAGCCAGGTATGTATACCACCATTCAGGATGTCGGTAGGTATAATTATCAAAAATCCGGTATGTCAGTTGCAGGAGCAATGGACCAATTCTCTCTAAGAGTGGCAAATATTCTTGTAGGGAACAGTGATGGTGAGGCATGTGTAGAAATTACTATTATGGGACCAAAAATAAAATTTAATGGTGATGCTCTGATTGCAGTTGCAGGAGCTAATCTTCAACCAATGATAAATAATGAGGCTATAAATATGTGGTCTGGGGTTAAAGTTTTAGATGGTGATGTACTTTCCTTTGGAACTGCAAAAAGCGGGTGCAGGGGATATATTGCTATAGCGAGTGGCATAGATGTACCAGAGGTTATGGGTAGCAAATCTACCTATGTGAAGGGCAAGGTCGGAGGTTTTGAGGGAAGGATACTAAGGGCTGGCGACGAGATAAAAATTAGAAGTTCAGAAGAAAATAATTTTACGGGTATCGTAAAGCTTCCAACTGAATTTATACCAATGTATAACAAGGATAATACTGTAAGAGTAGTATTAGGCCCCCAGGATGATTATTTTACTGAGAATGGCGTAAATACATTTTTCAGTTCTCACTATGAAGTGACAAATGAAGTTGATAGAATGGGATACCGCTTATCAGGCTCTAAGATTACCCATAAAACTGGAGCTGACATTATATCTGATGGAATAACCATGGGATCGGTTCAGGTTCCAGGACATGGGTCTCCAATAATTATGATGGCGGATAGGCAAACTACGGGTGGATACACAAAAATTGCAACAGTAATAACGCCTGATATAAACATAGTGGGGCAGTTAAAGCCTGGTGACAGTATCAGTTTTAAATCAATAAACATTGAGGAAGCTCATAAAATATACAGGAAATATATGAATGACTTCGATGTGATAAGAGAATCTGTGGCAAAATTGCAATCAACCCCAATAAGTGCCAAAAAGTTTAAAGTTAGAGTAAATGACAAGGAATATGAAGTGAGTGTACAGGAAATTAAGTAATAGGAAATGAGTATAAGGGGTTATTAGAAAAAGTGAAATTAGGGAGATGGTAATTGTGGTTTTTAATAATGGGAAGCAAGCGAGGAAAGAAATAAGATTGGAAAAATTAACAGGTCCTACACCAGGTATGGCTTATGGGTATACTCAGGCTAATTTGGTAATACTTCCAGCTAAATATGCTATGGATTTTCTTATATTCTGTCAACGAAATCCAAAACCATGTCCTATCTTAGATATCTGTGAACCTGGGAAATTTACACCTAATCTAATTGCTCCTACAGCAGATATCCGTACAGATATACCGAAATATCGTGTTTATAGAGATGGGATATTGGTGGAAGAAGTGAATAATATCTTAAATTTGTGGTCGGAGGATTTAGTCACTTTCCTTCTTGGTTGTAGTTTTACATTTGAAAAGGCTTTGTCAGATGGAGGAATAGGTATACGTCACATTGAAGAGAATCGTAATGTTCCCATGTATATAACAAATATAGAATGCAAACCCGCAGGGATTTTTAATGGACCGACTGTTGTCAGTATGAGACCAATACCAAAAAAGTTGGTTGAAAAAGCGGTAGCCATTACGGCAAGGTTTCCTAGGGTGCATGGAGCACCTATTCATATAGGAGATCCTGAGAAAATAGGTATAAAAGATATATCGAAACCAGACTTTGGAGATTCTGTAACTATTAAGGAGGGCGAAGTGCCTGTATTCTGGGCGTGTGGAGTTACACCTCAAGCAGTAATAATGCATGTGAAACCAGAGCTTGTAATAACTCATGCTCCTGGATGTATGTTTATTTCAGATATAAAGGATGATGATTTAGCAACATATTAATAATTAATAAGACCAAAAGAAAATTATAAAAAAATCCTTATTCTTTAAGGAGACATTAAGGGAGTGATAAAATAGTGAAACGGATTAAAATAACTGAAACAGCACTAAGAGATGCACATCAATCTTTAATTGCTACTAGATTAAGAACAGAAGAAATATTGCCAATATTAGAAAAAATGGATGACGTAGGATATTATTCAATGGAAGTGTGGGGAGGAGCAACCTTTGATACATGTCTTCGTTTTCTTAATGAAGACCCTTGGGAAAGACTAAGAGAAATTCGTAAGGTGGTAAAAAATACTAAGCTTCAAATGTTGCTTAGGGGGCAAAATCTTCTAGGATATAAACATTATGCTGATGATGTAGTAGAGGAATTTATTAAGAAATCTATAGAAAATGGCATAGATATAATAAGAGTTTTTGATGCTCTAAATGACACAAGAAATATGGAAACTTCAATTAGAGTTATCAAAGAAGCAGGGGGTCACTGTCAATGTGCTATAAGTTATACAATTAGCAAAGTACACACTTTAGATTATTATGTAGAATTATCAAAAAAATTAGAAGCTTTGGGAGCGGATTCAATTTGCATTAAAGATATGTCTGGTATTTTAACACCATACTCCGCTTATGAACTAGTGAAGAGATTAAAAGAAGTTGTAAAAATACCATTGGGGCTACATTCTCATTGTACTAGTGGAATAGCATCTATGACATATATGAAGGCTGTTGAAGCAGGAGTGGATATTATTGATACAGCAATTTCTCCCTTTTCAGAAGGTACATCACAACCAGCTACAGAGTCAATGGTTCTTGCTTTAAAAGAGAGTCCACATGATGCCAAATTAGATATCGATTTATTAGGCGAAATAGCAGACTACTTTAAACCTATAAAAGAGAAATACAGAGAAAGTGGAATATTAAATCCAAAGGTTATGGATGTAGAGCCTAAAACAATAACATATCAGGTTCCAGGAGGGATGCTTTCAAATCTTTTATCTCAGTTAAAAGCACAAGGGGCTGAATCTAGATATGAAGAAGTTCTTAGGGAAATACCTAGAGTGAGAGAAGATTTAGGATTTCCACCTTTAGTTACTCCTCTTAGTCAAATGGTAGGAACTCAAGCAGTATTTAATGTATTAACTGGAGAAAAATACAAAATGGTTCCAAAAGAAATAAAAGATTATGTTAAAGGTCTTTATGGAAGTTCACCTGCACCAATAAAAGATGAAATAAAGAAAAAGATTATTGGAGACGCGGAAGTTATAACTCAAAGACCGGCAGATTTAATAGAACCTCAATTAGAGAAATATAAAAAGGAAATTGGAGATTTAGCCACTACTCCGGAAGACGTTTTGTCATATGTATTATTTCCACAAGTTGCGAAAAAATTCTTTGAAGATAAATTGAATGGTAATACTGGTGACAACAATGAAAAAATACATTATATTGTAGGCAAAATGGATAATGCTATTGAAAAAGTAGCAACTAATGACATTACATATGACATTGATGAAGAAGATAGAATAGTAGTAGCACTTGTGGCAACCGCTATGGCAAGTAAAGATAAGCCTAATTCAGAGTTCCATATTTCAAAAATTGCTAGAGTGAAATAATAAGTATAATGTGAATAGGAAGGTGCTGATAAATATGAAAAAATATATGATAACTTTAAATGATAAAGTTTATAAAGTAGACTTAGAAGAAATAGAAGAAGCATCTAGTGAAGAAGCCACTACAATTACACAAAGTAGTAAACCAGTTATAACCAATGACTCAGAACAAAGTTCGAGAGAAACAAAAGTTGAAGCTCCAATGCCTGGAACTATTTTAGGCATTGCTGTAAAGGTGGGAGATCAAGTAAAGAAAGATCAAGTTCTTATTATATTAGAAGCAATGAAAATGGAGAATGAAATAGTTTCGCCACTAGATGGTAAAATTGTTACGTTAGGAGTTTCTAAAGGTGATAGTGTGACTGTAGGACAGGTGCTTGTTCAAATAGGATAAATTGAAGAATTTAGGATAGATTTAGATCGCATTAATAAAAGAATATTTAAGAAAAGACATATTTCACTAGAAATATGTCTTTTTATTTGTAATTGGACTTTACAAATCGCCAATTAGTATTTAGTAAAATATTGTACGATACTAGTTTTATTTGGATAATATGACATAATAATGAAAAAAATAGGAAACCTAAGAATAAGCTAGATAATGAGGCTCAAATTCTCTATAACACTAAAACAACACTAAATGCAAATAATATAATCATTGAAATGGAGTAGTTCAGGTGGTATTATAAACATGATAGTGGATTAGTCCATTAATCCAATATACTTTGGGAGTGATTTATATCAACATTGAAATAGATAAAAAAAATGGAGTACCACTTTATATTCAAGTTAAAAAACATATTATGGATGAAATAAAGAAGGGATCGCTAAAGGTTGGAACAAAAATGCCTACAGAAAGAGAGTTCTCGCAGAGAATAAAAGTAAGTAGAAATACCATAAGTACTGCATATAATGACTTGGAACAAGATGGGGCTTTAAAATCCTTTCAAGGAAGGGGAACATTTGTAGTTGAAGAAGCTGTATCATGGGAAAGTTTACATATTAAAAATAAAATTATGAAATTCGTGGATTTAGGATTAGAGCAAGCTCTAGAAGTTGGAATGAAACCAGAAGAATTTTTAGACATAGTAAATCAAAGAGTAAATGAAAAAAAGAAGATAATGGACAAAATAATAGCAATATACGTAGAGTGCAATATAGAACAAGCTAAATCGTTTAGTAAGCAGCTTAGTAAGAACAGTAATATGAATGTAGTGGCTTTAACTTTAAGTGATCTACAAAAGATGGACAAAGATACTAAAGATAAGATTGAAAGTGCTGAGTTCATAATAACCACATTTAATCACATTAATGAAGTTACTAATCTTACTATTGGAACTAATAAGGAGATTTTAGGAGTTGCTATAACTCCGAATCTAGAACCCATAGTTAAAATTGCTAGATATGGTTTAAATACAAAATTTGGATTTATATGTATCTCTGAAGAATTTATATTTAAAATTAAGAGAGCTTTAGAAAAAGCAGGATTAGCTGAAGCTAGTATAAAATATTCAAATACTACTGATGAAAAAGAACTTGAGGATATAATTAAAGAGTCAGATGTGATGATAGTATCCCCAGGTAGATATAAAGATGTTAAGAGTGCAAATTCAAGCAACAAGGAAATAATAGAATTTCTATATAGTCTAGATGAGGGGTCAGTAAAAGCACTAAAATCCAAAATTATTGAAATAAAGTTTAAAAAATAATATGTCAAAAAATTATTTAGGAGGCTTTTAAGGAATGGAAAAAAAGACTTTGATTTTAGGAGTAATAGGGTCGGATTGTCATGCTGTTGGTAATAAAATTTTGGATTACGCACTAACTGAGGCTGGTTTTAATGTTATAAACATAGGAGTGCTATCTCCACAAGAGGATTTTATTAATGCAGCGGTTGAAACTAATGCAGATGTCATAATAGTATCTTCTCTTTATGGTCATGGAGAAATCGATTGCAGAGGTATGAGAGAAAAATGTGATGAAGCAGGATTGAATGGTATATTGCTATTTGTAGGTGGAAACATAGTTGTCGGAAAACAAAATTGGGATGATGTGTACAAAAGATTTACCGCAATGGGATTTAATAAGGTATATCCACCTGGAACAACCCTAGAAACAACAATACATGATTTAAAGGAAGCATTAGGTTTATTCTAGAAAAGGTAGGATTGTTATAAAATCAATAGGAGTGATATAAGTGGATGCATATTTACTTGTGGATTTTGGAAGCACATACACTAAGTTAACTGTTGTAGATCTTGGTAAAGAAGAAATTATTGCTACGACCAAAGACATAACCACAATTGAGGAGAATATAATGATAGGCTTTGACAAAGCTTATTTAAAAATAGAACAAATATTGAAAGGGAAAAATGTTAATTTTATAAAAAAATTAGCATGCTCCTCAGCTGGAGGAGGTCTCAAAATGATAGCTATTGGTTTGGTGCCAGAGCTAACAGCAGAGGCCGCAAAGAGGGCAGCACTTGGAGCTGGGGCTAGGATATTAAAGGTGTATAGCTATGAACTAACACTCACTGAAATTGAAGAAATTAAAAATTCAGACTTAGATATAATCTTGCTTGCAGGTGGAACTGATGGAGGTAACAAGGAATGCATTATACATAATGCAAAAATGTTAGTTGAAAATAAAGTTGATTTACCAATAGTGGTGGCTGGAAACAAAGTAGCAAGTGATAAGATAAGAAAAATATTCACTAAAGCTAAAATGTATTTTGTAATTACTGAAAATGTAATGCCACAGTTAGGTAAACTTAATGTTGAGCCGGCTAGAGAAGAAATAAGAAAAGTATTTATGGAAAAAATAATAGAAGCTAAGGGACTTAGCAATGCAGAAGATTTAGTAAAGGGCATATTAATGCCAACACCAGCAGCTGTACTAAAGGCTGCAAGGATACTAAGTGAAGGTAGTGATGAGGAAAGTGGTTTAGGTGAATTAATAATTGTTGACATTGGTGGAGCAACTACAGATGTACATTCTATAGCAGAGGGAGATCCTACAAAAGGCGGGGTTACCGTAAGGGGTCTAGAGGAACCGTTTGCAAAAAGAACGGTTGAAGGTGATCTTGGTATGAGATATTCAGCAGTTTCACTTAGAGAAGCAGCTGGTAGTAGAAAAATGAGAAAGTATCTAGGTGATTCGGAAAGAAAAATTGATATTGATGCAAATTGTAAATATAGAGTAGAACATATAAAGATGGTTCCAGCGACGGATGAAGAAATATATTTTGACGAGGCTATGGCGAAAGTAGCCACAGAGTTATCTTTGGAGCGACATGTTGGTACTATAGAATGCACATACACACCAATGGGGGCTATGTACACTCAAATAGGAAAAGACCTTATGGAAGTAAAGTATATGATAGGTACAGGTGGAGTATTGGTACACAGTGGAAATCCACAAGATATTTTAAAAGCAGGGGCCTTTAGCGCAGAGAATCCAATGTATTTAAAGCCTCGTAATGCAACATATTTGCTTGATAAAACTTATATATTATCGGCTATGGGATTATTATCAGAAGATTATCCAGATAAAGCTTGTAGAATTATGAAAAAATATTTAGTTCAAGTATAATTAAGTAGGGGGGCATTTTAGTGGAATTAAGAAATGAAAGATGGACGGAGGAAGAGTTTTTTGAGGTTAGAAAAGAAGTATTAAGCCAATGGCCGACCGGAAGCGAAATTGATTTAGAAGAAGCTATAGAATACAATAAGAAAATTCCTGATCATAAAAATTTTGCAAAAAAATTAATTGAAGCTAAAGAAGCGCGAATAACACTGACACAACCAAGAGCAGGTGTTGCATTAATTGACAAGCATATCGAACTCCTAAACTTTTTAGAAGTGGAAGGTGGAGCAGATTTACTACCAACAACAATAGATAGTTATACAAGACAAAATAGATATGACGAATGTGAAATAGGAATTACGGAAAGTATTAATCAGGGAAGATCACTGTTAAATGGATTTCCAGGCGTTAATCATGGATTAAAAGGCTGTAGACAAGTTTTTGAAGCAGTAAATAATCCATTAGAATCAAGACATGGTACTCCAGATGGAAGATTGCTAGCTGAAATAACCCATGCTTCAGGCTGGACTTCAAATGAAGGGGGAGGTATTTCTTACAATATTCCATATGCTAAAAATGCAACGTTAGGAAAAACAATTTTAGATTGGCAGTATTGTGATAGGCTTGTTGGCTTTTATGAAGAACATGGAGTATTAATAAATAGAGAACCTTTTGGACCATTAACAGGAACGTTAGTTCCACCTAGTACCTCAAATGCAATTGCAATAATTGAATCACTACTAGCAGCAGAGCAAGGAGTTAAGAACCTTACAGTTGGATATGGTCAGTGTGGGAATTTAATACAAGACGTAGCAGCTATAATAGCTTTAGAAGAACAATGCGACGAATACTTAAAAGCTAGTGGATATAAAGATATATATTTAACAACGGTTTTACATCAATGGATGGGAGGATTTCCTTCAGATGAAGCAAAAGCTTTTGGAGTTATATCCACAGGAGCTGCCACGGCCGCACTTGCAGGAGCAACAAAAGTAATAGTTAAAACCCCTCATGAAGCTATAGGAATTCCTACAAAAGAAGCTAATGCTCAGGGCATAAGGGCTACAAAGATGACTTTAAACTTATTAATTGGCCAAAGATTGCCTATGTCCGACGAAGTAAAAACAGAAATAGAAGTAATAAAAGCTGAAACGAAATGTATGGTAGACAAGATATATGAAATAGGAAAAGGTGACCTCGCTATAGGATCAGTTAAAGGTTTTGCTATGGGAATCATTGATGTGCCATTTGCACCAAGTAAATTTAATGCTGGTAAAATGATGCCTGCAAGAGATAATAATGGAGCGATAAGATACCTAAAATTCGGGAATCTTCCATTTACACAGGAATTAATTAATTTCAATATGAAAAAACTTGAAGATAGAGCTAAGTTTGAAAATAGACAAGTAAGCTTTCAAATGACAATAGATGATATATTCGCAGTAGGAAAAGGTGTACTTATAGGAAGACCTGAAAAAAACAAATAATTAGGCTAAAACTGCAACTAAAATTATAGAAGGATAGGTGTGTATTATGAAAATTATTGATGTAATATGTTCAGTAGGAAGGACAGGTTTTTATTTTGACGACCAAAGAGCTATAAAAAGTGGTGCAGAACATGATGGCTTTGCATATATAGGTAAACCAGAAACTGAAGGCTTTAAATCTATTAGACAAGCAGGAGAATCAATATCTGTAATGATTATACTTGAAGACGGACAAGTAGCTTACGGAGATTGTGCAGCAGTACAATATTCTGGAGCGGGTGGACGTGATCCATTATTTCTAGCAAAAGATTTTATACCTATTATAGAAAAAGAAATTGTACCAAAATTAATAGGTAGAGAATTAGTAAGCTTTAAAACATTAGCAGAAGAGTTTGATCACGTGTTAGTTAATGGAAAAAGACTCCATACAGCAATGAGATACGGAATAACTCAAGCGATTCTTGATGCTGTAGCAAAAGCTAAAAAAGTAACTATGGCAGAAATTGTACGTGATGAATATAAAACTGGAGTAGATATTAAGAGAATCCCAATTTTTACACAATCAGGGGATGATAGATACAATAGCTCAGATAAAATGATAATAAAAGGTGTGGACGTAATGCCTCACGCACTTATAAACAACGTAGAAGAGAAGTTAGGACTTAGAGGTGAAAAATTACTTGCTTACGTTCAGTGGTTAAGCGCTAGAGTATTAAAATTAAGAACTAATGAAAAGTATAATCCAATATTTCACATAGATGTATATGGAACAATCGGACTTGCGTTTAACAATAATACGAGTGTTATGGCTGATTATATAGCGACCCTTGAAGAAGCTGCAAAGCCTTTTAAATTAAGAATTGAAGGTCCGATGGATGTTGAGCATAGACAAAAACAAATGGAAGCCCTAAGAGATTTGACTGCAGAACTAGATAATAGAAAGATTAATGTAGAACTCGTTGCAGATGAATGGTGTAATACATTTGACGACGTAGTATTATTTGCAGATAATAAAGCAGGTCATATGCTTCAAATAAAATCTCCTGATTTAGGTGGAGTTAACAATATAATTGAATCAGTACTATACTGTAAAAAACTTAAAGTGGGAGCATATGTTGGAGGAACATGTAATGAAACTAACAGATCAGCAGAAGTTTGCACAAACATAGCTATGGCTTGTGGAGCAGACCAATGTTTAGCAAAACCAGGTATGGGTGTAGATGAAGGATACATGATAGTTAATAACGAAATGAATAGAGTTGTAGCTTTAGTTAACAGAAAAAAATAAAGTCAATGATATTTTAGTGCGAGGTGATACCATGCAAATCAATAAACCCGCAAAAGCGGGAACAATGGAATCTAACGATATATATATAATGATTATGCCTAGCCCTAAGGGTGGTATTGAAATAAATCTACAAAGTATTGTTATGAAACAGTTTGGCGAAGAAATGGAAAAAGTAATACTTGATACTCTAAAGGAATTATCAGTAGAAAGTATTATAGTAAATGCACAAGATAAAGGTGCATTAAATTATACAATAAAAGCGAGAATAGAAACTGCTGTGAAAAGAGCGCAGTAAGAGGTGATTTATATAAAAAAGTTTAGAAGAACTATGCTTTTTATGCCAGGGAATAATCCGGGAATGCTTCAGAATGCAGGAATATTAGGCGCAGACTCAATTATATTAGATTTAGAGGATGCTGTAAGCCTAACAGAAAAAGACAGTGCTAGGATTTTAGTAAGAGAAGCATTAAAAAATGTAGAGTATGGTAATGTAGAAGTAGTAGTGAGGGTAAACCCCTTTAATTCAGAATTTGCAAAAGTGGATATTGATGAAATAGCAAGAGTTAAACCAAATGCACTAATGATACCAAAAGCTACAGAAGAAGAACTTATAGCTATAGATAAAATGCTTATAAATATTGAAAGTGAAGAAGGATTCGACGCGGGAAGTATAAAATTAATCCCTATAGTAGAAACAGCTTATGGCCTTGAAAATGTTTATAGCATAATAAAATCCTGTGATAGAATAGTGGCTGTTTTACTTGGAGGAGAAGATCTAACTTCAGATTTGGGAATTGTAAGGACTAAGGAAGGCGGAGAAATCTTGTATGCAAGAAATAAAGTGGCAGTTGCATGCAGGGCAATGAAGGTCGACTCTATAGATACTCCATTTACAGATACTAATGATTTTGAAGGCTTAGAGATAGACACTAGGAAAGCTAAAAGCTTAGGGTTTACAGGAAAAGCTGCAATAAGTCCAAAACACATTGACACTATTCAATATGTTTTTGCTCCAAGTGAAGCCGAAATAAAACACGCCAGAAGAGTCCTAGAAGCTATGGAAGAAGCGGAAAGTGAAGGAAAAGGGGTATTCTCTCTAGATGGAAAAATGGTAGATGCCCCAATTATAAATAGAGCTAAAAACACAGTAGAACTAGCGAGGCTTTTAGGTCTCATTTAAAAGCTTTTCAAGAGCTACTTTAGTAGATTAGTTAATTGAGGTGATAATAATGATGAATATATTAGGTAGAGAAATACCCGAATATATAGAAGGCTATGGAAAAGTAATTCCTTTTGAAGGTACATTCAAACGCGCCGGTATTAAGGTGAAAAAAGAAGTGAAATTAAATTCCGTAACTCCAAATGACAAAAAGGTTTTATGTGGTATAGAAGAAGTTTTAGAAAAGGTTGAACTTGCGGATGGTATGACAATTTCATTTCATCATCATTTAAGGAATGGCGATTATGTACTTAATTTAGTGGTGGCTGCAATTGCAAATAGAGGGATAAAAAATATTACCTTAGCAGCAAGCTCTCTGTTCCCAAATAATGTGCCTTTAATTGAGCACATAAAAAATGGCGTAATTACTAAAATAGTGACTAATTATATGTCTGGACCAATAGCTCAAGAAGTTTCTAGAGGAATATTAAAAACACCGGTGATAATGCATACCCATGGTGGACGTGCTAGAGCAATAGAAAGTGGAGATTTACATATAGATGTAGCTTTCATTGCAGCCCCTACATCAGACAATTATGGAAATATTAATGGATTGTATGGAAGATCAGCATGTGGCGCTCTAGGTTATGCAGTAGCAGATGCGCAGTGTGCAGATAAGGTAGTAGCAGTAACGGATAATTTAGTTGCATACCCAACATGCCCAATAGAAATTAGCCAGATATATGTAGATTATGTTGTACAGGTAGATTCTATTGGTGACCCGGCTGGAATAGTATCAGGAACTACAAAAATTACTAACGACCCAGTGGGACTTAAAATAGCTAAAATGACAAGTGATGTTATGGTCGCCACCGGGCTTGTTAAAAACGAAATGTCATTCCAAACAGGCGCAGGTGGAATTTCACTAGCTGTAGCTGCGGAGCTAAAAAAATACATGAAGCAGCATGGAATAGTAGGAAGCTTTGCATCAGGGGGAATAACTGGATATATTGTAGATATGTTTAAAGAAGGATTATTTAGAACCTTATTTGATGTACAGTGTTTTGACTTACAGGCAATTCAGTCTTATGTAAGTACTCATAAGCATCAGAGAATGTCTGCGTCCATGTATGGAAACCCAGATAACAAAGGAGCAGTTGTAAACAACCTAGACATAGTTATCTTAGGTGCTACAGAAATAGACATGAATTTTAATGTTAATGTAACAACTGGTTCAGATGGTGCTATTATGGGTGGTTCTGGAGGCCATAGTGATACAGCAGCGGGAGCTAAGCTTACAATAATTGTTACACAGCTAATGAAGGCAAGACTTCCAATTATAGTTGACCGTGTAACTAACGTAACAACTCCAGGAGAAAGCATTGATGTTATTGTAACAGAAAGAGGAATAGCAGTTAATCCTAGAAGGACAGATATAATTGAAAAATTAAAGAAAACTAACCTTCCTATAATGGCAATTGAAGAGCTGAAAGAAGTAGCTGAAAAAATGACAGGCAAACCAAAGGCTATTGAACTAACAGATGAAATAGTTGCAGTTATAGAATATAGAGATGGTTCGGTAATTGATGTGGTTAGAAAACCTCTATAATGCATAAGATAAAGTTGAAATTATAATTTTCAGCTTTATCTTATTTCATTTTTTTTAGTAAAACTATATATATCCCTTTTGTAGTGCAATAAACATATGATAGAATTAAATATACTCTTATTATTAATACTTTTTATAAGGAGGAATTTGAATGTATGAATTTGTCATCCAGAAAATCAATCTATTGGATGTAGTGGAAGTAAAAGAAGTAAGTGATTTTTTACAAACCTTTCAGCTATTACTAGATGATAACGTGGATTATACTATAGTTGTTAGGCAAAATGAAGAGATAAAAGCCACTTGCTCTAAGGCAAAAAATGTGTTTAAATGCTTTGCAGTGTCGGAGGATTTAAGAGGAACAGGTGTGTCAGCTACACTTATGGGAGCAGCAGTAGACAGATTATTTGAGGAAGGCATTTATCATAGTTTTATATTTACTAAGGTAGCAAATATAGATATATTCACATCACTTGGGTACAAACTTATCCACAAGATAGAAAATGTAGCTCTACTTGAAAGTGGAATATATGATATAAGAAAATATTTAAAAAAATTGAAAAAGGAACACAATATTGATACAATCACTAATAAGTCAGCAATAGTTATGAATTGTAATCCCTTTACTTTAGGGCACCTGTATTTAATAGAAGAGGCTGCATCTCAAAGTAAAGTGGTGCTGGTATTTATAGTTGAGGAAGATAAATCGTCATTCCCATTTATTAATAGATATAATATGGTTAAAGAAGGTGTTTCGCATTTACCTAATGTACGGGTGATTAAAGGCGGAGAATATATCATTTCTCAGGCTACCTTCCCAACATATTTTTTAAGAAAGAAAGATGATATACTAAAGGCCTATACAACACTAGATGCATCAATTTTTGGAAGATATTTTTGTGAAGCTCTAAACATAACTAAAAGATTTATAGGAGAAGAACCATATTGCAAAGTTACAAACGCTTATAATAATGCTTTAAAGGAAATTCTGCCTACCTATGGAGTAGAAGTTGTAGAAATAAAAAGAAAAGATTTTATGGGGGATATTATTAGCGCCTCAAAGGTTAGAAAATTAATTGCGGAAGGTAAAATATCAGATATTCAGAATATAGTTCCCAGTTCCACCTGGAAATTTCTGAATACTGCGGTAGGAAAGGAGGTAATGGGGAGAATCAAGGCTAGTGATTCGCCACATTAATATTATATGTATACAGCAGAAGATATAATGATTGGAAGAGAAAGAAGAATTGAGTATCAAGAGAGGTTATTAGAAAAATATAAAATGCCCTTACTTGTTATAAGGGTAAACTATCCGGGTTTAAACAAGGATAACCATTTTTCTAAGGAGATATCTGTGATTATGGAACAATTAATTAGTGAAAAATTTTCTTGTTCAATTGAATATAAAAGAATGATCACAACTGCAGAAGGTCCACTTGTAATTATGGCTATAAACAAAAAAGCAAGAGACATAAAATTAGTGACCCTTGATATAGAGGAGAAACACCTTTTAGGAAGATGTGTAGATATAGATGTATATGATGAAAAGGGTATGGGTGTTAGTCGAGAAGATTTTGGATTAGGTATGAGAAAATGCTATATTTGTGATGATATAGCTCATAATTGTGTAAGAAGTAAAAAGCATAGTAAAAAAGAAGTTGAGGGATTTATTAAAAATAAACTTGCAGAATACATGGAGAAGTTTTATGGAAAATAAATATTTAATATCCAAGGAATCTCTTGTTATAGCATCCTATGCAATTGAAGCAATGCTATGTGAGGTAGCTGCATATCCATCACCTGGCCTAGTGTCTTCTATATCAAAAGGTGCTCATGTGGATATGGACCACTATACTTTTATTAAAAGCACCTCCATTCTAAGTAAGTACATGGTGTTATTTGCGGAACAAGGGAATTCAAACAAAGCGCCCAAAGAAATATTTAAGCTTACTCGAAATATAGGAATAGAAGCCGAGAATGAAATGTTTAAGGGTACCAAGGGAGTTAACACACATAAAGGTATGATTTTTCTTTTAGGTATTAGTTGTGCAGCCGTCACAAAGGCTATTTATGAAAAGAAAAATTTTGATGAAATCCAAGATATAATAAAGCAAATGACTACGGGACTTGTTCAAGAGGAACTATGTTATATGAAGAAAGATAAAGTCAGGAGCTATGGAGAAAAATTATTTTTGAAATATAATGTAGAAGGAATACGTGGGCAAGTAGAGAGAGGAATTCCGCTAGTATTTGATTATTCGTTACCAATATATAAAGAAAATAGATTTTTGAAAACAAATGATAGATTAATTCACACTCTCATTTCCATTATGCAACATTGTGAGGACTCTAATATTCTTCACAGGCATTCAATGGATACACTAAAAGAAGTACAGCAAAAGGCAAGGCGAATAATCTCTTTAGGTGGAATGACTACAGAAATTGGGAAAGTATCAATAGAAGATTTAGATCGTGAG
>Ga0105047_10009262_pt1 | contig 16239 bp, 10 predicted proteins | sample MAT04_FD_78384 | JGI IMG/M metagenome (GOLD analysis project Ga0105047, IMG submission 78384) | Freshwater microbial communities from Lake Fryxell liftoff mats and glacier meltwater in Antarctica - MAT-04 (megahit assembly) | ecosystem: Environmental > Aquatic > Freshwater > Ice > Liftoff...
GCAGCTGGTAACGCAGCTGGTAACGCAGCTGGTAGCGCAGCTGGTAACACGGTCGGCGCCATGCCTGCTTCGACCTGCAGCAGCAGCGCGTTGCGCTGGATGCGCGGCGCCAGTGCACGCAGTTCTTCGGTCAGCGTGGCGCTGAACAGCAGCGTCTGGCGCTGGCGCGGCAGCAGCGCCAGCACACGCCGCGTCTCGTCGGCAAAACCCGCGTCGAGCAGGCGGTCGGCCTCGTCGAGCACCAGCAGTTCCAGGTCGGCCAGGCGCACGGCGTTCTGCCGCGTCAGGTCGAGCAGGCGGCCGGGCGTGGCGATGACGAGATGGGCACCGCCGCGCAGCGCCATCATCTGTGGGTTGATCGACAGCCCGCCCACCGCCACCACGGTCTTGAGTTGCGGCGCCAGCGCGTGGGCGGCGGCGGCGGTCTGCGCCGCGAGCTCGCGCGTCGGCGCCAGCACCAGCGCGCGCAAGCGGCGCGGCTGCTCGTCCAGCACACCCGGCGCCGCCAGCAGGCGCTGCAACAGCGGCAGCAGGAAGGCCGCCGTCTTGCCGGCGCCGGTGGGCGCCTGGGCGAGCAGGTCGCGACCCTGCAGCACCGCGGGCAGCGCCAGCGCCTGGATGGGGCTGGGCACGGCCCAGCCCGCGGCCGCTGCGGCGCGCGCCAGCGCCGGCTGCAGGCCGAGTTCGGCGAAGGAGGCGGGCGCGGCAGGCGCGCCGGTCGGGTCGGCGGGAACGGGAATCTCTGACATGCGGCCCAGCATAGCGGCCCGGGGCCCTTGAAACCACGCCGCGCGTCCCGACCTGCGGACCATGAGCATCGAAACCCGCATTCCCCTGCCGGCCCGGTTGCACACGCTGGCCGCGCTGGCCGGCCTGCTGGAACGTCTGGAAGCCGCGCCCAGTTCGGCCAGCGCCGAGCAGTACCGCGGCGTGGCGCGCCAGGTGATGGCCCTGCTGGCGCAGGCCGAGCCCGACGAACACCTGCAGCGCCTGCTGAACGCCGCGCCGCACACCGCCGAGCTCTACGAGAACCTGCGCTACGACCAGGCCGGCCTGTGCCGCAGCCCGCTGGAAGTGGCGCTGAACGCCGAGCTGGCGGCCACGGCAGCCATCCGCCAGGCGCAGCGCGCGCGCTGACGGCGGGGCCTCGGCCCGTGGCCGCGCCACGCCGCGAGGGACAGGTCCGAAAACGGCGAGTCGTGGCGTGGTGGCTGCCTATCATGGCGGCATGGACCTCGACCCGGACGCCGCCTACCTCGCGCTGAAGGCGCGTGATGCGCGCTTCGATGGCCGGCTCTTCGTCGGCGTCACCTCCACCGGCGTCTACTGCCGGCCGGTGTGCCGCGTGCGCACGCCGCGGCGCGAGAACTGCCGCTTCTTCGGCAGCCGCGCGCTGGCCGAGGCGGCCGCCTTCCGGCCGTGCATGAAGTGCCGGCCCGAGATCGCGCCGGGCCTGTCGCACACCGACTCCTCGCGCGCGCTGGCCGACAGCGCCGCGCGGCTCATCGAACACGCCGTGCACGGCGGCGCGGGCCTGCCGCTGCCGGTGCTGGCCGCGCGCCTGGGCGTCACCGACCGCCACCTGCGTCGCATCTTTCAGGCCACGCACGGCGTTTCGCCGCATGCCTATCTCAGCACGCAGCGCCTGCTGCTGGCCAAGCAGCTGCTCACCGACACCACGCTGCCGGTGACGCAGGTGGCGTTGGCCAGCGGCTTCGACAGCCTGCGCCGCTTCAACGCCGCGTTTGCGCTGCGCTACCGCTTCAACCCGACGCAGCTGCGCCGCGAGGGCAGCGCGGGCACGCGCGCCGAGACGCCGCTGCGCCTGGCCTACCGCCCGCCCTACGACCTGCCGGCCCTGCTCGGCTTTTTCGAACGGCGGCAGCTGCAGGGCGTCGAGCAGGTCGAGGGCCTGCGGCTGCGGCGCACGGTGGGCTGGCGCCACCAGGGCCAGCCGCTGCACGGCTGGCTGGAGGCTCGCTTCGAGCCGGCGCGCCACGAGGTGCACGTGAGCACCTCGCCGAACCTGGCCCCGGTGCTCGGCGCCGTGCTGCAGCGGGTGCGCCAGGCGCTGGACCTCGACGCCGACCCCGCGCTCGTCGACCCCGTGATGGCGCGCCTGCCGCTGCCGCCACGCCCCGGCGCGCGGCTGCCCGGCGCCTGGGACGGCTTCGAGACCGCGGTGCGCGTGGTGCTGGGCCAGCAGGTCACGGTGAAGGCCGCGCGCACGCTGGTACAGCGCGTGGTGAACCGCTTCGGCACGCCCGTCGACACACCCTTCGCGGCGCTGACCCATGTTTTTCCCGACGCCCAGACGCTGGCCGCGGCCGACCCCGAACACATCGGCACGCTGGGCATCGTGCGCCAGCGCGTCAAGGCGCTGCAGGCGCTGGCCGCCGCCGTGGCGCAGGGCGACATCGTGCTGCACCGCGCCGCGCCGCTGGAGGCGACGCTCGACGCGCTGCGCGCGCTGCCGGGTATCGGCGAGTGGACGGCGCAGGTCATCGCGATGCGCGCGCTGGCCTGGCCCGACGCCTGGCCGGCCGGCGACATCGGCCTCATGAACGCGCTGGGTTCGTGCAACCCCGGCGCGCCGCGCCACCTGGGCCGCGAGGCGCGGCACATCACCACCCTGGCCGAGGCCTGGCGCCCCTGGCGCGCCTATGCCGTGATGCGGCTGTGGCATTTTGTGGAGACCACTGAATGAACAACCCCCGCTTCGAAGCCCAGGCGCGTGTCGACAGCCCGCTGGGCCCGCTGACACTGGCCGCCACCGCCCGCGGCCTGGCGTTGGTCTGGTTCGACGACCAGGCGCATCGCGGCGCCACGGTGGACGCACCGCTGAACCCGGCGCATCCGCACCTGGCGCTGGCCGCGCGTGAACTGGCGGCCTACTGGCAGGCGCCGCGCCAGCGCTTCACGCTGCCGCTGGACCCGCAGGGCACGGCCTTCCAGCAGGCGGTATGGCGTGCACTGTGCAGCATCGCGCCAGGCACATTGAGCAGCTACGGCGCCGTGGCGCGCGCCGTCGGCCGGCCGGCGGCCGCGCGCGCGGTGGGCGCGGCGATCGGCCGCAACCCCATCGGCATCATCGTGCCCTGCCACCGTGTCGTCGGCACCAGCGGTGCGCTCACGGGTTACGCCGGCGGGCTGCAGCGCAAGCAGGCCCTGCTGACGCTGGAAGGTGCACTGCCCGGCCCGTTGTGGGACGCGGCCACCGCGTCGCTGGCCGCGTGAAACGCCGCGCCATCGCCGAGCCGTTGCTGCCGGGCGCGCTGTGCTGCGCTTCCTTCCTCTTCATGCGTTTGGGCGCGGTCGAATTCGCCCGGTGGCGCTGGTCTTCGCGCGCGTCGCGGGTGCCGCGCTGCTGCTGCTGGGCGAACAGCCGATACCGGCCATGCTGCTGGGCTGCCTGGTGATCCTGCTCGGCACCGCCTTGTCCACCGGCGTGTTGAAGCGGCGGCCGCGCACGACGACGGCACCATGGAAAACGGCCGCCCGTGGCGGCCGTCGATGCACGGGCCGCAGCCCTACTTGAACTTCGGTTGCGGCACGGTGCGCAGTTCGCCGGGCAGCGAGCCCAGATACATCGCCATGGCCTTCAGCTCGGCCGGTTTGAACTGCTTCACCTGGGCCGCCATGATGGCGTTGCCGCGGCCGATGTTGGGGTTGCCGGTGGTGGCATAGGCGTGCAGGGCCGAGGCCAGGTAGTCGCCATGCTGGCCGGCCAGCTTGGGATAGGCCGGCGTGATGGGCTTGCTGAAGTTGGCGCCGTGACAGGAAGCGCAGGCACCCTTGCTCAGCAGCGCAGCAACTTCGGCCGAAGGCTGCACGGCCGGAGCCTCGGCCACCGGCTTGATCATCGACGCGCCGTGCTGCGCGTAGTGCGCAGCCAGGTCGGCCATGTCGGCGTCGGTGAGTGACGCGGAGATGGCGCGCATCGTCGGGTGGCGGCGCTCGCCCTTCTTGTAGGCCGCCAGCGCCGCGCTGATGTAGGCGGCGCCCTGGCCCGAGATCATCGGCACCTTGTTGACCACGGGAAAGCTCGACTGGTAGCCCGGAATGCCGTGGCAGCCGATGCACATCGCAGCCTTCTTTTCGCCGGCGGCGGCGTCCTGGGCATGGGCGGCAGGCAAGGCGGACAAGACAGCGCACAGCGCCAGCAGGAAGGAGAAGGCTTTGCTCATCATCTCGGGTTTGGGGTCGGCTTAAGGGGCCCGGCAGCGGCAGACGCTCTGCGTCGGGCGGGGCTGCGCAGCGGCCGCGATTATAGGGCGGCCCGTATACTCCGCCGAGCCCTTTCAGCACTGCATGGCGACACCCGAACGATGAAGTTTCAAGGCTCAGACCAGTACGTCGCCACCCCCGACCTGATGCTCGCCGTGAACGCCGCGGTGACGCTCAAGCGCCCGCTGCTGGTCAAGGGCGAGCCCGGCACCGGCAAGACCATGCTCGCCGAGGAAGTGGCCACCGCGCTGGGCCTGCCGCTGCTGCAGTGGCACATCAAGAGCACCACCAAGGCCCAGCAGGGCCTGTACGAGTACGACGCGGTGAGCCGCCTGCGCGACAGCCAGATCGCCACCGCCGAGAGCTCGGCCAAGGTCAAGGACATCGCCAACTACATCGTCAAGGGCGTGCTGTGGCAGGCCTTCACCGCCGAGCAGCCGGTGGCGCTGCTCATCGACGAGATCGACAAGGCCGACATCGAGTTTCCGAACGACCTGCTGCGCGAGATCGACCGCATGGAGTTCTACGTCTACGAGACGCGTGAACTCGTGAAGGCCAGGCACCGGCCCATCGTCTTCATCACCAGCAACAACGAGAAGGAGCTGCCGGATGCATTCCTGCGCCGGTGCTTCTTCCACTACATCAAGTTCCCCGACGCCGACACCATGCGCGCCATCGTCGACGTGCACTTCCCCGGCCTGAAGAAGGAACTGCTGGCCGCCGCGCTGAAAACCTTCTACGACGTGCGCAACCTGCCCGGCGTGAAGAAAAAACCGTCGACGAGCGAACTGCTCGACTGGCTCAAGCTGCTGGTGGCCGAAGACATCCCGCTCGACGCGCTGCAGAGCCAGGACGACAAGGTGGCCATACCGCCGCTGGTCGGCGCGCTGCTGAAGAACGAGCAGGACGTGACGCTGTTCGAGAAGCTCGTCTTCATGCAGCGTCACAACCGCTGACATGGGGCCCCCAAGCTCGCTGGCGCTCGCTACCCCCCAGGGGGGCCGTCCGCCAGCGGCCCGGCGAAGCCGGTTCCGCGGCGGGAAGCTTGTGCGCGTCGTGCCGCTGGGTGCGCGCTTCGGCCGCAGTCGGTGATGGGCTGGCCCGCACCGGTCACGCTCGCCGGCCCGCACGCGCGGCTGGAACCGCTGTCGGCCCTGCACCACGACGCGCTGTGCGCGGCCGTGCGCGACGGTGAACTCTGGAAGCTCTGGTACACCGCGGTGCCCGCGCCCGAAGCCATGGCGGCCGAGATCGATCGGCGCCTGGCGCTGCAGGCCGCGGGTTCGATGCTGCCCTTCACGGTGTTCGACAGCGCGCGCCGCGTGGTCGGCATGACGACCTGCATGCACATCGACGCGACACACCGCCGCGTCGAGATCGGCAGCACATGGACGGCCGCCAGCGCCCAGCGCACGCCGCTGAATACGCAGTGCAAGCGCCTGCTGCTGGGCCACGCCTTCGAGGCGCTGGACTGCATCGCGGTCGAGTTCCGTACCCACCGCCTGAACATGCAGAGCCGCCGCGCCATCGAGAGGCTGGGCGCGCAGCTCGACGGCATCCTGCGCGCACACCAGCGCGGCGCTGACGGCAGCCTGCGCGACACCGCCGTCTACAGCATCACCGCCGCCGAGTGGCCGGCGGTGCGTTCCCATCTCGACTGGCAACTCGACAAGCTGCGCTGAACGCGGCGCGCAACGGAGACCCCATGACCAAGAAGAAGAACATCACCGTCGAAGACCTGTGGCAGATCGAACGCCTGGGTGCACCCAGCCTGGCGCCCGACGGCGCGCAGGCGGTGGCCTCGCTGACCCGCTTCTCGATGGCGGACAACAGCTCGCACTCGTCGCTGTGGCTGCTGTCGACGCTGGGCGGCGCGCCACGCCGGCTGACGAGCGGCGGCGACAAGGACGGCCAGCCGCGCTGGAGCCCACGCGGCGACCTCATCGCCTTCACCGCCAAGCGTGAACAGCAGGGTGTCAAGGACGCCGAGGCGCAGCTCTACGTCATCGCCCCCGACGGCGGCGAGGCGCGCCGCGCCGCAGAGGTGGCCACCGGCGTCGTTGGCTTTCGCTGGTGCCCCGACGGCAAGCGCCTGATCTTCATCAGCTGGGTCTGGCCCGAGCTGAAAGGCACCAAGGCCCAGACCAGGAAGATGAAGGCGTTCAAGGAGCGCAAGGAGACGGGTTACGTCACCAGCGAGGCGCAGTACCGTCACTGGGACCAGAACCTGCCGATGGGCCGTGTGCCGCACCTGCACCTGCTGGAACTGGGCCGCGACGGCGAACAGCCGGCCGATGGCAAGGTGCGCGACCTGTTCGAGGGCACGGGCTACGAGCTCGGCCGCGCCGACCCCTCGGTCGACCACTTCGACATCTCGCCCGACGGCAAGCGGCTGGTCTTTGCCTTCGACCCCGCGCCCGTCAAGCGCATCGACGGCCGCTACGCGCTGGCCGAGATGGACCTCAAGACCGGCAAGGTGCAGGTGCTGGTGCAGGACGCCGAATTCGACCTCGGCACGCCGCGCTACAGCCCCGACGGCGACCGCATCGCTTTCACCGCCAGCCACCAGGCCATCAAGCACACCATGCCCTCGCAACTGGCGGTGTGGGACCGTGACGAGAACAGCTGGGACCTCGTCAGCCACGAGTGGGACCACGCGGTGCATGCCCCGCTGCTGTGGGAGGCCGACGGCCAGGCGCTGCTCTTCCCGGCCGAGCAGAAGGGCCGCACGCACCTGTGGCGCTTCGACCTGCCCGACCGCCGCGCCGAGGTGGTGGTGCACGGCGGCTGGGTCGGCGGCTACGACAAGGCCGCCGGCACGCTGGTGACGCTGGCCGACAGCTCGCTGCAACCGGCGCGCCTGTATGCCCACCTGCCCGGCGACGCGCCACGCCGCATGGAAGCCTTCAACGACACGCTGCTGGCCGCGATCGACTTCGGCCGCATCGAGGAGGTCTGGATCAAGGGCGGCAAGGCCGACCCGAAAGCCGCCACCGGCGACGACGTGCAGATGTGGGTGGTCTACCCACCAGGCTTCGACGCGAAGAAAAAGTACCCGGTGATGCACAGCATCCACGGCGGGCCGCACACCGGCCCCGGCGACAACTGGCACTACCGCTGGAACCTGCAGGTCTTCGCGGCCCAGGGTTACGTGGTGGCCAGCGTCAATTTCCATGGCTCTTCGGGCTTCGGCTACGCCTTCCTCGACAGCATGACCCACCGCTGGGGTGAACTGGAACTGCAGGACGTCGAGGCCGGCACCGACTGGCTGCTGCAGCACCGCTGGGCCGACCCGAAGCGCGTCTTCGCGGCCGGCGGCAGTTACGGCGGCTTCATGGTGGCCTGGATGAACGCCCATGTCGCCGAGGGCCGCTACCAGGCCTATGTCTGCCACGCCGGCTGCTTCGACTGGGTGAGCATGTTTGCCGACGACGCCTGGAGCTGGCACGCCAAGGAACTGGGCGACTGGTACTGGGACGACATGGCGCGTGTGCACTCGCAGAGCCCGCACGCCCACGCCGCGACGATGAGCACACCCACGCTCGTCATCCACGGCGCGCTGGACTACCGCGTGCCCGACGCCCAGGGCCTGGCCTACTACAACACGCTGAAGGCGCGCGGCATCGACGCCCGGCTGCTGTGGTTCCCGGACGAAAACCACTGGATCCTGAAGCCACGCAACAGCCGGCTGTGGTTCGAGGAACTCTTCGGCTGGCTGCAGCGGCACGGCGGCGCCACGGCCCGCGCAGCGCGCCCGCGCTGAGAGCGCCCCCAGTCCTGTCGCTTCGCGTCAGACGCCCCCGAGGGGGGACCCCGCCCCTCAGGCCGCTACGGCCTCGCGCTGGCGCGACGACATGCGTGCGCAGTCGCGACCCTCGTCCTTGGCCTGGTACATCGCGGCGTCGGCGCGGCGCAGCAGGGCCTGCAGCGGCTCCTGCGGGTCGTGTGCAACAGCCAGGCCGATGCTGACGGTGCAGCGCAGCGACGCCGTGCCGACGCAGATCGGCTGCAGGCGCATGGCGCGCAGCAGCCGATCGGCTGCCTGACGCGCACCGGCCTCGTCGGTGTCGGGCAGCAGCAGGCAGAACTCCTCGCCGCCGACACGCGCCACGTGGTCGACGCCGCGCATCGCGTCCTGCAACACCCGCGCCAGCGCCACCAGGGCGGCATCGCCCCCGGCATGACCAAAGCGGTCATTGATGGCCTTGAAATGGTCGACGTCGGCGGCCAGCACGGCAAAGCGGCTGCCATAGCGCCGCAGGCGGTCCTCCTCGAGTTGCAGCGCGCGCTCCAGGCCGCGCCGGTTCAGCAGACCCGTGAGCGGGTCGAGTTCGGACAGCTGCCGCAGCCCGTTCACCAGGCGCAGCACCACCATGCCACCGAAGCCGACGTTGAGCACAAACACCGCGACCATGAACGCATAACCCAGCAGCAGGTTGAAGGGCAGCGGCTCGGCATAGGACCGGCCGGTCAGCTGCCAGCCCGCCACCAGCGAGGCCGCACGCAGCAGCAGCAGCACACCCAGCAGCAGCATCGGCGCGGCCAGAGCGGCGGCGGCCGCGGCGCCGAACTCCGATTGCAGCGCACGCCGGCCCGGCCAGGCCGCCGCCAGCAGCGTGATACCGATGGCCAGCGGCCCCAGCGGCGAGCCGCCGGGCGCCCCGGGCTGGAAATGTTGCTGCAGCACGATCGCCAGCGCGGCAGCGCCGAGCAGGCCGGCCTGCTGGAGGTCGCGCGGCGGCTGGTGCGAGAAAATCTCCACGCCCCGGCGCAGCAGGCAAAAGCCCGCGATGCCGAGCAGGTTGGCGCCGACGAAGCCGAGCCAGGGGCTCAACGACGCGGCCTGCGAGCTCAGCGCCAGCGCCACGCCGATGGCGCCCATGCCTGCCGACCAGTGTGCCGCGGCGCGGCGCGACAGCTGCATGCCCGCCATGCCCGCCCAGACGGCCGCAAAGAGGCCGAACTGGATCAGCAGGGTGACGATCAGGATCTGGTTGGCAAGCTGGGTACGCACGGTGTTGCTGCAGGCGCTTTCTCCTTCTTCGGCAATCCCGCGCCGCAGTAAAGCGGCCAGGGTGAAAAATGCAACGCCAGCGCCGGGCAAGAACACACACCGGCTGCGGCACGAGCCGCACCCTGGCGCAAGCGCCGCCCGCCGCGGCGAGGCGCCACAATGGCAGGCCGGCCCTCTTGCGGCCGCAAGACGCCATGCTCATCGACTTCTTCTACACGCTGCGCGCCGCCAAGCTCAAGGTCTCCGTCAAGGAGTACCTGACGCTGCTCGAGGCCCTGCAGGCCGGTGTCATCGACGACGACGGCGGGCCCACCGTCGACAAGTTCTACTACCTGGCACGCACTTCGCTGGTCAAGGACGAGGCGCACTTCGACAAGTTCGACCGCGCCTTCGCCGCCTACTTCAAGGGCGTGGAGTTGCTCACCGACTTCACGCAGGACGTGCCGCTGGACTGGTTGCGCAAGACCCTGGAGCTTGAACTCAGCCCCGGGCAGAAGGCCGCGATCGAGAAGATGGGCTGGGACGAGCTGATGGAAACGCTGAAAAAGCGCTTCGAGGAGCAGAAGGAACGCCACCAGGGTGGCAGCAAGATGATCGGCACCGGCGGCACCAGCCCCTTCGGTGCCTACGGTTACAACCCGCAGGGCATACGCATCGGCCAGGACAAGGGCCGCAACAAGAGCGCGGTGAAGGTGTGGGACCAGCGCGCCTTCAAGGACTACGACGACACCAAGGAACTCGGCACGCGCAACATCAAGGTGGCGCTGCGCCGCCTGCGCCGCTTCGCACGCGAGGGCGCGGCCGACGAACTCGACCTCGACGACACGATCCACAGCACAGCCGCCAACGCCGGCATGCTCGACATCAAGATGGTGCCCGAGCGCCACAACAAGGTGAAAGTGCTGCTGCTGATGGACGTCGGCGGCACGATGGACGAACACATTCACCGCGTCGAGGAACTCTTTTCCGCAACAAAGACCGAATTCAAGCACCTGGAGTTCTATTACTTCCATAACTGCGTCTACGACTTCATGTGGAAGAACAACAAGCGCCGCTTCAGCGAGAAGCACGCCACCTGGGACGTGATCCGCAAGTACAACAAGGACTACAAGTTGATCTTCGTCGGCGACGCCACGATGAGCCCCTACGAGATCCTGCAACCCGGCGGCAGCGTCGAATACAACAACGAGGAGCCGGGCGCTGCCTGGCTGCAACGGCTGACGAATGCCTTCCCGAAGTTCGCCTGGATCAACCCCGAGCCGCAAGGCGTGTGGCAGTACCGCCAGAGCATCGCCATCGTGCAGCAGTTGGTGAACCAGCGCATGTTCCCGCTGTCGCTGGCCGGGCTCGAAGGCGCGATGCGTCTGCTCAGCAAATGAGGGCCGGGCGCGGGGTGGCGGCGCTGCTGCTGGCGCTGTCGGCGTTGTCGGCGTTGGGCCTGGCCGGCTGCGCGGGTCTGGGTGCGGCGACCGTGCCCGCGACGGCGCCTGCGCCGGCCGCAGCGCCGGCCGCCGCCGCGGCTGCCGCACCGGTGGGCGCCGCCGTCGCCGAAGCGCTGGGCGGCGTGACCACCGCCGCGCCACCCGCCGCCGCGGCCAGTGCCCCGGCAGGCGCGGCGGGCGTCGACATCCGCATCGAGGCCCCAGACGACCTGCGTGCACTGCTCGAGCGCCACCTCGATGTGGTGCGCCTGGGCCGCCTGACGCGCGACGAGGTCGACGACAGCGAGTGGTCGCGCCTCATCGAAGCGACGCCGGCGCAGGTGCGCGACCTGCTGCAGACCGAAGGCTATTTCGCGCCAGAGGTAACGCTGGAACGCGAGGCCGGGCGCGAGCCGGGCCAGCGCGACATGGTGACGCTGCGGGTGCAGCCGGGCGAGCGCGTCCGCGTCACCCGCGTCACTCTCGAGACCGAGGGTGAACTTGAACGCGCCGCCAGCGCCGGCGACGGCTACGCCAAGGGCGTGCTCGAGCACTGGCGCGCCGACTGGCCGCTGGCCGAGGGCAAGGGCTTCCGCAACCCGGCCTGGAGCGAGGCCAAGGCCTCGGCGCTGGCGCGGCTGCGGGCCGCCGGCTACGCCAACGCCATCTGGGTCGGCACAGGTGCCCAGGTCGACACCCAGGCCGGCACCGTGCGCCTGTTCCTGGTGGCCGACAGCGGGCCCCTGTTCCGCTACGGCGAACTCGACATCGAGGGCCTGGTGGTGCACGACAGCGAGACCGTGATGCACCTGGCCGGCGTGCGCCGCGGCGCGCCCGTGACCGAGGCCATGCTGCTGGACTTCCAGGACCGGCTGCAGAAGTCGGGCCTGTTCGAAAACGTCAGCGTCACGCTCGACACCGACGCCACGAGCGCCGAGCAGTCGCATGTGCTGGTGCGGCTGCGCGAGGCGCCGCTGCAGGTCTACACGGTGGGCGTCGGCGTCAGCGCCAACACCGGGCCGCGGGCCACGCTCGAGCACACCTACCGGCGCGTCTTCGGCTACGCCGCGGCATCACGCAACAAGCTGGAATGGGGCCAGAAACGCCAGTTCTGGGAAGGCGAGATCAGCACCCACCCCGGCGAAGGCCTCTACCGCAACCTGCTCGGCGGCACGGTCGAGAACCTCGAGTCCGACTCCGACACCGTGCTTTCGCAACGCGCGCGCCTGGGCCGCACGCAGGACGGCACGCGCATCGAACGCCTGTACTTCGTCGAGGCCGAACGCTCGCGCCGCACCACCGTGGCCGACGTGCGCAGCAACGCGTTTGCGCTGTCGCTGAACTACCACGGCGTCTGGCGCGAACTCGACAGCGTGGTGCTGCCCACCGAGGGCTTCACCTTCGCCGGCCAGGGCGGCGTCGGCCGCTCTCACGGCACCGACGCACGCACCGGTACCTTCAGCCGCGCCTACGCCCGCCTGACCGGCTACCTGCCGCTGGGGCGCGCTTGGTACGGCCAGGCGCGGCTGGAGGCCGGGCAGGTTTTCCTCGGCTCGGGCATGGTGGTGCCCGATTCACAGAAGTTCCGCGCCGGTGGCGACGACTCGGTGCGTGGTTACGGCTTCCGCACACTGGGCCCGCTGGTCGGCGGCGTGGTGGGCAGCGGCAACGCGCTTGTCACCGCCAGCATCGAGCTGGCGCGGCCGATCAGCGCCACCATGCCCTCGCTGTGGGGCGCGGTTTTCGTCGACGCCGGCAATGCCGCCGACAGCTTCCAGGAGCTCAAGCCCGCCGTCGGCCTGGGTGTGGGCCTGCGCTGGCGCAGCCCGGTGGGCCCGCTGCGCATCGACTGGGCCTGGGGCCGCGAGACCCGCAAGGGCCGGCTGCATTTCAGCGTGGGTATCGCGTTCTGATGGCAGTTCCCCCGTCACCGTCACCGCCGCCCGCCGCGCCGCTGCTCGCGCCGGCCACGCCCGTGCGCACGGGGCTGTCGCTGCTGGCGCCGCTGCTCAGCATCGTCGCGCTGCTGCTGCTGCTGGTGCTGGGCACGGCGGGCGGCATGCGCTGGCTGCTGGCCACCGAAACCGGCACGGCCTGGCTGCTGCGGCAGCTGCCGGCGGTCGAGGTGCGCGGCTTCAGCGGTGCGCTGGTGGGCCCGAGCTGGCGCGCCGAAAGCCTGCGCCTGCCCTGGGCCGGTGGCACGCAGTGGCTGCTGATCGAGGGCCTGGCCGCCGAAGGGGTGCAGTGGCAATGGCGGCCGCACGCCAACGCCTGGTTGGGCCTGCGCGCGACGGCGGTGTCGGCGCGCAAGATCACCGTGCACACCGGCCCGCCGGGCCCGGCGGCGCCGCGCCCGCTGGTGCTGCCAGCCGAGTTGCGCCCGCCACTGCACCTGGCGCTGGACGCGCTGCAGATCGACGAACTGCAGGTCGACGAGATGGCGCCGCTGCGCGCGCTGCGCGTGGCCGGCCTGGTGCTCGACCCGCGGGCTGGGGCCTCGCACCACATCGACAAGTTCGACCTGCAGGTGCAGGGTGTGCTCATCAACGGCGACATCTCGGTGGCCAACGCCCAGCCCTATGCGCTGAAGGCGCAAGCCACGCTGCGGCCGGCGCTGGAAGGCGACGCGCCGGCCTGGGCCGCGGTGGTCGGCGCCAAGGGCACGGCGGCCGCCCTGGACATCGAAGCCACGCTGCGCGGCCGCCCGCAGGGCAAGCTGGCGGCGCCCACGCTCGACCTGCGCGCCAGCCTGCGCCCGCTGCAGGCCTGGCTGCTGGCCAGCCTGCAGCTGCAGACCGAGGCGCTCGACCTGGCGGCGCTGTCGCCGCGCGCGCCATCGACGCGCCTCAGCGGCCAGGCCACGCTGCAGGGCGGCGACCAGGGCAGCCCGCTGGTGGTCAAGGTACAGCTCGACAACGCCCAGCCCGGACGCTGGAACGAGGGCCGGCTGCCGGTACGGCAGCTGCTGCTCGAACTGGGCGGCCAGCGCCAGCAGCGCGACCGGGTCGACCTGACACGCTTCGAGCTTGCACTGGCCGACGCCGCCGGCGCGGCCGGCCGCTGGACGGGCAACGGCAGCTGGCAGGGCCACACGCTGACGCTCGACACGCGCATCGAGAAGCTGACGCCGCAGCGCCTGGACGGGCGCGCCGCGGCGATGACGCTCGCCGGCCCGGTGGCGCTGACGCTGCGCGGCCTGCCGACGCCCGACTTCAGCGGCGCCACGCCGCCGCCGCCCAACCTGAGCTGGAAGCTCGACCTGCAGGGCCAGCTCGACGGCACGCCGCAGGCGGTGCAGGTGGCGCTGGAAGGCAGCGCCGACGACAACCGGCTGGAGCTCACACGCGCCAGCGCGAAGTCCGGCGGCGCCAGCGCCGAGCTCGTCGCCAGCATCCAGCGCGCCGGCCGCGGCGACTGGCAGCTCGACACCCGCGGCACGATCAGCGACTTCGACCCCCTGCCGTGGTGGCCGGGTGAAGCCGGCAGTGCCTGGCGCAAGGGGCCGCACCGCCTCTCGGGCGACTGGAAACTCGACCTGCGTGTGCCCGGCAACGCCGACCGCATGCCGCTGCTGGAACTGGCGCAGCGCGTGGCCGGCAACGGCACGCTGCGGGTGCAGCGCTCGATGCTGGCCGGTGTGCCGCTGGCGGCCGAGCTCACGCTCGCCTACACGCCGAAGGCCGCGCCGATGCCGGCCACGCTGGTGGCCGAGCTGCAGCTGGGCGGCAACCGGCTGCGCCTGGACGGCCGCGGCGACCCCGCCGGCAGCGGCGGCAGCGACCGCTGGCGCATCGAGCTCGGCGCCGACGCGCTGGCCGCGCTGGCGCCGCTGGCCGCGCTGCACCCGGCGCTGGCCGCGTGGGCGCCACGCGGCGGCAGCGTCAGCGCCACGCTGGCCGCCGACGGCCGCTGGCCCACGATGCGCACCGAGGGCAGTGCACGCCTGACGCAGCTGAAGGCCGGCACGCTGAGCCTGGCGCGCGGCACCGCGGCCTGGAGCATGGACACCGGCGGCGCGCAGCCGCTGGCGCTCAAGCTCGACCTGATCGACCTCACCCTCGGCGCGCAGCGCGCCGACAACCTGCGCCTCGACCTGCGCGGCACGCTGGCCGAGCACCAGATCGACGTCTCCGGCGCCATGCCGGTGGTGCCGCCGCCGATGGCCGAACGTCTGCTCGGCATCCAGGTGCAGTCGGGCACACGCGCGCAGATGCAGGCGCGCGGCCAGTGGCTGCCCAACGCCGCGGCAGCTGGCAAGGCGCCGACGACGTCTGCCGGCGGCGGCCGCTGGAAGGCGCAGATCGAACGCCTGATCGTCGGCTCGTGGGACGGCAGCAGCGGCACCGCGCCGCCGGCCTCGGGCTGGGTCGAGGCCCACGACCTGCGCGCCGAATTCGAGTTCGACGCCGCGATGAAGCTCGTTGCGCTGCAGGCGGCGCCCGGCCGCGTGCAGCTGGCCGACGCCGTGGCGCTGCGCTGGGACGCCGTGGAAGCCGACCTGCGCGGCGCCAAGCCCCAGCTGCGGCTGCGCGCCGACATCGAGTCCTTCAAGCTGGCGCCGCTGCTGGCCCGCCTGCAGCCCGAGATGGGCTGGCAGGGCGACCTGCGCCTGGCCGCGCGTGTCGACATCCGAGCCGCCGAGAAGATGGACGCCGAGCTCGTGTTCGAGCGTGTCGATGGCGACCTGCACGTGGCCGGCCCCGACAGCACGCAGTTGCTGGGTCTGAGCGAATTGCGGCTGGCGGTTTCGGCGCACGACGGGCAGTGGATCTTCACGCCGGCCTTCCGCGGTCGCAGCCTGGGCGAGCTGTCGGGCCAGGTGCAGGTGCAGAGCACGCCCGAGCAGCGCTGGCCGCAGCCCGACGACAAGGTCTCGGGCCGTGTGCAGGCACGGGTGGCCGACATCGGCATCTGGGGCGCCTGGCTGCCCCCGGGCTGGCGCCTGAGCGGCACGCTGAACACCACCGCCGTGATCTCGGGCGCCTTCCGCAGCCCGAACATCGTCGGCGAACTCGGCGGCAGCGGCCTGGGCGTGCGCAACCTGCTGCAGGGCGTGAACGTGCGCGACGGCGAGGTGCTGGTGAAGCTGGAAGGCGACACCGCGCGCATCGAGCGCTTCACGCTGCGCGGCGGCGAAGGCAGCGCCACCATCACGGGCAGCGCGCAGCTGGTCGGCAAGCCCTCGGCCAAGCTGCAGCTGAAGGCCGACCGCCTGCGTGTGCTGGGCCGCGTCGACCGCATGTTGACGGCCAGCGGCAACGCCGAACTGCAGCTGAGCGCCGAACGCACGCAGCTCGACGGCAAGTTCGTCATCGACGAGGCCTTCTACGACGCCAGCCGTTCCGACGCCCCCTCGCTCGACGACGACGTGACGCTGCGCCGCAACGACGAGGAGCTGGCGCGTGCCACCGTCGTCAGCGACACGCCGCCCACGCGCAGCTTCGTGATGGCGGTCGACGTCGACCTCGGCGAGAAGGTGCGCATCCGCGGCCGCGGCCTCGAGACCGGGCTGCGCGGCCAGTTGCGCCTGAGCACGCCCGGCGGCAGGCTGGCCGTCACCGGCACCATCCGCACCGA
>Ga0105047_10009263_pt1 | contig 16238 bp, 17 predicted proteins | sample MAT04_FD_78384 | JGI IMG/M metagenome (GOLD analysis project Ga0105047, IMG submission 78384) | Freshwater microbial communities from Lake Fryxell liftoff mats and glacier meltwater in Antarctica - MAT-04 (megahit assembly) | ecosystem: Environmental > Aquatic > Freshwater > Ice > Liftoff...
ACGCTGAGCGGCACACTGCATTTTGAGTCGCTGGCCTGCGACGCGTTCGCGCTGCCGCCGCAGGAAATGCAGATCGTCGCGCAGCGCAACGTGTTGAAGCTGGTCAATCCGCTGGAGTTCGATACGCGGGCGGGCAAGGTCAATGTTTCTGATGTGAAGTTTGATAATCTGCTCGCCGATCCGTTGCCGCGCATTCGTCTGCCCGGCGAGATAAAAGACATGCCCGTGCGCGAGATTCATTTTAACGTTTCCAGCCGCATCGACGTCGACAAACTGCTGCGCGAGCAGGGCGTCGCCATCGTTGGCATTGAAGGCTGCACGCTGACTGGAGCGCCGATCCAGTGCGTGCTTAAAAAGGGTTCGGCGGTGGTATCAACGGGCAAAACGAATGGACTGGCGCAGAGCTGGCAACTGAGCACGCAGGGCGCGCTGAAGGCGCCGTTTTATGGCGGCGAATTGATTCTCGAAAATATCAAGGCGCGCGGGCTTTTTGGGCCGGCGCCTGTCGCGGGTTGCGATCTGCGTTTGGATGGCGGCAAAGATGGAATCAAGTTCGGGCGGCTGACGGAGCGCAATCCGCAGTTCGGAAAGTTCGGCGTGCGCGCCAATGTGGCGGTGACGAATTTCGAAGCGAGCGCGCTTTCACTCGATGGCATCCAGGCGTTCACGGTGGATGTGGATTCGGTGCCTGCGCCGGACGTCGACTATTTCTTCGACGGAGATTTCGCGATGCGCGTGAACTATCCGCTGGTGCGCGCGGCCTTCCCGAAAATGTTTTTCGACGACAGTTCTATTCGCAAGCTAACCTTTGGAGTTAAAGCGCTGGCGTTTCAATATGCCCTCGAAGGTGGATTCCTCAAGGGCCCTCGCCCCAAGCTGCCCGGCAAGATGGTGATGCTCGGCTACGGCGCGGAAAAAGGCGTCGGCGCTCTCTTCTCGTCACGTTTCAAAACGGACATCAAAGGAGATGCGAGCACGACGATGCCGTGGTCGCAGGTGATTTCGCAGTTTAAGAAGAACTGAGCGGCAACTGCTTTAACACGGAGGACGGGGAGGGACGGCGGAGGGCGCGGAGTACTGAACGGGGTGTGTATGGTGAATGAAATTTGGGCTGCAGCGTCTAATATGCAGAAGAGGGAACCGATGAAACTGAATCTGCTTATCATAACTTTTTTGCTTACCGGGGCAACGTTCGCGGCTGAGGCTCCGGATCTCGCGCGCAAGAATGCGACGATTGAGAAGCTCGATGGGCGCATGGCTGCGCGCGGCGCGAAGGTGGAGTTGTGGAAGAATTCGGGGGCGGTGGGCGAGGCGGCGAGCGGGATGATCGAGCAGATTGCGGCGGCTACGGCGCGGCTGAGTTTGCTCGAGAAAAAAGAGATTCGCGATTTGATTGTGGCGGAGAACGAGGACCGCAGCGCGCTTCTGCGCGAGCTGGCTCTGGCGCATGGGCGGACGGACGTCGATGCTTTCACGGCGGCGTTTGCTCGCGCGCGGCGAGACGCGGCGGCGCCGGGGCAGATGGTTCAGCATCCTTCCTCTAAGGAGTGGATGGCGAAGAAGGATCTTCGCGAATAACAATATTTGACCCCTGATTTTGCGCGACGCATTGCCATTGCGCCGCTTCGCGCTCCATGCTATGAAGCAATCCAGAATCGGCCTGATTCATATACACTCCGGCTTGCCTCGATGAGGTGACGGGGGAAACCGGGCCGCCTTCGCATCCACTGAATCTCATGTTCGAAACACTGAAGCACGCGCGAGCGCTGTCGCGGGACGTGACATGCTCGCTGGTGTTGTGATGGGATTTGGCGGACTCGAGATGGAGGTTGAAAATGAAATTGGAATGCCAACATGTGCGTTCTTGGACAGGCTCCTGACGCGCAAAACGCCTTCGTGAATTGATGGATTTGCGCACAACGAGCAGTTTGGAACTGATTTTGTCGATCAGTGAAAAGGTGATCTAGCAGACAGAAATGTCTGCTCCACCCAACGCAACATTGTGCGCATGATGTGCAAAAGTTTTCGAAGAGAGTGAGCGAAAGCCCCTCACCCCCGACCCCTCTCCCCGCGAACGGCGGGGCGAGGGGAGAACGGCAACAGGTGCAAAAGTTTTCGAGACATGCAGGCTGGAAGCCTGCGGTACGATTTTTGGAACACGCAGGCTGGAAGCCTGCGGTACGGTACGAACTGAAAGGCTGGCGTTGCGCCGGCTGATTGAACGCGTTATGGTGAATTTCGCTCGGCATGCCGCAGCGGACTCACCCTTCCCAAGGAGTTTTCTAGCAATGGCCAAGGCTAAAGAAGAACCCAAACCCAAGATCGACATTGAAAAACAGCGCAAGGCGGAGGCGCTCAAACGTGCGGTCGATCTGATCGAAAAACAGTACGGATCGGGATCGATTCAGAAACTTACCGGCGAAGGTCCGCGCAATATTCCGGCGATCTCGACGGGGACTCTGGCGCTGGATATTGCGCTGGGCGTGGGCGGCATTCCGCGCGGGCGTGTGATCGAAGTCTTCGGGCCGGAATCGAGCGGCAAGACGACGCTGGCTCTGACGGTTGTCGCCAATGCACAGAGGGAAGGCGGGGTGGCCGCGTACATCGACGCAGAACACGCGCTCGATCCGACTTACATGAAGAAGCTGGGCGTGAAGCTCGACGACCTGCTGGTCAGCCAGCCCGACACCGGCGAACAGGCGCTCGAAATCTGCGAGCAGCTCGTGCGCTCGGCGGCGGTGGACATCGTGGTGATTGACTCGGTGGCGGCGCTGGTGCCCAAGGCTGAAATCGAAGGCGAGATGGGCGACAGCCACATGGGACTGCAGGCGCGCTTGATGTCTCAGGCCTTGCGCAAACTGACGGGTGCGATCGCGCGTTCGAACACGATTGTGTTCTTCATCAATCAGATCCGCGACAAAATCGGCGTGATGTACGGTTCGCCCGAGACGACGCCCGGCGGTCGCGCGCTGAAATTCTATGCCTCGGTGCGCATCGATGTGCGGCGCATCGGCACCTTAAAGGAAGGCGAGACGGTGATCGGCGCGATGTGCAAGGCCAAAGTCGTCAAGAACAAAGTCGCACCGCCCTTTCGGCAGGCTGAATTCGAGATCATGTTCGACCGTGGCATTTCGTGGGAGGGCTCGCTGCTGGACATGGGCATCCTCGGCGGCGTGATCGAGAAATCCGGATCGTGGCTGGGTTACGCGGGCAACCGCCTGGGCCAGGGGCGCGAGAACGCGCGCAAGTTCCTGATCGAAAATCCGGTAATGGCCAAGGAGATTCACCAGAAGATCATGGCCAATCAGCAGGCGCTGCTGGAATCGCCGGCGATGAAGGTGAGCCCGGAGACCGCGCCGGCGGCGACGGCAGTTGAGGGATAGCCAATTATACCGAAAGAGTGAGTAGATGAAAAGCACACGCCATCTAACAGGCTTGATCGAACGCGAGGGCGACGGGTACGTCGCTCTTTGCCCTGAGCTTGATATTGCAAGCCAGGGCACCAGCGTGGAAGAGGCTCGACGAAACCTGGCCGAAGCGGTCGAGCTCTTTTTTGAATCAGCGAGCCCGGCCGAGATTAAGGACCGCCTGCACCAGGAAGTTTATGTCACTTCGATAGAGGTGCAGGTTGGGTAAACTTCGCGTTTTGTCGGGGCAGGAGGTCTGTCGAATCCTTAGTCAAAATGGATTTAGTCAGGTTCGACAAAGGGGAAGCCATGTCATTATGCGGCGGGAGATTCCAGGTCAACGGTAACCGTTCCCGTGCCTAACCATGGCGGAACTCAAACGCGGAACGTTAAACGCAATATTGCGGCAGTCGCAACTAAACCGGTCGTTGTTTGAAGTGGAATGACAAAGTAAGGATTAAATGGGTTGCGGAAGGAATGCGTCAATGGGCATGGATATGACGGAAGTCATTATGGAGGTCGAAGACGCCTTCGATATCAATATTGACGATTCCAGTTGGACCAAAATGAGGACTGTTGCCAGTCTATACGCATTGATTCTGAATCGCCTGGGCGTAAAGCAGGGGGATGTGTGCCTAAGCAGCGCGGTCTGTTTCCGGCTGCGCCGCGTGATGTTAAAGCAAATCGGCGTTACGCGAAAAGACTTTCGGGTGAACACACCGCTGAAAGATCTGATACCGCTTATTAAACGGCAGCGTACTTGGAAAGCCATTCGGAGTGAGACGGGTTGGAGCCTGCCGAAACTTGAACGGTCACGACCCGTGATATGGACGCTGCGGATAGGTTGGGCAGTGGTTGCAGTGGCGCTCGGATTTTACTTTAAAAACCTTGGCTATGGGGATGTTTTCGCGTTGGTGTTCGTGGCATCCGTCCTCTATGTCATTGCCGCCGCAGTGGTCACAGCTCCGCTTGCAGTTCATTTTCCGGCGGATTGTCAAAGCGTGCGCGCGAGCGTGAATCGCATTGTAGATACAAATTACGGAAAATTGGTTGATGAATATAAATGCTCCGATCCTGATGCGGCTTGGAAAATCTTGAAGCAAATCATCGTCGAGCGTCTTGGCGTCGCGCCGGAGAAAGTGACGCCCGAGGCGCGATTCACGGAAGATCTCAACTGTGGGTAAAGATCGCCATTAAATTTCCGTCACTGTTCGGAGTATACTTACGGACAGGGAGGCCATGATGAAGACGAAAATGGATGAGAACGGAAAGGTCGAGATCCCGCGCGAAGTTGTCGATCGCCTGGGGCTCAAGGCTGGAAGCGTGTTGGAGATTGATGCAACTGATTTCGAGATCACGCTCAAGCGCGCCGAGCTACCTGAAGGACTTGAATACAATGAACATGGCGTACTCGTTCACACTGGCGTTCCGACGGGTGACTTGACGCGAGTCGTGGAGCAGGATCGAGAAGAACGCATACGGCATATCTCAGGGATGGACTCCGAGAAAACCACGGAAAAAAATGAATCGTGATCGTGCTTTTTGATTCTTCTGTTCTGATTCCGTCCATGGCAAGGGGACATGAGTGGCACACTCGCGCTGAACCGTGGCTTGCGCGTGTTCATGCCGGCGAAATGGAACTTGTCGTTTCGGCGCATTCGCTATGTGAAACCTATGCCGGATTGACAGCCATGCCCCTGAAGCCGCGGGTGACTTCGAATGAAGCGAAAATGCTGATAGATCAGAATATCCGCACATTAGCTTCCATTAGAGCCCTGACCGAAACAGAGTATTTTGAAGTCGTCGAAAGTGTCGCAAGGTTAGATTTATCCGGAGGTATTATTTACGATGCGATCATCGCATCCGTTGCAAAGAAGGCGAACGTTGATCACCTTGTCACGTTCAATCCGAAGCATTTCAGGCGTGTCTGGCCCGAGGGCGCCGCAAAAATTGTCGTGCCGTAAGGTTTGGCGGAGAATAGGCATCCTGCATGCGCCAGTTTAGACTGATCGATTGCTTTGCATCGCGCATGGAATTTGGCGCCTGCAAAGCCATTTGCTTGATTCCCCAATTGTTTTTCTTTTTTCTTTTGTCGTTTACCCTTCCGTCCGTCTTTTTCTTTGCGTCTGCGGTCAACGCTGCAGAGCCTGCGAAAGACGAACCCGATGCCGATCCGGACATCGAATTTGCCAGCCGTATCGAGCGCGCGTTTCAGAAACTGGCCAAGCGGGTCGGGCCGAGCGTGGTCAGTCTTTCGATTGAGGCGCGGACAGGAAACTGGATCGAAGAGATGCGGCGCATGAACGAGCAACTTGGGACGCCCGAGCGGCAATTCCAGGGCTCGGGCGTGATTATCGATACGGCCGGTTACGTCATCACCAACGAACACGTGGTCCGCAACGCCGGGCGCGTGCGCGTTGAGTTCTCCGACGGGCGTATCTGCGTGGGCGAGGTATGCGGCACCGATCCGCGCAGCGATCTGGCCATGGTCCGCCTGATTGGCGACGACGTGCCGAAGAACCTGTCGGCGGCGAATCTGGCGGATTCGGATGCTGTGGAAGTCGGGCAGTGGGCGCTGGCGGTCGGAAACCCCTTCGGACTTTCCAACACGCTGACGGTGGGCGTGGTCAGCGCGCGCGGACGGAGCATGCCTTCGCATAACTTTTCCAACGACGTGTTTTACGGCAACCTGATCCAGACCGACGCGGCGATCAACCCGGGGAATTCCGGCGGGCCGCTTTTTGATATGCGCGGCAAATTGATAGGCATCAACACCATGATTTTTTCGCGCAGCGGCGTCTCGCAGGGATTTGGGTTTGCGATACCGAGCAATCATCTCAAGAAACGGCTGGCGTATCTGAAGATGGGGCGCGAGATCGAATATGGCTGGCTGGGCGTGAGCTTGCAGGACCTGGCGCCTGGGCAGCGTGAATTTTCCGTGCCGGAAAACAAGGGCGTGGTGATTCGCGCGGTGATTCCCGACACGCCGGCCGATCGCGCGGGGCTTGAGCAGGGCATGGTGATTGTCGGCCTGGAAGGCACGCGCATCGGAAATTCGCAGGAGCTGATTGCGGCGGTGAACGAAACGCCGGTGGGGCGCACCATTAAGCTGAAGGTGCTGAACCGCTCCGCGAAGCCGGCCGAAGTGAGCGTGCGAATTTCGAAACGCAATTACGACGTGGTGAAGCGCAGCCAGTCCAATCCGCGCGCTACGGACGACGACGACGGCCCCGACCTGGAAGACCAGGTTCGCGACCAGGCAAGCAAAGCCGCAGGCGAAGCGGCCGCGGCGGCTAAGAAGCTGGCCTTCAACTGGCGCGGCATGCAGTTGAAAGAACTGCTCCCCGCAGAGATCAAAAAACGTGGTGGCGGGATTGAAGTGCTGCGTGTGCGCAAGGGCACTCCGGCCGACCGCGCGGGATTCTACGAAGGCGCGATTTTGACGGAGCTGAAGCATGCTGGAAATTCCAACATGCAGAAATTCACGACGCTTGAGGAGTTCAAGAAGATCATTACCGAGTTAAATACGTCAGCCGCCGTGTATACAGTGCTCGACGGTTATTTGACGATCGAAGCCGAGCAGCCTTAATGAGTCCAGTGTGGATAAAGAAGATTTGAAACGATTCAACTGCCAATCGTTTCAAATCTTCTTTCCCTTCATTAACAACACTGGACTCAATAGATATCATTTTTTTCAATTGAATCACATGTAACCTAACATGGGGTTTTCAAGCACGAATCATTAGAGGGGTAAAGGAGGTTCAAATGATTCGAACGAAAAAGTGCGCGGCAATTGTTGCCGTGATGATGGTTGGTGTCGCGTGTGCGGCACGAGCGGAATTGGCTGGTGACGCGGCACGGTTTATACAGGACCGCGACCGGCTGGAGTCCGTTCGGGTGTTGATCGATGGTGATCGCGACAGAATGGCACTGGATCTGGATGCCCCTGCCGCGCTGGAAGCCGATGTACGAAGTTTCTTCGCGCACCGTCAGGAAGCGCAAGCGGTGAAACTGGCCAAGAAGGCCAACCGCAAACTGATGAAGATCGATTTGAATTATATTGGCGCCAAGATTCAGAAGCCCACCAAACGGACGGGTGTTCTGCTGACCGACGCGACATCGTACATCACCAGCTACGATGCCTGGGTGACTCTTGGAAATACAATCGACGACCTGGTCGAACAGATGCGCGACGCGATTGCCGCAAACGACACGGCGGCTCTAACGACTGCTGCTACGAGTTTCTTTGATACGCGGCGCTCGCGTTTAGAGAAGCGCTTGCAGTGGCAATCAGACATTCGCGCAATGAAGAAGGACACCCGTTTCACTCCGACAGGCAAGGCCGTGAAACCCGGCGCGGGCAGCCTGCGCGATCACGTCAGCGAGTTTCTCGCCGACCGCACGGCCTGGGTCATTCTCGAAGAGACCGTCAACGGGGACAGAAATAATTTGCGCGCCGCCGTGACCAGCGGCAGCGAGAGTCTTGCAACAGTTGTCAGCACGTTCCTTAATGATCGCCGCTCACTGCACGTCAAAGGCCGCGAGTTGCAAATGGATCGAAAGGCGATGCGGCGCAACTTGAAAGCGAAGAACGAAAAAGGAGAGCAGAAGCCCGGTGCCGAAACGAAATCGGGCGATCTGGACACTGACGACGAAGTGGGCGCGCTGGATGAATCGGCGGATACGGCCGGCGAAAAGTAAGACTGGCTGGAAGCATTTGACGGAGCGAGAGAGGATCGAAAGATCCTCTCTCGCATTTATATGCAGTGGCGACGCCGGAACGCGAAGTCCTTATTTCAGGCAAGCGTTTAGAAATTGTGTGGGTGGAAATGCCTATGAAGTCACGTCTAATCTGCTTCGCATTATTACTGCTGCTGCCGGCCGCGCGCGCCGAGGAGAAGACGGGCGATCGCGAGGAACTCCGGCGTCCGATCAAGCAGGTGCTCGATTATCTGGCGCTGCTTTCCAAGCACACTATTATCGCGGATGCAAAAATCGAAAAGAGTTTGGTAGACGGCCGCGACCTTTCAGACGCTCCCAAGCTGAACTGGCGGGCACTGCTGGAGAGCGTCTGCGTTCGCAACAAACTGCGCATCGACGACAGCCGCATCAAAGACAACATCATCACGATTTATAAACCCGCACGCGTCTCGCTTGCCTTTCGCGACGCCGATATTCGCGAGGTGATCATGGCAATTGCGGTGCAGTCTGGCCAGAGCGTTGTTGTCGATCAGGAGGTGCAGGGCATGGTAACGGCCGTGATGAGCGATATTGATTGGGACCGGGCGATGGATGCGGTGGTGAAAGCCGCGGGATTTGTCGTGGTGAAGGAGCGAGCCGCGCTGCGCATCGGTCGTTAATGAGTCGTGCGTAGTGAAAGTGACAGAAGAATATGCCCCAACAGCCGGACATATTCTTCCATCACTTCGTTCTATTGACGCGCGACTCAACACTGGTTTGGGATTTGACGCGAGGCGACCGACGTCCGACGATAATGGAGCACGTTGAATCTGAGTCACTCAATCCTGAACGCTGATCGATTTTATTTCGTCACGCAGTTCCCCGGAGGGATGAACAGATGTCACCCGAAGAACAGCTCATTGTTGTGACGGCGCTCGAAGAGACGCTGGCGGATACGTCGAGCGACGTGCGCAAACAGGCGTTGCACTGCCTGGTGGCGCTGGGCCTCGACGGCCTGGGCCGCATCATTGATGCAATCGATGACGCCAAGACATTGCCGGCCTGCAGGCTGGAGGCCGTGCAGGCATTGGGCAGCGCATTCTCCGAAGGCAAGGTCGACAAAAAAGCGGTGGTGCGCATGGCGATTAAGGCGCTCGAGGATTGCCTGACGCGCGACGACGACACGCTGGTCGAAGCTGCGGTCGACGCGCTGGGCGACATCGGCACCGAGGCAATTTCGGCGAAGCCGAAGCTGCTCGCGCTGATGGACGGAAAACGCAACCATCATCGCATCCGCGTAAAATGCGCGGCGGCGCTGCTGAATATTTCGCCCGTACACTAAAGGCAGGCGGAAAATTCAATCGACACCGATTGCAACGGCAGCAAAATAGGCGAATGAATTACAACGCACTGATTGCTCAACGCTGCGCCGGCATTGAAGCTTCCGGCATTCGCAAAATTTTCGATCTGGCCGCGACCATCAAGGACGCGGTCAATCTCTCGATCGGGCAGCCGGATTTCGATGTGCCCGAGCCGATCAAAGAAGCGGCGATCGAGGCCATTCGCGCGGGCTTCAATCGGTATCCGCCCAGCGCTGGATTGCCCGAATTACGCGCGCTGGTGCTCGATCATTATCAGGAACTTCACGGTGTCCGACCCGGCGACAGCATCATCGCCAGCGGCACGTCCGGCGGGCTGACGCTGGCGCTGATGGGATTGGTGAATCCCGGCGACGAAGTGCTGGTGCCCGATCCGTATTTCGTCAGCTACAAACATCTGACGACGATGTGCGGCGGCAAGGCAGTGTACTACGACACGTATCCGAGTTTCAAAATTGACGTCGCGCAGATTGAGAAGCTGATCACGCCGAAGACCAAGGCGATATTGGTGATGTCGCCGGGCAATCCGACGGGCGCGTGTTTAAGCGAGCGTGAGAAGCAGGATCTCGCCGATTTGGCGCGCGCCAAAGGCATCGTTCTGATCAGCGATGAGATCTACGAACTCTTCACGTACGGCGCAAAAGTGGATCGCAGTCTGGGCGCGTATTTTCCCGAGGGCACTCTCTGCGTCGGTGGACTTTCAAAGACGCTGGCGATGACGGGTTGGCGCGTGGGCTGGGTCACTGGCCCCAAGCCGCTGATCGAAGAGTTAATCAAGCTGCAGCAGTTTACGTTTGTGTGCGCGCCAAGCACCGCGCAGAGGGCCGCACTCGGCGCGTTCAAGATAGACCTGTCGGACAAAGTGGCGGCTTACCGGAAGAAGCGCGATTTTCTTGTCAGTGGCTTGCGCAAAGCCGGATACGAATGCGAAGAGCCCGGCGGCGCGTTTTATCTCTTCCCGCGCGTGCCGAAAAAATATCCGAACGGGCAGACCTTCGTGGAAGAGGCGATCAAACAACGCATGCTGCTGGTGCCCGGCAATGTGTTTTCCAATAGCGACACACACTTCCGAATCAGCTATGCGGCGAGTGACACGACACTCGCTGAGGGCTTGAAGATTTTTGAGGTGTTGAAGTGAGGCATCGCTCGCGTACCGGCACTGGCGGGCAAGCCGCCGGCGGCACGCGATTTACTTTGCGTCGATGAAGGAGCGGACTTTTGGCGCGATGCGTTCGTGCGCGTCTTCGAGGACGTAGTGCGCTGCATCTTCGATGCGCATGACTTCGGCCTTGGGAAATTTTTCCTGCCAGGTCTTTAAGAAACTTTCGTCGAAGCACCAGTCTTTCATGCCCCAGCAGATCAGCATCGGCGTGTCTTTAAATTTCTCGAGGCCATTCTCGATCTCTTTCAACGTGGGCCAGCTTGGATGCTTCGGATCCATCGGAATGTCTTCGACGAATTTTTGAATGGCGACGCGGTGCGCGCAGGAATCGTACGGAGCCAGCAGGCCCTCTTTTATCTCCGGCGTGAGGCGCTCGCGGTGATTGACGGCCATGTACAGCGCCGCTTTTGCAAAGCCGTTGAAGCAGCGCACGCCGATGGGGCCGAGAATTGGGGTACGGCAAATGTCGATGCGTTTGGGAATCCGCTTCGAGAGAAACGCCGCGGAATTCAGGATCACCAATTTCTTGATGCGCTCCGGTCGGCGCACGGCGACGCCCATTCCAATCGCGCCGCCCCAGTCGTGAACGACCAGCGTCACTTTTTTCAGCTCGAGACGGTCGAGCAGGCTTTCAGCGTTCAGGACGTGTTGCGCGAGCGTGTACGGATAATCTTCAGGCTTGTCTGAAAGTCCGCAGCCCATGTGATCGGGGACGACGCAGCGGTATTTATCGCGCAGCGCCAGAATCATATTGCGGTAGTAAAAACTCCAGGTCGGATTGCCGTGCAGCATGACCACGGCTTCGCCGGGCGTGCGTGGACCCTCATCGAGATAATGGTAGCGCAGCTTGCCGTGCCAGAACGTGATGTAGTTGGACTGAAACGGATACAGATCGCGGGCTTTTTCGGGACTGGTTTCGGTGGCGGTGCTCATCGTTGCTGTGTGGGTTCCTGTGCTACCATTCCACGCCGAGCATCAGGCAGTTGAGGCCCGAGCCGATGCCGAGCATGGCGATCTTATCTTTCGGATTTGGCGCGGACTGTTCGGTGCCGATCGCCATTGTCATCGGCAGCGCGACCGAACCGGTATTGCCGAGATATTCGACGGTCGAAAAGTCTTTCTTCTGATCGAGCTCAAGCTGGTTATAGAGCATCTTGCGATGCGCGCTTCCAACCTGGTGACAGAAAATGCGATCCACAACGGTGTTGGTCCAGCCCAGAATTTCCTGCGTCTTCAGCCAAGTGGCGCGGGCCAGTTTACAACCTTCGTGAAGCAGTGTTTCCGAATCGGTGCTCATGTTGCCGGCGTTGCCGCGGCAAAGATGATTGAACTCTGTGGCACAGCGCGAGGCTCCGCCGATCAGGCGATGTCCGAATTTAGAAACGCTGTCGTGGGCCATGACAAGCGCGCAAGCGCCTGAGCCGATGGTCAGCGACGCAAAGGCCTCTTTGATATTATCGCGTGTCGGATTTGGGACTTTCAGCAGCGACTCAAGTGTCGCTTCCATCAGGTGGCGGCTGTTCTCTCCGGCGACAACCAATCCGCGTTTCACCTGGCCCAGCTCAATCATGTTGGCCAGGTTGACCATGCCGTTGAGGAAACCCAGGCAGGCGTTTGAAATATCGTAGATGCTGGCGTCCTGCGGCAATCCCAGCGTGCGGTGAACGAGACACGCCGAAGCGGGCTCCAGAAAATCGCGTGAGACGGACGTGTGCAGCAGGCATTCGATCTGATCGGCTTCGACGCATGAATTCTTCAGCGCCTTGGCGCCCGCGAGTGCGCTCACCTGGCTGGGCGTGGTACCCGGCTCCCAGAGTCGGCGTTCGCGAATGCCGCTCATCATTTCCAATCGGCCATGCGGCAGCTTCAGCTTTTCGTAAAGCGGAGCCAGTCGATCCTCGATTGCGGACGAGGTGATCGTGTGTGGCGGAAGCTCGTATCCAAACGCTTCGATGCAAACATGGTTGTACAGCATCGCGTGATTAGTCATCCCAGCCCGACGTCGTTCGCAAGACCGATTCCGTTTGCGAGAGTAACGAGAGGGCAGAGAATATCACAGCTATCCCGCAAGTAAAGTCCCGCTTGAAACATGCACATCGATCTTTGGCAACCCAAAAAATCCGCCGCCAGTGTGGATGGCGGCGGAATTTTTCAAGGATGCAGAATTTTCTAGAACACTCGGGTCAACAACCAGATCAACAACAACAGACCCAACGGCACTCCCAGCAACCATCCAAGTAGATAAGGCATAGTCTTTCCCTTTCCAAGTTTACGTCCCACTTACAGCGAGCGATTTCCCGCTGATTCCTCGCTTGGCAGATCACCTCTGTGGACTCGGCCATAATGCTGCTGCCAACCGAGGTAGGATCCAGCAAGCGATGCTCCGAGCCCCAAGAGGGCCAATCCTGTCAGCGTCCACGCCATCGTGGATGCTCCCTTGCGCAGCTTGTCGGCAATGGCCAACTCCTTAGCATGTAGCTGCTCGTATTGCTTCTTACTGTCGGCTTGTGCCTTGGCGATACTATCCTTATTTGCCTTCAGGAATTCCTTGGCCCGGTCTTCGGTCATGTTTCCGTTTGCCATGACAAAGCTCTGCAGTTCTGCATCGCTAACGATGTCATCCGGATCCACTTTGGCTGAGGCATCCTGTTTCGAATCGGTGCTGACGTTGATGGGGTCGCGTGCGTTGTTCCAGTTGCGGGCGCGACTCGCCACCATCGCAGCAAAACGATCATCATTGAGCACGCTATACGTACCAAGTCCCTGATTCTTCTCAGATCCTGGCATATTAGCTCGAGCCAGCGCGCCCGCTTGAGTCGCCTGCCCGGCAATCTGAGCCAAGCCGCCCAGGCCCATCGTCATTGCCACTATACTCAGCGCCCACGTCAAAGCGCCGTGCATGAGGGCGTCTTCGGACTCAAATAGATTCGCCCAATGCCCGGCAATCCACGATCCGAAAAACAACGAGGCTAGAGTACTTATCGCCAGAAACAGAATCATCGCCACCGAAACGCCTGTTGAGGACTCACTGCGCAACGTCTCGACGGGATCGAACGCCGATAGTCCCAACGCGCTGCCCAAAAACATCACTAAGCACTGCAAGCCCAGCGTTGCAACCACGCCGGCAACAATGGCACTCCAGTTCAATTTCCTGCGCTCGGCAATCACCGCGGTATCTCCCGCGATCGGTCTACCGGTATATTCATGTCGTGCGAACTCATCCATGGCTATAAGCCTCCCACTACCCCTACCTCACCTGCGATATCGTGATGCAAAAGGCAGTCCACTTTCTCCGCGTTGAACAGCGCTATAGCGGCTGTATTTTACAACGCGTGAATTGCGGCACGATTCTGTCCCGACATTAGCCTTAAATTGTTGAGGGCATGACCCAGATCATGAAGGGTGCCCGAAGAGTTCGATTGCCATTGTCGCTCTTGGAAAACGTGCGCGTTGCGCGATACTCTGTTTGATGTCCATTTTGGAAATGTTGCATGGAGCGGAGATTTCTTTCATCAATGCGGATCATTTTCTGTGGCACTCCAGAGTACGCTGTGCCATCCCTGCTTGCGCTGCACGCGCTTCCAGGCCACACGGTTGTCGGCGTGGTCTCGCAGCCCGACCGGCCTAAAGGGCGAACACAAATCCCCACGCCGCCGCCCGTGGTGGAAGCGGCGCGGAAGCTGAGTATTCCCGGCATTGCCATTCTGCAACCCAAGTCGATCAACAATCGCGTGCCGCTGGAAAAACTGCGCGCGCTTCAGCCTGACGTGCTCTGCGTCGTAGCCTACGGCGGTTTATTGAAACAGGACGCGCTGTCCGTTCCGCGCCTCTGCGCCATCAATGCGCACGGCTCGCTGCTGCCGCGCCATCGCGGCGCCTCGCCGATTCAGGCCGCGCTGCTGGCCGGAGATCCCGAAACGGGCGTCACCATTATCAAGATGGAACTGGCGCTCGACTCCGGACCGATGCTCCTTATGAGGAGCTTTCCAATCGCGCCCGGCGACAATGCCGGCACCTTGCACGATAAGCTGGCGCAGCTTTCGGCCGAGTGCTTCGTCGAATCCATTCAGCGCCTCGCGGCCGGCAATGCAAACTTCGAAGCGCAGAATCACGCGCTCGCCACGTATGTAACCAAGCTGGAGAAGGACAGCGGCCGCATCGACTGGACGAAGCCCGCGCCCTTTCTCGACCGCTTCATCCGCGCCATGAATCCGTGGCCGGGCGCATGGACGAGCATCGGCCATCCGTCCGGCAACCCGAAAATGCGCGTGCGAATCTCGCGCGCAAAGATGTTGAAAAATTCCGGGGAGTCCGTCGCGGGAACCGCACACGTTGACCCCGCCGCGCTCTCCGAAGGCATCCCCGTCGGTTGCGGCGAAGGCGGCACACTGCTGGTGCAGGAGATTCAACCCGAAGGCAAACGAGAAATGAGCTGCGCCGAATATCTTCGCGGCGCCGGGCGGTTGTTTGTGCCGCTGTCGAAGTGGGAGTAAAGTGCGAGCTGAGGTGTAACATCACGATAGTTATGGCTACCTGGTTGGACGATCATTGCCTGAACGGGCTTCTCCCCCGCTGGAACCTTCCGCGTTTTCATGGCGCACCTGCGTCGCTACACGCGATTCAATAAGGCGACGCACCTCATATGAATAGGCTCGGAACGGGGCAGTAATCGAATCGTCCAGGCCGTCGTCATTACTTACCTCCGTCCGAGAATACAGTGGCTTTCCAGCGACGACGTTATTGGACTTACAGCGTCATTTGCGCTAATTAAAAAATAAGTGTCCCTGTAAGTCATTATGACGATACTGCAAGTATCTCGCACGTATTGATTTATGCTGGATTGACAGAAACTTATACGATTTTCAAAAATAGTCGCGACAAATCGAAAACGCTAAACGTTTCAGTATGGTTAGAGGCACCTTCTCGTTCAGATCAACTCATCCACTCCAACGCCCCGCCCTCGCCGCGCGGGTGGTGGTCGTCGGCGAAGCCGCCGCCGTGCGCGCCGGCCATCGCCGGCTTTTGCGCCGCGCCGCCGCTGCCGCAACCCGGACCGCTTTTGGGCATGCCGTGGTCTTCTTCATAACGCTTGGGCCGGTTGCCGCGCAGATGCGGCGGAGCCTTGCCAGGATAATTTTTCGCGGGCTTGCCGCGCGCCAGTTCACGCTTGCTTTCGGGCGGCACAAGAAATTCCGGGCCGTTGCCGATCAGCTCCTCGCGGCCGCACTCGCGCAGCGCCTCGCGCACGTCCGGCCAGTAATCCGGGTCGCGGAAGAAGAACATCGCGCGCTGCAGGCGCTTCTCTTTCGCTGACTTGGCCACATACATCGGCTCATTGGTGAGCGGGTTCAAATTGCAATACCACATCGCCATGCCGAGTGTCAGCGGCGCCGGATAAAAATCCTGAACCTGCTCCGGCGAGAGATGCTGATCCTTTAAGAAGAGCGCCAGATCGGCCATGTGTTCGAGCTTGCAGCCGGGGTGGCCCGAGATGAAATACTGCACCGTGTACTGATCTTTTCCGGCGCTGCAACTGGCCGACGCGTACTGCTTCAAAAAGTCTTTGTACAGATCGGCGCTGGGCTTCTTCATGTGGCGGAGCACTTCGGG
>Ga0105047_10009264_pt1 | contig 16238 bp, 16 predicted proteins | sample MAT04_FD_78384 | JGI IMG/M metagenome (GOLD analysis project Ga0105047, IMG submission 78384) | Freshwater microbial communities from Lake Fryxell liftoff mats and glacier meltwater in Antarctica - MAT-04 (megahit assembly) | ecosystem: Environmental > Aquatic > Freshwater > Ice > Liftoff...
CCTCGCCTGCCACAAGATCTGGGAGGACGAGATCCCAGGCGGCCCGGACGGCTACGTGCGCGAGTGGGCGAAGGCCGGCGAGCTCGTCGGCGTCGCCCAACCGCCGCGCTCCGAGGACGAGCTTCGAGCCCAGTTCGACGCCTTCCGCGACGCGGGCGTCTATAAGAAGGACGAGCGGGTCGCGGAGGCCGTTCGTTTCATCCGCAACCCGCCGCTCCGCCGCTCGATGATGCCGGCCTACCGCCTCATGTTCGCGGGGGCGGTGGCGTCGATCCCACCCGAGTATCGCAAGCTCCTCGGCCTGCGCCGGTCGCCATTTCCCGTCATCTCGGGCACGAGAGTCCTGCTCGGCGGCGTGCGGTTCCTGCTCGGCGCCTCGTCGACGTCGGAGGATGCCGCGCGCGCCCGAATCGCGCGTCTCGAGCGGGAGAGAAAACTCGACACCGAGGTCGGCGGCACCGCCTAGGCTTCTCACCGGGAGAGTGCGATGAGCAAGCAGGACGGCAGTGACCGGCAGGTCAGCGCGGTCGACGTCGACAGCTCGACCGCGACGATCCTGCACGTCGACCTCGACGCGTTCTTCGCCTCGGTCGAACTCCTCGACCGCCCCGATCTCGCGGGCCGCCCCGTCGTCGTCGCCGGCCGCTCCGCCCGCTCGGTCGTCACCGCAGCGAACTACCCCGCACGCAAGTTCGGTGTGAGATCGGCGATTCCGCTCTCGCAGGCGTTGCGCCTGTGCCCGCATGCCGTGGTGCTCGAGCCCCACCGCGAGAAGTACACGCACTACTCGAACCTCGTCATGTCGATCTTCGATGACATGACCCCGATCGTCGAGCGGCTGGGCATCGACGAGGCGTTCCTCGACGTCGCGGGCGCCCGCGCGCTGCTCGGCACCCCGGCCGAGATCGGCCGGTTGATCCGCCGGCGCGTGCAGGACGAGACCAGGCTGACCTGCTCAGTTGGCGCGGCGTCGACGAAGTTCGTGGCGAAGCTCGCGTCCGGCAGGGCGAAGCCCGACGGCCTGCTCGTGGTGCCCGCAGACCAGACCCTGGATTTCCTGCACCCGCTGCCAGTCGGCTCGCTGTGGGGCGTCGGCGCAACGACCGAGGAGGCTTTCGTGAAGCGCGGGCTGCGCACCATTGGCGACATCGCCGCCACTCCGATCCCCGCCCTCCAGCGCGCGGTGGGAGAGGCCGCCGGACGGGGGCTCCACGCCCTGGCGAACGGCGTGGACCCGCGCCACGTCACGCCCGATGTCGCCGAGAAGAGCGTCGGTCACGAGGTGACGTTCGAGACGGACGTCTCCGACGCGGAGATTCTGCGGCGCGAGCTGCTGCGCCAGGCGGATGCCGTCGCCGTGCGCCTGCGTCGCGGCGGCTGGGTCGCGCGCACGGTCGTGCTCAAGCTGCGCTACTCCGACTTCGCGACCATCACCAGATCGCGCACGATCGGCGAGCCGACCGACCTCGGTCGGCGCATCTACGAGGAGGTGCGCGGCATCTACGACGCCCTCGGCGCTCACGACAGGGTGCGGCTCATCGGCGTGCGCGCCGAGCAGCTCGCTCCCGCGGGGGACCAGGCGATGTCGCTGTGGGACGAGGATGAGTCGTGGCGCGAGACCGAGCGCGCCGTCGACGGCGTCGCCGAGCGATTCGGTCGCGGTGCGCTCCGCCCGGCATCGCTCCTCGGGCCAGCGACCCATCTGATGGGGCGAGGCAAGCTCGGCGACGCGCGCCAGCACCGGCCGAGCGACGACGACTGACCCGGCCGCCCGGCCGCGAACCGCGGCTGTCAGGCCGAGACCCGTCAGGCCGCGAGGATCACCGCACTGTGCGCGGGAAGCGAGATTCCCGTGGGCGAGAGGGTCGTCGCGGCGTCCGTCGCGAGAAGCACGCGACCCGACCGGGGCACCGTCTGCTCGCTCCCTGAGAAGTTGATGACGATAGTCGTCTGGCCGCGGTGCAGCACGAACCAGCGGGCATCCTCGTTAAACTCGATAGTGAGTGACGCGAAGCGCGGGTCGGTGAGGTCGGAATTCTCGGCACGCAGCCGCGCGAGCGCACGGTACACCGCGAGCAGCCGCGCATGATCTCCGGTCCCGGCCTCCGACCAGTCGAGCTTAGAGTCGGTGAACGTCGACGGGGCCTGCGGGTCGGGCACGACGTCGGGGTCCCAGCCCATCTTCTCGAACTCCCGGATGCGGCCCTCCGCGGTCGCCTTGCCGAGCTCCGGCTCGGGGTGCGAGGTGAAGAACTGCCACGGCGTGCTCGCGCCCCACTCCTCGCCCATGAACAACATGGGCGTGAACGGCCCGGCGAGGGTCAGCACGGCGGCGATGGCGAGCTGCCCGAAAACGAGGGTCGCGCTCAGCCGATCGCCGATCGCGCGGTTGCCGATCTGGTCGTGGTTCTGGTTGGCGACAACGAGGCGCCAGGTGGGCATGTTCTCGGTATCGATTGGAGCCCCGTGGTCACGTTCGCGGAACGACGAGTGCGTGCCGTCGTGGTAGAAGCCCTTCGTCAGCACCTTCGCAAGCGATTCGAGGTGCGCGAAGTCGGCGTAATAGCCGGTGACCTCGCCGGTGAGGGCGACGTGGACCGCATGGTGGAAGTCGTCGCTCCACTGCGCGGGGAGGCCGTAGCCACCGCCCTCCCGGGGGGTGATCAGTGCCGGGTCGTTGAGGTCGGACTCGGCGATCAGGGTGAGCGGGCGCCCGAGGAACGCGGAGAGAGCATCCGTCTCCTCCGCCATCTCCTGCAGCAGGTGCGTGGGGGAAGTGTCGACGAGCGCGTGCACGGCATCGAGCCGCAGGCCGTCGACGTGGTAGTCCCGCATCCACATGGCGACGTTGTCGAGGATGTATCGGCGCACCTGGGGCGCGTCGAGATTGACCGAGGACCCCCAGGTGTTCGCACTCGCCTCGTGCAGGTATGGCCCGAACCGCGGCAGGTAGTTGCCGCTCGGTCCCAGGTGGTTGTAGACGACATCCTGGATCACGGCGAGGCCCCTCGCGTGGCATGCGTCGACGAAGCGCTGGTACGCCTCGGGGCCGCCGTAGCTCTCGTCGACGGTGTACCAGAGCACCCCGTCGTAGCCCCAGTTGTGGGTGCCGTTGAAGCCGTTGACCGGCAACACCTCCACGAAGTCGACGCCGAGCCCGACGAGGTGGTCGAGCCGTTCGATTGCCGAGTCGAGGGTGCCCAGCGGGGTGAAGGTGCCGACGTGCATTTCGTAGATGACGCCGCCGGCGAGCTGGCGCCCCGTCCACGCCCCGTCGGTCCAAGCGAATTGCGACGGGTCGAATCCGCGCGAGAGGGCGTGCACCCCGTCGGGCTGGCGGCGCGATCGCGGATCAGGCAGCGGGGTCTCGTCGTCGTCGAGCAGGAATCCGTAGTCGGACGCCGCGGTCACGTCGACGCCGTCTGCGGTCCACCACCCGTTCTGCCCGGCCGTCATCTTGTGGGAGTCGCCGTCGAGCACCAGCACGACTGTCGTGGCCCTCGGGGCCCAGATCTCGGGGGTCATCGTGTCTCCTTCGGGGTGAGGCGGTCGGCGGGAACGAGCAGGGCGACGGGGTAGCGGTCGAGGATGCTCCCGAGGAGCGTCCTGCCGCCGTCGAATTCTCGCCCGGTGAGCACATCGATCACGCGGTGTCCGGCCAGGACGATGCTGGTGTCCCTCCAGCCGCCGGAGGCCGCGAGCTTCACAGGCAGCCGCGTGGCGATCGTGACGACATCGCCGCGGTCGAACAGCACGGCGTGCTTCGCCGCCGGCCCGAATGCCTCGAGCGGCGCGTAGCGGGTGAACAGGCCGGGGTTGTCGCGGCGCAGTCGCAGCGCCCGGCTGGTGACGAGCAGCTTCGCCGCGCCCGCCTCGTCGATTCCTGGCAGCGCGCCGCCGTCGATCTCGGAGAGGAGGCGTCGCCGCAGGTCGAAGTCGACCTCGCGGCGGTTGTCGGGGTCGACGAGTGACATCTCCCACAGCTCGCTGCCCTGGTAGACATCCGGCACGCCGGGGGCGGTGAGCTGGATGAGCTTCGCGGACAGCGAATTGATCCAGCCGGGGGCGGTGATTCTCGCGAGCAGGGTGTCGAGCAGTGCGACGACCCGCGGATTGTCGAATGCGCTGTCGATGAGGGCGTGCATCCGCTCTTCGAAGGGCTCCGACGGTGCCATCCACCCGGTGGAGTCGCCCGCCTCGCGGGCGGCCTTCTCGGCGTACGCGTGCAGCCGTTCCCTCGACGCCGGCCAGGCGCCGACGATGGCCTGCCAGAGCAGCGTTTCGAGCGGCCCGTCGCCGAGCGAGATCTCGGCGCGCAGGTCGGTGAGCGCCCTCTCCCACTCCTCGGGGATCTCGGCGAGCACGTTGAGGCGCGCGCGCACGTCCTCGCCGCGCTTGGTGTCGTGCGTCGAGAGCGTCGTGAGCGACGTGGGGAAGCTCGCCTGGCGCAGCTGCTGCCGGGTGTGGAACTCGGCCGTGTCGATCGAGAACTCCGACGGGTCGGCCCCGACCTCGGTGAGCGAGCCGAGGCGGGTGTACCGGTAGAAGGCGGTGTCCTCGACCCCCTTGGCCATGACCATTCCCGAGGTCTGCTGGAATCGTTTCGCGGCCGGATGCGCCGGGTCGGACAGCTCGGTGAGGAGGGAGTCGATGAGCTCGGCGAGGTCCGGGCGGTGTTCCTTGGCGAGCCCCACGGCTTCGAGCAGTCGGTCCTCTCCCAGCGGAAGATAGGAGCGGTAGACCGGGAAGCAGGTGAGCAGTTCGGCGATCGCGTCGGCGGGGGAGGGTGCGTCGCCGTCGACGGCGAGCGGTGCCGGGCGGCCCAGGTCGCGCTCGATACGCAGCACCTCCGAGCGGAGAATGCCATCGGCGATCGCGCGCTTGGTGTCGTGGATCATGCCGGTCCACGACACGGTCCCGGTCTGTCCGCGCAGCTTCGCGTCGAGGGCGTCGAGCGCGTCGCGGCCATCGGGGTCAACGAGTACCCGGTCGATGTCGGCGAGGGCGTCATAGCCCGTCGTTCCCGCGGTTGCCCACGAGGCGGGCAACTGCTCGTCACCCTCGAGGATCTTCTCGACGAGCACGTAGGTGCCGCCGGTGGAGGCAGCAAGGTCGTCGAGGTACTTCGCCGGGTCGGCGAGGCCGTCCGGGTGGTCGACGCGCAGGCCGTCAGCAAGGCCGTCGCTGAACCAGCGCACGATCTCGGTGTGCGACTCGTCGAAGACCCAGGGTGTTTCCACGCGGATACCCGCGAGGGTATTGACGGCGAAGAACCGTCGGTAGTTGAGCTCGGCGTCGGCGCGGCGCCACCCCATCAGCTCATAGTTCTGCCTGGCGTGCACCTCGACGGGGGACGCGCCGTCGTCGGCCGTGCCGGGGCAGATCGGGAAGCGGTTGTCGTAGTAGCGCAGCTCCCCACCCTCGATCGTGAGCTTCTCGAGCTCGCCGGCGGGGCCCGCGCCGGCTTCGGCATCGCCGAGCACGGGAAGGCGCACCTTGCCGTTTCCGAATTGCCAGTCGACGTCGAACGCGTCGGCGTACCTGGACTTCGCGCCGTGGGTGAGAAGGTCCCACCACCACACGCTCTGCGCGGGCGTCGCGACGCCGACGTGGTTGGGCACGATGTCGATGAGGATTCCGAGCCCGAGGTTCCTGGCCCCGGCGGAGGCCGCGGCGAGGCCAGCCGGCCCGCCCCGCGCCGGGTCGATCACCGAGTGGTCGGTGACGTCGTATCCGTGGTCCGATCCCTCCTCCGCTTTCAGCAGGGGTGAGAAGTAGAGCCAGTCGGCGCCGAGGTCGCGCACGTACTGCGTGACCTCGGCGGCCTGGTGAAGATCGAACGACTCGCGGATCTGCAGTCGGTAGGTCGAGATCGGGACCCGCATCAGCTGAGCTTCGGCAGGATGATCGCTCCCGTGTGCATCTGCGATCCGGCAAGGGAGGCGAGTGAGGCCGCAACGGAGTGATCCGGTTCGGCCTCCGGGGCGGTGAAGGCGCGCAGCACCACGAGGGCCTTCCCGGCGACGGGGATGACCTGGCCGGCCCTGACGGGGGCGCTGTCGGCCCCGGCGCCGGCGGTGTCGACCACGGTCTCCCACTCGGGCGAGTACTCGTCCGTGGGCAGTGTGAACTCGACGATGTCATCGTGGGCGTTGAAGTAGAGCACGAAGTTGAGGTCGTGGATCTTCTCCCCGCGCGCGTCGCGACCGCGGATGCCGTTCCCGTTGAGGAAAACGCCGATCGCCCGGCCGAAGCTCGTGTCCCAGTCCTCCGGCCCCATCGCACTGCCGTCGGGGGTGAGCCAGACGATATCGGGCAGCGGCTCGCCCTCGCCGCGCCGCACGGGGCGGCCGTCGAAGAATCGCGCGCGGCGGAAGGTCGGGTGTTCGCGGCGCAGCCGGGTGATCGCGGCGGTGAACTCGGTGAGCGGGCGGTCGGCCCAGTCCCAGTGCACCCACGAGATCTCGGAGTCCTGCGCGTAGGTGTTGTTGTTGCCTTGCTGGGTGCGGCCGAGCTCGTCGCCGTGCAGCACCATCGGAACACCCTGCGACAGCAGGAGCGTGGCGAGGAAGTTGCGCTGCTGGCGGGCGCGCAGCGTCAGCACGGTCTCGTCATCCGTCGGCCCCTCGGCCCCCGAGTTCCACGATCGGTTGTGCGATTCGCCGTCGTTGTTGCCCTCGCCGTTGGCCTCGTTGTGCTTCTCGTTGTACGAGACGAGGTCGTGGATGGTGAAGCCGTCGTGCGCCGTGACGAAGTTGATCGACGCAACCGGGCGGCGTCCGTCCTGCTCGTAGAGGTCGGCCGACCCGGTGAACCGGGAGGCGAATTCGCCGAGGGTCGCGGGCTCACCGCGCCAGAAGTCGCGCACGGTGTCGCGGTACTTTCCGTTCCACTCCGTCCACTGCGGGGGGAAATTGCCGACCTGGTAGCCACCGGGGCCGATGTCCCAGGGCTCGGCGATCAGCTTGACCTGCGAGACGATCGGGTCCTGCTGCACGAGCTCGAAGAAGGTCGACAGCTTGTCGACGTCGTAGAACTCGCGGGCGAGGGCCGACGCCAGGTCGAATCGGAACCCGTCGACGTGCATCTCGGTGACCCAGTAGCGCAGGCTGTCCATGATGAGCTGCAGGGAGTGCGGGTGCCGCACGTTGAGCGAGTTGCCCGTGCCCGTGTAGTCCATGTAGTGCTGCTTGTCGTCTTCCATCAGGCGGTAGTACGCCTCGTTGTCGATGCCCTTGAAGCTCAGGGTCGGGCCGAGGTGATTGCCCTCTGCCGTGTGATTGTAGACGACGTCGAGAATGACTTCGATGCCCGCGTCGTGGAACGCGCGCACCATGCCCTTGAACTCCTGCACCTGCTGGCCGAGCTGGCCGGCGGCGGAGTAGCTGTTGTGCGGCGCGAAGAAGCCGATCGTGTTGTAGCCCCAGTAGTTGCGGAGCCCCTTCTCGAGAAGGGTGTTGTCCTGCACGAACTGGTGAACGGGCATGAGCTCGATCGCGGTCACGCCGATGCGCTGCAGGTGCTCGATGACGACGGGGTGAGCGAGGCCCGCGTAGGTGCCGCGCTGCTCCTCCGGTACGTCGGGGTGCAGCTGGGTCATGCCCTTGACGTGCGCCTCGTAGATGACGGTCTCGGCGTACGGGGTGCGCGGCGGGCGGTCGCCCGACCAGTCGAAGAACGGGTTCATGACCACGCCGAGCATCATGTGCTTGGCGGAGTCGTCGTTGTTGACCGACAGCGGGTCGCCGAAGTTGTACGAGAACAGCGACGGGTCCCAGTCGAACTCGCCGGCCGTGGCCTTGGCGTAGGGGTCGAGAAGAAGCTTGTTTGAGTTGGTGCGCATGCCGTTCGACGGGTCGTACGGTCCGTGCACGCGGTACCCGTAGCGCTGTCCCGGCTGAACGTGGGGGAGGTAGCAGTGCCACACATACGCGTCGACCTCGTGCACCTGCACGCGCGTCTCCACGCCGTCGTCGTCAAAGAGGCAAAGCTCCACCTTCTCGGCGGCCTCGCTGAAGAGGGCGAAGTTCGTGCCGCTCCCATCGAAGTTCGCACCGAGAGGGTAGGCCGATCCGGGCCAGGTTTCCACTGCAACTCCTACATCAATCGAAAAAAGGGGGATGAGTAAACCGTATCCCGAAACCGTGGGACCGATGCTGCAGTGCCGTGCGACCAATAGTGCAGTGCTTCGACGCGTGCCGCGGGAGCGGTAACGTGAGCGGATGCTGTCGCTCGATCCGATCACCCGCGACAACCTGCCCGACGCGCGGGGAGTGCGTGTCGACTCGGGGCCGAGGGATCCGCCGGTCCGCTCCGCCGCCGACATCATGCTCGAGAAGTGCCTCGCCCGCTCGCGCGGCCAGGTGTGGCATCCATTCCTCATCCGCAAGGCGGGTGCCCCGGTCGGGATCGTGGCGGTGAGCATTGACCGCGTGGACCGCCTAGGCGGTGCGCAGTCCGCGTGGGTGCACAACTTCATCATCGACGGCGAGGAGCAGGGACAGGGTATTGGCCGCGCGGCGCTCGCCGCCATCTTCGACTGGCTGCGGCGCGAGCATCCGGCCGTGCGGCGCGTCGGCCTGAACGTGCGCCAGGGTAACGCGGCGGCGCTGGCCCTGTACTCCTCGGTCGGCTTCGGCCCGGTCGGCCGCACGCGCGACGGGCGCGAGATCATGCTGATCGAGTTCCCACGGCCTGATCGGAAAAGCAGGGAGTAGGATCGTCCCGAACACGGGAGTCCGGTGAGCCGGGCTGAGAGGAAGCTTCTCCAAGCTTCGACCGTCGAACCTGATCTGGATCATGCCAGCGCAGGGAGGCAGATTCTCTCCGGGTTGCGGCACCCGCCGCCGCCCACACCCGTGCCCAGTTCATTCTCGTGAAAGGGCACGCCAGTGCAGAACACCACCATCAGTCCGATCCAGTCCCGGCGCATCAACTTCCGCTGGCGGGTCGTGGACATCGTCGTCGCCAGCGTGCTCGGTGTCGCCGCTTCGCTCATCTTCTTCGCGTGGAACCAGCTCTACACTCCCGTCACGGCGCCGTTCGAGGCGCTGCTGCCCGGGTCGCAGGCCCTGTTCTACGGCGTCTGGCTCTTCGCGGGGGTGCTCGGCGGCCTCATCATCCGGAAGCCGGGCGCCGCCCTCTACACCGAGGTCGTCGCGGCGACCGTCTCCGCCCTGCTCGGCGCGCAATGGGGCGGATTCCTCACCATCGAGGCGGGCCTCGTGCAGGGGCTCGGCGCGGAGCTGGTCTTCCTCGCGTTCCTCTATTCCAGCTGGCGGATCGGCGTCGTCGTCCTCGCCGGCGCCGGCGCGGGCGCCGCGATGGCGGTCAACGACCTGCTCCTCTTCTTCCCGGGCGCCGACACCGCATTCCAGGCGATCTACGCTGTCTCCGCCATCGTCTCCGGAGCGGTAATCGCCGGACTCGGATCGTGGTTCCTCGCCGGCGCCCTCCGGAAGACCGGTGTGCTCACCCGGTTCGCCTCCGGCCGGGGCGCGCCCACCGGGGCCTGATCCTCTGATGCGCGCCTCCCCACCTACCCCGCACGACGGCGACGCCCCGTCCGTTCCCGGCGCGCGTCACGGCGGTGCGCCGGGCGTGCCCGGCGGTGTGCCCGGCGGATCGGCGGTTCAGGCGCGCGGATGGGGCTGGCGGCACGCCACCCGCTCGTCGTGGGCCGTCGAGGGACTCGACCTGTGCATCGAACCGGGGGAGCGCGTTCTGCTGCTCGGTGCCTCGGGTGCCGGCAAGTCGACCCTCATGCACGCGCTCGCCGGCGTGCTCGGCGGCGACGAGGAGGGGGAGAGCGCGGGCGAGCTGAGTGTCGACGGGGCCGCTCCGGAAAGCGCGCGCGGCCGGGTCGGGCTCGTGCTGCAGGACCCCGACTCGCAGGTCGTGCTCGCCCGGGTCGGCGACGATGTGGCCTTCGGCTGTGAGAACCTCGGCGTGCCCAGGGACGAGATCTGGACCCGTGTCGCGGACGCGCTCGATGCCGTCGGGCTCGACCTCCCGCTGCGGCACCCGACGAGCGAGCTCTCCGGTGGACAGAAGCAGCGCCTCGCGCTCGCCGGGGTGCTCGCGATGCGGCCGGGGCTGCTGCTCCTCGACGAGCCGACCGCGAACCTCGACCCGGGGGGCGTCGTCGAGGTTCGGGACGCCGTCGAGCGGGTCCTCGAGCGCACCGGGGCGACGCTCGTCGTTGTCGAACACCGGGTCGAGGTGTGGTGGAAGCTCGTTGACCGTGTCGTCGTGCTCGCCCCGGGCGGGGGCGTGCTCGCCGACGGCACCCCCGACGAGGTGCTCGCACGGGAGGGTGCCGCGCTCGCGGCATCCGGGGTCTGGGTTCCCGGTCACACGCCGGAGCCGCCGGTGCGGCGCCGCCACGGCGCCATCGAGCACGTGCGCACCGACGGCCTCGCCGTGGCCAGGCGAGAAGGCGCGGTGCTGCACTCGGGCATCGACCTGCGCGTTCGGTCCGGACGCTGCCTCGCGATCACCGGGCCCAACGGCGCGGGCAAGTCGACCACCGGCCTGACGATCGCCGGGCTCATTCGGCCAGCCGCGGGGGAGGTGGTCGCGGCGGGGCTCGCCGGCGCGCTCGGCACGGCGCCGGCCTCGTGGAAGTCCCGCGAGCTCGTGAGCCGAATCGGCACGGTGTTCCAGGATCCGGAGCACCAGTTCGTCGCGGCGACCGTGCGGGAGGAGCTGGCGGTCGGCGCGCGCGCGATCGGGCTTGACGAGGCCGAGACCGCCGCGCGCATCGGAGGGTTGCTCGATCGCTTACGGCTGCGGCATCTCGCGAATGCGAACCCCTTCACCCTCTCCGGTGGCGAGAAGCGGCGGCTGTCGGTCGCGACCGTGCTCGTGACGCGCCCCGCACTGCTCGTGCTCGATGAGCCCACCTTCGGGCAGGATGCGCGCACGTGGCGTGAGCTCGTGGCGTTCCTGGCGGAGCTGCTCGATTCTGGCAGCTCGATCGTGATGGTCACCCACGACGCCGACCTCGTCGCGGCCCTCGCCGACGAGGAGTTCCGGATGGGGCCGCCCGCATGAGCGTGCTCACCCCTGAGGCGGGCCCCCAGGCCATCTACCGGGTGAACCCGGTCGCCAAACTCGGCGCGACCGCCATCATCAGCATCGCCCTCGTGCTGTCGATCGACTGGGTCTCCGCTTCTGTCGCCCTCGCGTGCGAGGCCGTGCTGTTCCTGTTCGCCGGGCTCTCGCCGCGCCGGTTCCTGCTCCGCACGCTCCCGGTGTCGGCGGCCGCGCTGTTCGGGGCCCTCACGATCGTGCTCTACGGGCGCCCCTCCGGCACGACCTATTTCGAGTTCTTACTAATCAACGTGAGCGACGGTTCCATCGAGCTCGCCATCGCGACGTTCCTGCGGGTGCTCGCGATCGGGCTGCCCGCCGTCGTGCTGTTCGTCACCGTCGATCCCACCGACCTCGCTGACGGGCTCGCCCAGGTGCTGCGCCTGCCTTCGCGCTTCGTGCTCGGCGCTCTCGGCGGGATGCGCCTCATCGGCCTGTTCATCGAGGACTGGAAGTCCCTTGAGCTCGCCCGCCGCGCGCGGGGCATCGCCGACCGCGGCAGGCTGCGACGCTTCGCCGGCCAGGCGTTCGCCCTGCTCGTGCTGTCGATCCGCCGCGGCAGCAAACTCGCGACGGCGATGGAGGCCCGCGGATTCGGCGCGCCGGGGCCCCGCAGTTGGGCGCGGCAGTCGCGATTCGGCGGGAGGGAGGCGGTGCTGCTGCTCATCGGCGCAGCCGTCGCGGCACTGGCGGTCACTGCGTCGGTCGCCACAGGGAACTGGAACTTCATTGTCGGCGGATGAGGCCGGCACGGCGCTGCTCGTCTTCGCGCTGCTCGTCGCCACCCCCGCCCCACCCGTCGTGCTCATCGACGGCGGATCCGGGTCGGGCAAGACCACCCTCGCCGCCGGGCTCGTGGCCGACTGGGCCACGCAGCGCCCAGGAGAGAAGGTCGAGCTGATCCGGCTCGACGACCTCTACCCCGGATGGGACGGGCTCGAGGCCGGCTCCCGTCACGTGGTCGACCGAGTGCTCGCGCCCCGCGCCGACGGACGCCCCGCCGCATGGCGGCGCTGGGACTGGACGACGGGTGCCCCAGCTGGGTGGCACGCCGTCGATTCGGCCGCGGCGGTCGTGATCGAGGGCTCCGGGGTGCTGCACCGCATCAGCCGTGGCCTCGCGAGCCTGGGGGTGTGGGTCGAGCTGGACGCCTCCACGCGCAAGCGGCGCGCCATCTCGCGTGATGGCGACGACTACGCGCGACATTGGGATAGGTGGGCAGCGCAGGAGGCCCGATTCGCCGCGCGGGAGCATCCCGAGCAGGTGGCGGACCTGGTGGTCGACGGCCGTAGCATTGCCGAGTGATCTCCTCCGCATTCGTCTCCGCTCGCGAGCTCGCCGAACTGCTCGAGCAGCGCGCCCCGTCGCTGCCCGTCGTGCTCGACGCGAGCTACCTGCTTCGCCGTCCCGAGTTCGACGGCGACTACCGCGCCGGCACGGCAGAGCGACAGTGGCTGTCCGGCCATATCCCCGGCTCCCGGTACGTCGATATCCAGCGGCAGTTCTCCGACCCGGCCGGGGCGACCCACTACACGCACCCCCCTGCGCAGGCGATCGCCGACGAGCTCGCGCGGCTCGGCGTCGCCGAGTCGGCACCCGTCGTGGTCTACGACACCACGCAGACCATCTTCGCCGCGCGACTGTGGTACCTGCTGCGCTGGATCGGCGTCGACGCGCGCGTGCTCGACGGCGGCCTCGAGGCGTGGCGCGCAGCCGGCCTCCCGCTGGAGTCAGGTCCGGCCGCGCCGCCGACGCCCGCCGCCGCCGCCTGGACGGTGACTGGCGAGCGCGCCGCATGGGTAACCAGGAACGAGCTGGTCGCCAGGTCAGTCTCGGACGACCGGCCGCTGGTCTGCGGGTTGCCGGCGTCGAACTTCTCCGGCGCCGACCACACCCGCTACTCCCGGCGTGGGCACATCCCGGGAAGCGTCAACGTCTCGGCGCGCGACCTCTTCGCGGCCGATGGCACAGTGCTGGCCGCGGCCGAACTCCGCGATGCCTACGTCTCAGAGGGCATTACCGGTGATCAGGAGGTGCTGCTCTACTGCGGCGGTGGAATCTCCGCGGCCGCGAACGCCCTGACCCTCGGCGAGCTCGGGATCACCGCCGTTCGGATCTACGACGGATCGCTCGAGGAGTGGTCGGCCGATGGGTCGCTCCCGCTCGAGGTCGGCTGAGCCGCGAGGGGCAGTTCAGGCCCAGCCGAGCTCGTGCAGCTGGTCGTCGTCGATCCCGTAGAAGTGCGCGATCTCGTGCACGAGCGTCACGTGGATCTGGTCCTTCAGCTCGTCGATGTCGGCGCACGCGGCGAGCAGGGGCTCGCGGTACAGGATGATGCGGTCGGGTAGCTCGCCGAAACCGTAGCGGTCCCGCTCGGTGAGGGCGACACCGTCGTAGAGGCCGAGGATGTCGAGGGAGCCGTCCTCCGGACGGTCCTCGGTGACGAAGACGACGTTCTCGAGCCCGTCCACCATGTCATCCGGCAGCTCGTCGAGCTCGTCGATCACGAGCCGCTCGAAGGCGTCGGCGTCGATCGTCGCGGGGTCGATCGGCTCGAAGTCGTCGTCGTCCGCCGCGCCGGGGTCGTCGTGCATCAGTCGTCCAGCGCGTTCACGAGCGAGTCCTGCACGAACCCCAGCCAGTCGTACACGTCGCCGAGCATGAGCGACTCCTCGTCCTCGCCCTCTGCGGCGGCGCCATCCTCGGTGATGCCGAGGCGGGTCGCCAGCACGAGCCGGACATCGGTGAGCGAGCGAAGCCAGGCACCCGCCGAGGCGGCATCGAGCCGCACCTCGACCGGGCCCGCGGCGCAAGCGGCGGGCGCGACATCCGCGATCATCGTCGCCGCGTTGCGCACCTTTCTCTCGGAGAGTTCGGCGGCGGTAAACCGCCGGAACTCGGCGGAGGCGTCCGCGTCGCCGGGGTACGCGTCGGGCAGCAGTCGGAGGATCGCGAGGTCGGCGGTCGCTCCGTGCGTGCGCGACTCGTCGATCAGTTCGGTCACCTGGCTGGCGAGCTGGGTCAGCAGCAGCGCCTCGACGGGCTCGAAGAGAGCGCTGACGACCCCGCCGCCATCGCTCTCGAAGGCCCTCACGCGTCGGCCGTCGTCAGGGTCGCCCAGAGCCCGAAGTCGTGCATCGCCTCCACGTGGCGCTCCATCTCCTCGCGGCTGCCCGTCGCAACGACGGCGCGACCGTCGTTGTGCACCTGCAGCATGCGCACCTCCGCCTCGGCGCGGCTGAATCCGAAGTATCTACGGAACACCCACGCCACATACGACATCAGGTTCACCGGGTCGTTCCAGACGACCGTGACCCATGGCGAGGAAAGAACCGTGCTGGTGCTCGTTTCGGTCGTCTCGGCGGTCAGCGTCACTCCGCAACCCTTTCACACTCGCGCGACTGGCGCCTGGCCCTCCCGCGCAGAAGAATGGCCCCGCCGCAGCGGGGCCATTCTGTACTGGGGTGAACGACGGGGCTCGAACCCGCGACTTCCGGCTCCACAAGCCAGCGCTCTACCAACTGAGCTACGCCCACCATGGTGTCCGATCGCTCTCGCTCCCGTGACAACTAGACCATCGTATTACACGCGCGGGCGATCGGTGTGCACCGGAGGTGAGATTGGTCAGGCCAGGCGCGGCGCGAAGCTCTCGACCACGCTCGACGAGATCGTCTGAACCTGCTCGGTTGTGGGGCCGGGCTCGGGAACGAACACGGCGAGACGGTAGTACTGCAGTTCGCGAATCGACTCGAGGATGTCGGCGAGGGCGCGGTGCCCGCCGTTCTTGGCCGGCGCGTTGAAGTAGACGCGGGGGAACCAGCGGCGGGCGAGTTCCTTGATCGATGAGACGTCAATGCTGCGGTAGTGCAGGTGCGCGTCGACCCGTGGCATGAACTTGGCGAGGAACGCCCGGTCGGTGCCGATCGTGTTGCCGGCGATCGGCGCCTGCTGGGCCGTCGGCACATACTTCAGGATGTACTCCAAGATCGCGAACTCGGCGTCCGCCAGGCTCACCCCGTTGGGCACCTCGTCGATCAGTCCGGATTCGGTGTGCATGCCGCGCACGAAGCCGCCCATGTTCTCCCACGCGGAATGGTCGGGTTTGATCACGACTGCGAGTCCGGAGTGGATGGGGGTGAGGTCGAAGTCGGTGATGACGACCGCGACCTCGACCAGTTCATCGACCGCGAGGTCGAGCCCGGTCATTTCGCAATCGATCCACACGAGACGATCGGTAACTGAAGCCATTGGTCAACTCTACCGGCGACCACCGGCGTCCCGTCGCGGGCCGGCCACCCCATCGACGCTGCCTAGGATGGACCAATGACGACGACCCTCGCCGCCCTTCTGCTCACCAACGCGGCATTCAACGCACTCGTCTGGCCCACGTTTTACCGTCGCGTGGCTCGGGATGCGCGGGCATGGGATACCGCGGGGCGGGCAACTCGGTTCCTGAGGGTGCACGCGGTGCTCACTTGGCTGGCGCTCCTCATTGCGGCAGTGTCGGCCGTGGCGGCAATCGCTTCTCTCGTCGGCGCGTGGTAGTAATGCAGCATGACTGAGAACACCCCAACCCTTTCGCACGGCGACGAGTACGTCGTGATCTACACCGGCGGACCCAACGACGGCCAGACCGATCGTCGCATCAGCACCGACGGGTCGTGGGACGAGGAGGTCACCGTCCTCACCGCCGTTGACGGTAAGGAGACGCTCGAGAACTACAACTTCGTGTCCTGGAAAGAGATCGGTGACACGATTCACGTGACGTACGTCTGGGACGAGGCCGAAAGCGAGCCCTCCGAGGCCCCCGAGGACCGCGGCGGACGCCAGTAACACTCATCCAACGACCGGACGGGACCGGCGCTGGCCGGCTCGCCGCCTCGGGGGTGGCTGCGGTATCGTGGTCTCGCCCCAGCCGCCTCCGTAGCTCAGGGGATAGAGCAGGAGCCTTCTAATCTCTTGGTCGCAGGTTCGAATCCTGCCGGGGGCACTTGTGTGACTTGTCACGCTAGTTCGGAAAGTTGACACCTAGTTCGGAAAATTAGGCAGTCTTGGTCCGGGTTCGCCGGTGAGTTTCCGAGCACGGGGTCCCTTCCGTGAAGTCGGGCACCAGGCCGGGCAGGTCCTCGGCCCACGCGGGCAAC
>Ga0105047_10009265_pt1 | contig 16238 bp, 13 predicted proteins | sample MAT04_FD_78384 | JGI IMG/M metagenome (GOLD analysis project Ga0105047, IMG submission 78384) | Freshwater microbial communities from Lake Fryxell liftoff mats and glacier meltwater in Antarctica - MAT-04 (megahit assembly) | ecosystem: Environmental > Aquatic > Freshwater > Ice > Liftoff...
AATACATAAGAATATTATCGACGCCAAAAGAATGACAAACTGGGATGGGAAATTTCCCATCCCAGTTTGTCATTCTTTTGGCGTCGATAATATTCTTATGTATTGGCATTGCTATTACGCTAATTGATTTTTCAATTAGAAGAACTGAATCATCTAGTAAAGTCCAAGTAATCAAAACGATCATACCCGCAAATAAAGAAACGGTTGCCAATAAAGAAACGCCAGCGGTTGCCCCAGCTCAGGTTAAGAGGGCTGCCCCGGTTCGAAAAATGACTACGGCGGGAGCCGATATAATTGCTATTTGGAAAAATATTGCAATAAAGAACGCGCTCCCAGACAAGACAATCGACCTAATCGCGTATGATATTTGGGACATTTGCGATTTCTCTGATTTAAGTTTGCAAACATGGATGGTTGAGCCGCTCGAATTATCTTTGGATAGGTTTGTCAACCAACGCAAGAAAGAGCTTTCTTCAAACAACATTATCGAAGTTCGCATTTGCCTTAGCCATTGCCTTCATGAGGCGCTCAAACGACGAAAACTATCAAGCCAAGATAAACAATCATTGTTGCAAAGTTATGAAGAGTTGCTCGACGAAGATTTATTGCCCTTGATCCTTGCTCGAATAAAAGAACGACTCCCCGATAGCAAGTTTAAAAAATGGGAACGAACAATAAATGATGGTTTGCAACTGGTTAAAGTAAAGGTACTTGAACGAACGAAAGAGCTAAACGATGATTTCTTGTCCCCTGCATTGCGTGAGCCGCTAAGTAAGGTAGAATGTGACGAGGCCATAGAACAACTTGGTATTGCGGATTTGTATCCGATCTATGATGAAGACAAGGGGGATAAACAATACCAGAAAGAGGTCGAAGCTCTTCTTCAAAGATGCATTGATACTATCTTGTTTAACTACTTTTATTTGAGCATTCGTAATAAGCTTGACTATAACGTACATTGGGGTTATCTCTTGTTCGATATACAGAACTCTTACGGATTTTGGCCCGCTAGAGTTAAACTGAAAGTTAACGAGTACATGAACGGCAAAATGAAATGGGAACGATGGGAAATGCAATTTTAATAATTGCTGCGGCATTAACTTTCTGCCTTTGCTCGTCAATCGCCGGAGAGTTCGAAATACGGCGAGAGGCCGTTGTCAAGACATTGCAGGACAATATCTTGACTAATCTGGATAGCGATATAAAGGGCCAAGAACGAGAGAAGCTTTTGGCTCAATTACCATCCCTTTCAAAAGAGATTGAATCCGTTGCGAATAAGCATCTCCCAGAGATATTGATTGGGCGTTCAGAACGCGCGGTTAAAGAGGCAATAGGGATATCCTTTGGATTTAGAAACGCATTCGAAGACGAGTTGAAACTACGAATCGAACGACGAATCTTAGGTATCAAATATCAGCTTAAGTTTCAATTATTGATCCCTTCCATGAGCGAATCGATGGAGAAGAAACTTAAAAATGACGCTCGTACAATTGCAGATTCGTTGCGCAAATCGTTAAAAGATATTGCAGGAGACATTTTCTCTGATTTAGATATTGAGAAGCATTACAAGTATTTTATTGAGAATTGCGATTATAAAATTTTGGACGAAAATTCGCCGTCAATGAAAGTCCCAATGGACGAGTCGCAGATTAAGAGGTTCAACGCCGAATTTGAGCGATTCTTAAGAGAAGAGAAGCCTGCAATTGAAGAACGTTTAAGACGAATAAATGATTTGCGCCCGGCAATTCAGTTGGAGTTCAGGGATGAAGCGAAACGTCGATTTTTAGATGAATTGTTTGATCGTAGTATTGAGAAGTTGTTTGTTGCTACTACTGACCCTGAATTAAAAAAGATTGAATTTGGCGATATTTTACCAGAGTATAAAGAGGTTAAGGATAGGCTTTTTCAACTCATAAAGAGCCGTCCTCGACCTGAAGCCCCCTTTCCCCCGCCATTGCCTCCTTTACTCCCCAAAAAGACTTCTCCTCCGGCGCGGGTGCAGAAGACGGACCCTAATGGCGAAAAACCTAAGCAGCCCGAAGTCAAAAACTCAACGCCTACAGTTACGCCAGAAACGACCGTCGCATCCATAGATAAGGAGCAAGTTGCTCCAGTAGAAGTTCGAGACGCTAGTTTCAAATGGACCCGCATTGTTGCTATTCTAACTTTTATAGTCTCTTTTGGCTTGCTATTGTATTGGCTGAAATTGCGTAAGGATTCATGAGGCTATTGTCTCAACGACCCGCTCTCCAATTCATTAGCTTTGCCTTACGTCAACGGCGTTGCCCCTCCCTCAAGGGAAGGGGGAGAACAACAGCAACTGCAAACGCAACCAACCTGACACAGACTCGGAATTTCCCCGCACCCCTCATTCCTCGTTTGACACCACCGCAAAACCATCACAATGGCTTCCATGTCCTCTGAAGATGGCTACGAAAATTTCGAACAAGTCGTGCAGCCGCATTACGCGCTCTACTACGGCGCGAAGCTGTACGGGATCGTGGGATTTCTATTCTGGGTCTGGGCCTTTGCCGATTGTTACCGGCGCATGGGCGGCTTCAACGGATGGCATTGGGCCTTCATTTTTTTTCCGCCGTCGACGGCGATTTATGTCGTGCTGCATCTTCCAATGATGTTGCGCGGCCAGTTTCCAGGCCGCTCGGGATCGGGAAAGGGCCTCTTCGGCTGGGGCTTGAAAAACCGCATCAGCAAGGCGCAGCGCCAGCTTCGCATCACCGATACCATCGCCGCGCGCGCCGAGCTTGCTGAGCTTCACTTTGATGCCGGGGCGTGGGCGCTCTGCGAGGCGGAGTTTAAAAACGTGCTCCGGTCCGATCCACAAAATCAAGAGGCGCTCTATTATATTGGCGTCTGCCGAATGAAGCAGAATGATCATGCGGAGGCATTGAAATATTTGCAGCAGGTCATGGACCGCGACCGCAAGTTGCGCTTCGGCAAGGCCTGGCTCCATTACACTGAATGTCTGATCGCGAATGGCAAACAGGCCGAGGCTGTTGACGAGAGGAAGAAGCTTTCTCGCGCGTATCCGCGGCCATTGACCGAATTCGCTTATGCGCAATTGCTCGCGGACAGCGGGCAGAAAGACAAAGCCGCCGAGGTGCTCGACGAAATGCTCGCCACATCTGATAATGCGCCCAGCGAAGACCGGGTCTGGCTGAAGCGCGGCAAATCTCTGCTCCGCTCCATCTCCTAACCTATTGGTTCGCGCGCAATCAATAAGAGGAAGGCGTCATGAGTTTATCAGATTCATGTTTGCATACGCATCGGCTACCGGTGGCGGCCGCGTCAAGCTTCCCTGTGATCTGCAGGATTCTGTTGTCGATAAAGTTGAAACGTTGCCGTCCATCTAATCGAGCGAGTCGTCAATGAGCCGAAAAAAAGTTGGCAGTACGTGGTCACCGCCGCCAGTGAATCGAGGCCGCTGGCTTGCTGGCGTATTACTTTTTTTCGTGGTTGGCTCGAGCATTCTAATGTCCTTCTTAATTGGGACGCACCGACCCGCGGCTCCGCAGGGTATGATCTGGATTCCAGCGGGTACTTTCGTGATGGGTGGGCAGGACGACGCGCCCGACAACAAGCCGCTGCATTCGGCGACGCTCGACGGTTTCTGGATGGATAAAACAGAAGTCACCAATCAGCAGTTTGAAGTGTTCGTCAGCGCGACGGGTTATAAAACGGTTGCCGAGCGCAAGCCTGATGCGAAGGATTTTCCGGGCGTGCCTGAGGACAAATTGGTGCCGGGCGCCGCAGTCTTCACGCCACCCCTGGGACCGGTTTCGCTTGATGAACATTTGATCTGGTGGCGCTATGTACCGGGCGCGGACTGGCGCCATCCCGGCGGTCCTGAAACCAATCTGAAGGGGCGTGAGACGCATCCCGTAGTGAATACCTGCTGGGACGATGCCGCCGCTTACGCAAAATGGGCGGGCAAGAGTCTGCCGACAGAAGCGCAGTGGGAATACGCGGCGCGCGGCGGGCTCGACCGGCAGCGCTATGTGTGGGGCGCTGAACTGACTCCCAACGGAAAATGGCAAGCCAACATCTGGCAGGGACGATTTCCGAACGAGAACACGGAGCTCGACGGCTTTCGCGGCACGTCGCCCGTAGCCAGTTTTCCACCTAACGGATATGGGCTTTACGACATGGCGGGCAACGTCTGGGAGTGGTGCGCAGATTGGTACCGTCCAGACTATTATGAGAACAGCCCGCTCGAAAATCCGCAAGGGCCCAGGGAGAGCTTTGACCCCAGCGAGCCGGGCATGCCCAAGCGCGTCCAGCGCGGCGGCTCGATCCTCTGTAGTGACATGTACTGCATCCGCTACCTGCCCGGTGCACGGGGCAAAGGGGCCCCGGACACGGGGCTCTCCCATCTCGGCTTCCGCTGCGTGAAGCAGCCTGCTCCGTCCAAATGACCGTTATTAAAATAGGGCCTGTTTTTTGTATCTGACCGGCAGATGGTGTTTATTAATAAAAGGAGATTGCGCTCATGCGCTTACCTGCGGCCGCTGTGATTTATCTTGCATGCGCGTTTATGCTGCATGCTGCTGAGCCCAAATCCGATTCGGTTACGCAGGCGCTGATCAACGATTTGGGCTCTGAAAATTTCGACGTGCGGCAACAGGCGCAGGACTCTATTGAAAAAATGGGCGCGGCTGCGCTTTCCGTATTGATTGCTGCCGCAGACGCTCACGAGAACGCCGAAGTGAGAGTGCGAAGCAGAGTCGCGGTCAAAACAATTGAGTTGAACCAGAAGATCAGTCTGGCGCTCAGTGAGGGCGGGCCCGAACGATTGCTGGAGATGGCGGCCGAGGCCGGACGGCTGCGCCGTTACCGGGAAATGAATGTGCTTTTCGCGCGCGTCAACCTGGCGCTGGATGCGTTGCCGGATCAGACAGATGACGAGCTCTCACGCGTCAATACGTTACGATGGAAGTTCGACGATCTGCGGCAGCCTGACGAAACATTGATTATCTGGACGGGAATTCCGTTCGATCCCAGTCAGCCGCTGCCCGAATTCCTGTTTGTTCCCGAGCACTGAAGAGCAACTGAATAAACACTCTGCGCTTTTTTATTCAAGCTGGAGACGGAATGCGACGATCCGTAATGCATGATAGCGCGTGAACCGTCCCGTGGGGGGAACGGGTCCGAGCACTTTGTGGATCTCTTCCTTTCCCACTTGTCCGATGAACGAGGCTGCTCGCCGCACACGGTGAAGGCCTACTTCGAAGACCTCTCGTCCTTCGTCACTTTTCTCGAAGTGCGCGGCGAACTGGGTCGATTTCCACATCAGATTGACCGGCTTGTGCTGCGCTCTTTCCTGGCCGATCAGACGGAGAAGGGAACGGGCAAGCGCACGCTCAGCCGCCGCCTGTCCGGTCTGCGAAGCTTCTACAAATTCCTGATCCGCCGAAAAGTACTGAGCAACTCGCCGCTTGAAGGCATTCACAATCCCAAGACGCCCAAGACGCTTCCCAAATTCCTGACAGAAACGGAAGTTCGCAAGCTCGTCGAAAGCAGCGACGGCGCGAGCTGGATGGAGATTCGCGATCGCGCGCTGCTTGAACTGCTCTACGGCGCCGGCGTGCGCGTCTCGGAATTGGTTGGGACAAATCTCGAAGATTTCGACACCGTGCGCGGGCTGCTGCTGGTGCGCGGAAAAGGAAAGAAAGAACGCCTGCTTCCCGTGGGAACATGCGCGGCGCATTCGATCAGCACGTGGTTGCTGCGCCGCCCCGAGGCCGCCGGCGGCCGCTTGAATCTTCCGGCTGGGCAGAATGCTCCGACCGCGCCGATTTTCGTCAACCGATTTGGAACGCGTCTCGATGTTCGCAGCGTACGCCGCATTCTCTCAAAGCGTCTGGCCGAAGCAGGCCTGCCGCCGGGAGCCACGCCGCATACTCTGCGACACAGTTATGCCACTCATCTCCTCGAACGCGGCGCGGATCTGCGCAGCGTTCAAGAGTTGCTTGGGCACGCGAGCCTTTCGACGACGCAGATTTATACCCATCTGACGCCGTCGCGGCTCAAAGACGTTTACAACGCCTCGCACCCGAAGGCCTGACCACGGTTTGGATCGTCATCGAAGAAAAAAGCGTAGTGCTTCCGCACTACGCTTTTTTGTGTCTGGAAAATGACATTACTCTCCAGCAGGTTTCTCTAAAATTGCCGGCATTCGCGCCGATTCGTTGCTGAGCTGTCCTTCAAGCCTGAAGCTGCCCCATTGACCTTTTTCCGCGAGCGAGAGAGCCGCTTCGAGCATGCGCTCCTGCGACCGCACCCGCTGCGCTCCCTTGGCGGGTTGCAGGCGGACGCTGGTGCAGTCCGGCGAGAGCAGGCGCGCTTTCATGTTGTCGGCAAGCTGCAGTTCCAGAAAATTGTAAATTTGCTTATGCAGCGTCTTGTCGACGATCGGAAACATCAACTCGATGCGCCGGTCCAGGTTGCGCTGCATCCAATCGGCGGAGGCGAGGTAGTACTCCGGCGCGCCGTTATTATGGAAATAAAACGTGCGCGAATGTTCGAGGAAACGATCGATGATACTGACGCAGCGAATATTTTCACTCAGCCCCGGAACGCCGGGTTTCAAGCAGCAGACGGATCGGAGGATCAGATCGATTTTCACGCCGGCCCGGGAGGCGCGGTAAAGTTCGGCGATGAGCATGGGGTCCTGAATATTGTTGAGTTTCAGGATCATGTGACCGACGCGCCCGGCTTTGGCATGATCGACCTCGCGGCGGATCAGCGCGATGATGCGGTTGCGCAGTCCGGTCGGAGCGATTTCAATGTGATTGAACGACGGCGGCCGCGAATAACCGGTGATGATATTGAACATGTTTGTGACGTCGTCGCCGAACTTTTCGTCACAAGTGAAGAGTCCGAAATCGCCGTATAGACGCGCGGTGCGGTCGTTGTAGTTTCCGGTGCCGAGATGAACGTAACGCCGGATGCCCATGCCTTCGCGGCGCACGACCAGCGCGCATTTGCAATGCGTCTTCAATCCCACCAGCCCGTAAATGACATGCGCTCCGGCATCCACCAGACGGCGCGCCCAGATAATGTTCGCCTCTTCGTCAAAGCGCGCTTTGAGTTCCATCAGGACTGCCACTTGTTTACCGTTCAAGGCCGCGCGCACCAGATCGGCGGCGATCGGACTGCTGCTGCCGACGCGGTAAAGCGTCATCTTGATGGCGAGAACCTTGGGATCGTCGGCCGCCTGACGGACAAATTGAACGACGGGATCGAAACTTTCGTAGGGGTGGTGAACCAGAATGTCTTTTTCGCGAATGGCGGCGAAGACGTGATCGGCGCCCTGGAATGCCGGAGGCGGCTGCGGCGTGTAGGGCTGGTCCTTGAGATGGGGCAGATCGAGCGCGCTGTAAAGCTGCATCAAATCAGCGAAGGCGATAAAATCCTCGGTCGGATACAGATCGCAGTCTTTCAGATCGAGCTGGTCAACGAGCGTATCGAGCGTCGATTCGGGAAGCGAACTGTGATACTGCAAGCGCACGGCCGAGCCACGCCGCCGTCCGCGCAAGCCCTGCTCGATGGTCGTCATCAAGTCGGCCGCGTTGTCTTCATCGATCAGCACGTCGCTGTCGCGCGTCAGGCGAATCGGCGCGCAGTTCTTGATCTCGTAGCCATTGAAGAGCTGGTTGATGTGCATGTGCACGACGTCTTCCAGCAGAATAAAATCGAACTTGCCTGCATCCGTCGGAAGCTTGATGAATCGCGGCACGACCGTGCTGGGCACGTGAATAAACGCGGTGGTGCTGAACGGAATCGCGCTCGGCTTCAGCGGCCTGAGATGAGCGACCAGACACAGCGTCTTGTTGGCCAGATGCGGAAACGGATGGCCGGGGTCCAGCGCCAATGGCGTCATCACCGGAAAAAGCGTCTTGCGGAAATAGTCGGCGATAAATTCCTGCTGCTTAACGTCGAGCCCCGCCGGACTGACGATACGAATTCCCTGTCCTTCCAGCAGCGGACGGATCTCTGCCTTAAAGCAATTATGCTGCAGCGTCGTCAGCTCATGCATGCGAGCGGAAATTTTTTCAAGCGTCTGCGTGGGCGTCATCCCGTCTGTGCTGACTTCTTCCACGCCTGCAGAAACCTGGTGCTTCACGCCGGCGACGCGGATCATGAAAAACTCATCCAGATTCGAGCTGAAGATGCTCAGGAATTTCAAACGTTCCAGCAGCGGCACCTGGGCATCGCGGGCCTCGTCGAGCACGCGCGCGTTGAACTCCAGCCAGCTCAGTTCGCGGCTGTTAAAGTGCTCGGGCTTGATGCCTTCGTTTTCGAGCGCCCTGATCATTGTCTGCCTGGGTTTTGTTGCGTCGGACCGCGAGGCCATAACGGGACTCCACTCAATGGGGTTTTTCTTTTTCAAGTCAGCATTGTACATCGGCGCACCACGTAAGACCAAGGAATCATCCATCATTAACAATCCATGATAAGAGGATGCATTTTGGGCGCTGTGACCTTCAACAATCGCCTGAATGCGAGTAGAGTGTGCATGCGACGGAGGCCAGATCATGAGTCAGAAAGTCATTCGCATTGCAGTTGTCGGTTGCGGCTCGATCGGACAGATCATGCACTTGCCGCATTTGACGCAGCTTCAAGACGATTTCGAAATCGTTGGCATATGCGATATATCGCCCGGCGCGCTGGCGCATTGCGGCAGGCAATTTCACATCGATGAAAAGGCGCGCTTCAGCAGTGTCGATAAAATGCTTGAGACCGCCGCGCCCGATGCGGTGCTTGTCTGCGACGTGCTGCATTCCGATCCCACGCTCGCGGCCCTGCGCGCGGGATGCCATGTGCTTTGCGAAAAGCCAATGGCGCACAGTCTCGCAGAATGCGACGAGATGCTCAACGCCGCCGCGAAATCCGGCAAGACTTTAATGATGGCGTACATGAAGCGCTTCGATCCCGGCTATGAGTACGCGCAGTCGCGCGTCGCGCGCATGAAAGATATTTTTCATGTTCGCGCGCACGATTTCGTCGGGCCGAACAGTTCGTTTACTGGAGACATTCACGACGTTCGCGCCTTCAAGGATGCGGACACCGCCGCCGGCGCGAAGCTGATTTCGAAGCGCATTTTGGATGCGCTCGGCACTGATCGAACGGACGCGCGGGCGCTTTACATCATGCTGCTTTATCTTTGCACGCATGACTTGACCATCCTGCGCGGCATGTGCGGTGCGCCGCGTTCGATCGCCGGCGCAATTTACTCGGCAAAAGGAAAGACCTTCCAGGCACTGCTGGATTACGGCGACGCGATGACGGGCGTCTTCGAGTTTGGCGAATTCGATCTCAAGAAATTTGACGAAGAACTCGCCGTCTATTCCAAGACCGAAGTCGTGAAAGTTCAATTTCCCAGTCCTTATATTCCGTATGCCGCCACCGAAGTCGAGGTCTGGGAGGCCGAAGGGCCGGGGCGCGAACAGCGTCCCGACCGGCCCGATCTGCCGAGCGGTCCGGCGGGGCAGGGCTTCAAAGTCTCGCGCGTGCTGGCCAGTTACGACGAAGCCTTTCGTCGCGAACTCCACCATTTCGCGCACTGCGTTCGCACCGGTGAGAAGCCGCGCACGACGCCCGAAGACGGGCGCGATGATGTACGATTGTGTATTGAGATGACGAAAAAAGCATTGGGGCTCAGTTGAAAGCGTTGGCTGCATGATTGATCAACCGCGAAAAAAGGCCGCGACCGCGCTTATCACCGGCGGCGCCGGGTTCATCGGGTCGCATCTCGCCGATGCACTGCTGTGCTACGGCGTGCGCGTTCGCATTCTGGATAATCTGGCGAATGGACGGCGCGAAAATGTTCCGGCCGGCTCTGAGTTCATCGAAGGCGATATTCAAGACGCGGCCGTTTGCAAAGCGGCATGTGCCGGCATCGATGTTGTCTACCATCTCGCGGCGCTGGGCTCGGTGCCGCGTTCGATTGCCGATCCGCTGCGCTCGCACCGCGTGAACACCGACGGCACAATTCAGATTCTGCTCGCCGCGCGCGACGGCGGCTGCAAGCGCGTTGTGTACGCGGGTTCGTCCTCGGTGTATGGCTCCGGCCACGCGCTTCCTTTAAAGGAGAGTTATCCAACCCGCGCGCTTTCACCGTACGCGGTGAGTAAACTTTCGGCCGAGCGCTACGTATTGGCGTTTAACGCGTGTTACGGATTGCAGACGGTTGTGGTGCGCTATTTCAATGTCTTCGGTCCGCGACAGAAAAGCGACGGCGCGTATGCCGCGGTGATCCCGCGTTTCGCGCTCGCTCTGCTGCATGGCGAGCAGGCTGTGATCTACGGAGATGGAAAGCAGCGCCGCGATTTTACATTCGTGGAAGACGCGGCCGAAGGCACCATGCTGGCCGGCAGCGCGCCCGGCGCCGTGGGACAGATTATCAATCTTTCGGGCGGCCGGGACGCTTCGATTCTCGATCTTCACGCTTCGCTGCAGACGATTATTGGGACCGATCGCGCGCCGCGTTTTGAGCCGGAGCGGGTCGGAGATGCGCGCGATAGCCTCGCCGACTTGAGCGTGGCGCGCCAGATTCTCAAGTATGATCCGCGCATTGATCTGGAGACCGGATTGCGCCGCACCGTCGAGTTTTTCAAGCGTCCAAATTGAGCAGGAGTTTAATGATGAAACGATTCAAAGTGCTGGCGATCGTGTTCTGTATTCTTTTCATACCGTGCGCCATCGCCGAAGAATCCAGCAATGAGTTGCTGATGAAGGCGAGAACGTCGGTGGCCCGGGGCGATATCAAAGCGGCGCTGGAGCTCGCCGATAAGGCGCTGAAGAGTGATGAGAAAAACATGAAGGCCTATTTTCTGCGCGGCCAGTTGTTCGACTTGCACCGCGATTTCCCGCGCGCGATCGCCGATTTTAATTCCGTGCTGCGCTCGGAGCCTGAATCTGCGGCGGTGCTGCAGGCGCGTGGCTGCGCCTATTTCCGCAACGGCGATTTCGATCAGTCGATCGCGGACTTCGACAAAGTCATCGAACTCGATCCGCAGCAGTCGCCGCATCACTGGCAGCGCGGGATTGCGCTGTACTACGCCAAGCGTTTTGCCGACGGGCGAAAGCAGTTCGAACTTCATCAGACCGTGAACGGCAACGATGTTGAGAACGCGGCGTGGCATTACCTCTGTGTGGCCCGAATTGAGGGCGTTGAAAAAGCGCGCGCCGCGTTGATCGAAATTCGCCGCGACGGCCGCGTGCCCATGATGGAAGTCTTTGCCCTCTTCGGCGGCAAAGCAAAACCGGAGGACGTGATCGCCGCTGCGAAGGCCGGCAATCCGTCGGCGGAGAATTTGAAGAACCAGCTCTTTTACGCTCACCTTTATCTGGGTTTGTACTTTGAAGCCGCAGGCGACGACAAGCTTGCGCGCGAGCATATCTTCAAGTCAGTCGACGCGTTTTCCAGCGAGGGCTACATGGGCGACGTGGCTCGCGTCCACGCGGCGGTGTTGCGCAAGGCCGCCAAATAAAACGCACTGCGCTTTGCAGTGCGTTTTTATTTTTTGAATGTTTCCCATTTCTCTTATGTCAGCGACATCATGATTTCATCGAGCGCCTTTTTGGGCGGGCGCGTGCGGTCCTGGCCCAAGGTGGCCAGAGGCTCATCGATCATGTTGAGCTGGTCGGCGAACTGGCGGCGGCTCTTGTCCAGATAAAGCAGTCCGGTCAGGAAGAGCTGGTCGCGGCGCGATTTTTCGATCGTGGTTACGGCGGCCATGCGGTCGGTGGGATCGTAATCCTCGCCCAGCTTCTTGAGGCGGATTGTGGATCCATCATGCAATTCAATCGTGCGCGTTTCGCCGGGGTTCATGTCGATCGGAGCCTGCGGTTCGAAGTGCTCGATGAAGTCGATGTCATGCAGCGCCATTTCGTGGTCCTTGGCGTACTTGTACGACTTGGTCGAGCTTTCGTGATTGTTGAACGTCACGCAGGGACTGACCACATCGAGGATCGCGGTGCCTTTGTGATGCAGCGCGATCTTCAGCAATGCAGCGAGCTGTTTCATGTCCGCCGAGAACGAGCGCGCCACGAATGTGCATCCCAGCTCAATCGCCAGACCGCAGCAATCGATCGGAATCATCTCGTTGATGTCGCCCTTCTTGGACCCCGTGCCGATGTCGGCCGTCGCGGAGAACTGACCCTTGGTCAGGCCGTAGACGCCGTTGTTCTCGATGATGTACACGATGTTTGTGTTGCGCCGGATCATGTGCACGAACTGGCCCATGCCGATGGAGGCCGTGTCGCCGTCGCCGGAGACGCCGATCAGCACCAGCTTGCGGTTGGCCATCGCCACGCCGGTCGCGACCGCGGGCATGCGTCCGTGAACCGCATTGAAACCGTGCGACTTATTAAGGAAGTACGCGGGCGTCTTCGACGAGCAGCCGATGCCCGAAAGCTTGGCCACGTTATGCGGCGCAATCCCCGTTTCGTAGCAGACCTTGATGATCTGCGCGGTGATGGAATCGTGACCGCATCCCGAGCAGAGCGTCGATTCGGCCCCTTTGTAGGCGTCGACCGTCAGACCCAGCTTGTTGGTCTTCTCCGGTCGCGGCGTGGGTGCAACGATGGGCTTGGTGATAACCTCTGACATTGAAGTGTTTCCTGTTCTCAGGTTTAATCTTTAGTTTGAGCAGACATTCTTATCTGCTCTGAGAAAACGTTATTTGTGCTCCAGCTTGACGATCTCGTCGCTGACCGAGCGCGCGTCGACGGGCAGGCCGTTGAAGTGCAGCACGCTGCGCATCTTGGCGATGATCTCAACCGGCATCTCCATCTTCAGCAGGTTGAACATCTGCATGTCGCGATTCTGCTCGACGATGTAGATGCGCTTCTTGCGAGTCATGAACTGCTTGACCGCGTCAGTGAATGGATAAGCGCGGATGCGCAGATATTCGGCTTTGATGCCCTGCGAGGTCAACTGGTCCAGCGCTTCCTGCATCGGCGAATCGGTCGAGCCGAAAGCGATAATGCCGACGTCGCCGGTGGCATCGCCCTTGATGATGACTTCAGGAACGTGCTTGCGCGCTGTTTCGAACTTGCGCGCCAGGCGTTCCATGTTGCGCATGTAGTCGTCGGGCTTTTCGCTGTACTGCGCTTTTTCGTTGTGTCCGCTGCCGCGCGTGAAGTAGGCGGCATTGGGGTGCGCCGTTCCGGGCAGTGTGCGATACGGAATTCCGTCGCCGTCCACGTCCCGGTAGCGTTCAAAAGTCTTGCCCTGAACCTGCAGCGCTTCGAGCTGCTCGGCGTCGAGCACCTTGCCGCGCGTGATCGGCTTTTCGGGATACGGGAAGGGGTCGGCCATCCAGGCGTTCATGCCCAGGTCCAGATCCATCAGCACGAAGACCGGCGTCTGGAATTTTTCTGAGAGCTCGAAGGCTTCGATCGCCATCTCGTAACATTCCTGCACCGAACCGGGGATCAGGCAGATGTGCTTGGTGTCGCCGTGGCTCAGGAAAATCGTGGAGAGCAAGTCGGCCTGGCTGGTGCGGGTTGGCAGTCCGGTTGAAGGTCCGACGCGCTGTACGTCAAAGATGACCGCGGGGATTTCGGCGTAGTAGCCCAGTCCGACAAACTCACCCATCAGGCTGATGCCCGGGCCCGACGTCGACGTCATGGCTCGCGCGCCCGCCCAGCCTGCGCCAAGCACCATGCCGATGCTGGCCAGTTCGTCTTCGGCCTGCACGATGGCGTAGGTCGCTTTGCCGTTTTCATCCATGCGGTATTTGCGCGCCAGCGGAATGAAGGATTCAACCAGGCTTGAAGACGGTGTGATCGGGTACCAGCCCACGACCGTGCAGCCGGCCATCAGGCAGCCGATCGCGGCGGCGTTGTTGCCTTCGATGATGATCTTGCCGGCGGTCTTATCCATGCGCGCGACGCGGAACTTTTCGAGCTTGGGCAGATTTGCTTTTGCGTAGTCCACTCCGGCTTTGGCGGCGAGCACATTCACGCCGACGGCCTTGGCCTTGCCTTTGAACTGCTTGGCCAGCGCGTTCTCAATTTCGGCAAACTCAATCTGCAGCAATTCGGCCAGCACGCCCACGTAGCACATGTTGGCGAGCAGCTTGCGAATCCGCGCTTCGACGTCGGGGACGGACGCGGCGAGTTTCGCAAAGGGCACTTCGAAGAACTGCACGTCTTCACGAATCTTATTCAGGCGCAGCGGCGCATCGTAAATGCAGATCGCTCCGGGCAGCAGCGCTTTGACGTCATCGACGGCCGTCTCGGGATTCATGCAGACGAGGATGTCGATTTCCTTCTTACGGCTGATGTAGCCGTCTTTGCTGGCGCGGATTGTAAACCACGTCGGCAGGCCTTGAATGTTGGAGGGGAACAGGTTCTTGCCGCTGACGGGGATTCCCATCTGGAAAATCGCGCGCATCAGAACGCTGTTGGAGGACTGGCTGCCCGAACCGTTCGCTGTGGCCACTTGAATCGAAAAGTTGTTTACGACGGGCTGCACAGTGTTCCGCGCGGGTGATTGAGCGGGCTGGGCGGCCAATGTACTACTCATTATTTAGAGCCCTTTCTGGATTGAAGGTGAGGAACGTTCGGAACACTCTGATTCCAAAGCCCCAAAAAACCTGATGACAAATTGCCACATTGGTAAAGCATGCAAATCTCAGACGAGCATGCATCACAGTACCGGCTTAAAAACAATCTCACAAACTCTACAAATCATATTAATCGCAGCAGGATCAGAATCCACACACTTTTTTTGCTCCTTTTGAACGTTAATATGGCAAATATAACCAACTTGCAAGGCCAGCCGTCAACGCTCCACTCAGCGTGCACGCAAAATTAACCGTCCCTTTTCCGGCGCCCGCCCACTTGTCCTCTATGGTGGCCCCGAAAAGGCTATCCACCATGGTGCCCGCCAATCCTGCGGCGATCACGATGCAACTTGCAACGAGTGGCTCGACTTTGGGAAAGATCAGGGTGAAGAAGCCGCTTTTCCACGAGATCAGAGCGATCAGTAAGCTCGCCGCGGTTGCCGCTACAAATCCCAAAAGCGTCACCGCGCCGTTCGTTCCATGCGGCACGGGTTTGAAAGTCGTGATCAATAACGGTTCTCCGCCGGCCAACGCACCGATCTCCGAGCTGGCCGTGTCGGCAAATGCAGCCGCGATTGCTCCGGCGTACGCTATTAGGAAAACAGGATTCCCACCACTCGCCGGATAAGCCAGGCAGCAAATTGCCGGAACCAGCAGATTAGCCGCGACGTTGGAAATACCACGCTTGCCCTCGCGCGCTTCCGCCGCGCCGATCGCCTGCTTTTTCTTGAGGCCCACTTTGCTGAGCGCGCTGCCGATTACCACGAAAGTAAAGAAGAGCAAGTAGCCGCGCCACGTGCTGAAGTAGTACGCCACAGCGCCGATGCTGACGCCCAGCAGCGTGCCCGTGACATCGGCAAAGCGGAGCAGCACCACCGTCAGCCCCAGAGCGCCGTTGACGATCAGCGCATGGATGAAGAACTCGGGCTGGACGTGCGTACTATAAGGAAGCGTCCGCGTCGAATAACTCAAAAAGCCACCCGCCAGCCAGAGCACGCCGCCCACGCCAATCGGCACGCGCAAGTTGTCGTCGAGCGGGCCGTCGAAGCTTTCGAGCAGCGCGCCGCTGACAGCCGCCAGCACTCCAAGCGTCCAGACGAACGGCCACTCCGGCGTCTTCGCCGAAGTCAGAAACTGCTGCGACGGGCACCACCACATCGCAAACATGCAGACCGGCAGCGCCGCGCATAAGAATCCAACCAGGCCGCTCCAACTCTTCTCCTTATTCCAAGGCAGGCGCGGGGAGGGAATCGAGCGCCCCGCGAAACTGGCCGCAGCATCGCCCGCCGCCATCGCCGCCCACGCGCCCATCGCAGCAAACGGCGGATAAACGAGAAAGCATATCGCCAGCGCAAACGGGTAAAGCCATTGTCCCGTGACGAATCCCTCGCCCGGCCGCGCGATGAGCTTGCCGCTGGGAACGAGTGGCAACACCACCATGTTTACAACCGTGATCAGAACGATGATCGCGACCACCCATTTCTGCCCGTGCGGCACCTGATTGCGCGGATCGACGAGCAGCCCCAGCGGCAACGCAAAAAGCACAAACGCGCCCGCATGCACCAAATTGCGGAAGCCTGGAGAATGAGTGGCGCTGTCCTGTGGCATGAATTCGTGAACCTATCTCACTTTCTGTTTGGA
>Ga0105047_10009266_pt1 | contig 16237 bp, 21 predicted proteins | sample MAT04_FD_78384 | JGI IMG/M metagenome (GOLD analysis project Ga0105047, IMG submission 78384) | Freshwater microbial communities from Lake Fryxell liftoff mats and glacier meltwater in Antarctica - MAT-04 (megahit assembly) | ecosystem: Environmental > Aquatic > Freshwater > Ice > Liftoff...
CGCCCAGCGTATACACGGCGAGTGTAGTCCAGGCGCCGGAAAGGCGGGGGCGGGAATGATTTCCGGATCCAAGGTTGAACTTTCGGGGCTATGATCGGCGCGCGCGGACTGTTCCCTGGAAGAGATCGTGAAGTGGGGCCACCTCGTCTATCTATCCAACGGGCCGGTCCTACTCATTCGGGCGGAGGAGAATCGGGTGCTATTCGGCTTCTGGCGGGGACAGCGCCTGAGCGCCATCGAGCCCCGCCTCAAGCGCGGCGGCAAATACGAGATGGCCACCCTGGAATTGCGCGAGGGGATGACGATCAATCCCGCGACGGCGCGGCGCAAGCGCTTGGCGCACGGCAGGTCGTCATCGCCGGCGTCGGTCACTCCCCCAATCTCGAAGCACCGGACGAATTCGTCCGCGTTATCATCGGTTTTCTGGCGGATGAGGGACAACGCGCTTCAGGCGCGTGAGGGCCAGCCCGCCAAAGGAACCCCATGAGTCAAAACGTGTCAGTCGGAATTGTGAGCGCCGGGATGTATCTGCCGGAGGGACGCGTCAGCGCAGCGGAGATTGCAGCGGAGAGCGGGATGCCGGAGTGGGTGGTCCGCGACAAGCTCGGCATCATCAGCAAGACCAAAGCGCGCCCGGATGAGCACCCCAACCAGATGGCCGTGTGGGCGGCCTTGGATTGCCTGAGCAAGACCGACATCAAAGCCGAGGAGATCGACGTCGTCATCTCCACCACCGAGGAGTGGCGCGAGTATCTGTTGTGGACGACCGGGGTGCACCTCGCCCACGAGATCGGCGCGACCCGGGCCTGGGGCATCGACATCCACATGCGCTGCGCCACGACGGTCGGCGCGCTCAAGATCGCCCGCGACATGATCATCGCCGACCCGGAGATCAACACGATCTTGATCGCCGGCGGGTATCGCATCGGCGATCTGATTGACCTGAGCAACCCGCGCACCTCGTTCATGTACAACATCAGCGCCGGGGCGGGCGCGCTGCTGCTGCGGCGCAACCACCCGCGTAACCATGTCCTCGGCGCGCACCTGATCACCGACGGCTCGATGAGTAAACATGTGCTCGTGCCGGCCAGCGGCACGGTCCAGTTCCCCACCGACGAAGCGGTCAAACGCGGCCTGTTCAAGTTCGACCTGGTCGAACCCGAGGCGATGAAGAACCGCCTGAACGCTGTGTCGATGAGCAACTGGCTCACCTGTGTCGACGAGGCGCTGCGCAAGAGCGGGCCGCGGCCCGATGGCCGGCCGCGCGGGCGGGCCGACCTCGGTTTCCTGAACATGGTGCTGGTCAAGCCCTCCGCATTCCGCGAGATGCTCAGCCACCTCGGCCTCAGCGAAGCGCAGGCCGTCTACTGCGCCGAGTATGGCCACATCGGCGAGCAGGACAGCATCATCAACATCATCGAAGGTCTGAAACAGGGCCGGCTGAAGGACGGCGACCTGATGGCCATCATCGGCGCCGGCATCGGATACGTGTGGGGGGCGGCCTGCGTGCAATGGGGGCCGGCGGCATGAACGACCTGCTCAAGGCCAGACTGGAACGGGCCTTCACCCTCACCCGCGACCTGGTGGCCCATCTCGAGGAAGGCGCGCTGGGCCTGGACTTGCCGCATCTACCCTCCAACCGGATCGCCGGGCAGCTCTGGTGCATCGTGGGCGCGCGCGAGAGCTACCTCCGGGCGATCGAAGCGGGCGGCTGGCAGGGATTCGCGTGCAGCCTGAGCGCGCCGCGGGTGAAGGGTTCGGTGCTGGCCGCCCTGGAGGCGAGCCAGGCGCGCCTGGCCTCGACCGCTTTCGCGGACTTGAGCGCCGGGCAGCTCGCCCTTGCGTTTGATCTGCTCGAACACGAGATCCAGCACCACGGGCAGCTCATCCGCTTTGTCTACGCGAATGGCCTGACCTTCCCGGAGAGTTGGAACAAGCGCTATACGGTGTAGCATTGCGCCACAGACACGTTGGGCCGGCAAGCGCCCACGGCCCGACAGAATACGTGACAGGACAGGTTTCCGGCGGCTATCGTCGCCGGGGTTGGTATTGTTCGTGTTTCCGAGGTGAGCATCATGAACAAACTCATTATCGACGGCGGGGAGCTCGCTATGGCCCTTGAATCGCACAACTCCGAGCTGGAGTATGTCTCTGACCGTGAGACAGGCGAGGTCATCCCAACGGCGGACGAAATCTCGGGGTTCGAGATGGACAAGGCCCAGCGGAAACTGATCAAGGCCAATCGGGGTAAGCGCTTCATCCCGATTGCGCCCGTGCCCTCCAACGAAGGCTTTGATTTGATGGCCGGCTTTATCGAGCGGCTGCCCGAGGGGGTTGCCGCAGAACGACTGACCCGGGCCCTCGAAGGCAGGTCGCCCTTCCGGCACTTCAAAGACGCACTGTTCGAGTATCCGGAGCTGCGCGCCGAATGGTTCAAGTTCCACGAAGACGCGTACTACGGATTTGGCGAAATGTGGCTCAAGGAACAGGGCATTGAGGCGACCCTCACGCGGCGACAGAGACCCTAGAAGTCGTCCTAAGAACAAGGGCGACATGCAGGTCACAACAACTCACAAACCCGACAGCCGGGCCGCATGGCGGGCCTGGCTCGAACAACACCACGGGACGGCCAGCCATATCTGGCTGCTGTTCGACGACCGCCCGGAGACGCCAAGCGTGTCCTATCTTGACGCGGTTGAGGAAGCCCTGTGCTTCGGCTGGATCGACAGCATTCAGAAACGATTCTCAACCTTCGAGCGGGCGCAGCGGTTTAGCCCGCGCAAGAAACGGAGCAACTGGACGGAACTGAACAAGGAGCGCGCGCGCCGGCTGATCCGGCTGGGGCTGATGAGCGAGGCGGGCCGAGCGACGTTGCCCGATCTGGCCATTTCGTCCGTTGTGGCGGACGATATCGCCCAAGCGCTCAAGTCGGCGCCGGGCGCCTGGCCCAACTTCCTGACGTTTCCCGAGCTCTACCGCCGGGTTCGGGTCGGCTTCATAGAGGAGAGGCGCAAGGACAGGGCCGAGTTCGAGCGCCGGCTGGGTAACTTCGTCAAGAAGACCGCCGCCAATCAGATGTTTGGCAACTGGAACGACGGCGAAAGACTCGGATAAGCCGGCTGGCGTCAATTCAAGCGCCGCCCCACCCAAACGCCTGTGACTCCCACCTCAGCAGGTCGCCTTCGAGATGCTCGCGCAGCCCGAGCCGCTCCATCAGCCACATCACATGGGCGCGGTGATGCATGTCATGGGTGATCACATGCCCGATCCCGCCGCCATACGTTTTAGGCCTCGGCGGCTTGTCCAACGTATCGACAAAACAGGCGTCCCAGCGTCCCTCGCGGGCGATCGCGCGGGCGAGCTCGGCGAAATCGCGGCTGATCACCGCGTGCCGGCCCAGAAGCTCGGCCATCGATGTCCCGCTGCGCGCCTCAACCGCCCTCCCACGCAGAAGGTCGGTCCACACTTGTTGACCCAGACTATTCACCCTGCACGGAGGATCCGATATGGCATTCACGTTGACCCGCGACGCATGGAAGGACTTCAAGACCCAAAACAGCCTCTCGAAGTCGCCCTGGTATTCGAGAGCGGATGTCGGCCCGAGCATCGATAAGTTCTGGGCCGCTCGGGATATTTTTCTGAAGGCTCCGGGCATGGAGAGCCTGAAGAAATTCTTTGGCGCGGCCACCAATCTCCAGAAAGCCTTCACCAAGTTCATTGGGCTGAAGGAGGTCAAGGGTGAGCTAAGGGCCCTGGCCAAGACCCAAATTGGGACGTGGAAAGACCAGATCGACGATGTGACCAAGATGCTTGCGATCGAGGCCAGGCGAAACGAGGCGCAGTTGCTCGAAGCCGATGCCAAACGTCTGATGGAAAACCTCAAGAATAGCGGCCTGTAGCGACCAGCGTCTGAAGCAGCCTGACGGCATGCTCCGGCCCGGGCAGCCCGGCAATCTCATCCCGGAAGCGCTCCGCAGCTCGCCGATAGCGCGGGTCGGCCAGAACCGTCGACACGGCCTCGCGCACGGATGCGGGCATGGCCGTGATCGGATCGAGCGTTTGCCCAACGTTCAGTTGCTCGCAGCGGGCCGCATTCAGCGGTTGGTCGGCGCCCATCGGAATCAGGACCATGGGCAGGCCGTGGGTAAGCGCGCCCAGCACACTGCCCGACCCGCCGTGCGAGACGACCAGGCTGCACTCGGGCAGGATCGATTCCTGGGCGATATAGCGCTCAATCCGGACGTTGGCCGGCTGCGGGCCAAACTCGGCCGGGTCGATGCCCTCGCCAACGGTCGCCACGACCTTGATCGGCAACTCGCGCAGGCCGGCCAGGGCGCGGGCGAACAGGTCGCCCGACTCGATGTTGAAGACCGTGCCGAGGGTGAAGTAGACGATCGGCGGGCCGGGCTGGCGCGTTGACGCGACGGGCGCCTCGGTGGCCCGGAAGGCATGCGCCGTGGCCGGCAGCGGAAAGGCCGGATCTCGGAAAAGCGGCGGAAAAGACGATAACGCAAGATGCCGATACAGCATCTCCAGCCCGGGGTCGGGCGGCAGGGCGTGCGCGGCCCGCAGCGCGTTGAGCGTTTCGCCAATGACCTCCGCCCGCACAAACGAGCCCGCCGCCATGACCAGGACCGTCGCGTGGGGCAGGCCCAGGCGCTCGGCGGCGAGCATGCTGCCGAAGTCGGCCTCGTCGCAGACGATCAGGTCGGGCCGCCACGCGCCGCACAACGCAAGCATATTGTCCGCGCGCGCGCTGGCGGCGCGGCGGACGAACCGATCCCGGAACTCCTGGTCCTCACGGGCGGCATCGAGCGGGCGGAGCGGCAGTCGCGCCAGCGCGCCGGCGGCGCCCGTACCGAGTGGAAACACCGGAAACCCGGCGGCTTCGACGGTCGCGCGCATCGACGGCCCGCAGCCAAAGACGAGCGCATGCCCGGCCGCGAAAGCCGCGCGAGCCACGGACACGAGAGGGAGGAAGTGTCCGCTCCCGCCGATAAAGGTGAAAAGAAGTCGCATCGCGAATATTCTATGTGGGGCAAGCCACGCTGCAAAGGGCCCTGAGCTGGGCCCTGAGCTTGTCGAAGGGGTCACCGGGCCGGGTCGTGGCCGGCATCGCCCTCGCTCCGGGCCGCGTAGCGCGCTGCCGAGCGCTGCACGGCCGCCTGGGCGTCCTCGCGCACATGAGCGTCCCAAAACCCGGCGTAGATCCGGTCAAAGCGCAGCCCGGCTACGACGCCGGCGATGCGCGCCACTTCGGCCGGCGGCAACGGGATCAGATTCGGGTAGCTGCGCATAAAGCTGACGTAGCGCCGATCTGAAACGACTTGCGGCATATCTCCGCTCATCAGCACGCCCCGCCCTTCGGCGCCGGCGTCCCAGATGAGGACGGTGCTCCCCGCAAAATGGCCGCCCACCCGGGTCAAGCGCATGCCGGGGAGCAAATCCTGGGTTTCACCCTCCCAAAACTGGATCGCCGGGTCGGGCCGCATCATCCACTCCCGATCGGCGGCATGCAGGGAAACCGGCGCGTCGAAGGCCCGGCTCCACTCGAGCACCGTCGTGTAGAAGTGCGGATGCGAGATGGCGATCGCCTTCACTCCGCCCAGGGCGGTGATGATGTCGATCGTCGCATCATCCAGCAGGCTGATGCAATCCCACAGCACGTTGCCGCCCGGCGTCCGAATCAGAAGGGCGCGCTGGCCGATCGCAAATTGGGGAGCGCTGCCAATACCATACAGATTCGGTTCCACTCGCTGGAACATGTTGCGATGCGTCCGTCGCAGCTGGGGGAGCGTCGTCCAGGTCTGCCCGGCCGGGCCGACATACTGCCGCTCGTCCTGACAGATCGGGCAGGCCGCGGGCAGGCTGATCGAGGGCGGAAACTGGGTCCCGCAGGTAGCGCAGATGTAGGCGCGTTCAGGCGCGACGTTTGTCATAGCGGGTCTTGCCCCCTCGAAACTTCCAGGCCTGATTCCGTGAATGCTTCTTGGACGTCGATGACTCTATCATGCCGTTGGGTTCGAGGCTGGCCCAGGCACCCCATAAACCGGTTAACCCTTAGGGTTGACTCGTTTACGCTGAGATGTGCGGCACTATCTCGGCGTCTAAAAACCAAACCCTGACCGGCCGCGCAACGACTGATAACTCTGAAACGCGAGATAGCCAAACAACAGGGCCAGATACGTGCTCTGCAGAAACACCAAACCCGCCACAGCGACGACGGCCCCGGCGATGATCGACACCCACAGCGACTTGCGCGGGCCGTCGGCCGGGTCGAATTGGGTGAACAGCGTACGTGAGACCTGCCCGCCATCGAGCGGGTAGACCGGCACCAGGTTGACCAGCCCCCAGAACAGATTCACCCACATTAACGACGATACGATCGCGTTGACCAGCCCGCCATAGGGCAGCACCGCAGACGGCCAGGGGATGAAGCCCAGCAACGGTGTTACCGTAATGGATCCGCCCGCAATGGCGGCGAGGACCAGCACGAGCGCCGCAAGCGCGAATCCGGCCCCAGGCCCGGCCAGCGAGACCAGCAGTTGCTGGCGCGGCTGCAGCGACACGCCCGCCCAACGGTTTCCCCACATCACCGGTTCGGAGGTGGCCACCCCGCCGGCGCCATGCAACACGATCCGCGGGGATTGCCCATACGAACGCATCATCAGGGCGTGCCCCATCTCGTGGACGACGATCGAGACAAAGATGACAGCCACCCAGATCAGCAGATACAACAGCCCGCCCCCAGACAGGCCGAACAGCACGGCCACAATCCAGAAGAGCGGGTGCACCCGGATGGGGATCCCGGCCAGGGTGAAGCGCAGATCGAAACGGGTTTCGGGCGGCGGGTCAAAAAGCATGATGAGGGCGTGTCTCCTATGCGGCATCCGGCGGCGCAAAAGCCGTCGTCCAGAAACCCGCGTGCACGGCCCGCGCCTCCGCGTCCAGGGCCAATGACGGGCCCAGAATTTCCATGGGGCGCTGGCTGCGGGCAAAGACATCCCGGCAGGGGAGCAACAGATGCCCGGGCGAAGGCCCGACGATTTCATACAGGGCGTTCTCGCTCAGAGCGAAGACGACCCGCCCGATCCCGCTCCAGTGGATGGCCCCGGCGCACATCGCGCACGGCTCGGTGCTCGAATACAACGCGCAGCGGGCGAGCTGCTCCGGCGAATAGCGCTGCGAGGCCAGGCGGACGAGATTGGTCTCGGCGTGGCCGGTGCAATCGCGGGCGGTGTTCACCGTATTCTCGGCCCGCATCAGAACCTGGTTGTTCTCGTCCACAAGCAGGGCGCCAAACGGATGGTTGCCATGCTCGCGAGCGCGCCAGGCGACCTGAATAGCGGTCCGGAGGTGATGAATGTCGAAGTCGTTCATGGGTATGATGACATTATCACCGCGCGGACACCTTAAAGGTGTCCGCATCGACGGTTTCTCGCGTTCCGCGGTATGGTTCCCGGCTTTCGCCGGGATGACGGGTTCTGTGATAACGTCTTCCTCACACACTCGCATTCTCGATCCGCGAGTAGAAGAACTTCTTGGCGATCTCGGTGACGACGACATACAGCCCGGTCAGCCCAAGCACGGTCAGCATGAGCGGCGGCGGCAGCGGGATGAAGCCGAAGATGCTGGCAAAGGGCAGAAACAGCGACGCCCCGGCCATGCTGAACATGTTGCCAAAGTTGGCGCTGATCGTCGTCATGATGTACTTGAGCTGCACCCCGCGTTTCGCCAGGTCGGCGATCGTTTGCCGCACGTCGGTCTTGGGCGGGTCGAAGAAAGGCAGGAAGCCTGAGAAGGTCAGATCGCTTTCGTCAGCGCGCGAATAGGCATCGGTGGCCGCCCCGACCGTCGTCGCCGCCACGCCCAGCGCCCGAAAGCCTTTGTCGCTCCAATCGCTGTAGCGCTGTTCGATTGCGGCCTGCCTGGCGTCGTCCAACGGCGCGACAGCATCACCCTCCCGTGCGCCGACACAGATGCTCAGGATGCTGTCCAGCGCGCCCTTGGTGATGAGCGTGCGCGCGCCATTGTCATTGGCCGTGATCACGCTCAGACGCTTGCGCACAAAGTCGTAGGGGATCTCATCGACCTTCTTCTCCGCGCCTGCCTTCAGCCCGGCCTTTTCGGCGTAGCCCTGGATGGCGTCATCGAGCGAATTGGTCAGCCCGGTCTGGAACTGGGCATTGAGATAGGCCAGGCCCAACACGGCCGTGGAGGGCTGGCCTTGCGGGTCAAGCGCGCCGTCGCGCCGAACCACGCCTTCGGTCAGAGTGCCGGTCTTGTCGGTGCACAACACATCCATGCTGCCGAAGTTCTCGATGGCATTGAGCCGGCGCACGATCACGCCGCGCTTGGCCATCGTCCGCGCGCCGTGGGCGAGGGTGATGCTGATGATGGCGGGCAGGAGCTCCGGGGCCAGCCCAACCGCGAGGGCGAGCGCGAAAAGCAGTGAATCGATGGGCGGCTTGGCCAGAAAAATGTTAACCGCCAGGACGACGACCACCATCACCAGCATGACCTGGGTGAGCAGATAGCCAAAGCGCTGGATGCCACGCTCGAACTCAGTCTCGGGCGGGCGCAGGCTCAACCGCGCGGCGATCTGGCCGAACACGGTTCCTTTGCCGGTTTGAGCAATCAGGACCCGGGCCGTGCCGCTGCTGACGCTGGTCCCCCGGAAAACGCTGTTGGCGCGCTCGGCCAGGCTGGCGTTGGCGGCGACCTGGCCGGGCTTTTTCTCCACCGGAAAGGTTTCGCCGGTCAGGACGGCCTGGTTGACAAAAAAGTCATTGGCCTCGAGCACCACCCCATCCGCCGGGATCAGGCTGCCGGCCGAGAGCAGCGCGATGTCGCCCGGCACCACCTGTTCCGCGTCAATATTGCGCGGTTCGCCATCCCGCATCACTTTAGCCTTGAGGGTAACCTGCGAGCGGAGTTTCTCAACTGCATTGCCAGTCCGGTATTCCTGGGCGAAACCGAGCATCGTGCTGCCGATCACGACCGCCAGCACGATGAGGGCATCGGTGTACTCGCCGACGAAGATGGAGATCGTGGCCGCGAAGATCAAGATGAGCACCAGCGGGCTCTTGAACTGGCTCAGCAGCAGAACCAGCGCCCGCGTCTGCTGTTTCTTTTGAGCGCGTTCAATCCGTATTGCCTGAGGCGGCTGTCGGCATCCGCCTGCTGCAGACCCTTGTCGGTGGCGCGCAATGCAGACAGGAGCTTTTCGGGCGGGAGGCTCCAATACGCCGTCAGGGCCGCCTCGGGCGGCATTCCAGTCTTGCGTACAGATGCGAACGTCTTCATCGGATTCCCTCGATCCCCATCCACTCTCGAACGGGTCAGCGCCAGAGCGCAGGCAAGTACCAGGTATTGGCCCAGGGCACAAGCGTCACGTTCAGGCGCGTGGCGGGATCGCCCAGGAGATTGAACGTGTCGACCAGGTCCAGCGCGCTTGAGCCACTGGCTACAAGTTTAAGCCTGCCCGATAGCGTCCCCGCGCCAAGCGTGCCTTCATGGCGTTCATACATTGAGGCCATGAAACCCCCGGCCAGTTGCTGGTGGCCGGCCGCGACCCCAAGGCCAGAAGCGCCCCAGACCGCGACCGCGCCGCCCTCCGCCGCGCGGACCAGCGTTTCGTCCAGGGTCGTGCCATTCGGCTCATGAAAGAATCCGGTAAAACAGGTCATCTCCAGCACAACGGGCAATCTACCCCCATTTCGAAGCCCGGCCACGTCGTCGCGGTGAAACAAACGCTCGGCGGCCCATTGGCGCACCGACGAATGGCCGGAATACAGGATCAGCCCCGCGCCGGCGTTCCAGCGCGCCAGGATCGCCTGCTGCGTGGCGGGCACGCTCGTGGCCGGGGGCGTGTAATAGATCGTACGGGAGACAAATGGCGATGCCACATAGCCTGTGGCGAGTTGCGCGGCATCAGCGGCGAAGTCCCCGGCCTCGTCGGCATCGTCAGCGATGAAGCCGATGGTCCCGTTCCACCCACCGGGCTCGGGCGACATCTCATAACGGACGATCTTATCCACCACCGTGTGCGTCTCCGTGATCGTGTTGACCGGCAGGCGGCCGATCAGGACATCCGGCAGGACATCGGCCCCGCCATCGAGCAGCGCGTAGCGGTTGTCGGCGGCCGTCTCGCCCATCCACGGATCCACATCGGCCAGATACGGCGGCAGCAGCGTTTCCTTCGAGCTGACCCGATACCGTTTGGGATCGTAGTTGCCGTCGCCGACCAGCAAGACATAGGTCGGGCGCGGATTCCAGGTGTTGTAGGCGGTTTGCAGATACGCCTGGATCGCCTCGGGCGTTGGGCGGCCACCAAAGGCATCATAGACCGCCTGGAGGTCCTCGACGACCACCGTCAGACCCTGGCTCTGCCGCAGCGCAACCAGATCCGTCAGCGCGGGGACGAACGCAGCCGGGCTCAGAATCACTTCGTCGGCCCCGCTCACCGGCTGGAGTTCCGTCGCCAGGCGCAGGCGGGCCGGGGCCCGCATCGCCGCGGCCGAGGTCAGCAGGTAGCTCCGTCCGCCGCCGCCGCTGGGATCGGTCAGCGTGATGGGAGCGGCATTCAGACCAGACAAGCTGATGGGGGTGTCCGGGTTGCTCACGTCGTAGCCGCGCAGACCGGCCGTCGATGTCAGGCCCACGGTGTACGCGCGCGGCGTGGCATCCCCCGTGAAAGAGAGCGATGAGCCGGCCGCGACAGTACTTCGCGCGTAGCGCAGCGCAAACGCGTCGAGCCACATCCCTTCGACGATGCTCCCCACCCCGGGCAGGCTCAGGCTGAGGGCATTGTTGGTGGCGATCAACACGCCGGGCGTGATGGCCATGGTCGCGGTGATGGCCTGCCGGCCGTCCCACTCGATCCGTCCCAGGCTGCGCCCGTTGAGCGAGACATCCACCCGATGATCGGGCGCGATACCTTGCAGGTCGGTGTAACTGATCAGCCACAGGGTGAGCGTCGCGGCCTGAGTCGTGTTCAGCGCGGGCAAGCCGCCGATCGCATAGACGGGGCCGGCCCGATCGGGCTGGCGCACGTCATCCCAAGTCCACGGGTCGCCGTCGCGCCCAAGGGGTATCGGCCCGCAGAAGCAGACGGGCGTGTAGAGGCCATTGCTTTCATACGTTTGAGTCATCCACGCGATTCCGGCCGGCTGGGGGGCCGGATTGGCCGCGCGGCTCGCCATGCGCAGGCCAGGCAGGTCGCCGATGGACAACGCGTAGACATCCTCGGTCGTCCAGCGGCTGAAGCGGGGCGCGGCATGGAACAGCAGGCGCTCACCGGGTTCGAAGCTCGTATTTGGATTTCCATCCCATTGCAGCGCGATCTCGACCCCGGCTCGGGTGAGGCGCAGTCGTTGCGGATCGACGCCGGCGAGGGGAAACCCGATTGCGGCCAGGCTGGCGTAGGTCAATTCAGTCAAGCCAGGTTGGGCCACAGCGACCAGGGCGCGCGGGGATAACGTCTGAGGCCGGGCCGGGGTGACCAAAGGCAGGGGCGCGGGTTTCACTTGCTCTGGATTGATCACCGAGCGCTTCAGGACCGCCAGCAGCGGATCAGCCGGCGCGGACGCTGACGGATCGGGCGCCAAAGACGCATCGACATTGAATCGCACAACGACGCGAAGATAAGTGGTGATCCGCAATACACCGGCCACCTGCCGGACAGGCGCAAAGGTGAGCCGGGCAACCGACACGCCGCGCACCGTTCCGAGCGGAGTGAGCGTCAGCGGAGGATCGATTGGGTCGGGGCATCCCGCAGTTTCGAGACAGGGCATCTCCCCGCCATCAGCATAGGCGCCCCCGATGATGTCGCCGGCCGCGTTGCGCAACACCCCTGCCGGACGGGGCGCGCGGCGCAGGGCGCCGGTCAGCGGCAGATCGGTTTCCTCAATCTGGATGACTTCCAGGGTGGGGCGCGCGCCGGGAGGCAGGACCAGCAACGTGGTCGTGATCGGCAGTTGCGGCAGGCCGGGCGCATCGCTTTGCGCATAACCGGGGATATACACATCCACCGCGCCGTCCGCCCGGCGGATCAGCTCAGGGAGCGTCGCCCTCCATTCCAGGCTCAATCCCTCCACAGCGACACCCCCCGAAGGGTGGGTTTTCGGGGGATGGGAAGAGGGTGCTGAGGCGGTTGTCTGTCCGGCGCCTCGGCCTGACGCCAGAACGAGGCCCAACACGATCGCGAGACACCTGACTGTCGACAAGATGCCCCTATTTCCGCGGGGTGTGCTGCGGGCGAGGGTTCGATCCAATCGCCAACGCGGCCAGGGCGCCAAACATTAGGGCGATGATCTCCGGGATTCGGCTGGGCGCATCAGCCGGGTCGGCCGGGCCGCCAGAGACGGACAGCACCACGACCCGCGTCGCGGTCGGTGTGCTTACCGACGTCAACGTGGGCATGGGCGTCGCCGGGACGGCCGTATTCACCGGTGACTGAGCCGGCGCTTTCGTCGGCGCAGGCGTATTCGTGGGCGTGTTCGTGGGCGCGGGTGGCGTGTTTGTCGACGTTTCTGTCGCCACCGGCGTTTCGGTAATGCCGAGGGGGACGTTTGGCGTGTCGGACGCGGCGAGCGGCAGGGAGCCCATAGCAAACAGGGTCAGCACCAGGACGATGGATAGGGAAGCGAACGTTTTGCGATTCATGAAATCCTCATCCTCTCCCGATCATCGGCAGATAGATCGGGAAGAACAACGGCATGCCGATGGCTGCCGATTGCGCGTAGCGCATCTCGGCGCCGTGGGTGTCAAGGTCGGCCAGCCAATACCGCCATGTGCCCGGCCCCGGGGGCGTGTCGATGTAACGATACGTCGCGCCGGAACCCGTGCCGCCCGAGATGGACGACGATTCGAAATGGATCAACACCGCCTGCGAAAAGTCGTCGACCGCCGCGCGGTAAAGGTTGAAGCCGTAGTTGTCAACTTCCTGAGCCGTCGCCCAGTCCAGCGCGACGTTGTGCCCATAACGGGCAGCCGTGAAGTAGAGCAATTCGACGGCCACCGGTGGCGACGTGCTGGTTGGCGTGCTCGTCGGTGTGCTCGACGGCGTGTTGGTCGGTATGCTCGTCGGCGTCGCGGTTGGCGTGCTCGTCGGCGTGTCGGTCGGCGTGGCCGTGGGCGTGTCGGTCGGCGTGCTCGTCGGCGTGTTCGTTGGGGTCGCGGTTGGCGTTTCGGTTGGGGTCGCCGTGAGGGTGGGTGTTGCGGTCGGCGTCTCGGTCGCAGCGCCACAGACCCGCGAGATGACATTGGTATCCAGCGTCACTGCGCCCGTCTGCGCCATCGCCCGGCCGTTCAGCGTTGCGCCGGTTTTCAAGGAGATGGACGTGAGCGCGAGGATGTTCCCGATAAACGTCGAGTTTGTCTCGAGTGTCGCCGAACTGCCGACCCGCCACCACACGTTACAGGGTTCGTCGCCGGTCACCGATGAGCCGGATGAGTTGATGAGCGTCGATGCGGACTTGAAGATCCAAACGCCTGAGCCAGACAGGGCCAGGTCGCCGCTCAACATGAAGGATACGGCGCAATAGACGCCCGGACCCAGCGGTGAGACCAGCGTCAAATCCTGCACACCTTCGTAGATGACATCACAGGTTTGGTCAAGCGCGCCGAATGTCGCGGTGTTGTCCGCTTGAGCCAGCTGGGCGGGTACATCGGCGTCGTGGATGGCACCCGGAGGATTGACGATCCCAGGTGGAAAAAATCCCGTGATATGCGGCGGCACCCCAATGCTTGGGAAGACGCCCACATCCCCCGACACGACGGACGGGCCGGCATTCGTCACAATCGACCCTGACAGAACCAAGTAGCTCGCCGCATCCGTCAAGATGGGCGGGATAGCGGCTTGGCTGGCCCGCGCGCGCGAAACTGCCGACAGTTGAGGCAACCCAATGCCTGCCGTGGCCAGAAGCGCGGTCGAAATCAATAGAACAGATGCATAACGAATTAACTTAAACATTGTTGCTCCTCCCCACCCCCGCGGTGAAGAACACAATTGGCTGGTTAGGCTATGTGCGTATGGCCTTCAAACCTTTGGGCCGCACCTGCAGGCACGGCACCGCAAGGCCCATCAGGCGATTAACGTTCCATCGGCTACCGCATTGCTCATGCGCGCCTTCTGCTCGGCCAGCATCTGCTCGCCGCTGTGCTGGATCTCGCGGGCCTTCGCCCGCAGGTCGGACGTGATCTGGCGGGCCGTTTGGCGGGTCTGGGCGACCGCGTCATCCATGGCCTCCGACGCCTGATCACGAAGCTCCTCGCTTTTCAGTTGGATCTGGTCGCGCGTCGTTTTCCCGGATTGCTGGGCCATCAGGAGCATTGCTCCGGCCCCGGCCAAACCGCCCAGAATCGCGCCCGCCAGGAAGCTGCCCGGGCGGTTGATGCGGGATTGGTGTTGATTTGTCTCGTTTTTCATTAAGTTTCTTCCTTCGGAGGCGACATCCCCCGGCTTCGCCGGGGGATGTCGCCTCCGAAATAGGTTTTGTTGGAGGTTCCTAGCGCCCCAGCAGGATGAACACGCCGGCGACGATGGCGAGAATCGCCAGCACGGCGGCCAGTCCGGCGATCGCCGGGACGAAGTGCGCCAGGCCGGTGAGGATGAGCCATATCGCGAGCAACAGGCTGCCAATGCTCTTGTTAAAACTCAGTTTCATGTCAGTCCTTGGTGATGGTGCGGGTCGTGCGCTCGTTGCCCTGGCCGCCCGGGGTCTGTTCGCGAGTCGTCCGCGTGACTGTCCGCGCGCTCGGCCGGTCGGTGATGATCGGGATGATCCGCACAATGCCCCACACGATGAGGGCAAAGACGATCATGGCAATGAGCGTGGTCGCCTCAAAAATCGTGCCGCCGGATGCCGGCGTCGCGATCAGGCCATTGAATGGGGCGACGAAGACGCCGGACAGTCCATAGATGAAGGCCGCAAAGCCGCTGCTCGGATTGGCCGCGATCAGTTTCAACACGAAGCGGGCGGCCAGGAGGATCTCCAGCGCGCCCAACAAGGTATACAGGATCCGGTTGATCTGGAACAGGGTCTGGCGCTTCTCGGAAGCGACGTCGCGCGTGACCTGCTCAGTCGCCGCGTAGCCGGGCTGCTGCGTCACCACCGTCTCTTGACGGCGATCCACAGACACATCTTCTGAGTTTGGATAGTTGGACATTGAGTCTCCTTAAGGCCGTTTACCGGAATCGAAATCCCCGCCCCGGCGGAGGCCGGGACGGGGATATCGATTCCGGCTGATGTATTGCTTCGTGGCGCTATGCGCGGCGGGTTCCGCCGCGGCGGAACAGTCTGACGATGGCCAGCAGAATGACCGCCCCGAGCAACGACACCAGCAGCGCGGGAAGGCTGAAGTTGCCATCGTTGATCGTGCCGATGCCGAGCAGCGGGCTCAACACCAGGCCGGCGACGAACGCGCCAACAATGCCAACCACGATGTCAATGAGCGTGCCCTGGCTTCCGTTGGTACTCATGATCATGCTGGCCAGCCAGCCAATGACCCCGCCAACGATGATCCAAATGATGAAATTCAACATGGTCTTTTTCTCCTGAGTGAAGTGATACTTTTTGGAGGCGCTTCCATTTGGGGCGCCGACTGAATTTGGTTCCAGAAACGAAGGTCCCTGGCGTGCCGGGGACCTTCGTTTCCGGCGATTGGTTTGGGTTGGCCGCTCACGGCGAAAGTGAATCGCCGCTTGCGCCTAAGCCTGTCGAATTACTTGACCGGCGCATCATGCTTCTTCTGGGCGGCCTCGAACTCGGCCACCCGTTTGTCGATTTCGGTCTCAGCCGCCTCGCGGGTGTAGCCGTACTTCTCCTGCACGACACCGACAAACTGCTCGTATTTGCCGCCGACGCGTTCGACATCGTCATCGGTCAGCTTGCCCCACCACTGGCGGGCCTGTCCACGAATCTGCTTCCACTTGCCTTCGAATTCATCCTTGTTCATGATTTGATCCTCCTGGATCGGTTCAGTACACTGCCTGGGTTGTTTTTTGGCGGCGCTCCAGGCAGTGAGAAGCGACGTTTTTAGCGCGCGGCTACGGCGGCATTACTTGAGCGGCACGGCTTCGGCGATACCGCGCAATCGTTCAGCCACCCGCTCGGGCAGTTCGCCCTTGCTGATGAAGACATCCGCGCCGGCTGAGAACGCGGCTTGCTGGCGGGCGTCCATGTGACTGATCAGAATGACGATGATGGCCCCTGGACAGCCCGCCCGCAACGCG
>Ga0105047_10009267_pt1 | contig 16235 bp, 12 predicted proteins | sample MAT04_FD_78384 | JGI IMG/M metagenome (GOLD analysis project Ga0105047, IMG submission 78384) | Freshwater microbial communities from Lake Fryxell liftoff mats and glacier meltwater in Antarctica - MAT-04 (megahit assembly) | ecosystem: Environmental > Aquatic > Freshwater > Ice > Liftoff...
CCTCGACGCGATGCCCGGCAAGCAGATGTCGATCGACGCCGCCGTGCGCGCCGGGTCGCTCACCGAGGAAGAGGGCCAGAGCAAGCGCGACGACCTCAACCGCGCCTCGATGCTCTTCGGCTCGATGGACGGCGCGATGAAGTTCGTGAAGGGCGACACCATCGCCGGCCTGATCATCACGGTGGTCAACCTGGTCGCCGGCGCGGCGATCGGCGTTCTCCGCCACAACATGACGGCCGGCCAGGCGCTCGAGCTCTACGCCACGCTGAGCATCGGTGACGCGCTGGTCGCGCAGGTCGCCGCGCTGCTCATCACGCTCGCGGCCGGCATCGTCGTCACCCGCGTCGAGAACAAGGACAAGACCAAGAACCTCGGCCACTCGCTCAAGGAAGAGATGATGGCCAACCCGAAGGTGCTGCTGATCGCGGCGGGCCTGATGCTGGTGATGGCGTGCGTGCCGGGTCTCCCGACGCTTCCGTTCCTCGTCTGCGCGCTCGGCATCACCACCATCGCGATGTCGGCGAAGCTCTTCCCGCGGCTCTCGGCGATGCACAAGACCGCCACCAGCAACGGCAGCACGCTCACCCGTCAGATGGCGTTCAAGGCGATGCTCGAGAAGAAGGTCGAGGAGGCCAAGGCGCAGAAGTCGGTCACCGACAACCTCGCGCCCACCGTCGTCCCGATCGGCATCGACCTCTCACCGTCGCTGAGCCTCGCGCTCGGCTTCACCAGCGCGGAGCTCGACGACGACGCCGAGCTGATCCGCGCGTACATCCCACAGCTCCGCGACGCGCTCTACCTCGAGACCGGCGTGCGCTTCCCCGGCGTCCGCGTGCGGCCGCACGTGAAGAGCCTCCCGGAGAACAGCTTCAGCATCCGCATCGACGACGTTCCGATCCTCCAGGAGCGCCTCGCTCCGGGCCACTGCCTGGCCACCGTCGCGCCGGACAAGCTCGAGCGCCTGAGCATCACCGCCAAGCCGATCCAGCACCCGGTGAGCAAGATGCGCATGTCGTTGATCACCGACGCCGAGAAGGACGTCGTCGAGGCCTCGGGCGTGACGGTGTGGAACCTCGGCGGGATGGTCGCGCTGTACATGGCGGCCGTGCTGCGGAAGCGCGCCAAGGACTTCATCGGTCTCCAGGAGGTCAGCGATCTCGTCGAGCGCCTCGAGAAGGCGTATCCGGCGCTGGTCAAGGAGGTCATCCCGCGCGTGAGCACCGTGCCGCAGCTCCTCAGCGTGCTGCGCCGCCTGGTGGAAGAGGGCGTCTCGATCCGCAACATGCGCGCGATCATCGAGGCGCTCGGCGAGTTCGGTATGCGCGACGGCGACTCGGTGTTCCTCACCGAGAAGGTCCGCGCCGCGCTCGGCCCGCAGCTCGCGCACAACTACGCCGGCCTCGGCAACACGCTGCCGGTGGTGCTGCTCGATCCGATGATCGAGGACGCCATCCAGAACGGCATCTCGTCGAACCAGCACGGCCAGATCCTCGCGATCGACCCGCAAATTGGTAAGGACGTCATCCAGGCGGTCCTCACCGCGCTCCAGCCGATGGTCGCCAAGGGCAAGCGGCCCATCCTGCTGACCCACTCGGCGATCCGCCGCTACGTGAAGAAGCTGGTCGAGACGGATCTCCCGAGCGTCGCGGTGCTCAGCTACGACGAGCTGCCCAGCGACCTCACCATCCACCCGATGGGTCGCGCCACCATCAGCCCGGCGGGCTGAGCTCCTCCCGTACGACCTCCGCGACCTCGTCGTCGCGCTCTCCGCGGGCGATGGCCTCGCGGGCGCGACGGGCGATGCGGGTGTAGTCGGCGCGGATGCTGTCGAGCTCCTTGTCGTCGAGCTCCTCCAGATCGAGCAGCGCGTTGTGCGCCCCCTTGATGGCGCGGATCAGCTCGTCGAGCTTGATCTGCACCGCTTCGGTGTCGCGGTTCTGGCTGCTCTGGATGAGAAACACCATCAGGAAAGTCACGATGGTGGTTCCGGTGTTGATGACCAGCTGCCAGGTATCGCTGAAACCGAAGAGCGGTCCGGTGATCGCCCAGACGACGATCACCGAGAGCGCGACGAGGAAGGCCGCCGGGTGGCCGGTGGCCTTCGCCGTCTTCTTGGTCATCGAGACGAACACTGATCGAGCACCCATGCCCGAAGCGTGCACCGGTTCCGGGGCTGCCGTATACTCGCGCGCGCCGATGCCCCGATCCCCGCGCGTCTTCGCGCTGGCAGGCCTGCTCCTCGCCGCCTCTGCGACAACGTCGGCTACGCGATCGCCAGCCGCACGCTGTCGTGTACCGGTGACGTGAACCTCTCCAACACGTCGCTTCGAGCCCGCGAGGATCTCGAGGCTCAGAACACCGCGCTCTTCGACTACTGGACCGCCCACTTCGAGCAGACCGGCATCGGCGGCATCATCGACATGCGCGCCGCGATGATCGTGCGACCGAACGTCGATCTGTACGAGGCGGCGGCGGATATCTACACGCGCGTGGTGCTGAGCGGGGACGGGTTCAACACCGCTGAGCCTTCCCAGCCTTGATTAAGCGCGGTCACGAAACAGGACGGGGCTGATCAAAAGGGGCTAGGGTAGGCAACCCGTGGCTGGTCCATCGACCTGGCGCGCGACGCTGATGCGCGTGACCAAGCGGATCCTCGTGTCCGCGGCGGTCCTGTTCTTCGCGTCGGTGGTGTTCCTGTGGTGGGCGCTGCGGACCGGGCGCGCGGTCGAGTACCTGCGCACCGAGATCGTCACCCAGGCCAAGGCGTTCTGCGGCGTGAACCTGGCGTTCGAGTCGCTGAAGCTCGACTCGATCCCGCCGATTGTCAGCCTCTCCGGCGTGGTGGTCGACGACGCGACGGGCGGGGCGCGCTTTGCATCTGTGGATCAAGCGATCGTCGAGCTGGAGGTCCTGCCGCTGCTCTACGGGCGCATCCAGATCGATCGCGCCGCGCTCCTCGCGCCCACGGCGGAGCTCTCGTTCCGCGAGGACGGCTCGATCGCCAACCTCCCGGTGTGCCTGCGCCCGGATCCCACGGTGAAGAAGACCGTGCCGATCGTGCTCGGCGTGCGCGAGCTGCGGGTCGAGAGAGCGCGGCTCGCCGTGAACGTGCCGGGAAAGCTCGACGCGGACGTCGCGAGCATCGACATCACGCTGAAGCCCGGCGCGACCGGCGGGGCGGATCTCGTAGTCGCCGTCGACGGCTCTACGCTGGCGTTTGCCAAAGCATCGGTGCCGGTGCCGCGGGTCCGTCTGCTGGCGCACATCTCCGGGCCGCTGACCAACCCGCGCGCGATCTCGGTCGAGAGCCTGGACATCGAGGCCGCGCACGCGAAGGCCCACCTGACCGGCTCGGTCGATCTCATCGGCCCGGTCTACGAGGCCAAGATCGCGCTCAGCGCGCCGCTCGGATCGATGCCGGAGCTGTTCCCGGATCTGCCGCCGATGAAGGGCACGGTCTCGATCGAGGGCGCCTTCGCCGGCACGCTCACCGAGCCGCGCGCGGTGGCGAAGCTGATCCTGGTGGGGGCGGGCGTCGACGACATGTCGTTCGCCGATCGCGTCGAGGTCGACGTCAACGCCAACCTTGCGCGCGTGGAGGTCACCGGCATCGACGTGAAGCTCGGCGAGGGCCGGGTGCGCGGCGACGCAAAGCTCACGCTGGGTGACAAGCCGATGGTCGAGGCCGATCTGAAGATCGACCGGCTGCCGTTCGGTCGCCTGATGGCCTGCCTCGGCGTGCAGGGGGCGTGGGTGGACTGGAGCGCGACCGGCAAGGTGTCGGCCGGCGGGACGCTCCAGCCGTTCGCGATCGGCGGCGACGTGAGCGTCGAGCTGGAGCGCTTCCGGGTGTGGGATCGCGGCTGGGATCGCCCCGAAGTGCGCGGCAAGAACAGCGCGCAGTACCTCATGCTCGGCTTCCCGATGGCCTCGGTCGAGGGCAACTGGACCGCCGACCCGGACGGCTTCTGGATCCGCGACGCGACGCTGCGGCGCGGCACCTCGACCGGCACCGCCACCGCGCGCGTCAACATCGAGGACGCCGACGGCATCATGGTCGACGCGCTGCTCGAGCCGATGGATCTGGCCGATCTCGGCCCGGTGAACGGCGTGAACATCCTCGGCAAGGGCAGGGTGGACGTGCACCTCTCCGGCCCGCGCTCGAACATCCTCGGCCTCGGGAAGCTCAACCTGAAGGGCGTGAACATCGCCGAGGTCCCGCTCGGTGACGCGACATCCAGCATCGAGTGGCGCGACACCACCGTGAAGCTGCCCGACCTCAGCGCGACCTTGCTGAAGACGCACTACAAGGCCGACGCCACGCTCGACTTCGTGCCTTCTTTCCAGCTCACCGCGCACGGGCGCATCGACGACGGGCGGCTCGAGGACATCCTGGTCCCGCTCGCGTTCGTTCCCGATGAGTGGGGCAACCCGACGGGCGCGATGGTCGCCGCGTTCGACGTGAAGGGCCCGATCAAGCAGCTCGATGGCACCGTCGCCGGGACGCTCACGCAGATGACGCTGGTCGATGAGACGATCGATCGCGGCAAGATCGAGATGCACTTCGACAAGGGCCGGCTGGTGTTCGACCAGATCGATCTGTTCAAGAACGGCGCGACGATCAGCGGGCAGGCGATGGTCGATCCGAACACGCTCGAGCTGTCCGCCAGCCTTCGGAGCACGGGGTACACGCTGCAGCGCATCGACGCGCTGCGCGGCGGGATCACCGAGCTCGACGCGCCGCTCGGCATCGCGCTCGATCTCGGTGGCACCACCCAGGTGCTCACCGGCACCGTCACCGCCGACTTCGGCACCGGCCGCGCGGGCAACCTGGAGATGGCGCCCGGCCGCCTGGTGGGCCACTTCCACGGCCGCTCGCTCGACGTGCGCGGGAAGCTGGTCGGCGGCGTGCTCGGCGTGAAGAGCACCATCGGCCTGGTGAAAGGGATGCCGTACACCGCCACCCTCGATCTCGAGAAGTACGACGTGCCGCACATGATCGGCGAGCTCGGCGGCGAACCGAGCTGGCGCGGCGAGCTGTCGGGCACCGCCGAAGTCGAGGGCTCGCTGACGCGCTGGAAGGACTCGAGCGGCACGCTGAACGTCGAGAGCGGCCGCTTCGACATGGGCGAGAAGCTGGCGATCGAGATGGTCGGCGGCGCGAAGATGGGGCTCGCCGCGCGCTCGTTGACCGCCAAGCGGGTGAGCCTGCAGGGCCCTTCGTTGCGAGGCATGGCCGCGGGACAGCTCGGCGCGAAGACCGATCTGCGCATCCAGGGCCGCCTCGATCTCTCGCTGTTGCCCGGGTTCTTTCCGCAGATCGAGACCAGCGGCGGCATCCTCACCGTCGACGCTGTCATGCGCGGCGAAGGCGAGACGCTCGATCTGCTCGGCACCGGCCGCATCGAGCGCGCGATGCTGGAATGGCGCGGGTTGCCGAGCCGGCTCACCGGTGGAACGGCGCAGCTCACGTTCTCGAAAGCGGCGGTGCTCATCGAGCGCGCCGAGGGCCGCTACGCCGACGGCAACGTGACCGCGAGCGGCGAGATCGGCCTCGTGCGGATGGTGCCGACGACGGTGCGGCTCGAAACGCAGGTCGAAGGCATCCGCCCGCGCTTCACGTTTCCGAAGCTCGATCTCACCGGGACGCTCACCGGTCCGCTGGTGATGGAGGGCAAGTTCGACAAGCTCACGCTGGGCGGTCGGCTCGCGGTGTCGCGCGCGGTGATGCGCCCGAAGATCGATCCGCGCGCGCTGATCGCCGATCCTTCGCAGCGCCTCGCGCCGTCGGTCTACGATCCGGACAAGGAGGTGATGACCTTCGACGTCGGCTTGATCGTCAGCGCCAGCGATCCGCTGAAGGTCAAGGACGAGACCACCGACGTCGATCTCTACGGCGATCTCGCGATGACCGGCACCAACCAGCGCTTCGGCCTGATGGGCGCGCTGGCGGTGAGCCGCGGTCGCGTCGGCTTCATCGGCCGCGAGTACACCTTCGCGTCGGGCACGATCGAGTTCCGCGATCGCTACGCCTTTGCGCCGCGGTTCGACGTCGAGCTCACCGCGCGCGCGTGCGACGCGCAGATCACGCTCGCGCTGGTCGGCACATTCGATAGCATCGACACGACGTACTCATCGAAGCCCGAGATGGAGGACACCAACATCGTCTCCTGCCTGGTGCGCGGCATCCGCGTGCGCGATCTCGAGAACATCAGCGGCGACTCGCGCGGCTCGACCGCGGCGAGCTTCGCGGGTGAGGCGCTGTGGCGGCTGTCGGGCGTCGATCAGGAAGTGCGCAAGGTGCTGCCGGTCGATCAGATCGAGGTCACGACCGAGTACTCCTCGCGCGATCGGGTCTACGAGCCGCGCATCCTGGTGGCGAAGGAGCTGGGCGACGGCAAGTTCCGCCTCGAGTACTCCAGCTCGCTCGTGAAGAACGACGAGCAGCGGGCGGCGGTGCGGTATCGCATCACGCCGGCGCTGACGCTGCAGTACACCTGGGCCTCATCCGACGACATCACCGTCGGCGATCACGGCGTCGATCTCAAGTATCGCTGGGAGTGGTGAGATGAGGCTCAGGGCAGAGACTGGATATAGGCGGTGACCGCGGTGATCTGATCCGCGGTCATGACGCCCTTCCAGCCGGGCATGCTGACGATCGGCGGCTGGCCGATGATCGCGCCGTTCGTGATGATGTCCTTGATCTTCTCGGCGGTATCGAACTCGGTCTTGAACGCGGCGCCCGCGAGCGCGGGGATGACGTCGCCGTCTCCGCCCGGGTTGGCGACGCCGCCGGCGCCCGAGACGCCGTGGCAGGTCTGGCAAGCGAACGCGGTGTAGACCTTCGCGCCGGCGGCGGCGTCGGTGCCGGTCGGGCTGACGAGCGCGACGCCCTCTACGGCCGGCTCCTTCGCGAGGATGAACGCGACCAGGTTGTCGAGCTCGGGCGTCGTCATCACGCGGCTCCACGACGGCATGAAGACCTGACCGGGCGGGTTGGCCGCGTTGATGCCTTTTCCGCTGTTGATGTAGATGCGGACGACCATCTCCTGGGCCGCCGGATAGTTGTTGATCGGCGTCGCGACCTTGGTGCCGAACGTCTTTCCGGCGCCGTCGAGCCCGTGGCACTGGGCGCAGGCGTACTTCACGTAGACCAGGCCGCCCGCGGCGACCTTCGGATCGACGGTCACCGGCGGGGTCGTCGTCTCGCCGCCGCAAGCGGCGAGGGAGGAGGAGGAGGCGATGAGGAGGGCAAAGAGTGAACGCACCGGGCCTCTGTACGGAGCCCGCAACACCGCGTCAAACATCCGCTATGGCGCGCTGCGGCATGATTGACCGCGCGATGAACGATCTCAGGGAATGGTGGTGGGGTAGGTGTTCACTTTCGATTTTCCGTGATCGCGCGCGCCAGATCCCGAGGGCTTGGGCCCTCAGCGGGTTGGCAAGGGTGTTGCTCTAGGCCAACGCGTGCGAAACGCCCCAACCTCCAACACCCCGAGACTCGCTCTCCTGGTCCTCGCCGCAGCCGCGGCGATGTCCGGCTTCGACGGTGGCTGCGGAATCCAGCCCCCGTCCGTCCTCCCGCCCCCGATCGTGCCCCCCGTGACCGAGACGGACTGCGTCGATCTGCTCACCGAGGCCGCGTGTAGCGCCGACGCGACGTGTAACGCGGTCTACGTCGAGAGCTTCTGCGCCTGCGACGCCGCCTGCCACGACGACGGCAACGGCGGCTGCCTCCCCTGCGAGTGCGCCGGCAACCGGACCTTCGTCGGCTGCCAGGAGATCCCGGTCGTGACCGGCTGCGAGGCCCTCGACGAGACGGCCTGCCTCGCCGACGCGACCTGCGAGCCCATCTACTCCCAGTGCGGCGCGACCGAGCCCGGCTCGGGTGCCGAGTCGCCCGGCGACGAGTTCCGTGCTCCTGTGCCCTGCGATCCGGCGAGCGGCGAGCGCTGCGGCTGCAACGAGGCCCCGGTGTTCGGCGGCTGCCAGCCGCGCGGCCACGAGTGCCCCGCCGTCTGCGACATCTTCTGCCCGTTCGGTAACGTCATCGACGCGAACGGCTGCGAGACCTGCAGCTGCAATCCGGGCCCGGGCCGCTGCGGCGGGCTCGACGAGCAGCAGTGCTTGAACGCATCGCCGGCCTGCAGCGCGGTCTACGCGTCCAGCGGCGCCGAGCGCGACCCGCCGTCGGGTGGTGGCAGCGGTGCGGCGTGCGACCCCGCGTCGAACAACTGCGGCTCGCCCATCGCGCCGCCCCAGTTCATCGAGTGCATCGACAACTTCCCGGTCGGTTGCGAGAACCTGGACGAGGCGCAGTGCAGCCAGACCCCGGGCTGCCACGGTGAGTACCTCGAGACGCCCTGCGCTCGCCCGTGCGACCCGTCGACCGGCAGCTGCGGCGACGAAGGTGACCGCGTCTCCTGCCCGCCGGCCTTCGTGTGCCGTCCCGACGAGACCAAGCCCGAGTGCTGGAGCGACGCCGACTGTGGCCGCGGCTACGTCTGCGCGTTCTCGACCGACGTCGATGGTGGCAACGGTGGCGGCGCTCTCCGCCCGGATCCGGCGCAGCCTGCGCCTCCTCCGCCCCAGGGTGGCGTTTGCGTCCTCGTGAACAACGGCGGCTGCAACTCGGACGTCGATTGCCCGACCGGCTACTGCGACTACTCGGGCTTCGGACCGGACGCTGATCGTGCGCAGCCCGCGCCTCCCGAGGAGGAGGATCCGACCCAGCCGCCGCCGCCGCCGGGTGGCCAGTGCATCGCGGTCTCTTGCGGTGACGGCACCTCGATTCTCTGCGACGCGGTGGCGCCTTCGTGCGGTCCCGGCGCGGTGGCCGGCGCTCTGAACGGCTGCTACGGCTGCTACGACGCCCGCAGCTGCACGCTGCTCGACCAGCCGACGTTCTGCACCTCGGACGCCGAGTGCCCGAACGGCTACTGCGACCCGGCGATCCGCGGCGGGGCCCGCCCCGGTGGTGGTGACGAAGCGGCCTTCCCGGCGCCTCCGGGCGGCCAGTGCGTGTACCCGGTCTGCGGCGACGGCTCGCAGCTCATGTGCCGCTCGCTCCAGCCCGAGTGCGGCGAGGGCTTCACGGCCGCCGTGGTGAATGGCTGCTGGGACTGCCTCGACGCGCGCGCGTGCTCCTCGCCGGTGCCGCCGCCCTGCGCGGGCAGCGACTCGGTCGACTGCGGCTGAATGTCATCCGGAGCGGCTGCGCAACCACGTTGCCAGCCGCTCCATCCCTTCCTCCACGCTGACCCGCGGCACGTAGCCCAGGTCGCGCCTCGCCGCTGACGGATCGAACCAGTGCGGCGTCCCGAGCTGCAACGCCAAAAAGCGCGTCATCGCCGGCTCGACCTCCTTGTTGGCGTAGATCTGCTCCATCACCCAGCCGACCGCGTACGCGACCTTCAGCGGCACCGAGCGCGTGACCGGCGCGAGGTCCGCCGCCTTCAGCATGCGGTTCAGGATCTCCTCGATCGGCCGTGGATCTTCGTTCGTCACGAAATAGGCTCTTCCACCGGCGTCCTTTGCGGTCTCCGCGGCGAGGTGCGCGTCGACGGCGTTGTCGATGTACACCGCGTCGACCTTCGCGCGGCCGCCGTCGATGAGGCGCAGCTTTCCCTTTTTCGCGCGATCCAGAATGCGCGCGGTGAGCTGGGTGTCTTCGGGTCCCCAGACGAGATGCGGGCGAAGCGCGACCGTCGTGAGCTCGGGCCCGTGCGCCGCGAGCACCTTCTCCTCGGCGCGCGCCTTGGTCCACGCGTACGCGGAGAGCTTGTTCGTGACGAGCAGGGTGCTCTCGTCGGCGCCCTCGTGGCCGTGGCGATCGAACACCACGCTCGGCGTGCTGGTGTAGACCAGGCGCTGCACGCCGGCCTTCTTGCACGCGGCGATCACCACCTCGGTGCCGGTGAGGTTGGTACGCGCGTAGTCCTCGAAGCGGCCGCCGATGCCGGTCTTGGCGGCGACGTGGAAGACGGTGGTGCAGCCTTTGACGGCTCTTTGCACGAGCTCGGGATCAGCGACGTCGCCGCGCAGGCATTCGACGCCCTCGGCTTGGTAGGCGCTTCGCGCGAGGACCCGCACGTGATCGCCGCGCTGGACGAGGCGTCCCACGAGGGCGCGCCCGAGGAAGCCGTTGCCGCCGGTGACGAGGAGGGTCACGCGCGCGATGGTGACTCCGGAGCTGTTCTGGCGCTAGAGGGCGCAGCTATCGCGAGCTCGCGCGCGCCTTTTTCCGGGCCGGTACCGGTACGTGGAACGTCATGTCCGGCGCCGGCTGGAGCTTCTTTCCAGCCGCGAGCTGCTCCTGGAGGTCCTGCTTGCGCTCGTCCATCTCGGCGCCGATGTCCTCGCGCTGCTCGCTCGACATCTCGCTTTTGCACTTCTTGAAGAGATCCTTCTCTTCCTCGTCGTTGTGATGGGTGGTGAGGTCCTTGAGGACCTTCATCTTCGCCTGGAACTCGTCGTTCTTGGGATCGAGCCGATCGAGCTCGGCCAGGAGCTGCTTGAGCAGCGCGTGCTCCTGCTCGCCTTCCGCCTGCATCTTGTGCGCGTCCTCGTTGGCGAGCGCCTTCACCGCCGGATAGAAGATCTCCTCCTCGATGATCGTGTGCATGATCAGCTCGTCGCGGATCTGCTGGAAGATCGTTCGACGGGTCGCCGGCGCGCTCTCCTCGGCTTCCTCGTACGTCTTGAACATCTTCTTCAAATCGTCGTGATCGCGCTCGAGCAGATCGATCGCTTCGGTGGAGGTGCTGCGCTGAAAAAACATGGTTGCGGTGTGTGCAACCGGCGGACCACGCGAAGGCGCCAGCGCGCGGCTCGAAGTGCGTGACAAAAAGTCCCGCTCAGTTGACCGGGATCACCGACGCCCGCCCGCGACCCGCGAGCGACAGCGTCTCGAGCGGGTTGCTCATCATCGCCTGGGCCGGGAAGCGGCACTGCAGCGTCGTTCCCTTGCCGGGCTCGCTCTCGATCCTCAGGAACCCTCCGCGCTCCTCGCAGGAGAGAACGACCGCGCCCATGCCGACGCCGCGGCCGGAGAGCTCGGTCACCTCGGTGCGCGTCGTGTAGCCGTCCTTGCAGAGGAGCGCGACCAGATCGTCGTGGGTCGGCTCCGCGAGGCCCGACTTTTCGGCCAGCGCCGCCCAGTCGATCCCGCGGCCGTCGTCCTTGATCTCGACCACGAAGTCGTAGCCGTCGACGAAGGTCGACAGCGCGACCAGACCGACCGCGTTCTTGCCTGCGGCGGCGCGCTCGGCGGGGGTCTCGATGCCGTGGTCGACCGCGTTCCGCACCAGGTGCACGAACGAGGACCAGAACGGGGCCCACTCGGTCGCCTCCAGACGGAGCTGGTTCGAAGTCACCTGCACGTCCATCGGCTTGTTGGCGCGGGTGGCGAGCTGCAGCGACTGCTCGGCGACGCGGGCCAGGCGCAGGGCCGTCGGCTCGAGCTTCCAGCCGCGGATCATGCGCGCCAGCTCCTCGCGCGGCGCGGGGCGCACCACGGCATCGAGGATGGCCTTGTGCTCGATCTCGTCGAGCTCGATGCGGGGGCGTTGCGATCCGCCGATCAGCAGGTCGGTCTTCTCGGTGAGACGCATCCACACCGACCGCAGGTGCTCGCGGCTGCTGGGCGCGATCTCCTCGGCGACCATCTCGTTCTCGAGCTGGTGGCACTGCTCGGCCAGCGTGCGCGCGCCGAACAGGCCCGCGTTGCCCTTCAGCGTGTGCACCAGGCGCGCGGTTTCGTCGCGCGAGGTCGAGGTGAGGACGCGCTCGACGATCGCCTTGCCCTCACTTATGAACTCCTGGAACCCGGCGCGGTCCCGCACGACGTGGCCGAAGACCGCCAGCGTCTCGCGCTGATCGGCCTCCATGCGCTCGCTCTCCACCAGCGCGCTGACGTCGGAGATCACCAGCAAGAGCTGGGTCACCGCGCCGTCCACCAGGATGGTGCGGTACTCGAAGCTCAGCGCGCGACCGGCGACGGTCATGCGCTTGGGCATCTGATCGATCGAGAGCTCGATCGGGAGAAAGCCGTCCACCATCGAGTCGAACGCGAGCTGGAACCAGGCCGCGCCCTCGGGGTTCCGTCGCTCCAGATAGCTCCAGAACGTCTCTCCTTCGACCGCGTCGCCGAGCCAGTCGCCCAGCACGGCCGAGCGCTCGGCCGACATCACGCCTTCGCGACCCAGCGACACGAACCCCTGGCCCACGTTGTGGAGCACGCGGCGCATGTCTTCGTTGCGGGCATCGAGCTCGGCGGTGCGGCGGCCGACGATCTTCTCGAGGCCGATCACGTTGTCGAAGAAGCTGCGCGCCACGAAGCAGGCGGCGATCGACTCGAGCACCACGAACGTCGCGTGCACCACTACCGCCCAGATCGAGGCGTCATAGTTGAACACGCTGCCCGGAAGCAGGAGGAAGAGGAGCAGGTGATGCACCGCCACCGTCACTGCAGCGATCACGATCGCGAGCGGGTTGGCGAACACCGCCAGCAGCGCGAGGAGCACGAAGAAATAGAAGTGCATCTCGATCTGCATCGGGCCCTGGCCGAAGTGCACCAGCAGGCCGCCCATACACATCGCGGTGAAGCCGAACACGCCAGACATCGCGCGCTCGTTGGCGAAGGTCTTGTAGGCGATCGTCGGGCCGATCAGCAGCCCGATCACCATCGCCATCGCCTTCAGCGGACCCGTGCCGCAGGCCGCGGCGATCGCCATGAAGACCGGGATGTGGAGGTAGAAGAAGACGAGGCCGATGCGGTTCATCCGCTTCAGGTAGGCCCGCTCGAACGCGGTGATCTCGCTGGGCAACAGGATGTATGAAAGCAGCATTGTGGACCTCTAGTTGGCCAGAGCGGTGAGCGGATTCAGCGCGCTTCGCAGCTTCTGGCTCACGGCGCACCCGAAGAGCGGAAGCGAATCGACAGGATGATCGTTCTGGACCGACGCGATGATCTCGCGATCGAAGATGGTCGGTCCCTGCTTGCGATCGGTGTAGCCGCCCGAGTAGCGGATCTTGCCGGTGGGATCCGCGACCAGCATGAGCGGCGCGCCGTCGATCCCGAAACGCGCGCTCAGCGCGTCGGCTTCGACACGCTCCACTGCGAACTTGGTGATCTGAGCGGCTTGATCGGCGGTCGCGTCGACCAGGACGATCTTCTCGACGACGCCGTCCGGTCGGTCGGTGGCCTGGAGGTGCTCGAGCACGCGCGTGGAGCAGCGGCACTCGGCCGACAGCACGTGCACCACCATCCAGCGATCGCTGTCCGGCGCGGTGCGCAGGGCGGCGATCGCCTTTTCGCTCGCCGAGAGCTCGGGCTTCGGCAGCGTCAGCAAGTGGCCCGCCATCATGTACGCCGACGCGACGGAGGCGGAGAGCATCCAGGCACCGAACGCGACGCGCGCCACCAGCGATTTCATCACGCGCCCGCGATCTTCTTCACGGCCGCGACCAGCATCGCCGGGGTGAAGGGCTTGAGGATCCAGCCCTTCGCACCCGCGCGCTTGGCGCGATCGATCATCGAGCTCTGAGCTTCGGTGGTCAGCATGACGATCGGGAGACCGACGTGTTTGCCAGCGGCCTTCACCGCCTCGAGCAGCTCGAGGCCGGACATGCGCGGCATGTTCACGTCGCAGATGACCATCGCCAGGTCCTGCCTCTTGCTGATCTGCTCGACCCCGTCGCTCCCGTCCACCGCCTCGAGCACGTTGTAGCCCGCCGCCGAAAGGCAGAGCGTGACTTGCTGTCGAACCGTCGCCGAGTCATCGACGACCAATACTGTCTTGTTCACGAGATAAACCTCCTGGTCAGTGAGCGGAATCAGAAGAGGAGCAGGGCGCCTTCTTCGATGGGTGCGTCGACGGTCGGGCGGCTCTGCGGATCGCAGAGCTCGAAGCCGGGCGTCACCACCACGTCGAGCCAGAGCTGGACCTGACCGGCGGGGCCCGCGAGCACCGCCTTTCGGCTCAGGTCCGCGCGCGGGGCGCTGCGGCCGAGGCGCTCGCCGCTCAGCGCGACGGGCGTCGAGAGGCTCAGCTCGATGCCCTCGGGGAGAAGGCGCAGCTTCATGCGGCCGACGAGCTGGTTGGCGAGCTCGGCGACCCAGTCGAGCAGCATCGATTGGTCGGCGGAGTTGGCGATCGGGTACACATGGATCGCCACCTGGCTGGTGGTGAAGAGCACCAGCGAGCCCTTGATCTGCTCTCCGCCGAAGCCGATCGCAGCGCCCAGGTCGTGGTGCGGCGACGCGTCATGGACCACCTGCGCCTCGAGCTCCATTCCGTAAGCGTGGAAGAGGTCGCGACAGCAAGCCGTCAGGGCGTCGTCGAGGATGCGAATCAACCTCTTATCCACCGTGCGTGCGTTCATGCCCCGCATTTCGGGTCATCCGCGCAAGACCTGTGGGTTGATCGATCGCGAGACATCACCGTTTTGGGACGCTCTCAAATCACCCCGGGGTTCGCTCGATGAGGGGGCATCGTGGCGGACCCCAGTCAGATCATCCTCATCGATCCCGACAGCGAGGCCGCCGTGCTGCTCGGCGAGCGGCTGAAGATGCAGGGCTATCAGGTCGTGATCGCGCACGCTCCGGCCGAAGGCGCCCGCCTCGCGCTGGCCGATCCGCCGCTCGCCGTCGTCGCCGACCTCTGGATGCCGAGCATTTCGGGCGTGCAGCTCTGCCGGCTCCTCAAGACCGAGCCGGCCACCGAGAACGTGCCGGTGATCCTTCGCGGACCCGATGGGCCCCGCAACCGCTTCTGGTCCGAGCGCGCGGGCGCTGCGGCCTACGTCACCCGCGGGCGGATGGGCGATCTCGTCCGCGCTCTGGTCCAGGCGATCGCGCGTGCGCCGGTGTCGGATGGCTTCTTCACCACCTTCGCGCCGGGCGGCCACGACATTCGCGAGCGCATCGCCGCGCGCCTCGACGCCGCGCTCTTCGAGTCGGTCATCGCCAGCGAGGTCCGCGCGCTCGGCACCTGCGGTGAGTTCGATCGCCTCTTCGATCTCTTCTCGCAGTTCGTCTCGCGCGTCGCCAGCTACCGCTGGCTCGCGGTGTCCACGCACCAGCCGCATCGCGTCGCCGTCCACGCCAGCCCCAAGGCCAAGGTCATGGGCGAGGTTCGCATGGCGCTGGGCCTGAGCGAGGACACGCGCGTGCTCATGGTCGAAGACGACGACGCGTTCGACGACGAGCGCGGCCCGCCGCCGATCATTCGGCCGATCGAGCTGGGCGGCATCCGCATCGGCCAGCTCGCGTTCGCGCCGCGCGAGGACACGAACGCGCAAGACGCCGAGCTCGCGACCGTGCTCGCCAACGAGCTGGCCGGCCCGATCCGCATGGCCACGCTGGTCGAGGAGTCGCAGCGTCTCGCTCGCGTCGACGCGCTCACCGGCCTCATGAACCGCCGCGCCTTCACCGGCGCGCTGCAGACCGAGATCAGCCGCGCCGAGCGCTACCAGCTCCCGCTCTCGTTCCTGCTGCTCGACGTCGATCACTTCAAGATCATCAACGACAAGCGCGGCCACGGCGCCGGCGACATGGTGCTCTCGGCGCTCGGAGACCTGCTCGGAAAGCAGATGCGAACCACCGATCTGGTCGGTCGCTGGGGCGGCGAAGAGTTCGTCATCGCGCTCAGCTGCACCGATCTGCGAGGCGGCGAGATCGTCGCCGAGCGGCTGCGGGCTGCGGTCGAGGCGCTTGTCGTGCCCGACGGGCTGGGCGGCACCATCCCGATCACCGCGTCGTTCGGTCTCGCGCACATCGAGCCCGGCGACACGCTCGAGCTGCTCGTCGATCGCGCCGATCGCGCCATGTATGCGGCGAAGACCAGCGGCCGAAATCGCGTCTCCGTCGCGCGCCCGGAGCGGGCGGTGGTCGCGGCGGCGTAGCGCGCGCCACTGCCTTTGAGTAGGGTAGAGCTGTGCGCGCTCGCCTCCTCCCGATCCTCGTTTTTGCCTTCTCCGCGTGTGGGGAAGAGGCCTCCGCGCCCGATGCGAGCACCGGCATCCCTCGCGATACCGGTCCCACAGCGAACCCCGACGCCGCGATCGCGCCACGTCCTGACGCAACGGCAGGCCTCGGGCGGGACGCCGCGATGGTCGCCGCGCTCGACGCCGACCCGATGCCCCTCACCGACGCGGGCGCCTCCGATCCCGACGCCACGTTTCCCGACGCCGACCCACCCATCGTCGTCGTCCGCGTGACCGTGACGCCCACG
>Ga0105047_10009270_pt1 | contig 16230 bp, 15 predicted proteins | sample MAT04_FD_78384 | JGI IMG/M metagenome (GOLD analysis project Ga0105047, IMG submission 78384) | Freshwater microbial communities from Lake Fryxell liftoff mats and glacier meltwater in Antarctica - MAT-04 (megahit assembly) | ecosystem: Environmental > Aquatic > Freshwater > Ice > Liftoff...
CAGCAGGGCCACGCCGTCGACCATCGCGGCGTCGACGACCTGGCCGGCCCCCGAGCGCTCGCGCTCGTTGAGGGCGGCCAGGACGCCCACGAGCAGCAGCATCGAGCCGCCCCCGAAGTCGGCGACCAGGTTGAGCGGCGGGACCGGCGTCTGGCCGGCGCGGCCGATCGCGGCGAGCACCCCGGTCAGGCCGAGGTAGTTGAGGTCGTGGCCGACCCGGGGCGCCATCGGCCCGTCCTGGCCCCAGCCGGTGATGCGGCCGTAGACCAGCCGTGGGTTGCGCTCCAGGCACACCTCCGGACCGAGCCCCAGCCGCTCGGTGACCCCGGGCCGGAAGCCCTCGAGCAGCACGTCGGCGCGGTCCACCAGGTCGAGCACCAGGCCGACGCCCTCGGGCGTCTTGAGGTCGGCGAACACCGACCGCCGGCCCCGCAGGAGCACGTCGCGCTCGGGCGTCGCCAGGTCGAAGCGCCCGGTGGCCCGGTCGACGCGGACGACGTCGGCGCCGAGGTCGGCCAGCACCATCGCGGCGTGCGGGCACGGCCCCAGCCCGGCGAGCTCGACGACCCTCAGGCCGGTCAGCGGTCCAGCCACGGGAGCTCCCTCGGTCGTGTGAACAGCGGTTCACCGGAACCTAGCCGTACGCTCGGCGGTGCTGGAGCCCGACCCTGCCGAGGAGACCGCCGTGCCCGTGACACGCCTGCTGCCGACGCCCGAGGCGGGCGAGCTGATCGACCTCGTGCGCGAGCTGTCCGACCGCGAGCTGCTGCCGCTGGCGGCGTCGTACGAGCGGGAGGAGCGCTTCCCTCGCGAGGTGTTCCGCACGCTGGGCAAGGCCGGGATCCTGGGCCTGCCCTACCCGGAGGAGCAGGGCGGCGGCGGTCAGCCGTACGAGGTGTGGCTGCAGGTCCTGGAAGAGCTCGGCGCGCGCTGGGCCAGCGTCGCCGTCGGGGTCAGCGTCCACGCCCTGACCTGCTTCCCACTCGCGGGCTACGGGACCCAGGAGCAGCAGGACCGCTGGCTGCCCGAGATGCTCGGCGGCGAGCTGCTCGGCGCCTACTGCCTGTCCGAGCCCGACGCGGGCAGCGACCCCGGCGCCATGCGGACGCGAGCCGAGAAGGACGGCGACGCGTACGTCGTGAACGGGGTCAAGGCCTGGGTGACCCACGGCGGCTATGCCGACTTCTACACCAGCATGATCCGCACCAGCGACGCCCGCTCGGGCGGCATCAGCTGCGTGCTCGTCCCGGCTGACGCGGCGGGGCTGAGCGCCGACAAGCCCGAGGACAAGATGGGCCTGACCGGTTCGACGACTGCCACGATGCGCTTCGACGGCGTGCGGGTTGCGGCCGACCGGCTGATGGGCGCCGAGGGGCAGGGCCTGCCGATCGCCCTCGCGGCGCTGGACGCCGGACGGCTCGGGATCGCTTCGGTAGCCACCGGTCTGGCGCAGGGCGCGTTGGACGACGCGGTGGCCTACGCCAAGCAGCGCGAGACCTTCGGCAAGCCGATCATCGACCACCAGGGCCTGGGCTTCCTGCTCGCCGACATGGCCGCGGCGGTGCAGACCTCCCGCGCCTGCTACCTCGACGCGGCCCGCCGCAAGGACCTCGGCCTGCCGTACGCCAAGGAGGCCAGCATCGCCAAGCTGGTCGCCACCGACGCAGCGATGAAGGTCACGACCGACGCCGTCCAGGTCTTCGGCGGCTATGGCTACACCCGCGACTTCCCGGTCGAGCGCTACATGCGCGAGGCCAAGGTCATGCAGATCTTCGAGGGCACGAACCAGATCCAGCGGATGGTCATCGCCCGCCACCTCGCCAAGGGCTAGGCACCTCGCGCTCAGCCGGTCCGATCGGCGAAGAACCGGGCGAACCAGTGCACCGCCTCGGGGTCGTCGACCGAGCCCAGGTTGAGGGCCCTGTCCAGCGCGACGCCCTGGGCCATCCGCTTGAGCGGCACCTCGAGCTTCTTGCCGGTGCTGGTGTGCGGGACGGCCGGCACGGCGATCACCTCGTCGGGCACGTGCCGCGGCGAGGCCTGCTCCCGGACCACTGCTCTGATCCGGTCGACCAGCGCGTCGTCGAGGTCCGCGCCGTCGGCCATCCGGACGAACAGCGGCAGCCAGTAGCCCCCGTCGCTCTGCTCGACCCCGAGCACGAGGGCCTCCGCGACCTCAGGCACCGACTCGACGGCGGCGTAGATGTCGGCACTGCCCATGCGGATGCCGTGGCGGTTCAGCGTGGAGTCCGACCGGCCGTGCACGACCGTGGTGCCGCGCTGGGTGAGGGTCATCCAGTCGCCGTGCCGCCAGACCCCGGGGTAGACGTCGAAGTACGCGTCCCGGTAGCGCGACCCGTCGGCGTCGCCCCAGATGCCCAGCGGCATCGACGGCATGGGCGCGCGCACCACGAGCTCCCCCACCTCACCGACCAGCGGCTCTCCCTGCTCGTCCCACGACTCGGCGTGGATGCCGAGCCCGCGGCACGACATCTCCCCCGCCGTCACCGGCAGCCACGGGGCGTCGCAGACCAGCGCGGCCGAGAAGTCGGTCCCTCCGCTGATGACGTGCAGCGCCACGTCGGCGGCGACGTGCTCGTAGATCCAGGCGTAGGACGACGCCGGCAGCGGCGAGCCGGTGACGCCGATGCCGCGCAGCGACGACAGGTCGTGGTCGCGGCCCGGCTCCAGACCGGCCTTCTCCGACGCGAGCAGATATCCCGGGCTCGTCCCCAGCATGGTCAGCCGGTGGTCCGCCGCGACCTGCCAGAGCCGGTCGGGCGTCGGCCACAGCGGGCTCCCGTCGTACAGCACCGCGGTCGCGCCCATCAGCAGGCTGCACACAACGGAGTTCCACATGATCCAGCTCGTCGAGGAGTACCAGAAGAAGCGGTCGCCCTCGCGCACGTCGTACTGCAGACCCTGCTGGGCCACGCTCATGGTCAGGACGCCGACGTGGCTGTGCACCAGGCCCTTCGGGAGGCCGGTGGTTCCCGAGGAGTAGACGACCCAGAGCGGCGCCTCGGCCTCGAGCTGCACCGCGCGCGGGGCCTGGGGCGAGGCGACGGCCTCGGCCCACGACAGCACCCGCACCGACGGGCGCTCCAGCAGCGGCGCCGCCAGCACCGGGACCTGCACGAGCGTGCGGACTGTCGGCAGGCCGTCGAGCAGCTCGGCCACGGCGTCCCGGCGGTCGCGCTCCTTGCCCCCGAAGCGGTAGCCGTCCGCGGCGATCAGGACCGTCGGCTCGAGCTGGGCGAAGCGGTCGACCGCGCTTGCGGCACCGATGTCGGGGGCGCAGGCCGACCAGACCGCGCCGACGGACGCCACCGCGAGCACCGCGACGACGGCCTCGGGGCGGTTCGGCAGGTAGGCCACCACCCGGTCGCCCTGCTGGACGCCCAGGTCGCGCAGTGTTGCGGCCAGGGCCCCGACCAGGCCTCGCAGCTCGTCCCAGGAGACCTCGACCGGCAGTCCCGACTCGTCGAGCCCGAGCAGCGCGGTCCCGCTGCCCCGGTGGCGCAGGACCTGGTCCGCGACGTTGAGCCGGGCGCCGGGGAACCACCGCGCGCCGGGCATCTCCCGGGTCGTCAGGACCTGGTCGTACGGCACCGACGCCCTCAGGTCGAACTCGTCCCACACGGCGGCCCAGAAGTCCTCGAGGTGGTCGACCGACCACTGCCACAGCGAGGCGTAGTCCTCGACGACCGCGCCGTAGCGGTCCTGCACGTTGGCCGCGAAGGAGGTCAGGCGCGAGGCCGCCACCCGCTCCGGCGACGGCTGCCACAGGACCGTGCCCACCTCGGTCATGCCGGGCGCACGGTCAGCAGCACCTTGCCGGCCGCACGCCGCTCGTCGATCTCGACCAGCGCCGCCGCGGCGTCCTCGAGCGGGTGACGGCTCCCGACGACCGGGTCCAGCCGGCCCGCCTCGAGCAGCGGCAGCAGGTCCGCCCACTGCTCCTGCAGGTAACCGGCGTCCGCCGTCCAGAACGCCCCCCAGCCGACGCCGACGACCGAGACGTTGTTGAGCAGCAGCCGGTTGACCTTGACCGTCGGGATCTCCCCGCCGGTGAAGCCGATGACCAGCAGCCGACCCTCGGGCGCGAGGCTGCGGAGCGAGTCGGTGAAGCGGTCCCCTCCGACCGGGTCGACGACGACGTCGACCCCGCGGCCGCCGGTGAGCTCCGTGACCTGCGCGCGGAAGTCGGCGGCGTCGACGACCTCGTCGGCGCCGGCCCGCCGGGCCACCTCGCCCTTCTCCGGCGACGAGACCACGGCCAGGACCCGGGCGCCGAGCGCGGACGCGAGCTGGACGGCGGCGGTGCCGACCCCGCCCGCGGCGCCGTGCACCAGGACCGTCTCGCCCGACCGCAGCTGCCCGCGGCGGACCAGCGCGAAGTGCACGGTGAGGTAGTTCATCGGCAGGGACGCGCCCGCCTCGAACGACACGGCGTCCGGCAGCGGGAAGACCGCCTGCGGCAGCGCCGCGACCACCTCGGCGAAGCCGCCGAGCCCCGGGAAGGCCGCCACCCGGTCGCCCACCTTGACCGCCCCGCCCTCCGGCGCCTCGCGGACGACCCCCGCCACCTCGGAGCCGGGGACGAAGGGCAGCTCGGGCTTGAGCTGGTACTGCCCGCGGCTCTGCAGCACCTCGGGGAAGGTCACGCCCGCGACGTGCACGTCGATGAGCACCTGACCGGGCCCGGCGACCGGCTCGGGGACCTGGACGAGCTCGATCGCGGACGGGCCGTCGAGGCGGGTGATCTGGACTGCGCGCACAGGGGGCTCCTCGTGGTGGACGTCCCGGGCAGCCTGCCACCCTCGGCCCCCGGTCGAAGTGTCGGCCCGGGGTGCTCCTACGCTGCGCCGGTGAGACCCGAGCTCTCGACGCCCCGCTACGGCAACGCGGCGCTGGCCGACCTGATGCCGTCGGTGCTCGCGGCCCTGGGCGTCGACGGCGAGCCGGCGGCGCTCGCCCTGCCGGCGATGTCCCGCGTCGTCGTCCTGCTCGTCGACGGCCTGGGCTGGGAGCTGCTCTGCGACCACCCCGAGGCAGCGCCCTTCCTCACCTCGCTGGCCGGCCGGCCGCTGACGACTGGCTTCCCCTCCACGACGGTGACCAGCCTGGCGTCCTTCGGCACGGGCCTGACCCCGGGCCAGCACGGCTTGACCGGCTACACCTCCTGGGTGCACGAGGTCGACGCGACGGTCGGCTGGCTGGGCTGGACGCCCACCGGCAGGCACGAGGACCTGCGCACCCGGCTCGTGCCTGAGGACCTGCAGCCGCACCCGACGGTCTTCGAGCGGGCCGAAGCGGCCGGCGTCAGCGTGACGGTCGCGGCCCCGGCGCACTTCCAGGGCAGCGGGCTGACCCGGGCGATCCTGCGCGGGGGGCTCTACCGCGGCGCCGTCACGCCCGGCGACGCAGTGGCCCTGGCCGCCGAGGGCAGCCTCCGGGGTGACCGGAGCCTGGTCTACTGCTACACCCCCGACCTCGACCTGACCGGACACGTGCGCGGGGTCGACAGCGACGCGTGGCTGAGCCAGCTCGTGCTCGTCGACCGCTACGCCGAGGCGCTGGCCGGCCGGCTCCCGGCCGGGACGGTCCTGCTGGTCACCGCCGACCACGGGATGGTCGACGTGGCCGAGGAGCACCGGGTCGACTTCGACGCGGAGCCGGCGCTGCAGCAGGGGGTGCGGGTTCTCGCCGGCGAGCCGCGGGCCCGCCACGTGCACGTCGAGCCAGGTGCGGCCGACGAGGTGCTCGCCGCGTGGTCGGCCGCGCTCGGGGACCGGATGTGGGTGGGTGGCCGGGACGACGCCGTCGCGGCCGGGCTGTTCGGCCCCGTTGTCAGCGTCGAGGCGCACCACCGCATCGGCGACGTGGTGGCCGTCGCCACCGGGGAGGTCGCCGTCGTGCAGCGCCAGGTCGACCCGATGATGTCCGGCCTGCTCGGCCAGCACGGCGCCCTGACCGATGCCGAGCGCCTGGTCCCCCTGCTCAGCTCCGGGGACCCCGCGTGAAGCCGGTGGGGGCGGCCGCCTCGTCGGGCATCAGGATCCACAGCACCGGGTAGATGAGGAACTGACTGCCGGGCAGCACCAGCAGAACCAGCACGAACACCAGCCTGGCCACCCACGGCGACAGCCCGAACCTCTGGCCAAGCCCGGCGCACACCCCGCCGATCAGCCTGCCCTCGCGGACGCGCACCAGTCCCTGCCGCGCGAACGCACCGCGGATCTCGTCCATGCCGGTCCTCCTCGTCCTGTCGGGCCGGTCGACACGACCGCCCGTCACGGTCCTGCCCTCAGCCGAGCCTCCCCCACCGTCCCACCCCTGCCCACCGTGCCCCCTGCGCCCGGGCCACCGGGCGGGGCGGGTGCGAGGATGGGCCAGGTGACCGAGGACCTCGGGACGGCGTACGCCGCGGCTCTGGACACCGTGCTGCGCGGTGCCCACCTGATGCCGCCGGACGAGCTCCCGGACCTCGCGACGGCCGGCGGGAGTCACCTCGGCGCGACCGCGACGGTCCTGTGGGTCGTCGACTACGAGCAGGTCACCCTCGTCCCCCTGCTCGAGCGGGGCAGCGAGCCCCGCGAGCGGCAGTCGGTCGACGGGACGCTGGCCGGTCGGGCCTTCCGCACCGTCGAGCCGGTCGAGTCCGAGGCCCCCGGCGGCCGGCGGCTGTGGCTCCCGCTGCTCGACGGCGTGGAGCGGCTCGGGGTGCTGGAGGTCGTCGTGGAGACCAGCGAGCCGGTGCTGCCCGACGCGCTGCACCGCGCCTTCGGGCAGCTGGCCCACCTGCTGGCCGAGCTGCTGCTGAGCAACAACGCCTACACCGACCACTACGAGTGGTTCCGCCGCCAGCAGGCCATGACGCTGTCGGCGGAGATGCAGCACGCGCTGCTGCCGCCGCTCACGTTCGGCACGGACCGGGTCGTGATCTGCGGCCTCGTGGCGCCGGCGTACGAGGTCGGCGGTGACGCCTTCGACTACGCGCTGAACGGCAACATCGCGCATGTCGCGGTCTTCGACGCCATCGGGCACGGCCTCCAGTCGAGCCTGCTCGCGACGCTGGCGGTGGCGACCTACCGCAGCAGCCGGCGGGCGGGCCTGGACCTGGCGGAGTCGGCGCACCGCATCGACCGGGCCCTGCACGAGACGTTCGGCAGCGAGCGCTTCGTCACCGCGCTGCTGGGTCAGCTCGACATCGACACCGGAGTGTTCCGCTGGGTCAACGCGGGGCACCCGGCGGCGATGCTGCTGCGGGGGACGCAGGTCGTGAAGGAGCTGGACGGCGACCCCTGCCTCCCCCTGGGGCTCAACGGGCTGACCGGTGACGGCCCGCAGGGCTTCACCGTCACGTCGGAGTCCCTGGAGCCCGGCGACCGCCTGCTGCTCATCACCGACGGGGTGGACGAGGCCCGGACGCAGGATGGCGAGTTCTTCGGGCGCACGCGCCTGGCGGAGTTCGCGGCGCGGGAGGCCGCCTCAGGGCTCCCCACGCCCGAGGTCATGCGCCGCCTGCAGCAGGCGATCCTGCGGCACCAGACCGGTCGGCTGCAGGACGACGCGACCACGCTGTTCATCGAGTGGCTGACCGGCCGCAACGAGCGGTTGGGGCTGTGAAACCGGACCCGTCGTAGACTCGCCCGACCGGGCCGAGACGCGACCAGCGCGACGGTGAGCGAGACCTTCGACCCACGGCGTCCGTGCCGGGTCGAGGGCGATCCCCGAGACCGGCGCCGGGCCTCAGCAGAGAGCTGGCGCATGCAGCCCCACCCCCCCGACCTCCCGGCCGCGTCCGCCGTCGCGACGTCGACAGATGTCGGCCCGCCCAGCGGGGCGGTCCGGCGGTGGCGACGCCACCTGGCCGAGGAGCGGCTGGAGGCCGCGCTCTACAGGGAGCTGGCAGCCCGTCGTACGGGCGAGGAGCGCGACATCCTGCTCGCGCTGGCCGACGCCGAGGCCCGCCACGCCGCCCACTGGGCCGAGCTGCTCGGCGAGCGGCGGGCCGCCGGCCGCACCCGACCCCGCCTGCGCAGCCTGCTGCTGTTCTTCCTGGCGCGGCGCTTCGGGTCGGTCTTCGTGCTGGCGCTGGCGCAGCGCGCGGAGACCCGCAGCCCGTACGCCGACGACGTCGACGCCACCCCCGCCATGGCCGCCGACGAGCAGATCCACGCCGAGGTGGTCCGCGGTCTCGCGCAGCGCGGGCGCGATCAGATCTCCGGGTCCTTCCGGGCCGCGGTGTTCGGTGCCAACGACGGCCTGGTGAGCAACCTCGCGCTGGTCGTCGGCGTCGCCGCCGGCGGCGTCGGGACCAGCGTGGTCCTGCTGACCGGGCTCGCCGGGCTGCTGTCCGGCGCCCTGTCGATGGCCGCGGGCGAGTTCATCTCGGTGCGCTCGCAGCGCGAGCTGCTCGACGCCTCGACGCCGGGGACCGGGCACCGCGCCGCCTACCCGCACCTGGACGTCGACGCCAACGAGCTCGCCCTGGTCTACCGCGCCCGCGGGATGCCGGCGGACCAGGCGCAGCAGCACGCCAACGAGCAGCTGAGGGCGTGGCCGGCCGTCGAGGAGCGCACCCCCGCGGCACCGAGCAGCCGCGAGATCGTCGGCAGCGGCCGCTCGGCCGCGCTCGCGAGCTTTGCGTTCTTCGCCTCCGGGGCGGCGGTCCCGGTGCTGCCGTTCGTGTTCGGGCTGTCCGGAGCACCGGCCCTGCTCACCGCCTGCGTGCTGGTGGGCCTGGCTCTGCTGCTGACCGGCGCGACGGTCGGGATGCTGTCCGGCGCCCCTCCCCTGCGGCGCGCGCTGCGGCAGCTGGCCGTCGGCGCCGGCGCCGCCGGGACCACCTTCCTGCTCGGGCAGGCCTTCGGCGCCACCGTCGGCTGACCTGGTCCAGGCACACGAGAGCCCCCGCAGCACGGCTGCTGGGGCTCTCGTCGTACGGAGTGGTGCTGTTCTAGCCGAGCTTGTTGACAGCCTCGGTCGCGGCCTCAGCGCCCGCCTCGACGGCCTTCTCGGCGTCGAGGACCGCGCGGCGCGTGCGGGTGCCCGCGCGCTCGGCGTACTTCACGGCCTCCTGCGTGGACTCCTGGCGGCGAACAGCCTTGACCAGCTTCTGGCCGTCCTGCGCCACCTCGGTGTAGCCGCGCTGCGCGCGCTCGGCGACGTCACCGGCGGTAGCGAAGACGTCGACGATGCGGGCCCGGGTGCGGGCCGGCGCGCCGAGCACCACGGTGCTCATCGTGCCGGGGAGCTCGCGGACGCCGGCAACGGTGCGGTCGGCCACACCGAGGGCGAAGTACAGGGGGCGGGTCGGCTGCGCGGCGACAGCCGAGATCTCAGCCGTCGCGGCGTCGACGACGCGGCGGGTGTGGGTCGACAACCCGCGCTCCGTGGCCTTGGCCTCGCGGCGGGCCTTGGTGGTCGCTGTGTCCGTCGCCTTCTTGGCGGTGTTGGTGGCCTGCTTGGCACCGGTGCGGGCAGTGTCCGACGCGCTGCGGGCCGTGGCCTTGGCGTTGGACTTGGTGTCGCGGGCCTTCGTGGCGGTGGTCATGGGGGTTCCTTCCGGTCGGGTTCGTGTTGCTTACATTGTGCTTGCCCGGCGCTAGCTCTTGCAAGCACCTCACCCCCGTGTGCCTGGTCACACCCCGTTTCCGCTGCTTGCTCAGCCGGGCTCGGCGTCGAGCTCGTCGAGCACCCGCTGGGTCACCGCGAAGGCGCGGTTCGCCGCCGGGACCCCGGCGTAGACCACGCTGTGCAGCAGCACCTCACCGATCTCGTCGCGCGTCAGCCCGTTGCGGAGCGCCGCGCGGACGTGCAGGCCGAGCTCGTGCTCGTGGGCGAGCGCGGTGAGCAGCGCGAGCGTGATCATGCTGCGGCTGCGCCGGTCGAGGCCGGGTCGCGCCCACACGTCGCCCCACGCGTAACGGGTGATCAGGTCCTGGAACGGCGCGGTGAGCTCGGTGGTGCCGGCGACGGCCCGGTCGACGTGCGCGTCGCCCAGGACCTCCCGCCGCACGGCCATGCCCTGCGCGTGGCGGTCGGCGTCACTCACGCCTGCAGGTGGCGCAGCAGCGCCGCGTTGACGGTGGCCGCCTGCTCGTAGCTCGCCAGGTGCGCGGCGTCCTCCACGACGAGCAGCTCTGCGCCCGCGACGGCGTCGGCGATGTCGCGCTGGTGCTGCGGCGGCGTCGCCGGGTCGTCAGCGCCACCGATCACCAGCGTGGGGGCGGTGATGCGGGTCAGGTCCGCGCGCAGGTCCATGGCGGCGATCGCCTCGCAGCACGCGGCGTAGCCCTCGTCCGGCGTGCCGGCGACCATCTGCTCGAACCGCGCGACGAGCTCGGGGTCCGCCGCGCGTCGGCCGTCGGTGAGCCAGCGGATCACGATGGCCGGCGCGATCGACCCGGTGCCGTCGGTCCGGACTGCCTGGGCGCGCTCCCTCCAGGGACCGGAGTCCATCAGGGGCGCGGTGCACAGCAGCGCGAGCCGGTCGAGGCGGGCCGGCTCGCGGGCGGCCAGGCGCATGCCGGTCATGCCCCCGAGCGAGAGCCCCACGAACGACGCGGACTGGACGCCGAGCCGGTCGAGCAACGCGACGGCGTCGTCCACCAGGTCGTCCATCGCGTACGGCCCCGGAGGCACGGGCGAGCGGCCGTGGCCGCGGGCGTCGTAGCGCACGAGGCGAAAGCTCCCGGCCAGGGCCGAGACCTGCGGGTCCCACATCTCCAGGGTGCTGCCGAGGGACCCGGCGAGCACGACGACGGGGGCGTCCTCGGGCCCCTCGGTGACGGCATGGACGGCGACGGCGGTCACGGGCTGCTCCTGGTGGGTGGGTGCGGCGGGGGCCGTGGGGTGTTCGGACGGCGGTCGTGGGCGGCGAGCGCCCGATCGACCAGCTCGGGAGCCTGCCCGACGTGGCGCAGGGGGTCGAGCAGGTCGCCGAGGGCGACCGGGTCGAGGTACGAGGCCACGTCGGGATCGTCGAGCAGCACCGCCCACAGGTCTCCCCCGGTGGCGACTGCTCGGGCGACGAGGTCATGCGCGCGGGCGCGACCGAGCGCCCCGGTCAGCGCGCCGGCGACCCCCTCGCTGCCGAGCGCGGCGCCCCCCAGGCCCTCGCGCATGCGGACGGTGTCGACGACCAGGTGCTCGACCGCGTCGCGGAGCCAAGCCGCGGCGCTCCCGGTGCAGCGCAGCAGGTCAGACAGCGCCTCCCACTCGGCGTGCCAGGCCCCGGCGGCGCGCTCGTGCTCCTGGTGCATCCCGGCGAGCAGGCCCGCCACCAGGCCGGGGGCCCGGAGCGCCCCGGCGCGGGCCGAGACGGCGGCCACCGGGTTGCGCTTGTGGGGCATGGTCGACGAGCCGCCCCGGCCGGCGACGCCCTCATGCACCTCGCCCACCTCGGTCTGCGCCATCAGGGCGAGGTCGAGGGCCACCTTGCCGACCACACCGGCGGCCGTCCCCAGCGCGCCGGCGAGGTCGGCCACGGGGAGCCGGAGCGTGTGCCAGGCCAGCACGGGCGCCACCAGGTCGAGCTCGGCGGCGAACGCCTCGAGGACGAGGACTCCGCGTCCCTCCAGGGCCGACAGCGTCCCGACGGCGCCACCGAGCTGCACCGGCAACGAGCGGCGGACGGCCCCGAGCCGGTCGGCGGCGCCGTCGAGCGCTGTCGTCCACCCGGCGGCCTTGAGCCCGAACGTCGTGGGCAGCGCCTGCTGCAGGAGGGTGCGGCCCGCGACCGGGTCGTCGCGGTGGAGCCGGGCCAGTCCGGCGGCGGCGGCGGCGGCGGCCTCCAGGTCCAGGAGCAGGGCCTGCACGGCCCGGCCGGCCACCAGCACCATCGCGGTGTCGAGGACGTCCTGGCTGGTCGCGCCGAGGTGCACCCACGGACCGGCCTCGGGGCCGCAGGCCGCCTCAAGGGCACGGACGAGCGGCACGACCGGGTTGCCGGAGGCCGTCGCGTCGCGTCCGATCGCCGCCGCGTCGAAGAGCCCCGCGCAGGCCTCGGTGATCCGCTGAGCGGCCTCCGGCGGGACGAGCCCCGCCGTGGCGCCGGCGCGGGCGAGGGCGGCCTCGGCGTCCAGCATCGCCCTCAGCCAGGCAGCATCGTCGACCTCCCGGGCAACCGGTCCGCGACCGAGCACGCCGCCGAACAGCCCGTCAGACGCGGACGGGCCGGACGACTCCTCAGACGGTGAAGAAGACGGTCTCATCACTCCCCTGCAGCACGAGGTCCAGCCGGTAGCCGTCGTCCGACGGCCGGGCCAGCAGTGTGGCCCGTGCGGCCTCGTCCGGGAGGGAGGCCAGCACGGCGTCCTCGGCGTTGGCCTGCTCCTCGTCTGCGAAGTAGAGCCGCGTCACGACTCGATCGAGAAGCCCCCGGGCGAAAACGGACACGTCCAGGTGCGGAGCCTGCAGCCCGCCCTGGCCGTCCGGGACCCGCCCCGGCTTGACCGTGCGCACGGCCCACTCGCCGCGCGTGGTCTCGGACCGGCCGAACCCGCGGAAGCCCTCGACCGGGGGCGCGACGGCCCCGCGCGGGTCGTCGGGGTGCCCGAACCGCCCCTCCGGGTCGGCCTGCCAGGTCTCCACGAGCGCGTCGACGACGACCTCGCCGTCGCCGTCGAGGACCCGGCCGCGCAGCCACACCGCTCCCGCAGTGCTCTCCGCCACGGCGTCGGGCCCGTCGGGCCAGTGCAGCGCGAGCGCCAGGAACGGCCCGACGGTCTGCGACGGGGTGGTCATGTGTCCTCCTCGTGCGGCTCGTCGAACGGCGTGGAGCCCTGCCCGCGCAGCACGATGTCCCAGTGGTAGGCCAGCGCCCAGGCGGGCTGGGTGTCGTCCATCGAGAACCGGCTGACCAGTCGACCGCGCGAGGGCTCCGGCACCGAGGAGAAGATCGGGTCGAACGCGTGCAGCGGGTCGTCCGGAAAGTACATCTGGGTGACCAGGCGCTGGGTGAAGGCCCGGCCGAACAGCGAGAAGTGGATGTGGGCCGGACGCCAGGCGTTGTGGTGGTTGGCCCACGGGTAGGCGCCGGGCCGGACGGTGGTGAAGCGGTAGCGCCCGTCGGCGCCGGTCATCGCGCGACCCACCCCGGCGAAGTGCGGATCCAGCGGCGCCGGCCAGGTGTCGCGCTCATGCGCGTAGCGGCCGGCGGCGTTGGCCTGCCAGATCTCCACGAGCGTGTGCGGGACGGCCCGGCCGTCGCTGTCGCACACCTGGCCCTGCAGGGTGATCCGCTGGCCGACCGGCTCGCCGCCGGACCGGGTGGTCAGGTCCGCGTCCGCCGCCGTGACCCGCTCCTCTCCCAGCAGCGGACCGGTGACCTCCGTCAGGCGCTGCGGGAGCAGTACCGGCGGGCGCAGCGGAGCCCGCAGCTGCGTCGACCGGTAGGCCGGGTAGAGCAGGGGCGGGTGCGCACCCCGGTCGTCGCCGTACGTCGGGAGGCCGTTCAGGTCCACAGTCAGCTCCTCTGCTTGTCCGGCCGACCGTAGGGTGACGGCTGTCGACCGGACAGCCGGAGTTCCCGTCAGCGGAAGCCGGCCTGTCCTTGGAGGAAGGGCCGCACCGTGGCGGGTGGCGCGATCAACCCGGGTCGCTCGGTGACCTCGCGCGCCCTGGCGCTCTTCGACGCCTTCGACGACTCCCACCCACGCCTGACACTGACCGACATCGCGCGCCGGTCGGGGCTCGCGCTGAGCACCGCCCACCGGCTGGTCGCCGAGCTGGTGTCGTGGGAGGGGCTGGCCCGACGCGCCGACGGCCGCTACGAGATCGGCCGCAAGATCTGGGACCTGGGGCTGCTCGCCCCGGTGCACCGCGAGCTGCGCGAGGTGGCCCTGCCGTTCATGCAGGACGTCTTCGCCGCCACGCGCGAGAACGTCCACCTGGCCGTCCGCGAGGGCACCAGCGCGCTGTACGTCGAGCGCATCTCCGGCCACCAGGCCGTCACGGTCGTGAGCCGGGCCGGGAGCCGGCTGCCGTTGCACGCGACCGGTGTCGGCAAGGCGCTGCTGGCCCACGCTCCGCTTGAGGTGCGGGAGCAGGTGCTGGCCGACCTCACCGCGGTCACCGCCCACACGGTCACCGACGCGGCGCGGCTGCGGGCGCAGCTCGACGAGGTCCGCCGCCGCGGCTTCGCCCGGACCGCCGAGGAGATGTCGCTCGGCACCTCGTCGCTGGCCGTCCCGGTGCTCGAACCCGGCCGCGGCGTCATCGCCGCGCTCGGGGTCGTCGTGGCCGGTGGCCGACGGGACCTGACCCGCCTGGCACCGGCGCTTCAGGTGGCGGCGAGGGCCATCGCACGGGGCATGCAGCCGTACGCCTGACTTCCACTGGCTCGAAGCCCAGGTGCGCCCCGGCCGCCCCCGGCGGCACAGTCCGGCCATGCGCACACGGGTCGGGATCGTCGGGGCGGGGCCCGCGGGGCTGCTGCTGGGCCACCTGCTCGCCCAGCGGGGCGTCGACGCGGTCATCGTCGAGAACCGCTCCCGCGACTACGTCGAGGCGCGTATCCGCGCAGGCGTCCTGGAGCAGGGGACGGTCGACCTGCTGACCAAGGCGGGGCTCGGTGAGCGCCTGCACCGCGAGGGCCTCAGGCACGACGGGGTGAACCTGCAGTGGCCGGGCGAGCGCGCCCGGCTGGACTTCCCCGCCCTGACCGGCAAGAGCGTGTGGGTCTACGGCCAGACCGAGGTCGTCAAGGACCTCGTGCAGGCGCGCCTGGACGCCGCTCTGCCGCTGCACTTCGAGGTGACCGAGACCGTCGTCGCCGACCTCGAGACCGACCGCCCGACCTTGTCGTTCACCGACAGCTCCGGCGCCCGGCAGGTGCTCGACTGCGACGTCGTCGTCGGCGCCGACGGCTTCCACGGCCCGTCCCGCGGCGCGATCCCCGAGCCGCGGCGGCAGACCTGGGAGCGGACCTACCCGTACGCCTGGCTCGGGATCCTGGCCCACGTCGCCCCGTCGACCGACGAGCTCATCTACGCCTGGCACCCGCGCGGGTTCGCCATGCACAGCATGCGCTCGCACCAGGTCAGCCGGCTCTACCTCCAGGTCGACCCGACCGAGCGCATCGAGGACTGGTCCGACGACCGGATCTGGACCGAGCTGCAGACCCGGCTGTCGCTGGACGGCTGGTCGCTCGAGACCGGGCCGGTGTTCGACAAGGGCATCACGCCGATGCGCTCGTTCGTGAGCTCGCCGATGCGGCACGGCCGGTTGTTCCTGGCCGGCGACGCGGCCCACATCGTCCCGCCGACAGGCGCGAAGGGGCTGAACCTGGCCGTCGCCGACGTCGCGCTCCTCAGCCGGGCGCTGGTCGCCCTGCTGAGGGACGGCAACGCTCGGCTCGCCGACACCTACGAGGACACGGCGCTGCAACGGGTCTGGCGCACGACGTACTTCTCGTCCTGGATGACGACGATGCTGCACACGACCAGCGACGACCCCTTCGACCACCAGCTGCAGCTCGCGCAGCTGCGGCAGGTGTTCTCCTCCTCCGCGGCCGCGACGCTGCTGGCCGAGAACTACGTGGGCCTGCCGCTCGGCGAGTAGCGAGAACGGGTAGGCGCGTGGCCGCCGTCGCGGGAACCGGTGCCCGGCGCACCGAAGCCCCACGAACGGGATGCTGGCCTCGCCATAAATCGTCTGGTCGTTGTTGTGCACCAGGCCGGTGGGGAGGCGGGCGGCGAGGCGCATGCCCTGGAAGACGTCGCGGGTGAGGATGCCGAGGGAAAGCCCCTTGCTCCCCAGCCACTTGCTGGCCCTCCGCACGCCGGGTAGACGCGCGTCCATCCTGCGCACTCGAGCGGGGCGTCAGTACCTCGACCGGTCCACGAACGACTCCAGCGTGATCGACGTGTTCGGTGAGGACGCCGAAATTCCCGACGCTGCGTCCGTGACGCCGCACTCGCGGCGTCCCTGTGCCCGCCACCGGCCAACTGACGACATCCGCGGTGATCGTGGGGTCCGCTGGGACACGCGGTGGGTGCCGCCTGGCGGCGTGCGGGCCACCCCAGCCGCACCACATGGGGAAGGCGTTGAGACCTTGCCGCCCGGCAGAACGGCGCTGCTGCGGGTCGGGCAGTGGCGACGAGGTCCCGTCGCACGCCTTCCCCCTCAGCCCGAGCACCCGGCGGGGCGTGGGAGGTGACTTGTCCACACCTCTTGTCCTGGCCTGTGTTCGAACGTATGATCGATGAGTGACGACGG
>Ga0105047_10009273_pt1 | contig 16228 bp, 14 predicted proteins | sample MAT04_FD_78384 | JGI IMG/M metagenome (GOLD analysis project Ga0105047, IMG submission 78384) | Freshwater microbial communities from Lake Fryxell liftoff mats and glacier meltwater in Antarctica - MAT-04 (megahit assembly) | ecosystem: Environmental > Aquatic > Freshwater > Ice > Liftoff...
GAGGGCGATCGAGCGGTAAAAGGCGAGGAAATCGAACCCGGTGATCGCGTCCGGTGGGAGGTCGTCGAACGCGCCGACCTCGTCCGCGTGATCGGCCGGGACGCACCCGTGGTAGAGGCCCCACTTCGCGCTCACGACCGGGACCAGGCCATCATTCGGCCAGACTCGCAGGCCATGCGCGGCCATCGCCGCGAGCGGGACCAGCGCGCGATCCATCACGTCGCGCAGGGTCGAATCGAAGAGCAGCACCTCGCACGCGACCTCGTCGTTGCGGGACGGGATCCCGCGGACGTTCGAGAGCCCGGCCCACGACTGGTAGAACACGCGCGGGTCGTCGGGATGAGCGGGGTTGAAGGTCAGCGCGGCGTCCTCCGACAGCGCTCGGAGGGAGGCCCGCACCTGGGGGTCGCTCTCGACGTCGCTGACCCGACCGCCGAAGATCGCGCCGAGCGCGTCGATGGCCGCGGTGCTCGCGCCAGACTGCAGCCCCAGGATCACGTCGGCCACCGCGGTGCCGCGATGCGGAGTGCCGATGGTGCTCAGCGACGCGACCCGATCGCCGTAGCCGAGACCGGAGATGAGGTGGCGCGAGTCGAGGCCGCCCATCGAGTGGGCGATGATGTTGACCTTGGCCGCGCCGGTGTCGCGCATGAGCTGATCGACCTGATCGCGCAGGAACGTCGCGCGGACCTCGGCGCTGTCGAACGGCGGGACCGCCGCGACGAGGACGCGGTGACCGGCGCCCGTGAGCTCGGCGCCCACGGCGGTCAAGCCGAGCACGGTGTCGCTCGCGGCCCAGCCGTGCAGCAGCACGATCGGATAGCGGACGATCGTGGCGGGGGTGGCATCGGGTGCGGGCGCCGCGTCGGGGGAGACGACGCCAGCATCGGGGATGAGCGCGTCCGGGGCTTCGATCATAGCGTCGGGAGTGATTGCAGCGTCGGGAGCCACGAAAGACGCGTCGGGTGCGAGAGAGGCGTCGTCGTCGGCGACCGCGGCGTCGATGCGCCCCAGCCCGGTGGGGTCGGCCGCGCAGGCGCTCGCCAGGCAGGCGATGACGGCGGTCGCTCTCAACCGCTCACGGGTAGCACGCATGCGGGGAGAACGAGCAGGGGATGGGCCAGGGAGACGGGCTGGGATTGGGGGGCGTTCGTGCACGATCGTGCACAAGGCAGTGCACGACGGAGCTCAGTCCTCCATCCTCGAGAGGCGCGTGTCGATGCTCTGGGTGATCTTGGCGAGGACGGTGAGCCGCTGGTTGGTCTCGTCGAGCCGCGCATTGGTCTTCCGGGTCCCGTCCCGGATCTCGATCAAGATCGACGTCATCAGCTCGTCCGCCATCCGATCATCCTGCAGATCGCTCGCTCGATCCGTCAACCCGCCGCGCTCTGACAATCATTCACATCAAGACGTCGCCATGATCCTCGCGCAGCTTCGACTTCAAGAACTTCCCGGTCGACGTGCGCGGGATCGCAGCCACAAACAAGTAGCGATCGGGCATCCAGAACTTCGCGAACTTCGGCTCGAGGAAGTTCTCGAGCTCCTCGGACGTCGCGGTCGCGCCCGGCTTCAGCACGATCGCCGCGACCGGCCGCTCGTCCCAGCGCGGGTGGCGCGCGCCGAACACCGCCGCCTCGAGCACCGCGGGGTGGCCCATCAGCGCGTTCTCCAGCGCGACGGAGCTGATCCACTCGCCGCCCGACTTCACGACGTCCTTCGATCGATCGGTGATGCGCACGTAGCCGTCGCCGTCGATCGTCACGACGTCGCCGGTCTTGAACCACCCGTCCGCGGTGAAGCGATCGGGCCCGTCGTCGCCGACGTAGCTCGCGGCGACCCACGGCCCGCGCACCTCGAGCTCGCCCATGCTGGTCCCGTCCCAGTCGAGATGCTGGCCCGCGTCGCCGGCATGGCGGATCTCGACGTACGGCGCCGGTATGCCCTGCGAGGCGCGCGCCGCGAACTCCGCCTCGACGCCGCGCGCGCGAATGGTCGGCGTGACGCGGGCGAGCGTGCCGAGCGGGTTCAGCTCGGTCATGCCCCACGCGTGCGTGACCTCCAGGCCGTGGCGCTCGGCGAAGCCGCGGATGAGCGCGGGCGGCGCGGCTGAGCCACCGATCACCATCGAGCGCATCTTGCTCAGATCCCAGCGCTTGGGGTGCTGATCGAGCAGCGCGAGGATGCCGATCCAGATCGTCGGCACGCCCGCTGCGATGGTGACCTTCTCGGCCTCCATCAGATCGAGCAGCGAGGTCGGGTCGAGGTGCGGGCCCGGGAACACGACCTTCGCGCCGTTCATGACCGACGCGTACGGCATGCCCCAGGCGGCCGCATGGAACATCGGCACGACCGGCAGCATCACGTCGTCCGCGCCGACGCCGATCATGTCGCGCATCGAGAGCGCCATCGCGTGCAGCACCGTCGATCGATGCGTGAACGCGACGCCCTTCGGGTTGCCGGTGGTGCCCGAGGTGTAGCAGATCATCGCCGCCTCGTTCTCGTCGCGCAGCGAGAACGGCGAGCCCTCCGGCGTCATCATGCCCGGCGCGTGCTTCGCGACCGTCTCCGCGTCGAGCAGCGTCTGGTAGTCGAGGAGGCCTTCGGGCACCGCCCCGCCGTCATCGCGCACCACCAGAACGTGACGCACCGTCGGGATGCGCCGGCGGATCTTCTCGAACAGCGGCAAGAGCGTGCGATCGAGGACCATCACCGCGTCGGCCGCGTGATTGACGATGTACGCGATCTCGTCGGGGTGCAGGCGCAGGTTCAGCGTGTGCACCACCGCCCCCATCGCCGGCACGCCGAGGTAGCACTCGAGGTGCTCCTTGTGGTTCCAGCACAGCGTAGCGACCCGCTCGCCGTGCTTCACGCCCAGACGCGCCAGCGCGCGCGCCAGCTTCTCCGCGCCGACGTAGAGATCGGCGTAGCTGTGGCGCACCAGGCTCTTGTCGGCGCGCCGTGACACCACTTCCACCCCAGGAAACAGCGCCCTTCCGCGCTCCAGGAGGTGGGTGATCGAGAGCGGGAAGCTCATCATCCGGCGGTCGTGGCTCATGCCGGGAAACTAACACGCCTCGTCATCGCGTGGTCCCGACGAGGACACGAACTGAACCAGCGCCGAGACCTGGATCCCGGCCATCAATATCAGGGGCGCGACGGCTGGCATCATGTAGCGCACCTAGCGCGAGACACCCGACGTGCCGGCGATCGATACGGCGCCGCGCCAGGGCAAGGGCGAACCACAGCGGCGCCCCGATCATGGTCACGTCGAAGGGCACCCGCATCACCGCGGAGAATCCTGCGCGCTGCGCCCGCTTTCGCAGTGAGTTGCGGAGGAACCGCGACTCGAGCGCGCTTCGCGCGGTGCCGAGGTTCTGCTGGACGTGGCCCCACATCGCGCGCGGATGCTCGCCCCACGTGCGCGCGTACTTGTCCTGGACCACCCGCGCGATCTGGGGTGCCTCCATCCCGTACTCGCGATAGAGGATCTCGTTGACCTCCCGAACCTCGGTGAATTCGCCGGTCTTCAACGCGCGCACGGCGGTCCGATCGAGCGGCGTGTCCTCGTCGAAGACGGGTGCTCCGCTCCGCGCCGCGGCAGACAGCGCGATGAGCGGCGTAGTTTGCGCCGCCGAGGTCATCAGCGGCACCCCTGTACGGCTGTAGTTCCATGCGATGACGCCGGCGGTCAGCGCGATCGTGGGCGCGAAAAGTGCGGCGTGGACAGCGAGTCGCCGGGGCGCCTGCCACGCCCACAGCACCGCGAGCGGGACCATCCCTGGCAGCGAATACAGCGTGAATTCGCGCAGGGAAAAGATCGCTGCGAGCGCGAGCCCAGCAATGGTCGCAGCGCGAGGATTCGGCGTCGCGCCGAGGGCCCATGCGCTGAACAGCAGAGTCAGCACCGAGGCATACAAGCTATCGGTGAGCGCGTAGCGCTCGTAGATCCAAGAATACGAGAAGGCGTACACCAGCGCGCCCACCACCGCAAAGATGCGCGATCCCGAGACCCGCCTGGCAGCCACGTACAACGTCCCGTTGGCCACGAGAGAGACGGCCGTCTGGAAGAGCCCGATCGCGACGAGCCAGCCGTCGTCGAAGACGGTCTTCATGACCATGATCAGCAGAGGATAGCCGATCATCCGGAACAGTGACGTCGGCATGAACGTCTCGTGGAGATCGGGCACGGTCGTCCATGTCTCGGCGCGCGTGAGCTGATCGGCAAAGGCGACGTAGCCCGCGCCGTCGTTGTCGCTCCACGAATGCATGCCTTCGCGGATCCACGCGTCAGCGCGGATCGCGACCAGCACCAGGACGACCAACGCGTCGATGACCGCTGGACGCACACGGAGCCGGGCGATCACGTCGGGACTGCGAGGAGCGCGCCTCGCACCTCGCCCACCAGGTACAGCGACCCCGCGACGACCACGCGTCCCCCGTCGGCGCGGGCGCGAGCGCGAGCGTGCTCGACCGCGGCGTGGACGTCGTCGATCGCCTCGCACGGGATCACCAGATCCGGCGGCAGCATCGCCCGCACCTCGCCCGGCGATCGCGCGCGCGGCGTGCCGGTCGGGCGCGTGAGCGTGAGGCTGCTCGCGACGCCGGCCAGCGCCCGCACCATCGGCGCCGCGTCCTTGTCGCCGAGCACCGCGAACACCACGTGCAGCGGCCGCGAGGTATCGAGCGCCGCGACCAGCGCATCGACGCCTTGCGGGTTGTGGGCCCCGTCGAGCAGGACGCCGTCGATCGTCTCCATGCGCCCTGGCCAGGCGGTCGTGGCCAGCGCGCGGCGCACGTCGTCGTCGTCGAGCGTGGAGTCGAGCAGTGTCGCGGCCTTCGCGGCGAGCAGCGCGTTACGGCCCTGGTGCGCGCCGGGGAGCGAGATCGCCACGCGATCGATGGTGCGATCAGGCCCCAGAACCAGCTCGAAACCAGGGCCCCCCGGGAACGACGAAGCGCCGTAAACGTCGATCTCGCGACCGATGCGAAACAGCGGCGAGCGATGGAGGCGCGCGAACCGCTCCACCACCGCCATCGCGGCCGGCGACGCATCCGCCGCCACCAGCGGTCGGCCCGGGCGCAGCACCGCGACCTTGTCCTCCGCGATCGCCTCGACCGTGTCGCCGAGGATCTGGGTGTGCTCGAGCGACACCTCGCACAGCACGCTCACCTCCGCGTCGACCACCCGCGTCGCGTCGTTCTTCGCGCCGATCCCGGCCTCGATCACCGCGAGATCGACCCCCAGCTCGGCCAGCGCCACGAGCCCTGCGGCGGTGATGACCTCGAAGAACGTGAGCTCACCGAAGTCGGGCGCGACCTTCTCGACCGCATCGAACGCCGCGAGCAGGCGCTCGGAGTCGATCTCCTGCGCGACCCCGCGCGAGACCACCTGCACCCGCTCGGTCAGCGAGATGAGGTGCGGCGAGGTGTAGAGGCCGACGCGTTTTCCGCGCTGCGACGCGATCGAGGCGAGAAAGGCCGAGGTCGAGCCCTTCCCGTTGGTGCCGGCGATGTGGATCGCGGGGAAGGCGCGCTCGGGGCGGCCGAGCTGGGCGAGCACCCGATCGAGGCGATCGGTCCCGAGCACCATACCGAGGCGCGATCGCTCCTTGAGCCGCTCGATCAGGCGGGCCCACGCGGGGCCGAGATCGCGGCGCGCGAGGCCGGGGCCGTCCATCACGCCACGAGGAGGCTGATCATCGTCGAGACCTTCCCGCGGATCTCGCGGCGCGGGACGATCATGTCGATCACGCCGTGCTCGAGCAGGAACTCCGAGCGCTGGAAGCCTTCGGGCAGCTTCTGGCGAATGGTCTGCTCGATCACGCGAGGACCGGCGAAGCCGACGAGCGCGTTGGGCTCGGCGATGATGATGTCCCCGAGCAGCGCGAAGCTCGCCGCGACGCCGCCGGTGGTCGGATCCGTGAGCACCGAGACGTAGGGCTGGCCGGTCTGCCGGTAGCGGCCGATCGCGGCGGAGGTCTTGGCCATCTGCATCAGCGACAGGATGCCTTCCTGCATGCGCGCGCCACCCGACGAGGAGAACAAGATCACCGGGCAGCGCAGCTCCATCGCGGTCTCGAACGCGAGCGCGACCTTCTCGCCGACGACGCTGCCCATCGATCCGCCCATGAACTGGAACACGAAAGCACCGGACACCACCGGGCGGCCCATCAGGCGACCGGTCGTGAGGACGAACGCCTCGGTCTCCTTGGTCTTGGCCTGGGTCTCGGTCACGCGCGCGAGATAGGTCTTCGAGTCGTTGAAGGCGAGCGGGTCGGTGGGGATGAGATCCGCGGCGAGCTCCTCGATCGAGCCCTCGTCGAGGAACGATCCGAGGCGGGCGCGCGCGCCGATGCGTTCGTGATGACCGCACTTCGGGCAGGTCTCGAGGTTCGCGGTGAGGTCCTCGGCGAGCGAGACGATGTCGCAGCCGGCGCACTTGGCCCAGAGGCCGCTCGGAACCGATACCTTCTTGGCGTCGCCCTTCACGCTGGGGGCGGCCATCCGCTTGAACCACGACATGCGGCCCGCTTCTCCCCCGGCCGGATCGCCGGGTCAACGGCGATCACTTCGCGGTCGCGACGCGCACGCCATCCCAGACAGCGGGCGGTGGGTTCTCGATCAGGTCGTGGCACAGATCGACGTAGTCCTCGCTGGTCTTGTCACCGCGATCGCCCGCCAGCTCGACCGCCTTCTCGAAGCTGGCGATCGCCTCGGTGAACTGCCGCGCGCGGAACTGCTTCAAACCAAGGTGGAAAGTGTCTACGAACGCGCGCTTCTGCTCCGAGAGCGGCTGATCCGAGACCAGCTGGTAGATGCGCACCGGCTCGAGCTTGCCCTTCACCCGGAGCGATCCGAGCTCGCGGCAGTGCATCACCTCCTTCACCAGCGCGTACGAGGCCTCGGACAGGATGATGTCGACGCCGTAGTCCTTCGTCTGCCCTTCGAGACGCGCGCCGAGGTTCACGCGATCGCCGAGCGCGGTGTACGAGAAGTGATCGGCCGAGCCCATGTTGCCGATGGTCATCGGTCCGCTGGAGAGACCGATGCCGATCGCGATGCGCGGCAGGCCCGCCTTCTCCAGCTCGATGTTCAGCGCGTCGACCTTCTCGATCATCCGCAGCGCAGTCCGGGAGGCGCGCACCGCGTGATCGTCCTGCGGGATCGGCGCGCCCCAGAACGCCATCACCGCGTCGCCGATGTACTTGTCGAGGGTGCCGCCGTGCTCGAACACCAGGTCGGTCATCGGCGTCATGTAGCGGTTGAGCAGGCTGCCGAGGTCCTCCGGCGAGAGCGCCTCGGAGAACGTGGTGAAGCCGCGGATGTCCGAGAAGAGCACCGTCGCATCGCAGCGCTTTCCGCCGAGCTTGAGGTACTCCTCGGGGTTCTGGAGCACCTGATCCATCACCGCCGGTGAGAGGTACTGGCGGAACGCTTGCTTGGTCTTCCGCTTCTCCGCCTCCTCGACGAGGAAGCGCCACGACGCGACCGCCATCAGCGTCACGCCGACCTGCAACACCGGCAGCACGGTGTTCACCACCCAGCCCGCTTCGAAGAGCACGTATCGATCGACCAGCACCCAGCCCAGCGCGATGAGGCCGGCGACGGCGATCTGCGTGAGCGCGCCGAGGCGCGGGAGGATCAGGCCGCAGATGAGCGCGATGGCGAAGAACGCCGCGAGCTCGAGCACGATCACCCAGCGCGGGCGGATGCGGTGCCGTCCGTCGATGAGGTTCTGCGCGAGCGTGGCGTGCACGACGACGCCGGGGACCGACGTTCCGAACGGCGTCACGCGCTGGTCGTAGGTGCCGACCGCGGTGGCCGCCACGAACGCGATGCGACCGTCCACTGCGCCCTCGGGCAGCGTCCCGTCGAGCACGTCCGCCGCCGAGAAGATCGGCATCTCGTCGGCGGAGAAGCCGCCGTACCAGTCGAGCGTGGCGTTCCCGCCCAGCTCGACCTCGGTGTAGATCGGGCCCACGCGCACCGCTTGCGGCGAAGCATCGCCCTCGATCGCTACGACCTCGATCGGCTCGCCCGCCGCGACCGACACCGCGGAGAGCGCGAGCGTCGGCACCAGCACGCCTTTGTCCTTGATCGCAGCGACCAGCGGCACGCGGCGGTACACGCCATCCGCGTCGGGGAACGCGTTGATCGTGCCGAACGCGCGGGCCGTGAGGGCGAGCGGCTCGACCGGCGCGGAGATGCCGAAGAAGCGGCGATAGATGCCGGTCTCGAAGGCTTGGCGCGAGTCCGGGCGGATGTACGCGGCGTCGCCCTCACTGACGAGCTCGCTGATCGTCGAGCCGGCCACCAGCGCGAGCGATCGATCGAGCGACGCGCGGCCGATCGCGTCGGCCTCGAGGCGCGAGTGCGCGAGCACGCCGATCACGACGTTGGCGGAGGTCGCGAGGGCATCGGCGAAGCGGGCGTCCTCGCCGACCGCGGTGGCGGTGCGCGCGAGATAGGCGTCGAGCGCCTGGTGCGCGGTGGCGACCTGACCGGCGGCCTGCTTCATCTGCGCGTCCGATCCGCGCTGGGCGGCCGCCCGCGCGAGCACTGGATCTGCGCTGGCCAGCGCCGCGTTCGCGATGACCACCGGCTCCGGCGCGACCGGGCCCGGCAGCCCCGGCTCCTCGAACGTCATATCGAACGCGACCGCGGCGGCGCCGGCCGCGGTGAGCTTCTCGGTGATCTCGGCGTGCACCGCGCGCGACCAGGGCAGCCGCCCGATGCGGCGGACCGCCTTCTCGTCGGCGCCGATCACCGCCACCCCCCACGCCGCCGGGGGCCGCGCGCCGCGGTGCCGGAACTTGAGATCGAGCGCGGTCAGCTCGAGCCGCTGCAGGAACCCCGGCTCGCCGCCGCTCAGCGTGCGCAGCTCGCCGTAGACATGGAACGCGAAGAACAGCAGCGCGATGAGGAGCGTGATCCGGAGGGCGCTCCTGCCGAGCCAGCGCAGCGGTGCCATTCGCGGCGGATACTAGCCTCATTCGGAGCGAAAAGACGCCTGGAGGCGTCGATCGCAGGCGCCTGCAGGCGTCGATCACACCGCGGTCCCTCGCCGGCCTGGGTGGCACGGAGGCTGCGAAGGGTGCCCGGCATGAGAGCTCTCGCTGCCAACCAAGCCCGGCCGGTCGCGGCCCCACCGGCGCCGGAATATCTGAGCGACGCCCCCACGCCGGGCAGCTCGACGTTCCGCGCATCCACCGCGCGCCCGATCTGGCGCCGCGCGCCGCCCGCGCTCCGGTCTCGCTCCCGCGCGCGTCCACGACGGTTCTGCTGGGCACGCTCGCGCTGGGCGCGGTGGGTCTCGCGACGCTCCCGGGCAGCCTGGCCATCCTCGGGATCGCCGTCGGCGCAGGCGCGTACAACTATCTGAAGATGGGTGAGCCGCTCTAGATGTAACGGATCAGCGTCCCGATGATCACGCGGCCCGCGCCGAACACGCCGCGCACGGTGCCCGAGATCTTCGACTTCCCGGCCTGGCGCACGCGGTGGCCGACGTCGACCTCGACCACGCGCAGGCCCTTCTTCGCAGCCTTGATCTGCATCTCGATGGTCCAGCCGTAGGTCGTGTCCTCCATCCCCAGGCGATCGAGGGCCTCGCGACGGATCGCGCGATACGGGCCGAGATCCGTGGCCCGGACACCATAGATGCCGCGAAACAGCGCCACCACCAGCATGTTCCCGAACAGCTGCGGCGGCGTGAGCGCGCCGCGTTCGGCCTTCTTGGTGCGCGAGCCGATCACCAGATCGGCTCCCTTCAGTGCCGCAAGAAGCGCCGGCAGGTCGTCCGGATCGCACGCCCCATCACCATCCGCGAACGCTATCACCTCGCACGCGCCGGCCGCTTTGATGCCGGCCAGGCAGGCCGATCCGTACCCGCGGCGCGGCTCGTGGACCACGAGTGCGCCGGCCTCACGCGCTCGGGCGGCCGTGGCGTCGCGCGAGCCGTTGTCGACGACGATGACCCGATCGACCCGCCGGACGAACGACGCCACCACCGAGCCGATGATGGCCTCCTCGTCGAGCGCCGGGATGATCAGGACGTTCAATAGCTCTTGGGCAGGCGATCGAGATCGACCGTGTCGAGCGCGAAGCGGATGAGCTGGGACTTGTTGGCCTTGGTGTGCCCGCGCCGCTTGAGCTCGGCCACCATCTTCTCGAGCCGCGCGATGTCCTCCTGGTAGAGGCTGATCGAGACGATCTTGTAGTGCGTGGGCTTCGGCGGCTTCGGCGGCGGCGCGGCCGGGACGCTCTGGTAAAACGTGCGCTCGAGCAGCGCGTCGCTGCCCCCGAGCGGATCGTGCCCGAGGCTGTCGGTGACCGTGGTGGTCGACTTTTTTGCGCGGCGGCCGGTCATACCTTGGCCTGCGCGAGCGCGACCGCGAACTCGGCGGTCTCCGCGCCCTGGATGCGGTTGGCAGCGTTGACGACTGGCGCGATCGCGGGCGCGTGCTTCACGACCCAGTCGGCGACCACGGCGTAGTCCTTCGCCCCGGTCGAGTCGGCGTCGTACTCGAAGATCGTCTTCTTGTGGCTCGGAGCTTCCTTGAGCTTGGTGTTGACGCGGATCGGCGGCAGCACGCGCTCCTTGAAGTACGCCGTCAGCGCCTGCACCGCTTCCTTCGAGATGCGGTTGCGCACGTCGTAGAACGTCGGGAGCACGCCGAGCACCTCGACGGGGTGCAAGAGCACCTCGTTCACGTGGCGCAAGGTCCGCAGGATCTGCTTCACGCCGACGAGCGCGAGGTAATCGCACGACACCGGCACGATGACGTCGCGCGCGAAGGTGAGCGCGTTCTGGTTGAGCAGCGAGAGCGACGGCGCGCAGTCGAGCACGATGTACTCGTACGGACCGTCCGCTGCCAGCATCGCCGCCATGCGCCGTGAGAGCACCTTGCTGCGGTCCTTGGCGCCGACCAGCTCGAGCTCCGCGGCCGCCACCGACTGATCGGACGTGATGACGTCGAGGCCTTTTCGCACGGGAACGGCGGCGTCTTCCGGGGGGATGCCGTCGACCAGCACGTGATAGAGCGTGCGCGGGCCGTTCACGCCGAGCGAGACGCCGACGTTGCCCTGCGCGTCGAGATCGATGAGCAGCGTATTGTGGCCGCGCTCGGCGAGGCCGGCGGCGAGCGACACGCTGGTGGTGGTCTTGCCGGTGCCGCCCTTCTGGTTCATCACCGCGATCGCGCGCGGGAGGCGGTTGGACTTCGGCTCGACCTTCGCGACCGGCGCGAGCAGCGCGGCCTTGCACGTCTCGCTGCACACGACGCTGCGGTGGCGCGCGACGGTGACGACCTGGAACGCGAAGCGGAGCTGGAACTGCTTCGCGCAGATGGCGCAGCTGTGGAGCGAGGCGGCGGTCGGCGCGGGATCAGACGCGCGCGCAGCGACGGCCGGCGTCTTCCGCAGCTCGGGCATCTTGCAGACCTGCGAGCAGTAGTGGCGAGCGCCACCCTCGATCGCCTCGGTCTGAAAAGAGAACCGCGGGACGAAGGACTTCGCGCAAACGGAGCAAGCAACCCAGCCCTGGCTCATCGATCGGCGCAACCTTGGGCCTCGTCGAGGGGTAGTGTCAACTGGGCCTGATCAGACCCAATCGGTGGTGTAAGGTCCGCGACGATGCGTCCGCTCGACGGCCTCACCGTCCTCGATCTCTCTCGGGTCCTCTCCGGTCCCTTCGCCGTCCAGCAGCTGGTCGATCTCGGCGCCCACGCCTGGAAGATCGAGGAGCCGAAGAAGGGCGATGACACCCGCGGCTTCGGCCCGCCGTTCATCGCCGGGGAGTCGACCTACTTCATGAGCATCAACCGCGGGAAGGAGAGCCTCGCGATCGATCTCAAGGACCCGCAAGGCAAGGATCTGATCCGACAATTGGCCGCGAAGGCCGACGTCGTGATCGAGAACTTCCGCCCCGGGACCAGCGAGCGACTGGGCCTCGGGCTCGCCAGCCTGCGCGCGGCCAACCCCCGCCTGGTCACCTGCGCGATCAGCGGCTACGGCGCGACCGGGCACCCCGACTTCGCCGGCCGACCCGGCTACGACGCGATCATCCAGGCCGCCTCGGGGCTCATGAGCCTGACCGGCGCGGTGGACGGGCCCCCTTCCCGCTTCGGCGTCGCGATCGCCGACATCACGGCCGGCCTGTTCGCGGCGCAGGGGATCCTGGCGGCGCTGCTGGCGCGATCCACGAGTGGGATCGGATCGCACATCGAGGTCTCGATGCAGGACGCGATGGCGTCGCTCCTCACCTACCAGGCCGGGATCTACTTCGCGTCCGGCCGCTCCCCGCCGCGCATGGGCGACGCCCACCCCTCGATCTGCCCGTACGAGAGCCTGAAGACGAAGGACGGCCTCTACATGCTCGCGGTCGGGAACGATGGCCAGTTCGCGAAGCTGTGCGAGCTCCTCGGCAAGCCCGAGCTCCCGGCCGACCCGCGCTTCACCACCAACCGCGCGCGCGTCCAGAACCGCCTCGCGCTCCTCGAGCACCTGGTGCCAGCGTTCGCCGCGCGCACCTCGTCCGAGTGGGATCGCGTCCTCGCCGAAGCGGGCGTCCCCGGCGGCCCGGTCCTCAGCGTCGCCGAAGCGATCGAGCACCCGCAGGTCGCGGCGCGCCAGACGATCCTCGAGCACCAGCACCCGACCGCCGGCGCGATCAAGACGATCGCGACGCCGGTGCGCTTCGACGGGGCCGCACCGGAGGCGATCGCAGCGCCGCCGCGCCTCGGTGAGCACACGCGCAAGGTGCTGTCGAAGGAGCTCGGTCTCTCCGACGCAGATCTCGATGCGCTCGCCGCGCGCGGTGTCATCGGATCCTGAAAAGACGCCGCCCCAGCACGAGCACCATCAAGATCGGGAGCAGCGACTCGGCTCCCGTCGTGCTGCAGCCCATCCCGTCGTCCATCGCGATGACGTCGAACGTCGGCCCTTCCGGCGGGAAGCACGGCGCGTTCGGCAGGCCGAGCGGATAGATCGAGCAGATGCCGCCGGTGTCGCCCATCTCCAACGTGCGCTTGGTGGTCTCGCAGGGCGGCGCGCTCGGGAACATCGTCTCCTCCGCGAACTGCGCTTCTTTTGGCGGGTGATCGAGGCCGAGCACGTGGCCGACCTCGTGCGTGATCGTGTTCTGCAGATCGGTGCGGCCGGCGACCGGCTCGCAGCCTTGCTCGGCGATGACGAACTCGAAGTGCTGGTCGTTGATCTCGATGTCCGAGTCGAGCATGCGGCCGGTCTTGGGATCGAACGCGTTGGTGGTGAGCGCGATGATGTTCGGCTCGTACGGCCACCCGGTCGGCAGGAACACCACCACGTTCTCGTAGGGCCCACCGTCCAGCGCCTCGGCCTTCGCGCCCGCGCGCACCTCGGACAGCACGAACTCGAGATCGGAGCATGGCACCTGCGTCCACGCATCGAACGAGGCGATCAGCGCGGCCTTCGAGTCCTCGGCGTTGGGGATGTCCGTCGTCATCTGCGCGCTCATCACCCACGAGACCATGCGCCCGGTCCACGTCAGCGACGGGCCGAACATGCCGTTTGTGCGCGTGCAGACGAACGCCTCGGCGGGGAGCGCGGTCGCGGCGATGAAAGCCGCCAGCAAAAACCGCTTCATTTGCGCCTCCGAACGAGGGCCAGGAGCGCCAGCGCGAGCGGCTCGAGCGCGCCGGTGGTCCGGCAATCACAGCCGCCCGCATCGACCGGCGGCGGGACGATGACCCCGGCGTCCGGCACGGAGCAGTCGGGCGCATCGAGCGCGAGCGCGACCATCGCCGCGGTGCCGCGCGTCTGCGGATCGTGCGCGACCACGTCTGCGGTGCCCGCGATCGGCGCGATCACCACGAAGCCCGCACCGCGCTCGGTCACGCTCACCGCGCGCGTCGTCGCGTCCTCGAAGCGCAGGCTGATCTCGGTCCGGTCCGCCGGCGACACCGCGATCTTCCACCCCGGTGAGGGGCAGTTCGCGGTCACCGCGCCGAGCACCGGAGCATCGCCGCGATCACCGGGATAAAGCGCGATCGCGCCAGCCTGGTCGTCCGCGGTGAGCACGCGGCGCTTCTCGCCCGCCGAGATCGTCGGCGCCATCACCGCCCGCAAGATCTTCTCGCGCTCGCGCTGGGGGAGCTGATCGAGATCGAAGCAGGAGGCGATGCCGCGATCGCCGCAGGTGTGGGCGAGGCCGATCGTGTGGCCGATCTCGTGCAGCATCAGGCTCTCGAGATCGAACGTGCCCGGCGAGCCGTCGAAGCGGAAGGTCCCGGAGACGAGGATGTCACTGCCGACGATCGCGCCGGTCCCCGTGGCGTACGCGTTGATCGTGACGCCCAGCGCGCCCACGAACATGTTGTCCGACGGCATCGTCGAGACCAGCAAGCGCCCCGTCGCGCGGGTGGCGGTGCCGATCCAGACGCCCTCGAGCGCCGAGCTCGCGGTCTTCGTCCAGCTATCGAACGCGGCGCGCGTCGCGGCCCCGAGGCCGGGGATCGTGGAGGTCGCGGCGAGCGCGTACGGGACGCGCGGCGAGGCCCACTGCGTGCTCTGATCGTCGCTCGTGCGGGTGAGATTGAACGCCTCAGCCGCCATCGGGAGCAACGTCACGGCCGCCAGGATCGGCCCGCGATTCACTTGGTCGTCGACTTCGGAGCCGCGGGCGCGGAGGGCACCGAGGGGGGCGTGATGCTCGGGCGCGTCGGCGCGGGGCGAGCCTTGAGCTCGAGGATGTTCTTCCGCAGGTCGACGTAGGTCTGCTCGACCGGGAGCTCGTGCTCGCCGCCGACGCGCAGGACGCCGTCCTCGCCGGGCTTCGCGAACGCGATGCCGTCCCAGGTCGGCTTGGCCATCACCCGGCCGGTCGAGTCCTGGAACACCGTGAAGCGGCCCTGGTTCATGCCGATCACCGCGAACTCGGCGGGCACCTTGCTGTCCTCGCGCAGGAACAGCAGGACCTCTTCGCCGACCTTCAGATCCGGCGTGCCGGCCACCTTCATGCCCAGGTCGCCGACCTCGCCGCCCAGGGTGCGGACCTTGATCTGGAGGCCCACCGACCGCTTCGACCAGACGGTGTCGAGGATGTCGATGACCGCGGTGGTGTAAATCTTCTGGTGCTGATCGTCCCAGGCGGCCGAGCGATCGCGCACGCGTCCGCGGACGATGAGGCTCGAGTCCTGGGTGAGCTCCGCGAGGGAGAGCGGGACCATGATGGTCGCGGCTGCAGGGAGGGCGAGGCCGGTGGCAGCGACCAGGGCAAAGGCAGCGAGGCGGGACATCGCTGGAGCATAGCAAATTGCGCTCGACCCTGCTCGCTCGGTGGATCCGTAGGCCGGCCGGGGCAAAGGCGGAGGCCACAAACGACGAGGCTTGACACACGTATCCGATTTCTCTAACCACTCCACCGGTGTTGGCGCGGACGTGCGCGTGGCTGATGGCTTCGGCCCTCATCACCGCGGCGTTGGCCTCGAGCACGACGACCCCGGCGGCAGCGGCGACCGTTCACGGCGCAGCGGTCATCGACGGCGCAGTGAAGCTCGAGGATGACCGCTTCAAATCCCCGCAGGACTGGGACAAGACGATCCGGTTTTTCCGTACCGTCTATGGCAAGCAGCCGGGGATTGTTTGGCGGAGCATCGCATCGACACCGAAGGTGAAGGCGGTTCACATCGCCAACACCCGGAGGGGCGGGAGCTGGGAGGGGATCAACATCTACGAGACCAACGGTGAAGTCTTCATCTTCGTGATCAAGGCGGATCCTGCGGCATCGCAGAAGAAGTAAAACTGCTTTACTTCATCGACGGAGATCGTTACTGGGGCATCGTCTAATTGGCAGGACAACAGATTCTGGCTCTGTTTATCAAGGTTCGAGTCCTTGTGCCCCAATCCTCACCGTGAGGATTTTCCAAGTGAGTCCGGCAGCCAGAAAGCCGGAGGCCAAAATGGCCCCATCGTCTAGCGGTTCAGGACGGCGGCCTCTCACGTCGCAGACCGGAGTTCGAGTCTCCGTGGGGTCATGAACAATAGAAGGGCCCGGGACCAGCGATGATCCCGGGCCCTTCGGCTTTAACTCCCAGTGGTCAGAAGCCGTCGCGGGGAAAAAAAGAGGGAACAAGGTCTTGACCTCGGGCGCTCGGTCGAGCCCGAGGATGCGGCCCAGATCGGGCGGTGAGTGCTCCTTGAGCGCCTCTGGCCGCTTGATGCGCAAAAGGGCCATCAGAAGCAGCGCGACGAA
>Ga0105047_10009274_pt1 | contig 16227 bp, 13 predicted proteins | sample MAT04_FD_78384 | JGI IMG/M metagenome (GOLD analysis project Ga0105047, IMG submission 78384) | Freshwater microbial communities from Lake Fryxell liftoff mats and glacier meltwater in Antarctica - MAT-04 (megahit assembly) | ecosystem: Environmental > Aquatic > Freshwater > Ice > Liftoff...
CCAGTCCATCTGAAAGTTCTGCGCCAGATCCTGCCAGCCATCATTGACGCCTACATAGCCGCACGATGTTTTCGTAAACGGGATCGACGCGCCCAGCGCCAGCCACGTGCCGTCTTTATTCGCGGTCAGCACGTTACCGCGCGGCGTTCGCGCCACGTTGCCGTTGTTCCCCCAACCGCCAACACCCAAATGGGGCGCCAGGAGCGCGTAGAGTTTGAGCTTCGGCAATAGCGCCGGGTCCGCGTCGAGCACGGTATGGATCAACACACAGGGACGGTGGGGGTCGCCAATGATCTTCTTGATGATCTGGTAACGCCCTTGCGGATCGCGGCTGGTGACGCGAAATCCGAGAGTGTTATCTTCCAGATACTCGGTGGAGTTGTGCAGATTTCTGCGACCGTCGTGGAAGAACGTTTCGCCATCTGTGACCAGGAATTGCAGATCGCGGATCTGCGGCCGATCGATCGTCGGAAACGAGACTTCATTGATGATGCCGCTACCGACGGTGAACCACACGCGGCTCAAGCCCGAGTAAGCCGTGCCGACGCCGTCCTTAATACTGCGGCTCCAACGCGGCTCAATTCCGGGCCCGCCCGGAGCCGGATTTTTATTCAATAGGGTCGCCAAGGCTTCACCCGGATTTATGGAGCGCGTGGAACGGAGCAATGCGGAAACGGAATATCGCCTTCGTAGTGTACGCCGCAGCGTAACGACCGTCCGACGGGCCTTTTTCCCGGCGCAACCGCCCCAAGAACCACCGAAACGAACGCGAATTTGCTTTATTTAAGGTAATAAACCAAGCGACTCTTGCATAAACCTGCAATACAACTGCCGAAAACAACTCAAAACACCAATTAAACCCTGAGTTTTGTTGTTTTATTAAACAATACTATTGCATCTAGCAATTTAGTTGATATAAATACGACCAAGAGGTGCGTTTTATGGCAGACCATGCGTTACCCGTCAGTAATGAGTGCCCCTACTGTGGGCTGGCGATGGCCGTTACGCAGATGGCGTGCGGTGGTTGTCACGTTACGGTGGCGGCGGACTTTCCGATGTCGCGGATTGCCGGCCTGCCGATCGAGCATCAGCGATTTATCGAGATGTTTGTCCTGGCCGGCGGAAATCTCAAGGAGATCGCCGAGCAAGTGGGCGTCTCCTACCCCACGATTCGTTCCCGGCTGGACAAAGTGATCGAATCTTTACGGAGCGAGATCGGCAAAACGCAACGCGTTCGCGGCAACGTCTTGGACGCCGTCGAACCAAGCAAGACCAACGCCGCCGAGGCGGCCCGTTTGATCAAACGCATTTGATCAGCCAACGCAACTGTATCTGACGAAACAGTATTGAAAGCGTCTGTATCTAACGCAATTGCGCGCCGGAGTGTGCCGCCATGGTTTCAGGTCGATCGTCCTCAAGTAACGCCGGCCCAGGCGGCAATCATCCTGATCGCAGTAGCTCGGACGACGCCGGCGCGGAGAGCGCCCGGCTGGATCAGGCCATCCGCCGCGCGGACCAACTGCTCGTGCAATCGCTGCAAGGAGACGAAGAACGCCGTAAGCGCAAACGGAGACTCTTAATCACAAGGGGAGGAATTGTCATGATCGCCGCGATTTGTGCCCTGATCTTTTCTCTTGGACTGATCGAACGCGCCAATCCAGACGCGGAACAAGCCGCGCAACTTACCACGCAGGGATGGCAGCACTGGCAGAAGCAAGAGTATGGCGAGTCGAAGCTTCAATTCGAGCAAGCGGTCAAGCTCGACCCAAAGAACGTCAGCGCCTGGAATGGTCTCGGCTGGTCCAGTTTCAACAGCGGGCAACTGAAACCGGCGACTGAAGCCTTCCTCAAGGCGGTCGAGCTGGAGCCCACGTTGCCGGCGGCGCTCAACGGCTTAGGGCAAGTGGCGCTTGTCGAACGCAAGTACGACGAGGCCGAAAAATACCTGCTCAAGGCCGCGCCGCAAGCCAGTGCCGCCTGGTACGGACTGGCTCGTCTCTATCTCCTCACAGGCAAGTGGGACGACGCGGCAAAATGGACCGACAAGATTATCAAGACTGGCCAGGCGGACGACTCCGTGCGCGAAATGCTGGCGGCCGCGCAGGCGAAAGCGCTACCGGACGAGTTGCGCCGCAAAGTGGAACCACCACTGGCGGAGCAAACCGGCGACGGACCCAAGGTCGGCCGCGCCTGGCAATTAATGAATCAAGGTCGCCTGGCGGACGCCCGTGCAATGTTCGAGGAGCTCATCGCCAAGAAACCAGATGACGCCAACGCGCTCAACGGAATGGGCTGGCTGCTGCTCAACGCCGGCGACGCCGATAAAGCCAAGCCCTACTTCGAGCGCGCGATCAAGTCAGACCCCAAGGCGGCCGGATCGATCAATGGCCTGGCCCGCGTTCTCGATGGCGAAGGAAAGCAGGACGAAGCCATCAAGCTCTGGGAGCAATTGGTCAAGGAGTTTCCGGGCCCCAACGCCGGAACGTTCTCGCTGGCCAACGTCTACCTGAATAAAAGCGAGTTCAAGCAGGCGATTCCACTGCTCGAAGAATTGCAGCGCGCCAATCCCAAGGATCAACAGGTCGAATCGATGCTCCAGCGCGCTCGCGAAGGCGTCGCGAAATAATCTCGCCGTGCGAATCTTCGCCGCGCCGGTGGATGATCTGCGTCCGCTGGCGCGGCGCTTTCGCGTAAATGCTTTCCTATCCGTGCCTGAATCGCTACACTGGCGGTCGCATCCATGGTCGGGTGTGACTAATCCTCCTCGGCACGGTCCAAGCAATGATGCGCGGAGCCCAGCGCCTAGTCGCGTTACGGAATTACAGACGCCTTTGGCCGCTTCGCGCGCTCGTTCCGGCCTTGATCGGGCTGGCGACGATGGCAGTTTCGCTCAAGAACTGCTCGGCCGAAGAAAATCTTTCGGTATTTTCCCCCGCGTCGCCGCCAGCTACAGCAGCTCGCGACCTCTTCTACCTGATCCTGGGTGTCACCGGCGCCATTTTTGTGCTGGTCGAAGGCCTGCTGATCTATTCCGCGCTCCGCTATCGCCATAAGCCGAAGGGCGAGAAGACCGAACCGGCGCAGATCTACGGCAGCGCTCCGCTCGAGATCGCCTGGACCGTGGCGCCGCTATTGATTGTGTTTGTTCTGTTCCTGGTCGTTGTCCGCAGCGTAGTCGAAGCGCGCGAAGACCCGTCGCATGCAAATCTTGTCGAAATCAAAGTCATCGGCCATCAGTGGTGGTGGGAATACGTCTACACGGACGAGACGGGCCAAATCATCCGCACCGCTAACGAGATGCACGTCCCCTGCGGACCGCTGGGCGATCCCACGCCCGTGGCGCTCGATCTGGTTTCGGCCGACGTCGTTCACAGCTTTTGGGTCCCGCGACTGGCCGGTAAAACAGACCTGATCCCAGGTCGAAACAACCGGATGTGGTTCGGCACAGACGCCCCCGCCACTTATTACGGGCAATGCGCCGAGTTTTGCGGCATGCAGCACGCCAACATGAAGCTGTTGGTGATTGCGGAACCGCCCGAAGATTATCGAGCGTGGCTCGAAAACGAGCGGAGCGACGCGGTGGAAGACGCTGCCGTCGCAGCCGGAAGAGAGCGTTTTCTGGCGCTCGCTTGCGTCAATTGCCACACCATCCGCGGCACGGCGTCGCGCGGCGTGGTCGGCCCGGACCTGACCCACCTGATGGCGCGGCAAACGTTGGCGGCCGGCGCGGCGCCACTCGATCGCGACAAACTACTCGCCTGGATCGAAGATCCAGACACGATCAAACCCGGCTCGCTGATGCCGAACATGCATTTGTCGAAGGCCGACGCAGAGCTACTGGTCAGTTATTTGGAAACGTTGAAGTAAACAGCGTGAAGCTGATGGGGCGGAAGTAAAACGAACGACGCCGCGGCCCGACTTCCGGGCGGGCGAGTTTGAAGAACGTTGGAATCGCGAATTTATGGCCATCGTCGAGGGCGCAACGCCGAACGGACCCGATCGCGCCGCTCGCCACTCGGCAGGCGGTTTGCAGCGGGCCGGCGCGCGTCCCGGCGCCGCGGCGATTGTCTCGACCTGGGTCACCACGGTCGATCATAAGCAGATCGGCATTCTCTACACACTGACGACGCTGGTCTTTTTGGTAATCGGCGGCGTCGAGGCGATGGCCATCCGCTGGCAGCTTTGGTCGCCCGACGGAACCAAGATCGGCCCAGACGCGTTCAATCAGCTCTTCACCATGCACGGCACGACGATGGTCTTTTTCGTCGTGATGCCAATGTTGATTGGCTTTGCCAATTACCTCGTGCCGCTGATGATTGGCGCACGCGACATGGCGTTCCCGCGGCTCAACGCGTTTAGCTATTGGCTCTTTTTGTTTGGTGGACTGCTGACGTATTTCAGCTTTCTCGCCGGCGGCGCCCCCAACGTTGGCTGGTTCGCCTACGCGCCGCTCACGGAATATGCGTTCTCGCGCGATCACAGCACGGACTACTGGATCCTCGGGCTATTGGTCAGCGGTATCGGCACGCTGGCCGGCGCTATCAACCTGGTGGTTACCATCCTGACGATGCGCTGCCCCGGCATGTCGCTGGGCAAGGTGCCGCTGTTCGTCTGGATGATGCTGTTCGACGCCTTACTGCTGGTGATCGCGCTGCCGCCGTTGACCGCGGCGTTGGCCATGCTGCTGATGGACCGAGGACTGGGCGCCCATTTCTTTGACACGCAGGCCGGCGGGTCCGCGCTCCTCTGGCAACATCTCTTCTGGTTCTTCGGCCATCCCGAGGTCTACGTGATGGCGCTGCCCGCGTTTGGGATCATCTCGGAAGTCGTGCCTGTCTTTTCGCGCAAGGTGATCTTTGGCTACGAGTCGGTAGCAGCAGCCACTGTCGGCATTGGCTTTATCAGCATGGGCGTCTGGGCCCATCACATGTTCACTGTCGGCATGAGCAACACGCTCGACGCAATTTTCTCCGGCGCCACGTTTTTGATCGCCGTGCCAACAGGCATCAAGATCTTTAATTGGATCGCCACCATCTATGGTGGCCGCGTCCGCTTTGACACCCCGATGCTGTTTGCGCTCGGCTTTCTGGCAATGTTTTTAATGGGAGGCCTGACCGGCATCATGCTGGCCGCAGTGCCAGTCGACTGGCAAGTTAGCGACACCTACTTTGTCGTCGGACATTTTCACTACGTCCTCTTCGGAGGCAGCTTGTTTGCGATGATGTCTGCCTTTTACTATTGGTTCCCCAAAGTCACCGGCAGAATGATGAGCGAACGACTGGGGCGCTGGCACTTCGCCCTGATGTTGATCGGCTTCAACCTGACATTCTTCCCGATGCACATTGCCGGATTGCTCGGCATGCCACGACGGATCTATACGTACTCGGCCGATCGGGGATGGACTTACTGGAATCAACTCTCGACCATCGGCGCCATGCTGCTGGGCGTGGCGTTCGCGATCTTCTTTTGGAACTTGTTCGTCTCATACCGCCGTGGCAAACCGGCCGGCGACGATCCGTGGGACGCCTGGACGCTCGAATGGGCGACCACTTCGCCACCGGCGCATTACAACTTTGAAAAAATTCCGGTCGTCCGCAGCCGCCGTCCATTGTGGGACCTCAAGCACCCGGAAGATCCCGATTGGGATCACGAGTGAGCCCGATCTGAAACGCCTTATGTCACAATCCATCCAATCGCCAGCCAGCGCAGCGCCGGACACCCGTCACGGCGCCGGCTTACGCGCGGACCTGGGGCCGGCCGATCGTGTGCGCGTCGGCATGATCACGTTTCTGATTTCCGAGGCGGCGTTTTTCAGTACGCTGCTGATGGCCTACATCATGTACATGGGCCAGCCGATGCCCGGCCCCACGCCGGCCGAAGTGCTGAAGCTGCCGCTAGCCGTCGCCGGCACGATCTGCCTGCTATTGAGTAGCGTTACCGTGCACATGGCCGCCGGCGCCTTGCGCGGCGCGCGGATGGGGGCGTTCTACCTCACGCTGGCGGTGACCATTGCACTGGGCGCCGCGTTTCTTGTCCTGACGGCCATGGAATGGCGCGAGTTGATCTTTGAACATCGCCTGACAATCAGCCGGAATCTGTTCGGCACAACGTACTTTACGCTCGTCGGCTTTCACGCGATCCACGTCACCGTGGGCGTGATCCTACTCACGGTGATGTTCGCCCTCGCCAAAGCGCGGCAGGTGACGCAGGCGAATCACGATCCGTTTGAAGTCGTCAGTTGGTATTGGCACTTTGTCGATACGGTTTGGATCGCGGTGTTCACTCTGGTTTATTTGGTCGGCCGGTAGCGGATTACAACTTTTTTCTTGAGCGCAGCAGCGAAGTCGCCGCAAGCATGGATTCAGCCCAACAACAAAACGATCCGGCCGAACAAGAGTTCGTCGAGATGCCGCTCCCCACGCCATGGCCGATGGTCTTGGCGCTGGCCATTACGCTGGCCGCGGCAGGCTACGTAACGGACTGGGTGTTGTCGGCGCTTGGCGGCGTGCTGTTGATCGTCGCAGTGACCGGCTGGGTATGGCAACTATTCGCCGGTCAGGGGGAAGCGGCGCACGCCTGGCTCCCGGTTGCCGAGCGGCCGAAGCCAGTGAATGAAGCGCGCGTCCGCGTCGAACACCGCCCCACCCCGTTCATTCGCCGGATGCAAATCCCGGAACAGGTCCATCCCTACTCAGCCGGCGTGCGCGGTGGGCTGGTCGGCGGCGTGGCAATGGCCGCTGTGGCGCTGGCGTACGGGGTCGTTAGCGGCCGCGGCATTTGGTACCCGATCAATTTGCTCGCGGCCATGTTGATGACGCGCTTCGGCCAGGCCGACGCCGCGGAGCTGGAGAAATTCGACTTAACGGCCTTGATCATCGGCAGCGTGATCCATTTGATCATTTCGGCCGGCGCCGGACTGTTCTATGGCGTGCTGTTGCCGACATTGCCGCGCTGGCCGGTGCTATGGGGCGGAATCGTCGCGCCGCTGCTGTGGACCGGCGCCAGTTACGGTTTTATGGGTGTGCTCAATCCGGTGATGAACGCCCGGGTTGATTGGCCCTGGTTCGTGGCGTCGCAGATTGTGTATGGCCTGGCGACCGGTTTCGTGGTCGTCCGCTCCGAGATGGTCCCAGCCAGCAGTCGCGCTCCCCAGCGCGAGCGCCCGAGCGGGGGCAAGAAGAAATGATCACGCATGCCATTCATAGAACGCCGAGCGCTACGTTTGCGATCTGCGCGTTATTGCTCACCGTGTCGGCAATCGGCTGTGGACGTCCGACGATGGCGGAGCGCCCCCTGACGCCGTCCGAGGTCACTAACTTCGACGAGTTGTTCGCCAAGAACTGCTCCGGATGCCACGGGGCCGAAGGAAACTTGGGCCCTGCCCCACCGCTCAACGATCCGCTCTTCCTGGCGATCATTCCCGAGGCCGAGTTTTCGAAAACCGTTCGAGAAGGGCGCCAGGGAACCTTGATGCCCGCGTTTGCGCGCAGTTCCGGCGGAATGCTGACTGACGAACAGGTCTCAATCGTGGTTGCCGGCGTGCGCGAAAAGTGGTCCAAGCCAGTCGATATCCCCAAGGAGTCCATCCCGCCTTACCTGACGCCGGCCGACACGCAGGACACTCACACGTTGGCAAATCGCGAAGCCGGTCTCCAAGTCTTTGGACTTGCTTGTGGCAACTGCCACGGCGAGCGCGGCGAAGGTGGAAAAGAAGCCGGCGCGCTCCGCGACGCTTCGTTCCTATCGTTGGTCAGCGATCAGTCGCTACGGCGAATTGTGATCACCGGTCGATCGGACCTCGGCATGCCCAACTTTGACGCGCTCGGCAAAATGCTCCCCGCCGGCCAGCCACTGACGAATCAACAAGTTTCGGACGTCGTCGCCCTGCTGGCGTCGTGGCGCAAACCGCACTCAGAAGCCAAAAAGTAAATCGATGGACGACATTTCAACGGATCTCGAATCGCGTCCAATGCGAAGCGGAACGCAACCATGAACGAACCTGCGAAAACTCCCGACAGCGCGGACCCGCATGCAGCGCGTGCGAATCCGGCACAGCCCTGCCCCGGTCGCCCTCATCGGCGCAACGTGCTCGGTTGGATGAGCGTGGGCTTGGGAGCGCTCGCCACGGCGGCGGCCGGCGCACCGATCCTGGGCTATCTGCTTTCGCCGATCTTAAAGACCCCCAAGAACGAATGGGCCGAACTCGGACCGGTCGAAAACTTTCCGGAGGGGGAAACGCGGTTGGTTGATTTCATCGATCCGCTCCATCGGCCATGGGATGGCGATTCGCAACGGCTAGCGGCCTACGTTCGCCGCGACGCAGAGGGTTCGTTCACGGTCTTTAGCGTCAATTGCACCCACTTGGGTTGCCCTGTCTCTTGGTTTCCGCAATCGGGTCTCTTTCTCTGCCCTTGCCACGGCGGCGTCTATTACGAGGATGGCGGTCGAGCGAGCGGTCCCCCGCCGCGTGGGCTGTACACGATCGAAAGCCGCGTGAGCGAAGGAAAATTGGCGATCCGCGCGGGACGTCTCCCCACGCTTCAAGCGCCAGGCTGATCTGACGGAGTCCCCGCGCCATGCGATCCATCTTTCAATCCGTGTTCGAGTGGTTTGACCACCGGCTAGGAATCCGTTCGTCCATCTGGCCCATCGCCACGCACCCCGTCCCCAAAGGGCTGGGCTGGTTTTACGTTTTTGGCAGCGCGACGCTTACGCTGTTCATGGTGCAGGTCATCACCGGCATCTGCCTGGCCGTGGTCTACGTCCCTTCGGCCGCCGACGCTTACACCAGCCTTGAGTATCTCAATAACGAACAGCCCTTGGGCTGGCTGCTGCGCGCCATGCATTATTGGAGCGCGTCCGGCATGGTGGTGATGATCGCCTTGCACGCCACGCGCGTCTTTCTGATGGGGGCGTACAAGTATCCGCGCGAACTAACGTGGGTGCTAGGCGTAGTGCTGCTGTTATGCACGCTAGGCCTGGCGTTTACGGGCCAAGTGTTGCGCTGGGATCAAGACGCGTACTGGGGACTGGGCGTAGGCGTAGCGATGGCCGGCCGCGCGCCGCTGATTGGTCCCACGCTCGTTCATATTTTGCTGGGTGGCCCCAACATCGGTGGCGAGACACTGAGCCGATTTTTTGGACTGCACGTTTTTGTGTTGCCAGGACTGTTGATCGCGACGCTCGTGCCGCATCTCTACCTGGTGGTGCGTCAGGGGATCTCGGCCCGGCCGAAGCCAGGACAGCCAGTCGACCCGGCGACGTACCAGGCGGAGTACGACGCTGAGCTCAAGGCCGGCGAGCCCTTCTTTCCGCACGACGTCAGCCGCGACGCGATCTTTTCCGCGCTCACGGTTCTGGTCGTATTCGGCCTGGCCGTGGCCTTCGGACCGAAAGGCCCGGGTGGCCCGCCCGACCCAACCATCATTCAGGCCGAACCGAGACCAGACTGGGAATTCTTGCCGCTGTTTGCGCTCTTGGCCCTCACTCCGCCTGAGATGGAAACCGCCATCATGCTGGTCATGCCTGTCGTTGGCATCGCCATCCTGGTTTTGCTTCCGTTCGTTTCTGGCAAGGGCGAGCGCAGTCCGCGCCGCCGACCGATTGCGGTCTTAATCATCCTGGTGTTTTTTGTTTCGTATGGCGTGCTGGCCTACATGGGCGACAAAGCGCCGTGGTCACCACAGATGGACGCCTGGAGTGGTCAGCCGGTGCCGATTGCGATGGTCAAGCAGCTCTCGCCTCAAGAATTGCAAGGCGCGGTCGTATTTCAGAATAAGACTTGTCGCAACTGCCACGCGCTCGACGGAACGGGCGGACAGCGCGGACCCGACCTGACACTAGTTGCCAACCGCCTATCGAACAGTGAATTGATTCGGCAGGTTCTGCAAGGAGGGGGCAACATGCCAGCCTACGGCAAACAACTAGGGCCGGCCGAGGTCGAAGCCCTGGTCGCCTTTTTAGAAACGCTGCACGAAGCGGACGAGCGGCCGGTCCGCGGGGTGGAAACCTCCGGCGCCGCGTTTCAAACCGTTGATTCGGTCGAATCCAGCGCAGCGGCGCCTGACGTTCCATCATCCAAGCCATGATCACGACCGCGCGCGGACCGACGCGTCTCTTGCGCGTGTTCCCCATGCGACGGCTCATCCAAGCGCGAGCCCCCGCCGATGGATGAAAACCTTTTAGCCTTTTTGCGATCTTGGCCCTGGACGCCGTGGCCCGTCATTGGGTGCCTGCTGACAGGCGTGGTCTACGCGCGTGGTTGGCGAATTCTCAGCCGGCGTGGCTCGCCCTATTTTGGGGCTCGCGAGTTGACTGCGTTTTTGCTCGGCCTGGTCGCGCTGCTCGCGGCAATTGCTTCGCCGCTGGAGCCCTTTGCCGATTTGCTCCTTTCGGTCCACATGGCGCAGCACCTGCTGTTAATGATTGTGGCCCCTGCCCTGCTCTGGATGGGAGCGCCCCAGGCGCCATTGACGTTGGGCCTGCCGACTTTTTTGTTGACGAACGGAGTCCTCCCCATCATTCAGGCGCGCTGGTGGCGGCGCGTGATCGATTACATGACCCACCCTGTGGTTTGCTGGTTGGCGCCGGCCGTGGCGCTGTGGTTCTGGCATATTCCGCGGTTTTATGAACTGGCGCTCAACTCGACCGCCTGGCATCACGCGGAACATGCCACGTTTCTGGCGAGCGCACTGTTGTTCTGGTGGCCTGTCGTGCAGCCTTATCCTAGTCGGGCGCGATGGCCGCGCGTGCTGTTGATTCCTTATCTCTTTCTGGCGGCGATGCAATCGACGGGGCTCTGCGCGCTGCTGACCTTTGCGGATCGCGTAATCTACCCACACTACGCGGCGGGGCCACGGCTGTGGGGGCTGACGGCGCTCGACGATCAAGCACTCGCCGGGTCAATGATGTGGGTCGTCGGCTTGGTGGCCCTGCTTCCACCGCTGGCGACCATTAGCTATGGATTGCTGTACGACCGTGGGACTCCAAGATCGCAATTGCAATACGCTGGCCTGCCGCGGGCGAAGTTTGAAGGCGCCGATCTCGAATCACCGGCAACCAGCGAGCGCACGGCAATCGCTCATCTGCTCGACTCTACTATTTCCAGCCCCGATGCGCCGTTCCCAAAACTCGTCGTCCTCAATACGCATGCCGCGCAACCGGCACTTGATCTTTTACAAACACCGTTTCTTGGGCGACTCTTGCGGTCGGCCGTGGCGCGGCGCTGCGCGCAGACGCTACTGCTGGTGATCGCCGGGGCGATTGTGCTGGATGGTCTCTTTGGCCCGCAAATTGCGCCGATGAACCTGGCGGGAACGCTCCCATGGATTCATTGGCGAGGCCTGGTGGTGCTGACGCTGTTGGTGGCCGGCAACTTTTTTTGCATGGCCTGTCCCTTCATGCTTCCGCGCGCGGTTGCGCGGCGCTGGTTGAGCCCGCGCCATGATTGGCCCGTCTGGCTCCGGTCCAAGTGGCTGGCCGTCGGTTTGCTGATCGGTTTCTTTTGGGCGTACGAAGCGCTCGATCTCTGGTCGACGCCCTGGTGGACGGCCTGCATCGCGGCCGGATACTTTATCGTCGCGCTTGTGGTCGACTCCTGCTTCCGCGGCGCCGCGTTTTGCAAATACGTTTGCCCCGTTGGGCAGTTTCAGTTTGTGCAATCGCTGGTGTCGCCACTCGAGGTCCGTGTGCGAGAGCCAGCCGTCTGCGCGACGTGCCGAACGTATGACTGCCTGCGTGGCGGACCGCAAGGGCGCGGCTGCGAAACCGACCTATTCCTGCCGCAAAAGCGCGGCAATCTCGATTGCACGTTCTGCCTGGATTGCGCGCGGGCTTGTCCCAGCGGCAATGTGGGTTTGATGGCGACGTCCCCCCTGGCGGCGCTCACGGATCGATCCCCCGCCGGCGCAGGACATCGCCTTATCACACGTCCCGACGTCGCCGCGCTGATGGTGCTGCTGGTCTTCGCGGCGTTCGCAAACGCCGCCGGCATGGTGGCGCCCGTCAAGCAGTGGCAAGACCAGGCCGCACTGAAGCTGGGCTTCTCCTCGACGCTGATCGAGAGCGGATACTTAGGGTTGGCCCTAGTCGTCACCCCCATCGTATTGACACTACTGGCAGCGATCACCAGTCGCAAGCTAACTCGTAGTCGCTCATTCTCTGCCGGCGGCGTGATCGGTCCCAAGCCAGAAAGCGTCGGAGCGCTGATCGCGCTGTTCGCTCGCGCGTTAGTTCCCTTGGGCGCCGCCATGTGGCTGGCGCACTATGGATTTCACCTGGCGACTGGGCCGCTGGCGTTCGCGCCGCCGGCCGAAAGATTGATTGCGGATTGGGGAGGACCGGCGATCGCAGGCGCGACGATTGCGCACTGTTGTTGCGCCGGCGACGTGGCGCCGTGGCTATTGCGGACAGAAATACTTGCACTCGATATCGGGCTATTAACATCGTTGTACGTCGGTTATCAGATCGCGCTCCGCAGATCCGAGACCAGAGGTCAGGCCGCGGCCACGTTCATGCCCTGGGGAATCCTGCTACTGTTGCTGTTCGCGCTCGGTGTCTGGATTGTGTTTCAGCCGATGGAAATGCGCGGAATGATGTCGGGTGGAGGGAGTGGATGATCTCAACTCCACGCCCAATGATGCGCCTGCGCGATATTATTCCGCAATTAAATATCCGCGTGGCATGTGCGCTTTTGATCGCAATGGCCACGCAGCTTGGATGGACGTCGCTGGCCCTGGCCGATGGAGGGCAATTGCAGATCAGCCGCTCCGCAGGCCCCTGGATCGTGAGCCTGTTTACCTCACCCAGCCCTACCACAGTGGGGCCGGTGGACATCAGCGTGCTGGTTCAAACGGCGGAGACGCAGGGCGCCGTGGCCGATGCGACTATTCAGTTGATCGCTTGCGAATCCGTCAGCGGAAGAAAGATCGAACGGCAGGCAACCAGCGAAGCCGCCACCAACAAGCTGTTTCAGGCGGCAATCCTCGATATCCCGCGCCCCGGCCACTGGACCATCACAGCCATCGTGCGACACGAGGATAAAACCGCAGAGATTAATTGTGAATTGTGGGTTTCCAGCCCTCCTCCCCCATGGTCGGACATGGTGATCTGGATTGGCTGGCCCCTGGCTCCTATCGGCCTGTACGTTGTGTCCCAAGTCCGCGCGGCGCGTTCCAAAGCCACTTCAAAAATCCTCATCAAGGGATGACGTTCGTCATAATCGTCCCCCCCCCGAGCGGAATACGAACGTTCGAAGCATCGCACGGCTGTTGAAACCAAATTGGCGCCAACTACGCTAAACTATAGGGACCTGAGAGCCGCTTGGCTCTTTTTCGCGCAAGATCGTGCGCACGGATGAAGACCTATGTTGCCTTGCGAGAATGCGCGCAAGTGGAGGTCCAATGCAGCCGGAAAACTCCCCAGCTAGTGATAGCGGGGACGCGGATACGCCAGAGCAAGCTGCCTCGGTCATTCGTCGTCGAGAGGCTCAATTCCGTGCCTTCATCGAGCATTTTCCAGGGGTGATCTCGCGATTTGATCGCCAATTACGCCATTTGTTTGTCGGCGGGCAGATCGAAGCGAACACCGGTCTGAAACCGAGCGACTTCATCGGCAAGACGTGGCGCGATCTTGGAATGCCCATAGAGCTGATCACTCAGTGGGAAGAGGTCGTCGGGCAGGTCTTCTCCACTGGCAAGCAGGCGGAACTGCACTTCTCCATGGCGATCCCCAATGGAACCGCGTACTACCAGTCGCGTCTGTTTCCGGAGTTCGGCGCGGATGGATCCGTGGAGAGCGTCTTTTGCATGTCGCGCGAAGTGACGGAAGAAACCCGCGCGCAGCGACATCTGAGCGAGAGCGAAGAACGCTTTCGGCTGGCGTTCGAGTCCAGTCCCATTGGCATGGTCCTGAGCAACGACACGTTAAAGTACGTGAAGGCTAACGCGGCGTTTTGCCAGATGTTGGGTTACACGAAGGCGGAGCTGATGAAGCTCACTCCGCTCGACATTATTTACGCCGAAGATATCGTCGAAGGACGCGAGCTCAGCTCGCAGCTGATATCCGGTGAAATAACCGCATATACGCGGCAGAAGCGCTATATCGCCAAAGATGGTCGCCTGATCTGGACCCGCTCCACGATCACGATCCTGCGCGACTCCGACCAGCGCGCCCTTTACGGGCTGGGCATGGTGGAAGACATCAGCCAGCAACTACAAAACGAGGCGGAGCTGGCCAGATACCGCGAGCAGTTGGAGGAATCGCTCCAAGCGCGCACCAAAGCGCTGGAAAAATCCCAGAAAGCGTTGCGCCTGGCGGAGCGGCTTGCCTCGCTCGGAACTGTAGCCGGTGGCATCGTCCACGAAATCAATAATCCGATCGGCGCCATCATGCTTGCGGTCGAATCCGCGCAAGCGGCACTGGCGGATGGCGATGATGCGCGTCTGGCGATGTGCCTGAAGTCCATTGGGGAAGACATCGTGCGGACGGGGCGAATCGTCCATAACGTCATGAGCTACGTCCAGGAGCAAGCCGTCGAAAAAGCACCAACCTCGTTAAACGAAGTGGTGCGGCAGGCAGTCGAGCGCAAGAGACTCGCGGCGGAAAAGGCGGGGGCGAAGCTGCAATTAGCTCTGGCCGCGGAAGAAGCGCGCGTCTTGATGAACGCCACGTCAATCGAGCAGGCCATTGGCAATGTCGTCCAAAACGCGATCGAAGCCTCGCCGAAAGACTCCGTCGTGCAGATTGCCACTACGTTTTCGGACGACTTCTGCACGATCATCATCACGGACAACGGGATCGGCATCCCGGCCGAGTTGCACGACGAGATCTTCAAGCCCTTCTTCTCCACGCGGACGCAAAGTGGAGGCGTCGGGCTGGGCCTGGTCCGTGGCGCCGTCAGCGACCATCAGGGGCAACTCCAGCTCATTAGCACGCCGGGGGGCGGATCGCAGTTCCGCATCGTGCTGCCAAGATATCGCGAGCCGGGCTAGCAGCCTGCCTAGATTGCCACGGCGCGCGAGCGTTTCGTCGATCGATCTTCGCTAGCATTGCCGCCAGCGGCGCTCCGTCTGCTAGCAACCAATGTCCGGGGGGCGCGGATGTCGATGTTGGTAGAGCGATGCTGGTATTGCGAGCCGCCGGGGTTTCGTCCAGACTACGCGGCCCTTGGTCCGAAGCAGACCGGGGTCACGTCTCGCCGATTCAGGTTAATACATCATTTCCCAGACTTGCTGCGTGTTTTGCCGCGCGCAGGGTTTTGAACTATGCGCATGTTGTTGCTGTTTTGCTCCCTGCTCTGCGCTCTTTGCGCTGCGCCGGGCTGCGCGACAGTCAACGCTCCGCCTCCCATTCCGTTCGATAATCCCATTCTGACGCCGCCGATCAATCGCGATTTCTTTTGGGATCAACTTGTCGACGTCGTCGACGACTACTTTGAGATCGAGCGCGAAGACCGCGTGCGCGTCGTCGATAACATGCCCACGCTGGGACGGATCGACACCGTCCCCGAAATCAGCGCCACGCTGTTGGAACCGTGGAAGCGAGATTCGGTCGGTTACCAGCAGCGACTGGAAAGCACGCTGCAAACCATGCGTCGTCAGGCGACGGTGCAAGTCGTTCCGACCGAGAGCGGCTATCTGGTCGATGTCACGGTCTACAAGTATTTGGAAGATCTCCGCCGACCGGAACAAGCGAGTGCCGCCGGATCCAGTTTCCGCAACGAAGAATCGCTCGATCGATTCAACGACCAGACCCAGGGGCCATCGACATTGATCGATAGCTTCCCGGAATACGGCCGCGCGCAAGGCCCTGTTGGCCCGCAGCCTTACACGTCCGGCTGGATTCAGATGGGACGCGACGTGGCGCTGGAACAGGCCATCATCACGAAGCTGCTCCAGCGCGTGAATCCAGGCGGCATCCCCTGCAACACGCCTCCGGCGAATTGCGATACGCCACCACAGTAACGCTTGCTGCCGTTATTGAGCGGGTAGCACGAAGTTTGCTTTGCTCTGTGCGCTGGACGAAGAGAGAAAACGCTACGAGAGCGATTCTCGACAGGTCTCAGCAGGCAATTATTGTCCCGCAACCGGAGCCGAAGAACCGGCCCCTGTCATGCTCAGAACCACCGTGTCCGCCAGCGCTGCGGAAGCCGTGGCATTTGCAATCGCCACTGCGTCAGGCGTGGGCGCGGCGATCGGCTTGGCGGCGCCTTCGCGGAGCGCCGGGATC